>Ga0326727_10007081_pt1 | contig 30071 bp, 22 predicted proteins | sample MB2enrmetagenome_FD_207643 | JGI IMG/M metagenome (GOLD analysis project Ga0326727, IMG submission 207643) | Lab enriched peat soil microbial communities from McLean, Ithaca, NY, United States - MB29MY | ecosystem: Environmental > Terrestrial > Soil > Wetlands > Peat | place: USA: New York... | reverse complement strand
GGCGCCGCGCGACGGGCCCGCTCGGTCAGGTCCTTGTGGGTCACGACGATGTCGACGGTCGGAGGCAGGGCATTGATCGCCGTATTGGTGCAGCGGATGTCCTTGAGCCCCGCGGCGTCAAGCTTCTTGCGCAGCATGGTGGCCCCCATGGCGCTGGACCCCATGCCGGCATCGCAGGCAACGATGATCGACGAGACCGCGCCACGCACGGCCGGCTGGGCCGCCGGGGCGAAACCCTTGGCTTCGCGCTTCATGCCCTGCACGCGCCGGGAGGCTTCATCCAGGTCCGTCTCTTCGCTGGTATCGGTCTTCAAGAGGATGGACGCCACGGCAAAGGTGACGGCACAGGCGGCAACCACCGAGCAGACCACACCGACCATGGCACTGCCGGGCGCCATCAAGAGAACCGCGAAGATCGACCCGGGGGATGCCGGGGCCCTGAGGCCGCCGCCCAGGATCGACAGGGTAAACACGCCGGTCATGCCGCCCAGGATCATCGCGATGATCAGCCGGGGCTTCATCAGGACGAAGGGGAAGTAGATCTCGTGGATGCCGCCCAGAAAATGGATGATGGCGGCGGCGGGGGCGGACTGACGCGCGGTGCCGCGACCGAACACCATGTAGGCCAGCAGCAGGCCGAGGCCCGGGCCGGGGTTGGCTTCGATCAGGAACACCAGGGATTTGCCATGCTCCAGCGCCTGCTGGGTTCCCAGCGGGGTGAAAACGCCATGGTTGATGGTGTTGTTGAGGAACAGCACCTTGGCCGGTTCGACCAGGATCGACACCAGCGGCAGCACACCCAATTGAACCAGGCTGTCAACGCCCTGGCCCAGCACCGCCGACAGCGATGCCACCACCGGACCGATCACCAGGTAGGCCAGCAGCGCCAGGATCATCCCGATGATTCCGGCCGAGAAATTGTTGACCAACATCTCGAACCCGGACGTCACCTTGCCGTCCACCGCGGCGTCAAATTTCTTGATGGCCCAGCCACCAAGAGGCCCGACCAACATGGCACCAAGAAACATCGGAATCGAGGCGCCGACCACAATGCCTGCGGTGGCGATGGCGCCCACCACGGCGCCACGGTCGCCGCCGACCAGGCGTCCGCCGGTGTAGCCGATCAGAATCGGCAGAAGATAGGTGATCATCGGCCCGACCAGCTTTGCGAGATGCTCGTTAGGCATCCAGCCGGTGGGAATGAAAAGACTGGTGATCAGACCCCAGGCGACGAACGCGCCGATGTTGGGCATCACCATGCTGCTTAAGAATCGACCGACTTGCTGGACTCGAACTTTGGCGTCGGACGAAAGAGCGTTTCCGTTCCCTGTTAAACTTGTCATTATTTCACTCCGCCCTTGTCTTGGCTTCCTGGATCCTTGGACGAGATTGGAAGCTCTTGGAACGGAAGGCTTGAGACCTTGCCGGCAGTATCAGTCTTTCAGCCATTCCGAGGAAGAGCCATGGGGCCATCCTGTCCTGAAGAAGCTGACTGATAGTGAACCCGTCCCTAAATGACAAAAAGTGGAAATACACAAACTCGACTGCAAGGATGTATCCTCACGCAGCATATTTTAAATAAAATATCGCATAGACAGGGACATTTAAAGATATTGACCAGGCTTCATTTCGCATGAAAATAGTATAATTTTTGATAAATATCGTTTTCCCTGAATTCATATGCTTTTGGATGCGGCGCACGTTAATCGCCGCAGCCCGCAGCCCACCGGCCCATCACCTGTGACAACAGGATGACAGCTAGCTGATTTTTCAACTGATAATAATGAATTCAGCCAACCTTGCTGGGAAGAGGTTGTGGATGAGGAGAGGGACCGGCAGGAACGCCGGCCACACAAACGAAAGAGCCGTCACCAACCTGTGAGGGTCGGTGACGGCTCTTGCCGGCAGGAGTTGGGGCGTTCCGCCGGCAGGGGACCTGTGGACCGGGCGACGTCGAACGCCGCCCGGTCGATCCTCTGTTACCGGCGACGCAGGATCGAGCGGCCGGCGAACTGGGCGATCGGGCCCAGTTCCTCTTCGATGCGGATCAGCTGGTTGTACTTGGCCAGACGGTCCGAACGGGACAGCGATCCGGTCTTGATTTGTCCGGCATTGGTGGCCACCGCCAGATCGGCGATGGTGGAGTCCTCGGTCTCGCCCGAACGGTGCGACAGCACCGCGGTGTAGCCGGCCTTGTGGGCCATTTCCACCGCTTCCAGCGTCTCGGACAGGGTGCCGATCTGGTTCACCTTGACCAGGATCGAGTTGGCGATGCCCTTCTCGATGCCTTCCTTCAAGCGCACCGGATTGGTCACGAACAGGTCGTCGCCGACCAGCTGGACCTTGCCGCCCAGGCGGTCGGTCAAGAGCTTCCAACCTTCCCAATCGTCCTCGGCCATGGCGTCTTCCAACGAGATGATCGGGTAGTTGTCGATCAGCTTGGCCCAATATTTGACGAAGCCCTTGCTGTCCAGGGTCTTCTTCTCGCCGGCCAGCACATATTTGCCGTCCTTGAAGAATTCGGTCGAGGCCGCATCGACGGCCAGAGCCACATCGTCGCCCGGCTTGTAGCCGGCCGCCTCGATGGCCTTCAGGACGAAGTCCAGGGCCTGCTCGGTGCTTTTCAGGTTGGGGGCGAAACCGCCCTCGTCACCGACGTTGGTGTTGTGCCCGGCGTCCTTCAGGGCCTTCTTCAGGGCCTGGAACACCTCGGAGCCGATCCGCACCGCTTCGGCGACGTTGGCCGCGCCCACCGGCTGGATCATGAACTCTTGAATATCGATCGGATTGTCGGCATGGGCGCCGCCGTTGATGATGTTCATCATCGGCACCGGCAGGGTGTGGGCGAAGCTGCCGCCGACATAGCGATAGAGCGGCAGAGCGGACTCCTCGGCCGCGGCCTTGGCCACCGCCAGGGACACGCCAAGGATCGCGTTGGCGCCCAGGCGACCCTTGTTGGGGGTGCCGTCCAACTCGATCATGGTGCGGTCGATGATCAGCTGGTCCTCGGCGTCAAAGCCGGCCAGCGCATCATCGATCTCGTTGTTGACGGCCTCGACGGCCTTCAGGACGCCCTTGCCGCCATAGCGCTTCTTGTCGCCGTCGCGAAGCTCGACAGCCTCATGGGCACCGGTCGAGGCGCCCGAGGGAACGGCCGCGCGGCCGAACGCACCGGACTCCAGGATGACATCCACCTCGACGGTGGGATTGCCGCGGGAATCGAGGATTTCGCGGGCATGAATATCGGTAATTGCAGACATCGGTTTCCTCCGTCTCTCTCTGCGCTTAGATCACGACTTTCCGTGCCATCGAGCGCGGAGCCTCGACCACGGCAAATCTTAGGATGTTGGTGGCTCCGGCGGTCCCGAAGGGAACACCGGCGGTAATGACGACGCGTTCACCGTCGTCTGCAAAACCATAGCTGTAAGCCAGATGGCAGGCTTTTTCGACCATCTCGCTGAAGCTCTTGGCATGTTCGGTGGTCACCGAGTGCACGGCCCAGGCCAGGCTCAAGCGCCTTGCCACCGCCACATTGGCGGTCAGGCATAGGATCGGCACGGTCGGCCGTTCGCGCGAGGCGCGAAGGGTGGTCGAACCCGAGCTGGTGTAGGTGACGATGGCCGCAGCCCCGATGGTCTTGGCCACCTGCTTGGCGGCCGAGGTGATGGCGTCGGCCCCGCTGTCCTGCAGGTCGAGGCTTTCCTGCTCGCGCCGCTGCAGGAAGCTCGGGTCGTCCTGCACCCGACGAACGATGCGATCCATGATCGCCACCGCTTCGCGCGGAAAGTCGCCGGCCGCCGTTTCCGCCGACAGCATCACCGCATCGGCGCCTTCATAGACCGCGGTGGCCACGTCGGACGCCTCGGCCCGCGTCGGGGTCGGGGACTTGATCATGCTTTCCAGCATCTGGGTGGCAACGATCACCGGCTTGCCGGCCTTGCGGCAGACCCGGATGATGCGCCGCTGGGCCATCGGCACGTCCTCGGGCGGGATCTCGACGCCCAGGTCGCCGCGCGCCACCATGATGCCGTCGCACAGCGAGACGATTTCGTCCAGGTATTCCAGCGCAGACGGCTTTTCCAGCTTGGCCAGCAAGGCGGCCCGCCCGGCGATCAGCTTGCGCCCTTCGATCACGTCCTCGGGACGCTGAACGAAGGACATGGCCACCCAGTCGACACCATGCTCAAGGCCGAAGGCCAGGTCGGCGCGGTCCTTCTCGGTCAGGGCCGAGATCGGCAGGACGGCATTGGGGACATTGACGCCCTTGCGGTTGGACAGGGTCCCGCCGACCAGGGCGGTGACCTCGGCAAAATCCGGCCCGCAGGCATCGACCCGCAGACGGACCTTGCCGTCGTCCACCAGGAGATGGGTGCCGACCGACATGGCCGCGAAAATCTCCGGATGGGGCAGGCAGACGCGGGATTCGCCGCCCGGCGCCGGATCCAGATCCAGGCGGAAGGTCTTGCCCGTCGGCAGGTCGATCTTGTCATAGACGAACTTGCCCAGGCGCAGCTTCGGCCCCTGCAGGTCCATCATGACGCCGATGGGAATGCCATATTTGGCTTCAATGGCGCGGATGCGCGCGATATTGGCGAGGTGTCCGTCGTGATCGCCGTGGCTGAAATTCAGGCGAAAGACGTTGACGCCATCGAGAAACAGTCTCTCGATCATTTCGTGGGAGGAACTGGCCGGCCCCAAAGTCGCAACGATCTTTGTGCTTCGCTGCCGGTGCAAGATACTATTCTTCATAAAAACCGTACCCTTTGGTCCTGTCGGCGGGAGGCCACGGCCCGGCAGGAGCAAGGGACAGGGAATGCCCTTGCTCCGCACCAGTGGCACCGGCGTCCCTGCCGGTGACGTCTTAGTGGCTGTGGCCGCAACCGCAACCCGAGGAGACGGCGTTCAGCGCCGCCACGCCGGGCAGTTCCTTGCCTTCGAGCCATTCGAGGAAGGCGCCGCCAGCCGTCGAGACGTAGGAGAATGTCTCCTCGACGCCGGCCTTGGCCAGGGCCGCCACGGTGTCGCCGCCACCCGCCACGGTCAGCAGCTTGCCGGCCTTGGTGAGTTCTGCCGCCGCCTTGGCCACCGCATTGGTCGCGGCATCGAAGGGAGCGATCTCGAACGCCCCCAAGGGGCCGTTCCACACCAGGGTCTTGCAGTCGCCCAGGCAGGCGATGATCGCCTTGGCGCTGGCCGGCCCGGCGTCCAGGATCATGGCGTCGTCGGGCACCTGGTCGACCGACACCACCTGCGAGGGGGCGTTCTCGGCGAACTCCTTGGCCGCCACCGCATCCACCGGAAGGACGATGCGGCAGTTGGCGGCCTTGGCCTTGGTCAGGATCGAGCGCGCCGTGTCGGCCAGGTCCTTCTCGCACAGCGACTTGCCCACCGCCTTGCCTTGCGCAAAGAGGAAGGTGTTGGCCATGCCGCCGCCGATGATCAGGTAGTCGACCCGGCTGACCAGGTTGCCCAGAAGGTCAAGCTTGGTCGACACCTTGGCGCCGCCCACCACCGCCGCAACCGGCTTCTCGGGATGCTCCAGCGCTTTGCCCAGGGCCTCCAGTTCCGCCTGCATCAGGCGGCCCGCATAGGCCGGCAGCAACCGCGCGATCGCTTCCGTCGAGGCATGCGCCCGGTGCGCCGTCGAAAAGGCGTCGTTCACATAAACGTCCCCAAGGTCCGCCAGCTGCCGGGCAAACACCGGGTCGTTCTTCTCTTCCTCGGGATGAAAGCGGACGTTCTCCAGCAGAAGGACGTCGCCGTCCTTCAAAGCCTTGACCGCCGTCACCGCGTCCGGGCCGACCACGTCGTCGCCCCAGGCCACCGGACGGCCCACCGCCTTGGCCAGAGGCTCCAGCAGAAGCTTCTGGCTGTACTTCTCCTCGCGACCCTTCGGACGCCCGAAGTGGGTCAGGATGATCACCCGGCCGCCCTTCTCCGCAAGTTCGCGGATGGTAGCGGCCGAACGGTCGATACGGGTGCTGTCGGTGACCTTGCCGTCCTTGGCCGGGACGTTCAGGTCTGCCCGCAGCACAACCCGCTGGCCACGCGGGTCAAGCTGATCCAGCGTGCGAAACATCGCCGCCTCTCCTTACTTGGCGCCGGCGACGTGACGCACGAAGCGCAGCAGGTTGCAGGTGTAGCCGTATTCGTTGTCGTACCACGACACAACCTTGACGAAGGTCGGATCCAGCTGGATGCCCGCATCGGCGTCGAAAATCGACGGCGTCGTGCAGCCCCGGAAGTCGGTCGACACCACCTTGTCCGTGGTATAGCCCAGAACGCCCTTCAACGGGCCTTCCGAAGCCGCCTTCATCGCCGCGCAGATCTCTTCGTAGCTCGCCGCCTTCTCAAGCTCAACCGTCAGGTCAACCACCGAAACGTCCGAGGTCGGAACCCGGAAGGCCATGCCCGTCAGCTTCTTGTTCAAGGACGGAATCACCTTGCCAACCGCCTTCGCCGCACCGGTCGACGACGGGATGATGTTCTCGAGAATGCCGCGGCCACCACGCCAATCCTTCGACGACGGGCCGTCAACCGTCTTCTGCGTCGCCGTCGCCGCATGCACCGTGCTCATCAGGCCGCGCTTGATGCCCCAGGTGTCATGCAGAACCTTGGCCACGGGCGCCAGGCAGTTGGTCGTGCAGGACGCCGCCGAAACAATCGCCTGACCGGCATAGTCCTGGTGGTTCACCCCATAGACGAACATCGGCGTGTCGTCCTTCGACGGCGCCGACTGAACAACCTTCTTCGCTCCCGCCGCCAGATGCTTCTGGCAGCTTTCCGTCGTCAGGAACAGCCCGGTCGATTCGATCACGACATCCGCTCCGACATCGCCCCACTTCAGCTCGGACGGATCCTTCACCGCCGTCAGACGGATCTTCTTGCCACCGACAACCAGGAAATTCCCGTCAACCGACACATCCCCGGCGAACCGGCCATGCACCGAGTCATACTTCAGCATGTACGCAAGGTATTCGGGATCCAGAAGGTCGTTGATCGCAACGATTTCAAGCTCCGGAAAATCCTTGGTGGCGGCACGGAAAACCATGCGCCCGATGCGGCCAAAACCATTGATGGCGACGCGTACAGTCATTGCTATCCTCCAATCGGCAAACAGGGAAATCCCACCCTTTGGTCATGGGAAGAAACCCATCAGGGGGCGGGTCGCGGCGCCCGGGGGCGGGCAGCCGGAAAAACCCGATGAGAGATGTTGCATAGTCCTACGCAATAATCCAGCGGGAAACGTTCTCACGACGTCCGATCAACCACTTGCGAGCGCGTGGTAGGAAGCTTACGCTTCACCTGCAAGGATTGTTTTGCGCCGCACAATTTCTTTTGTGCGCCACAGCATCCGCCGACGGGCGACCAGCGAGGCAAACCATGTTCCAGACCGCAGAACTGGGTCAGAAAGTCTCCCGGGACGATTTCGAACGGGTTTCCAACAGGTTGAGAACCGAACTTCTGGCAGTCCAGCAGGACCTGCGCGAGGCCGATTTCCCCGTCATCGTCGTCTTCGCCGGCGTCGACGGCGCGGGTAAAGGTGAATCGGTCAATCTGCTGAACGAATGGATGGATCCCCGCTGGATCGTCACCCGGGCTTATGACGCGCCTTCGGAAGAGGAACGGGATCGTCCGACCTTCTGGCGATTCTGGCGTGACCTTCCGCCCAAGGGACAGATCGGGCTGTTCCTCAGTTGCTGGTATTCCCGACCGATCCTCGATCACGTGCATGGCCGCATCACCGACGGCACCTTTGCCGAAGAGTTGAAGCGGATCCTGGCCTTCGAAAAAATGTTGGCCGACGACGGTGCCCTGATCGTCAAGTTCTGGATGCATCTGGGCAAGGACGCGCAGAAGCGCCGCCTGAAGGCCCTGGAGCGCGACCCGCTGCAAAGCTGGCGGGTCAAGAAGGTCGACTGGCAGAATTGGAAGCGTTACGACCAGTTCATCACGTCGGCCGAACGGGCCTTGCAGTACACCGGCACCGGCCAGACCCGTTGGGAGATCGTCGAAGGAGAGGATTCCCGCTTCCGCAGCCTGATGGTGCTGACCACCCTGCGCGACGCCATCCGCGACCATCTTGCCGACCGCGCCCGGCGCAGCCGGGTGCTGGCGGAAACCAGAGCCGCGGCTGCCGCCCGGCGCACCGAAGAACTGGCGCAGATCCATCAGCATCCCGACAATCCGGAGGGTGCCGCGGACGGTACGGCCGTACCGGCCATCGCCGATGACGGGACCATTCGCCCCCAGACGGTTCTGGACGGCCTGGATATGTCGGCCGCCGTCGCCAAGGAGGTCTATGCCCAGGAGTTGAAGCGGCTGCGGGCCGATCTGGCCATGCTATGCCGCCAAGCCAAGGAGCGCAGCATCTCGACCCTGCTGGTCTTCGAAGGGGTGGACGCCGCCGGCAAGGGCGGAGCGGTCCGTCGCCTGACCGCCGCCCTCGATGCCCGTGACTACCGGGTCATTCCCATTGCCGCCCCAACCGACGAGGAACGCGCCCAGCATTACCTTTGGCGGTTCTGGCGCCATCTGCCGCGCGCCGGGCGTGTCACGATTTTCGACCGCAGTTGGTACGGCCGCGTCCTGGTCGAGCGCATCGAGGGCTTCGCCGTCGCCGACGAATGGATGCGTGCCTATGCCGAGATCAACGACTTCGAAGAACAGTTGGTCGGCCAGGGATCGGTCCTGGTCAAGTTCTGGATCCACATCACCCGCGAAGAGCAGTATCGGCGCTTCAAGGAACGGGAAAGCATTCCCTACAAGCAATGGAAACTGACCGACGAGGACTGGCGTAACCGGGCCAACTGGGACGCCTATGTGCAGGCGGTCAACGACATGGTGGAGCGAACCAGTACGCGCCAGGCTCCCTGGGTTCTGGTCGAGGGCAACGACAAGAACCACGCCCGCATCAAGATCCTGAACACCGTTTGCGAGCGCCTGCGTGAACGCCTGAAGCAAGCCTGACGGACGCGCCCGCTGCCACCCAGATCAGGCGGGGCGAGGGTGTGAAAAAATGGGGGGACAGGCGTCCCCGCTTGTCATTCGGCGAAGCCGACATAGCGCAATTCCGCCATTTTTCGGGAAAGACAGGCAGGAACGCCCGTCCGACTGGCCAAGTCTTCCTACCGGAAATGGCAGCGTTCGGTGACCACGTCGATCCAGCCCTTGCTGCTGGCGGCCGACAGGGTGACGTGATACTCGTCGCCCTTGACCGCCAGGGCATAGTCGATCGGCAGGACGCCGCTGACGTCGGTCTCCCGTCCACCCTCGGCCGCCAGATGAACCTTGATCGCGGCGGCCGGATCGAACCAGCCGTCCCGTCCGTCGCCGGCCGACGGCGCCTCGGCCGACACCGTCACCTGATCATCCAACCGCAGCGGACCGCCGGTCTGCGGCACCTTCGCCGACAGCAGGCGAACCATCAGCCGGCGGGCCGGCAAAGCCTGGCACCCGCGCGGCATTTCGGCCGATCGGATGACCAGGGCCAGACGCCTGGGTGTTACTCCGGCCGCCATCCGGGACCGGATCAGGTCGAGAAGATCGCGCATATCGTCCGAGGGTTTCACCTGATCGTAGCGGGACGACATCTCGGCCAGTTTCCGTGCCGTTTCGGCCTGGGCCAGGTGATCGTTGTCGGCAGCCGCTTCGGCCTGCTTCAACCGCACTTCGGCCTGCCGCAAAGCCTGCTGGGCGGACTGCGCCTCGCCCTCGGCAACCCGGAACCCGGCCTCGTAGGCATAGTAGCTGGCGACACCGAAGACGGCGAGCGCCACAACCGCCTTGACGAAAAGAAGAAAGATGTGCCGGCGTTGTTCGTCGCTACGCCGGTTCCTGCGACGCCTCATGCTGACCCTTGAGCTCCGTTGATTGGGTGGGAACGCCCCGTTGCACGCCTCTTGTTCTGTTGGCGGACGACGTCAGACAAGGACGCAAAAGAAGGGCGAAAAAAAGGCAATGCCGGTCATTCGCCGACAAGTCGATAAAGCCTTGGGTCCTTCAACGCCGAAACAGAAATCATCTTGGCCGCCGTCGGATCGCCGACGCGCAGCAAACGGGCATGGGCGATTCCTTCGCCGTCTTTGGTCAAGTCGATGACCTCCCAGACGGACGACGATTCCGACTGCTGATATTTTTGTCCCGGTTGCACTTCTCGCCGAGCCATTGTCTCTCTCACCCCTGTCCTGCACGACGCCGGGGACATCCCGACCACCGCCCCGCCGGACCAGCTCAGCCAGCGGACTCCCGGGGCCGGCTGTGTACGGCATTCCCGGCATAAAAGGAAGCCCCTGCCAGCTCCTGTTGCACAGAGCCTGTCCCCCACCGACCGTTGCCCCCCTGCCCCGGACAGGACGGACCACCCCATCGATTACGGGAGTTTCCATAATAGCCGCTCAATTTCAGCGGTACATCACTTTCGAGCCGTCTTCGGCCGGAAAGGATAAGCCGGCCAGCAATCCGTCGGCGTCATAGTCCAGCGTCCGGATCAGATCGCCTTCGACGCGGCAGGAAGCCACTGCCTTGGCCGCTGTCGGCGTCACGTCCGCACCACAGTGGCTGTCGGTCCTGAGAAGCTGCCCGTCACCGATATCGAAAACGGCGCGCCCACCGTCCAGCATGGCGCGGCTCCACAGGCTGGACGGTACGGCATCGGCAACCTGGACGGGCGCCTTCCCATCCACCGTCAACTGCAATCCGCTCGGACCGCTGGCGACGTCCAGGCGATGCTGCTCGCCGTCGTCGTCCGTATCGCCGCTGAAGGCGACCAGCCGGCCGGCCACCCAGGTTTCCGTCGAACGATGGCGAAAGTGGTAGAGACGGATCGGCCCGGCCGTTATCGCGGCATCGATGCGCGTAAGAACCTCCAGTCGATGATCCTGGCGTTCTGCGAACTCTGTGTGGTAATGACCGATGACATCGCCTTTGCGGACAATGTCGAAATCGAGCGTTTTTACGGCAGGGACCGACTGCCCGTGACCCGGCGACGGCGGTGCCAGCACCAGGACCGCCAGGGCAAGAAGAGAGGGAAGTTGAAATCGGTGGGACATGTCCGGCGGACCCGCATGTTGCAGATGTCTTAATTTGACCGCAACGCCCCCTGCCATAAACGACATTTTTCCGGGTGAGCTACAAAGTTTGTAGCATCTCAGCGCCGTCGACCTCGGTCGAATCGGCAGTTTTCCACACATTCCTGGACTGGCCTGATTTTTGCTTATTTTTACATCAGGTTCATATTGTTAAAAGGGACACATTTTGATGGACTGGCGGGTCTTGAGCGATTTCGATGGCACCATCGCCCTGGAGGACGTGACCGACAGCGTCCTGGAACGGTTCGCTCTGCCCGGCTGGGAAGAGATCGAGGGGGCCTGGAAGAAGGGCCTGATCGGTTCGCAAGAGTGCATGTCCCGACAGATCGCCCTGATTCGCGCCACCCGCGATGAGCTGGACGCCCACCTCGACACGGTCGCCATCGACCCCGGATTTGCTGGTTTTTCCGCCTTCTGCGCGCACGAAGGACTTCCCCTGACAGTGGTCAGCGACGGCATGGACTACGCTATCCGCCGCATCCTGTCCCGTCATGGCCTGGACCACCTGCCTGTTCTTGCCAACCATCTGGAACAGGTCGGGACCGACCGCTACCGGCTGACCTCGCCCCACGCCAATGCCGCCTGCGCCAAGGCCAGCGGCACCTGCAAATGCTCCATCGCCAGCGCCCAGACCGCAGGAGGCGCCGCCAGCCTGCTGATCGGCGACGGCACGTCGGACTGCTGCGCCGCCGGCACCGTGGACCTGGTCTTTGCCAAGGACGGCCTGCTGTCCTTCTGCCGCGACATGGGCCTGCCCTTCGTCGCCTACCGCGATTTCACCCACGCCAGCGATCTGTTGGCGACCCTGCTGGATGAACCCGTACGACTGGGTGTGGCTGCCGCATTCGGTTGATGTCTGGAGAAAAGCGTAAATGACTGAGAGTGACCTGCTGCGCGACGAAGCGCAGTACTGTTCCTTTGGCGATACCGTCCACTACATCGATCCGCCGAAGATCTTTTCCCGCTGCGAAGGATCCTATCTCTACGATAGCGACGGCAAGGCTTTCCTCGACCTGCAGATGTGGTATTCGGCGGTCAACTTCGGCTATGCCAACAAGCGGCTGAACGATGCCCTGCACCGCCAGATCGACACCCTGCCCCAGCTGGCCTGCCAGTATCTGCACAAGGAAAAGATCGAACTGGCCACCGCCATCGCCAAGCGTGTCCAGAAGACCTGGGGCACCAAGGGGCGGGTGCACTTCAACGTCGGCGGCGCCCAGGCCATCGAGGACAGCCTGAAGCTGGTGCGCAACGCCAGCGGCGGCAAAAGCCTGATGTTCGCCTTCGAAGGGGGTTACCACGGCCGCACCCTGGGGGCGTCCGCCATCACCTCGTCCTACCGCTATCGTCGCCGCTACGGCCATTTCGGCGACCGTGCCCAGTTCATTCCGTTCCCCTACTGCTATCGCTGCCCCTATGGCAAGAAGCGTGAGGATTGCGGCTTGCACTGCGTCGACCAGTTCGCCCGTCTGTTCGATACCGAATATTACGGCGTCTGGGATCCCAAGCATGGCAGCGCCGAATACGCCGCCTTCTATGTCGAGGCCATCCAGGGCACCGGCGGCTATGTGATCCCGCCGCCCGGATATTTCGAAAAGCTGAAGAAGGTCCTCGAAGCCCGCAAGATCCTGCTGGTGGACGACGAGATCCAGATGGGCTTCTACCGTGCCGGCAAGTTCTGGGCGCTGGAGAACTTCAACGTCGAACCCGACGTCATCGTGTTCGGCAAGGCGGTGACCAACGGCCTCAACCCGATCGCCGGCCTGTGGGCCCGCGAAGAGCTGATCACGCCGGAGATCTTCCCGCCGGGCTCGACCCACTCGACCTTCTCCTCCAATCCTCTTGGCACCGCGGTCGCGCTGGAAGCGGTCAAGATGATGGAGGAAGACGACTACGAGACCATGACCCGCGAAAAGGGCGCCTATTTCCTGGACGGGATCAAGGCACTGAAGGAGCGGCACAAGATCGTCGGCGACGTCGACGGCCTTGGCATGGCGCTGCGCATCGAGATCACCGCCGAGGACCGCTACACCCCCGACAAGGCGATGACCGACAAGATCGTTGACATCGCCATGGCGGGCGATCTTGACGCCAATGGCAAGAAGGTCGGCCTGGTGCTCGACATCGGCGGCTATTGGAAGAACGTCATCACTCTGGCTCCGTCGCTGACCATCACCTACGAAGAGATGGATCTGGCCTTCAACCTGCTGGATCAGTTGTTCACCCGCGCCGTTCGCGGGTGAGGAGAAAAAGCCCCGAAATGAGTTTAACGGTTTGTCATTCGTCTGCCGGCGGGGTTCGCCCCGTCTCCTGCCTTCGTCGCCGGAGCCCGGCGGCGGGAGGGCGGTCATGAGCCGGACACAGAAGAGCCTGTTCGCCCGCGACACCGCCTGGCAGCGCTTCAAGCTGCGTTATTTCGGGGCCAAACCCTGGTCCGGCCCGGGCGGCCTTGATGCCGCCCGGGACGCGCCCGTGATTCCCGACGCCAGCTTTTTCCTTCCCGGTGGCAAGGCTGCCGTCCTTCTGATTCACGGCCTGACCGGGACGCCGACGGAAATGCGGTTCCTGGGCAAGTCGCTGTCGTCGGCAGGCTTCTCCGTCTATGGCTGCCAATTGGCCGGTCATTGCGGCAGCGAGGAAGACCTTCTGCACACCAGCTGGCCCGACTGGTACGCCAGTGTCGAGGCGGCATTTGCCGATCTCAAGAGCAAACATGACATCGTCTTCGTCGCCGGACTGTCCATGGGGGCGGTGCTCGCCATGCATCTGGCGGCCAATCATCCGGGCGAGATCCAGGGCCTTGGCCTGCTGTCGACGACGCTGCGCTATGACGGCTGGGCGATTCCCCGGTTGTCGTTCCTGCTGCCCCTGTTCCTGCATACGCCCCTTGGCTTGCGGTACCGCTTCGTCGAGAACTATCCCTATGGGATCAAGGACGACCGGTTGCGCCAGCGGGTGGTCCTTAACATGACCTCGGGCAATTCTGCCGAGGCGGGAAACCTGGGCATGACCGGCCATTCGCTGCGTCAACTGCTGGCCCTGGTCGAGGTGGTCAAGGCCGAAATGCCGGCGGTCACCACTCCGGCCTTCATCGCCCACGCCTCCAACGACGACGTCGCCAGCCGCTGGAATGCCGACTATGTGGCGGCTCACCTGGGCGGTCCCAAGGAGATGATGCTGCTGGACGACAGCTACCACATGATCACCGTCGACAAGCAACGCAACGAAGTCGGCCGGGCCTTGGCCGATTTCTTCGCCCGCGATCTCGATCCCGCTGCCCTGGCCGGTGCCGGGGCGTCGGCCTCGCGCCGCGGGAGCTGATCGCTGGCGGACAACGGATGATGGACGACCATCTGGTCATCCCGGGACGCCAAGGCACGACGGGCGAGGCTGGGCCATGACGGATCCGGCCCCCTGGCGACTGGGCGAGCGGATGCGGACCTGGTTGTCGTCGCTTCAGGGCAAGCTGATCCTGGCCTCGCTGATGATCAGCCTGGTTCCCACCTCCATCGCCGCCGACCTGACGGTCCGCCTGGTGACCCAGGTGGTCGACCAGGATGTCCGCGCCTTTCTGCACGAGTCCTCGTCGCTGTTCCTGAAAAGCTTCGAAAACACCCAATCGGAAGCCGTCGGCCTGGCCCGCTTTCTTTACGAACAGAAGCGCGGCGGGTCCGACCCGGTGATCCATGCCGACGATGCCTTCCTGCATCTGGCTCGGACCCTGGGCTACGGGGTCATTGTGGTCTCCGATCACAACCAGAAGATCCTCTATTCCAACTATCCGGTGCGGCGGGTCGAGCCGTTGTCGCCGGAAATCAAGAACACGCTGTTCGCCCTGGACCTGCCGGACGGCACGCAGGTCATGACCGGCGGCACATTCGCGTATGAAGCGGCCGGACAGACCTATGACATTCTGGTCGGCACCTGGCTCGATGAGAATTTCATTGAGAACCTGCAGTCCATCACCACCCTCGATTTGCGCCTTTACTTCCGCCGTCCGGACGGGTTCCAGATGATCTACTCGTCGCGCAGCGAGACCGCCAGCGGCACCCCCTTGCCGGCCTGGGTCACCGACGCCTTGGAAAGCGGCACGGAAAGCGTCTATGACCCCCAGGCCGAGGAAGGCGGCTACCGCGTCCTCTACCTGCCGGTCCGGGGCAACCACGGCCGCATGGAAGGGGTCATGTCGGCGGGCCTGCGTGCCACCGAAATGCCCAGCGTCTGGGACATACCGGCCCATATTCTGGTGGTGGTTTTCGTCGCCGGCCTGGGACTGACGACGGTGGCGGGTCTGTTCGTCTCGCGGCGTCTTTCGAAACCCCTGCGTGCCCTGGCACGCGGTGTCAAATCCATCACCGATGGCAAATTCGACCATCGGGTCGACGTCATCGGGCGCGACGAGGTCGCCGAACTGGCCAGCGGCTTCAACCACATGGCCGAACGCCTGGGCGAATTGCAGAAGCTGGAACAGGACTTGCGCCGACGCGACCGCCTGTCGGCGGTCGGCGAGGTCGCCGTCGGCATCGCCCATGAGGTGCGAAACCCCCTGGGCACCATCAAGACGGCGGCGGAACTGATCCGCAAGCGCAACGGCCTGGCCGCCGCCGACGCCAAGCTTCTGGGCTATGTTATCGACGAGGTCCGTCGCATCGATGGCCTGATCGACGAGTTCCTGTCCTTCACCCGCCCGCGCGAGCCGATCTTCCGGCCGTTGACGCCAGCCACCGTGATCGGCCGCGTCGCCGACTTCTGCGAGCCGGAACTGTCGCGCCATTGCGTCTCGCTGACAGTGGAGGATGCCAGCGGCGGGGCGGTGATCGAAGCGGATGAAGATCATCTGTTCCAGGCCTGCCTGAACCTGATCTTGAACGCCGTCGAAGCGATGGAGACCGGGGGACAGCTTGTCATCCGCCTGAGTGTGGAGCACAACCAGGTCCATATCGCCTTTGCCGACACCGGCCCGGGCATCCCCGCGGACATCGAGAGCAGGATCTTCGATCCCTTCTTCACCACCAAGCCGCACGGGACCGGCCTGGGGTTGGCCAAGGTGTTCTCGGTCATGGAAAGCCACCATGGTCGGGTCGCCTGCAACAGTCGCGCTGGTCAGGGCACCACCTTCACCCTTATCCTGCCCATGAGTGAACGGATCGGGGCCAATGCAACACACAATACTTCTGGTTGATAACGAAACCCGACTGGCCGACGTCCTGACAGAGGCGCTGGAACAGCTTGGCTATCGCGTCCTGTCCGCGGCCAACGGCCACGATGCCCTGAAAACCCTGGACAGCGAACCGGTCGACCTGTTGTTGACGGATCTGCGCATGCCGGGCATGAGCGGTCGTCAACTGTTGAAGGAGGCCAAGCAGCGCCAGCCGTCGCTGCCCGTGGTGGTGATGACCGCCTACAGTTCGGTCAAGGACGCCGTCGAGGTCATCAAGGAGGGCGCCTTCGACTATGTCGGCAAGCCCTTCGAGATCGACGACCTGGAGACCGTGCTCAAGAATGCGCTGCGCCTATCGGATGTCCTGGCCGACAACGAGCGCCTGCGGGGCGAACTGGTCGACCGCTACCAGTTCAAGACTCTGATCGGCGACAGTCCGGCCTTTCGCAGGGTCACCCAGAATATTGCCGAGGTGTGCGAGAGCCGCGCCAATGTCTTGGTATCCGGCGACAGCGGCACCGGCAAGGAAATGGTGGCGCGGGCCATCCACTACAACAGCCAGAGGCGCGAACAGCCGTTCGTCGCCATCAATTGCGCGGCCATCCCCGAACCTTTGCTGGAAAGCGAACTGTTCGGCCATGTCAAAGGCGCCTTCACCGGGGCAGTGGCCAACCGCCGCGGCCGTTTCGAACAGGCCGACCGCGGCACCCTGTTCCTCGACGAAATCGGCGACATGCCGATCGGCATCCAGGCCAAGATGCTGCGCGTGCTGCAGGAGCGTGCCTTCGAACCGGTCGGTGGCACACGGACGCGGCATGTCGACGTGCGCATCATCGCCGCCACCAACAAGGACCTGCAGCAGGAGGTGGCGCGGGGCCGCTTCCGCGAGGACCTGTTCTACCGCCTGAACGTCTTCCCCATCATCCTGCCCCCCTTGCGCGAACGTCGCGAGGATATCCCTGCCCTGGCCGCCTTCTTCCTGGAGGGCATGAAGGCCGAGATGGGCAAGCGCATCACCGGATTCTCCCCTCAGGCCCTGAAGGTGATGAGCGAATACACCTGGCCTGGGAACATCCGCGAGTTGCAGAACTGCGTCGAGCGGGCGGTCATCGTCTGCAAGGGCGAGCAGATCGCCGAGCTCGACCTGCCCCGCTATCTGTCCGACAGTCGGCCGGCCCCGCTTGCCGGTCCCGGCTTTCCCATGGACCTGGACGATGAACTGGCGCGCACCGAGCGTGGCCTGATCCTGGCCGCCTTGAAGCAGGCCGACGGGATCCAGGTGACGGCGGCGGCTCTTCTAGGCATCAATGAACGCAGCCTGTGGCACCGGATCAAGAAATATGGCATCCAGATCACCAAGCGGGCGGTGGGGACCGACGACTGATGGCGGATCTTCGCCGGGCGCGTCGCACCTCGCCGGCGCACTGACCATAGAAAGACCACGCCGATGCCGCGCCTTTGTCTGACCGCCGTTGTTCTGCTCGTCCTTTCCCTGGCCCCCGTCGCGGCCCGATCGGCCGATGCCGACCGTGACCTGGTCGGCCGGGTCATGACCGAGGCCGTCGCCGACTTTGCCGGCCAGACCTTGACCGCGGAACAGCGCGCCCAGCGCTTGCAGCAACTGATCGATCGCTTCGGCGACACCACTCTGTTCGCCGGAGATATGCTGGGACGCTACTGGCGGCGCCTGCCGCCCGACCGCCAGGCCGCCTTCGCCAGCCTGCTTGGCCGCTATCTCAAGGGATGCTGGTCCAGCACCCTGACGGGTGTGCCGGCCAGCCTGACCCTCGACCTGGCCGCCAGCGAAAACACTGCGGACGGCCGCGTCGTCATCCATTCGCTGGCCACCATCCCCGATGACACCCTGGCACTAGACTGGACCATCGCCCACACTCCCGACGGCCGCGCCGTCGTCGCCGACGTGGCGGTGGACGGCATGAGCGTGCTCAAGACCATGAAGGATGACATCACCGCGGTGCTGCACGGCAACGGTGGGAACATGGATCTGGTCTTTGCCGCCCTGGAGGCCAAGCTGGCGGGCCAAAAGGCACAGTAGGAGGGACCTTAAGCCCGCCATGGCGTCACGACCTCAGTGGGTCAGGCGGCTTTGCCTGACCTGACAGCGACAGGCGCGGAGGCCTGTCCCACTGGCCCGTCCCCGCTGCGGGACGCCCGTTGTCGGGCGCCCCCAAGTATTCGCCTTCAGCAGCAGCGGCCGATCTTGCCGGGAGCAAAACCGTAGCGGCTTTCCTGCCGGTTCCGGAAGAACTCCTCATAGGTCATGATCGGTTCACCCGGATGGGTGGTCCGGCGATGGGTCACATAGGTGTCGTAGTCGGGCACCCCGATCATCAGCCGGCCGGTCTGGCGCAGACGCAGATAGACCTGCCGGACCTCCTCACGCATGTCCAACGTTGCCTCCGATCTCGACGGCGGTGATCCGGGGCGTCGCCAGAGCCTTGCGGATGGCCAGCAGTCCATAGAACACCATCGACAGCAGCAGGAAGACGAACAGGGCCGCCAGCGTCGCATCGACATAGTCGTTGAAGACGATCTGCGACATCTGGTCCAGGTTCTTGGCCGGCGCCAGCAGTTGCCCCTTTGCCAGAGCGTCGCTGAAGCGACGTCCATGAGCCCAGAAGCCGATGGCCGGGTTGGGATCGAAAACCTTCTGCAGACCGGCGGTCAGAGTGCAGATGAACAGCCAGGTCGCCGGGATGGCAGGGACCCAGGCATAGCGTTCCCGCTTCATCTTGCACAGCACAACGGTGCACATGACCAGCGCGATGCCGGCCAGCATCTGGTTGGAGATGCCAAACAGCGGCCACAGCGTGTTGATGCCACCCAGCGGATCCACCACGCCGACATAAAGGAAGTAACCCCAGGCACCGACCGCCAGGGCCGAACCGATCAGGTTATTGGTCCAGTTCTTGGTTGCCTTGAAGGACGGAACCACCGCACCGATCATGTCCTGAATCATGAAGCGGGCGACACGGGTCCCGGCGTCCACGGTGGTCAGGATGAACAGGGCCTCGAACAAAATGGCGAAATGGTACCAGAAACCCATCAGGGCGCGCCCGCCGATGACATTGGCAAAGATCTGCGCCATGCCGACTGCCAAGGTCGGCGCGCCGCCGGCACGCGACAGGATGGACTTTTCGCCGACGTCCTGCGCCGCCTGGATCAGCACATCGGGCGTCACCACGAATCCCCACCCGGAGATGACTTCGGCCGCATGGGCCGGGTCGACACCGATCAGGGCGGCGGGACTGTTCATGGCGTAATAGAGGCCGGGATCGAGAACGGTGGCGGCGATCATCGCCATGATGGCGACAAAGCTTTCCATCAGCATGCCGCCAAAACCGATGAAGACGCCCTGGGTTTCGTTTTCCAGCATTTTCGGCGTCGTGCCCGACGAAATCAGGGCATGGAAACCGGAGACGGCGCCACAGGCGATGGTGATGAACAGGAAGGGGAACAGATTGCCGGAGAAGACCGGCCCGGTACCGTCGACGAACTTGGTCACCGCCGGCATCTTGAGTTCGGGCATGACCACCACGATCCCCAGCGCCAGGGCGCAGATCGTACCGATTTTCAGGAAGGTGGTCAGATAATCGCGCGGCGCCAGCAGCAGCCACACCGGCAGGACAGAGGCGACGAACCCGTAGGCCATCATCAGGACGGCCAGGGTTTCGCCCTTGTAGGTGAAGTAGGGCGCAAGGTCGGGACTTTCGGAGACCGTGCGTCCATAGACCAGGGCCGCCAGCAGCAGAACCACGCCGATCAGGGACATCTCACCCACCCGACCCGGGCGGATGAACCGGCAATAGACCCCCATGATGACGGCCGTCGGCACCGTCGAGAAGACCGTGAAGGTTCCCCAGGGGCTGCCGGCCAGAGCCTTGACCACCACCAGCGCCAGGATGGCGACGATAATGATCATGATCAGCAGAACGCCGATCAGGGCAATGCCGCCCGCCGCAGGTCCCATCTCGGTCCGGATGATGTCGCCGATCGACCGCCCGTCGCGCCGGCTCGAGATCATCAGGACCAGGAAATCCTGGACCGCGCCGGCAAACACCACCCCGCCGATGATCCACATGGTTCCCGGCAGATAGCCCATCTGGGCCGCCAATACCGGCCCGACCAGCGGTCCGGCCCCGGCGATGGCGGCAAAATGATGCCCGAACAGCACATATTTGTTGGTCGGCACATAGTCCAGGCCGTCATTGTAGCGCACCGCCGGGGTCTGGCGGGAGGGATCGGCCCCGATCACGTCCCTGGCGATGAACAAACCATACAGGCGATAGGCGACGAGATAGGTACTGACTGCGGCAACAATCAGCCACAGAGCGTTGATGGATTCACCCCGGCTGAGGGCAACGACACCCAAGGCCACGGCACCGACCGCCGACAAGGCGATCCACCCCACTTTCGGCAATATGTTGGTCATATGGACGTCTCCGATTTTCCTTTGCCGCCGTCATGTTCGCAGATGGTGACACCCCTCCTGCGGATGCAACCCGACGACCGACGGCTCCCACATCCCGCCCACGTCGCAGGTCTCTTCCGGCGGAACCTCCGGCGAAGGTTTCACCCGATCAAGCCTCGACGCGGCGGCTGCATTGACAATGTGCGCCAACCACCTGTGGTTCTCCAGTGAAAAGCCCCTGAAATCCGGGTCGCGGCGACGGTTGCGTCTGGCGCTGGCGGGCGTCGTCCTGTAGGAAGATCGCTACCCTGCATTGGCATGGAGAACCGACCGCGATGCCCCTCAAGAAGAACCCGCTGAAACTGAACCCGCTGCAGCTGAAGACACTGACCCTGTTGCAGGAAATGGCACATTATCCGGAGTTGGCCACCGAGATTGCCGAGACCGGAGACCTGCTGCTGACCCAGATCCCCCACCCCCACGGCGATCATTTCCATATCGGCGCCAAGGTGGTTGCCGCCCGCGATGCCACCGGCTTGAACAATGCCGCCGTCTGGGTCGCGCTGGAACGCAAGGGGCTGGTCAAGGGATCCTTTCCCTACGCCCTGACGCTGACCCGGGCCGGCCGGGACTACGAGACCGGTCTGGCCGACGAGATCCTGCACGGGTCCGGCCACTGACACCGACCCTTTCCTTCCCGCCAGCGGGCCCGGCCCGCCACCACCAGGACGACTGACCATGACCGACACAGCGACAACCGACCACACCGCCCCGGACGTCATCCATACGATGACCGTGCCCAGACTGGCCCGACTTCTCGAGACTCAGGGCTTCGTCCCGCAGATGCTGAAGGCCGATGATGGACGCCCGGCGGTCCGCTTCATGAAGTTGGGGCTGGCCGGCATGGCCCTGTTCTTCGGCAACAGCGAAGCGGCCCCCGACCAGTTCCGCATCGTCGTGCTGTCGGCCTTCGTCGACACCGTGATGCCGCAGGAGCGCATCAACGCCATCAGCGCCAAGGGTGTCCTGCCCAAGATCTACACCACCGACAAATCGACCATTTTCGAGCTGTGCATTCCCGTCGAGGCCGGTTTCACCGAACAGGCGATCCGCTATTACATCGGCGCCTTCGATGCCTTCCTGAAGGCGATGTAGCGCCGGTCCCGGGTCGGCTTACCCCAGTTCGGAGACGCCAGGCATGTCCCCGCGGCCGATCGCTGACCGTGCGCCGGTTCTGTTGTTTGCCGCCGTGCTGGCCTGGCACCTGTGGGCGGCGTTCCATATGGCCGGGCAGACCGGCCTGACGGTCTGGGCCGACCGCGACCTGATGCGGGCGCTGACCGCACCGTGGCAGGCGTTCGGACCCGAGATCAACGGTGGCGCCCGACCGCCGGGCGGCGCCTTCTATCTGCTGTTGGCCGGATTTCTGGCCGTGGACCCGACCATCGTCTCGGTTCACCTGGGACTGCTGACCCTATTCGCCCTGTCCCTGATCCTGCTGGCGGTGGAGTTTGGTCGCCAGAGCACCGCCGGCGCCGGTTGGGCCGCCGCCGTCCTCCTGGCCGGCTCGCCCATGCTGGGCGACGTTCTGGCCATCTGGAACCCCGGCTTCGTCCTGTTTTTCGCCACCGCGGCAACGGTCTGGGGCCACCGCTTTCTCCGTCGGGGCGAGTTTTGGTCGCTGGGACTGGCGGCCGCGGCCATCGCCATCGGCCTGCAGATCCACCTGCAGATGTGGATCCCCGCCGCCGCCCTGGTCCTGGCGCTGCCGGTCTACCGCCCGCGCTGCGACCGCCGCCATGCCCTGGCCCTGTTCCTGGGCCTGATCCTTCCGTTCCTGCCCAGCCTGGCAGCGGGACTTCTGCTTCCCTTGCCGGTGTCGTCGGCGGCGACATCCGGGGTCGCCGGAAACTACCTGTGGGGCGTTCCGCAAATCCGGGAAAAGCTGATGCTGACACTGGCCCTGCTGGGCGGGCCGACGGCAGCGCCGCAAACGATGACTCCCTGGTCGGCCATCCGGCTTGCCGCCGACCTGACTGCAGTCCTGGTGACCGCTGCCGGCTTGGCCGCGCCAGCCTTGCGCCGCCGCTTCGCCACCGCTGCCTTGCTGCTCGCGGTCCTCCTGGCCCTGGCCGAGATTGCCCTGGCCTCGGTCAACGCCCGGCATCTGGTGGCGGCCCTGCCCGCCCTGGCCTGCCTGGGGGGACTGGGGGTGGACCGGATGCTGGGCTGGACGGCCAGCCGGACTGGGTCTCGGTGGCCGGCCGGTGGCTTGGCCGCGTTGGTCTGCCTGCTCTTGGCCGCGCGCCCCTTGGGGTTGGCGGCCGAGACCCTGGCCCAGCCGGCGTTCCAACCGGGCAGTGTGGCCCTGCAGGCCGAGATGGCCGCCGCCGTCAAGGCATCGATCACCACCGACCCCGACGCTTTCGACGCCCGGACCGCCCTGTTCTGGCGCCCCCGCCCCGGGTCCTGGCAACTGGTGCAGGAGGGAGTGGGCGGCCAGATGGCGTTCATCTTCCGCACTACGCCGGCCGTGCCGCTTGGCACCGCCACCACCGGCTGCCTGGCTGTCATCCACAAAAGCGACGTCGATGCCGACACCCCCGCCAGCCTGGCAAGGTCGCCGGCGTTCGCCGGCCTGGCACCGCGATTCGGCGAGGCCGTGGCACAAAGCGTCCATTTCCTGGTCCTGCCCTACACGACGGCCGACGGCAACTGCCTGAAGAGCTTTCCCAATGCCTATGTGCCCAGCCGCCAGGAGGCGGACCTTCCAAACCCCGGACAACCCGACAGCTGGCGCCGGACGGCCGACGGCCTGCTGTTCGCCACCCATCTGCCCGACGACCCCTTCCCCATCGGCCTTCTGTTGCGCCGCGACGAGCAGCCGGGCCGCTTTCGCGCCCAGTTGATCGGCCGCCCCTTGCGGGGATACACCGGCCTTGGCTTCCTGACGCTGGTCGCCCCCAGCCTGTGCCTTGTCGACAAGGATGGTGCCCACAGGGTACCGCTTGCGTCGCTGACCGTCGGCTCGCCACAGCGGGGCACCCTGGCCCCCTGGCAATCGCCTGCCTTCGCCGGCCCCGCCGACCCCGTGCCGGCATGGCTGATCGGCCGCGACGGCAAGACCTCCCGGACCGTGGTCCGCGCCCTGGGGCAGATCGATTTCGGCGATTTGTCGGCGGCGGCGGCCCCGGATCCGTTGACCCCGCCGCCTCCGGGCTGCCCGGTTCCCGAGGGACGCGGATGACCGTCCCCGGCCCAACCCGCCAAGAGGCCGCGATCGCCTATTTCCAGGGCCGGGCCGCGGTCTATGGGGCGGCGCTTGGCCGGGGCCTGTGGGCCTGGCAACGACGTCGCGAAGTCGCCCAACTGCTTGGCCTGGCCGGGCCTCTGGCCGGGTGTTCGGTTCTTGATCTGGGATGCGGAAGCGGCTTCTACGCCAGCCGGGCCGCCGACGGCGGTGCCGGCCCGGTGGTCGCGGTCGATGCGGCGTCGGCCATGATCGCGGCCATCGGCGATCCACGTCTGGAAACCCTGGTCGCCGACGCCGCCACCGTCGCCCTGGGGCGCAGCTTCGACCGCATCATTCTGGCCGGACTGCTGGAATTCGTCGCCGACCCCGCCGCCGTCCTGGCCAATGCGGGGCGGCACCTGGCACCCCGAGGTCGCGTCGTCCTGCTGGCGCCGCCCGACACCGCCGGCGGGCACCTGTACCGCTGTTTTCATCGGCGCCATGGCATGGGGATCACCCTGTTCGGCGCGCGCGATATCGACGCCCTGGGACGTTCCATCGGCCTGGTTGTCACGGCCCGCTGCCGGCTGTGGCCGTTCGGCCTGCTCTATTGCCTGGAGGCCAACCCATGAGCCGGCGCGTCCTGTTTCTGGTCAGCGGACTGGGATTGGGCAACTCCACCCGCTGTTTCGCCATCATCGAGCGGCTGGCCCTCGAAGGTGCCGAAGTCGCCGTGGCGACATCGGACAATGGCTTATGGTTCTTTTCCGACAAGCCGCAGGTCCGCCACGTGAGCGCCATCCCCTCGTTGCACTACGGCAAACAGGCGGGACGCATCAGCGTGGCCAGGACCCTGGCCGGCTTGTCCGACCATTACCGGTGCCTTGTCGAGGCCGAGCGGGCAATCGCCGCCATCATCGATCGGTTACGCCCCCAGGTGGTCGTCACCGATTCCGTCTACGCCGTCCGCGCCGTGCGTCGAGCCGGTCTTCCCCTGGTTGCCGTCAACAATGCCGACATGGTGATGACAGGCCTGCGGCGGTTCCGCGATTGGCCGCTGTCGGTCCTGCCGCAAGGCCTGTTGGTCGAAGGCGGGGACGCGGCGTTCCATCGTCTGGTGCCCGACCTTGTGATCAGCCCGCGGCTGGTCCCGACCGTCCCGCAACAGGTCGGACATCTGTGCCCGGTCGCCCCCATCGTGCGCCGCGCCTGCCACCCCGGCGCGGACCTGGCCGGCCCGGCACGCCGGGTGGCCATCATGCTGTCGGGATCGGTCTTCGGAACGCCGGTCCACCTGTCGCGCCGCCACCCCGGCCTTGACATCGATATCCTGGGCCGTCCCGCCCCGGCCGGCAAAGCCGCCGTCGACGGGGTGACCTACCACGGCAAGCAGCGGGACTCCCTGGCCCTGTTGCGCCAGGCCGACCTGCTGGTGATCAACGGCGGCTACTCGGCGGTCGCCGAGGCGCTGGCCCTTGCCAAGCCGGTGGTGGTGGTCCCGGTGCCGCGCCATGCCGAGCAATGGGTCAACGGCCGCATCATCGAAGACCTGGGCGTCGGCCTGATGGCCAGCGAGGACGGGCTGGAAGATGCCATGGACGCCGCGCTCCGGGACCTCGACCGCTGGCGCCAGGCTTTTGCCCGACTGCCACCGGCCGCCGACGGTGCCGCCGCGGCGGCCCGCCTGATTCTTGCCGCCGGGTCCCACCGGTGATCGGGCCGGCCCGCTTCTTGCGCTACTGCGGCACCGCCCTGCTGGCCGCGGCCAGCGACTGGCTGATGTTTGCCGTCCTGATCCAGATGGGCGGTCTGCCGGCGGTGGCCGCCCTGATGACGGCGCGCATCGGCGGCGGAGCAGTCTCGTTTGCCGTCAACCGCCACTGGACCTTCGGCGCGACCGGCCCCTCCGGACTGACCCGGCAGGGCCGACGCTTCCTGTTGCTATACGCGGTGTCCTATGCCAGCGCGGTGGGGCTGTTCGCCCTGCTGACCGACGGCTTGGGCGCCGGTCCGTACGGAGGCAAGATCGTCACCGATGCCTTGTGTTTCGCGGGAAACTACCTGGCCATGGCGCTCTATGTCTTTCATGATCGGTCCGGACTGGGCGGTTGGCTGGCCCACGCAGCAGTCCTTCTGCGTAGAGGATGTGGCCGATTGGCAAAACTTTTTCCGCGTAAGCGGGGCGGGCGTCCCGCCCCAATCGCCAGCGCCATGCCCGATGCCAAACGCTTCTGGAACGACAAGATCCTGGCCTGGGAAGACAGCCGTTACAGCGGCCACACCGGCCAGGGCTGGCTGGAATGGCTGGCAGGAACCGTCTCGACCTCGTTACGGTTCCGCCTGGACCATGCCGCGGCCTACCTGGAACCCCACGTCCGCGGCCGGCGGGTGGTCGAACTGGGATGCGGCTCCGGCCTGCTGGCGCGCCGGCTGATTGCGGCGGGAGCGACCTCATACCAGGGTTTCGACATCGCCGACCGGGCCATCGCGCGGGCCCGGGCAACCCATGCCGACCTTTGCGGCCGGGTCTCGTTCGACGTCGCAGCGGTCTCCAGCCTGACGCCTCTGGGGGATGTCGTCGTTCTGTCGCTGGGTCTGTTCGACTGGCTGGACGGTCCCGACATCGCCCACGTTTTCGCCATCGGCCGGGACGGATACTATCTGCACGCGCTGTCGGAGCGACGTGCCTCGGTGCAACAATCCCTGCACCGGGCCTATGTGCATCTGTCCTATGGCCGGCGCACCGGCTTCACCCCCAGATACCACCGGCTGACCGAGATTCAGCGCCTGCTGGCCGACCAGGGTCTGCCCTCGCCACAGGTGATCCGCCATCCCCGCCTGCGCTTCGGGATTTTCGTCAGCAGCCTGCCAAGCCTCTGACTCTTGCCCTGCGGCCAAAAAAAGGGCCGGAGACATCTCTCCGGCCTGACTGTCGGGCAAATCGCCGAGCCGCCGAAGCGACCCGGCGATGCCCCCCCTCAATCGTCGCATCCACACCGGCTGGACTGGATCACATCGGCGATCCGGTCCAGCCGCGTGCGGCGTTAGAACTTCACCCGCACCGAGGTGTAGAGGCTATGCACCCGGTAGCTGGGCTGCGCCTCGGCCGAGGTGAAGGTGTTGACCGACAGGGGCGACGCCAGACCGCTGGCGTTGGAGCCGATGATCGGCGCCCAGCCATAGGCCCAGTCGTTGTCCTTGAACAGGTCGAAGCCGTAGCCACCGGTCAGGGTGACGTTGTCGGCCAGCTTGTACTCGGCATGGACCTTGATGCTGTGCATCGAGCTGTCGACGCTGGGCAGGTTGGCCACGTTGTAGTAGCTGGCGGCGGTCGCGCTGTTCAGGGCCAGTCCGCCGTCGAACAGGTTGTAGCCGATATCGCCATAGCTGAAGGTGTAGTCGGTGCCCAGCTTCAGGCGGTCGCTGACCTTCCATTCCGCCGAGAAGCCGGCGGTATGGACGCTGTTGGTGGTGGCCGCGGACCAACCGTAGTCGCCGTTGAGGGTGGACGGCAGACCGTTGCCGCGGTTGACGTAGTAGATCTCCTCGTAGGTGTAGAACCCATGCAGGGCGATCGCTTTCGTCGGCGAATAGGTGACATCCGGACCGGCCGAAGCGTTGTAGTCCCGCTGCGTCCCGGTGATGTTCTGGCTGTAGTGGTAATGGTTGGTCTCGTAGCGGGCATTGGCGCCGACGCTCCAGTCCTCACCAGCCATGTAGTCGGCCCGGAATTTGACGCGGTCGGCGGTACGCGGCGCCTCGTAATAGGGCATCGAGGCGTTGGTAATGCCGCTGGTGGTGACGGCGCCGCTGCCGGCCGGCAGTTCCATCAGGCCGGTCCGAACCGCATGCTCAAAGGTCAGCGAGCTGTTGAGGTTGGCGAGCGAATGGTCGGCGATCTTGGCCCATTCGGTGTTCTCGGTGCTGTGTCCGACCCAGCCGATGTTGGCCATCGGCAGGGAATTGGCCGCCCCACCGGAACGGTCGGTGTCATCGAACCGGTAGCCGACCGAGACCTTGGTATCGCGCAGAACCTTGTAGTCGGCCTCCAGCGTGGCCTTCTGCTTGGTCCAGCTCTGCTGCGTCACATTACCGACCAGAGCCGCCGCACCGTCGCCATGCTCATAGCCGTAGACGGTCATCGGATTGCTGTCGGTATTGCGGCCGTCGATGCCATAGCCGGCATGCAGCTCAAGACCGCTCAAGGGCCGCGTGCTGGCCCCCAGATTGGCGGTGTAGACCCGCACCATCTGGTCGCCCGACGGGTTCAGGCCCAGGTTGTTGGCCGTGGTGGTCCCGCCGATCTGGCCGAGCGGCGTCGCCGTGCCGTTCCCCAGCGCCCCGTCCGACATCTCGAGACCGTACTGGAAGTTGCCGGTCAGGCGCGTCGTCGGAGTCAGGTTGTAGCCCGCCGACCCGTTGATGTAGTGGGCGATGTTGGACGGCGGCTGCGAGTACTGGGACACGGTCTGCACCGACGTCGACGTGGCCAGGAAATAGGGCGCCACAAAGAACGGAGTATTGTCCGTGAACTGCGAGACGGTGTAGCCCAACTGGGCCTGCAGCCGCTTGCTGTTGAAGGCAGCGGTAAGGTTGAAACGGTCCGTGTCGTAGTCAACCGGCTGAGGGAAAGCAATGCCGGCATTGGAGAAGTCGGCCGACTGGACGACCGTGCCCTCCTTATGCTCGTGCTTCACCTCGCTGGTGATGGTCCAGGCGTCGATGATGTACTTGCCGTTCAGCCCGAAGATGTCGCGCCGGGTTCCGGTCGCTTCATCGAACTCGGGGAACGGATGGTTCAGGTAGTAGGCCGCCGTCCCGAAGGCGCCGGCCGCCGGCACCGCCCCGAAGATCGGGGCGCCGGTCTTGCTGGTGCCGGTCTGCACCTGGCCGCCGAACGGAACCAGCCCGGGAGCCAAGCCGCCGCTGGAGTTGTAGGGCGACATGATGGTCTGGCCGTTGTAGGTGATGGCGTTGTAGGACACGCCGGCCTTCCACACACCCTGCTGAGACAGGGTGAGGCCCAGTTCGGACTCCGGGGCCAGGGCGCTGTTCGGCCCCTGATGGTTCGCCGAGAAATCCAGGTTCTTGCCGATCGTTTCGATGTTCAGCGGCAAGTTGCCGGGACCGTTTTCGGTGTCCTGCAGGCGGAAGGCGCCCGTGGACCCAAAGCCCTTCGAATCCGTGCCGGTGTAACGGCCGAACAGCGGCGACGTGCTGCTTTGGTAGCGCCCGCCGATATCGACCTCGTTGTTGTAGTGCTTTTCCGGTTGTGCCGCGGGAGCCGCCGAGGCGTCCCCCAGGTCGAAGTCCTGTGCCGCGGCGGCCAGAGGCGCCAAGCACACACCGGCCAGCGCGATGGCTCGCAGGCTATATTGCTTTGTCATAGTACACCTCGTTCATCCGATCTGTGCATCAGCGCAAGAAGGCCTGGCCACCCGGGCTGTTGGACCCGTGGATATTGGAGTGGCAGTTGAGGCAGCTGCGGTTGTTCAGCTCGTTGTTCATCGCCACATTGCTGGGGCTATGCCCAGGCAACGAACGAGCACCGCCGAACCAGCCACCGCTGTTGTTACCGGTGGCGCTATGGCAGCTGGAGCACAGATAAGGCATACGTTCGGTCAACATGGCCGCCTGCGAAGAGCCGTGCGGCGTGTGGCAGTTGTCGCAGTTTTCACGAACCGGCTGATGTTCCCACAGCATCGGGCCGCGCTTTTCGGCATGGCAGTTGTAGCAGGTCTCGTTGATGCTGACTTCCTTCACCAGCTTCGGCCCGGGCGAGCCGTGGACCGCGTGGCAATCGGCGCAGGAGACCTTGCCTTCGCGCACCGGATGGTGCGAGCGCTGGAAGCTCTCGGCACGCTGCTGCGCATGGCAGGTGAAGCACTTCTCGGGCTGCGTCTCCTTGACCAGGACCGGATCCTTGGAGGCGTGCACGGTGTGACAGGTCGAGCAGGCGACATCGTTGGAGGCGTGCTGGCTGCCTTCCCAGTTGATGCGGGCGCTACCTTCGTGGCAGGTCAGGCAGACCGCATTGCGTTCCGCCACCGGCGAGATGTTGGGGCCGGAAAAACGAATGGCGGGCAGCGCCTTCTTCTCGCCCTTGGCCGGATGGCTGGCCACGTGTTCCGGGCTGGCGCCGTGGCAGCTTTCGCA
>Ga0326727_10007077_pt1 | contig 30082 bp, 25 predicted proteins | sample MB2enrmetagenome_FD_207643 | JGI IMG/M metagenome (GOLD analysis project Ga0326727, IMG submission 207643) | Lab enriched peat soil microbial communities from McLean, Ithaca, NY, United States - MB29MY | ecosystem: Environmental > Terrestrial > Soil > Wetlands > Peat | place: USA: New York... | reverse complement strand
GCGCATGATCTCCTTGCTGCGCTCGTCCTGCAGCGTCGGCACCACCACCTCCACCGTCACAATCTGGTCGCCGCGCTGCTCCGGCCGCTGCGCGTTCTCCACGCCCCGCTCCCGCATGCGCAGCTTTTGCCCGCTCTGCGTACCGGGAGGAATCTTCAACTGCGCGCGGCCGTCAATGGTGGGCACGTCCACCTTGGCTCCCAGCGAGGCCTCCGTTACGGTCACCGGAACGGTTAGGTGAATGTCGTCGCCTACGCGGGAGAAGACCGGATGCGTGTCGGTGCGGACGATGAGGTAGAGATCGCCCGGTGCGCCGCCATTCACACCTGCGTTTCCTTTGCCCTGCAAGCGGATGCGCTGACCGTCGCGCGTCCCCGCCTTGATGCGAAACTCGACGCCTTCGCTGCGGCTCACTACGCCCTCGCCGTGGCAGGTGGAGCAGGAATTCGTGATGCGGCCCGTGCCGTTGCATTTGGGGCAGGGAATGTTGAACTTCATCCGCCCGCCCATCTGCGTCACCTGGCCCGTGCCGTTACACTCCACGCACTGGGTGGGTCCGCCGGTCGAGGCCTGGCCGTGGCAGGTGGGGCAGCTCTCCTGGCGATGCACGTCGAGCCGCGCCTGACCGCCGCGAATCGCCGTCCAGAAGTCGACCGTGGCCTGGTACTCCAGATCGCTGCCCGGCTGCGGGCCGCGCGGTTGCTGCGGCTGTTGCGCCCCGGTGAAGATGCCGGAGAAAATGTCCTTGAAGCTGCCCCACGAAGCTGAATCCGCCGGGGAGCCCGCGTGCTGCCCCCGGTGCTGCCCCGGCCCGTTCTGAAAGCCGGAAAAGTCGAAACCGCCAAAGTCCACCGGAGCGCCGCGCCCGCCGCCTTGTTGTCGCGCATAGGCCTCGGCCGTCGCCGGGTCGATCTGATCCGAGTAGAAGCCCACCTGGTCGTAGATCTTGCGCTTCTTCTCGTCGCTGAGCACGTCGTTGGCCTCGGAGATCTCCTTGAACTTCTCCTCGCTGCGCTTGTCGCCGGGGTTCACGTCCGGGTGATACCGCCGCGCTGCCTTGCGGAAGGCCTTGCGAATCTCCTCCGCCGTCGCCGTCTTCTTCACGCCAAGCGTGCCGTAATAATCCTTGTTCGTCGTGGGCATGGTCTCTCTGGACTCGCTTCCTGGTTACGCGTTAGTTCTTCTGTTCTATCCTGATGAGTGCTGAGAATCCGCACTCATTGACCGCAATCCGATCAAGCAACCTGTCTGGCCTTCAGTTCCCCGGACTCCGTGCGCGGCGCGGGAAGGATCTCCACCTCAATTCGGGCCGTCACTTCCCGGCTGGCCAAGGCCAGGTCATAGGACATCTGCATCTTCATCCAATAATCCGGCGTGGTCCCGAAGTACCGCGCCAAACGCAATGCCGTATCCGCTGTAATTCCCCGGCGTTCGCGCACAATCTCTGAGATGCGCGTCACCGGTACGCGCAAAGCAAGGGCCAATGCATTGGCCGAAAGTCCCAGCGGCAGCAGAAAATCCTCACGCAAAAACTCGCCGGGATGAATTGGCACACCCTTTTGCTCGTGCTTCCTTAGAATACTCATGCACAATCTCCCTCAATGGTAATCAACAATCTCTACATCCCAGGTATCGTGACCGTCCCAGCGGAAGCATACTCGATACTGAATATTGATGCGAATGCTCCACCAGCCCTCCCGGCCGCCCTTCACCTTTTCAAGGTGATTGCCCGGAGGATTCCGCAAATCTTCAATCGCCGACGCGAAGTCAACTGCTTGCAATCGGCGTGCTGCTACCCGCGCAATCGCCGCCCATCGCCTGCTTGTTCCGGTCAAGAAGACTGCTTCCGTCTCGTCATCGGCGAAGGATTGAATCATACTTAACGCTTATCGTAACACGGGAAACGTTCAATCAGCAACAATTCCCTTCGGGCGACTGTGGTTGCGGAAGAGCCAACCTGCCGAAGGCTCAGACGGATACGCGCGCATTGACAACCGCTCAGAATTCGGCCCAAGCGTCTCGATCAACTGCCCCGGTTCCATGGCCAGCAGATGGCGCACGCGAAAACCCCGCACCGGCACGGCTACACCAGCTCCACCGGCAGCCGCACCCTATTCCGCCCCATCAGGTCCTCCGCCTGCTTCGCTGTTACACTGGTATTAAACTCAAAGCGGTCTTCCCGGCCTTCATTCGCCCGGAATCCGCCATCCAGTGAGGCCCAACTCCATGCCCGAAGCGAACCAAAGCCAGAAGATCGCCGCCACCAGCCTGCGCCTCAAGATCGGCCTCGCCGAGATGCTCAAAGGCGGCGTCATCATGGATGTGATGAACGTCGAGCAGGCGCGCATCGCCGAAGAGGCCGGCGCCACATCCGTCATGGCACTGGAGCGCGTTCCGGCAATGATTCGCGCCGAGGGCGGCGTAGCCCGCATGGCCAGGCCCGCGCTGATCAAGCAAATCATCCAGGCCGTCTCGATTCCTGTGATGGCCAAGGCCCGCATCGGCCACTTCGCCGAGGCGCAGATTCTGCAAGAGTTGGGCGTCGACTTCATCGACGAGAGCGAGGTCCTGACCCCCGCCGACGAGGCCCACCACATCGACAAGCACGCCTTCACCACGCCCTTTGTCTGCGGCGCGCGCAACCTGGGCGAGGCCCTGCGCCGCATCGCCGAGGGCGCGGCCATGATCCGCACCAAGGGCGAGGCCGGTACCGGCGACGTCGTCCACGCCGTGCAGCATATGCGCCAGATCACCCGCGAGATGCGCGCCCTCACTGTGCTTTCAGAGCAGGAACTTTACGCCGCCGCCAAGGACCACCAGGCCCCCTACGAACTGATCCGCATGGTTGCGCAATCCGGCAAGCTGCCAGTGCCGAATTTCTCCGCCGGCGGCATCGCCACCCCCGCCGATGCCGCGCTGATGATGCAGTTAGGCGCCGAGGCTATCTTCGTCGGCTCGGGAATCTTCATGAAGGGCAACGCCACGCCGCTGGATGTGGAGAACGACCCCAAGGAGCGCGCCGAAGCCGTCAGCCGGGCCTGCGCCATCGTGATCGCCACCACCCACTACAACGACCCCAAGATTTTGGCCGAAGTCAGCGAGCAGGTCACCGGAACGATGAAAGGCCTCGCCGCCGCCGGCATCGAATTGAAGGACCAACTCCAAACCCGCGGCTGGTGAGGACTAGCCGTCCAGGCGGACGCTCGCTTTTCGCTCGCACGAGCGTTCTTGCTTTCCATCCTTACGCTAGGAAAAAGCGCAAAGGTGTGGTACACGGCAAGAACTGCGTCGCGTCTCATCCTTGCGCTCAGATAAAGCGAGAGGATCAGGTGCCGGGCTTTGTGAGAAGCTCGATAACCTCTTTCGCCCGTGCGACTAATTCGGGGTTGGGATTCGACCAAGGCTGAAGACATTGCAGTGGCGTTAAGCCTTTTTGGTTTATAGCGTTTACGTCGGCCCCGCTGGCAAGCAGCAGCCGCACCGTCTCGGGGCATTTGTATTCCACAGCTTTGTGGAGGGGCGTATCACCGGAGGTGTTTTGGGCGTTGACATTCGCCTTATTGGCTAGCAGCAACTCCGCTACGTCCCTTGTAAACAACCATGCAGCACCGTGCAGAGGAGATTCGCCGCTTTCAGACCTGTGATTTGGGTCGGCCCCCTTTGACAGCAGCAGTTCCGCCACCTCCCTTTTCGGAGCGTTGTACAAGGGCGTCCTCCCCCTCGAATCTTGGGCATCGACCATCGCACCCCTTGCCAGCAACAGTTCTACTAGATCCTTGTTGCCCCAAGCCGCTTCGTGCAAAGGCGTCTGGCCCCCATCGTCCTTGTAATTCACATCGGCTCCCCTATCCAGTAGCGATTGCGCCACCTGCGTCTGGCGGCCTTTCGACGCGACGATCATCAATGGTGTCTTGCCCTCTTTGTCCTTGGCATTGGGCTCGGCACTGCTGGCCAAGAGCAATTCCACCATGTCGTTTCTTCCCATGGCTGACGCAAGGTGCAGGGGGGTCCGGCCGTCTCCGACGTCGCGCCGCGAGACGTCGGCCGGGCGCACGATGAGCAATTCCCTGACCTTTTCCAGGTCACCTTCACTGACGGCTGCGCTAAGCGCGCCGCAGATGGCAAGCACCAAACATTGTTTAAGCTTCGGTGCGGTCTCGGGCGTCAACTCGTTTATCCGCTTCAACAATGGGGCACCCTTCGCGTCGTTAGCATAGGCTGCCTCGGTGCTTGAGATACGCTTAACGAAGTCTATGAGCGCGGGGCTGTCCTGGGCGTATTCCGTGAACTCTTGTTCGCGCCCCCCAAAATACCCCCAATCTCCTTTTACGCATTTGTTGAAGCAGTCGGCCCACTCTAGGTCACGGAGCAACGCAGCCATACTGTCCGGTAACCCCTGCCACGATTGCCGGTCGGAGGAGTTCCCAACGTACTCGTCACCGGAAAAGAAAGGGTCACCCGGAGGAGGAAACAGGGACCGAGTGCGGAGCCAGGCAGAAGTATCGAGGCGACGGTCGACTGGTATCCCCTCGATCACCGCATAGGCGTAACAGGCCCACTTCTCTCGAGTTGCCGTCGGCGCAATTACTCCAAACGACGAGATGGCAAGTATCCGGAGCAGGACCCCGGCGAGGGGGATAACAACCGCGAGCGCGATGAAGAAAAGGAGCGTCTGGTTCTTGAGCAGGCCAGAAATAAACTCTGCTGCCTCAGGGTTCTCCGGGGTCCACTCCCCACTCTGGATCGAATAAAGGAATAACCACCCAACCCCAAGGCAAAACAGAATTGTGAGGGCAGCGTAGATCCTATTCTTTTGGGACGGCCTGCCAAGGAATTGCTTTCCGCAATGGGGACATTTCCTCGGGGGGTCGAATTCAACCTCCACTTTGCCCTGACAAGATCGGCATGGCAACTCGATCTTCGGGAGGCGCCCTTTCTGGGACTCCTTCCATTCCCTGACCTGATTGTGGAGTGATTCCATGGTTCGCACCTCCTAGAAACGGTTCCTTAAACATTGGAGGGTATGAGGAGGATTGTACAATGTGCCTGCAAGATGCGAGTAACTATTTGGGCAGGCGGCCTATACCCTAATCTACCATCAAATTCGGTTCCCTGGGAGGCAGGTGGCCCGGTCATAAAATAACCACGAACCGCGGGTGCCCCATCCTTCCGCGCACTTTGCGGAAGGATGGGAGACCACGAACCCCAATTCCCGCGGCCGGGTGGCCCCGGTTTCATACCGCAATTTTTCTCACATCAAGGGTGCCCCCGGTCCCTCGCTTTTGGGGACCGGGGAGGGTGGGAGTTTAATTCAGTCTTAAAATGTTCCCTGACAATTTGCAGAGAATTACGTCTATTTCCGCCACTCTATTCCTATGACGAATCCAGGCATCATTCAACTCCGCAAGGCCGTCGTGAAGGCTCTCACCCAGCCCACCGCCGAGCGCCGCGCCGACCCCGTCATCGACGCTTCTCCCGATCCCTCGCCCCTCGGCCACCCCGCCATCGCCATCTGCATGGCCGCCTACGAGCGTGCCCGGCTCTCCGCTTGTAGCCGCCACAAAAGCGAATACGACTCCAGTCTGGAGGCGCTGGCCGCCTACAAGGCAGCTATGCCTGCTCTCATCAGCCGCCAGAACATCTCCGATTACATCGCCTGTGTCGCCTATGCCGACCTGCGCGGCCTGATCTACGCCGTGGAGACCGATCACCTGCTCAACATCGCCCGCACCGCGCGTCTCCTGCACACCGCGCGTTCCGCACCCATACGGAAACCTTCCTCTGCTGCCCGTCCTACCCGCTCCGCTCCGATCACGCCCACAACCACGCAAAATACCGTCGAATTGCCGCCACATGATTTGCAAGCCACTCAAATTGAATGAGTTAGCGCATTAGTTTGCGAAAAATGCAACAAAAGTTGACCCCATTTTCGCCTTTTTAAGCCGCAAGCAAATTCTGTAACATACATTGAATCAATAGCATAACTATTTCGCAGTGGCCGAAAAAGGCGAAACCCAAGCGCGGGAATTCAACCGGATGTGCCGAGTTACACAACCCCCAATTCCCCACACCGAAAGCACGCCCTGAGCCTGTCGAAGGGGCCTCTGCCCGGACAGCCAGCCCCCGCACCGAAGGTGCCTTGACATAGTCATATGACTAGTGATATGACTATACGTGCGGAGGTTTCCCCATGGCTTGGCAGGTCTACGACGCAAAGGCGCGCTTCAGCGAGTTTCTCGACGCCACGCTCAAAAACGGCCCGCAGGTCCTCACCCGGCGCGGCGTCGAAACAGCCGTACTGGTACCTATCGAAGAGTGGAAGCGGCTGAGAGATTCAACACGTCCCAGCATTAAGGACATTCTCCTCGACACCAATGGTCCGCATGATCTTTATATTCCACCACGTCGCCGGCTTCGTGTTCGTTCCGTTGACTTTGATGAGCAAGCTTAGGCTCCATGTACCTTCTTGATACAAACGTGATCTCGGAGTTGCGCAAGGCCAAGCCGCATGGAGCGGTTCTGGCATGGTTTCATGCTGTGCGCCCAGAAGAGATCGCTATCCCTGCTGTAGTTATCGGAGAGATTCAGGACGGCGCGGAGATCACGCGGAAGCAGGACCCGCTGAAAGCCGCGGAGATTGAGGCGTGGCTGGATTACATTTTGGCCAACTTTTCTGTGCTGCCCATGGACGGCCCGATATTTCGTGAATGGGCGCGACTGATGGCAGGCAAACCGGACGATCTGAGTGGAGATGCGATGATCGCTGCCACAGCCCGCATTCACCACATGATTGTCGTCACCCGCAATGTCAGGGACTTTGACGGACTGGCCGTGGAGGTCTTCAATCCCTTCTCGTACTCAACTGAGGGAGAGGATTGATAAGAGCGGTTGTTCTGGAAGGACGTTATGCGGAGAAAGAGTGGACTGTCACCCGCTTTAAAAGCCCCTCGGAATAGGTTCCTGCCGCCTCTTCCGCTACAATTCCATCCATGAAGCTAGGCGAGTTGGCAACGAAGCTGGGCGCGGAGCTGCGCGGAGACGCGGAGCAGGAAGTCACTGGTGTAAAAGGGATTGAGGAGGCCGGGCCGACGGAGATCACCTTCGTGGCCAATCCCAAGTACGCGGGGCTGGCGCGCAAAACGCTGGCCGCGGCGGTGCTAGTGGAGCCGGAGTTTCCGGAGATTGAAGCGGCGACGCTCAGGATCAAGAATCCTTACCTCGCCTTCTCGCATGCGCTGGGCCTCTTCTATCAGCCGCCGGTCTACCCGCCGGGAATTCATCCGGCGGCGGTGATCGACCCCACGGCGGTGATCGGCGAGGGAGCGCACATTGGGGCTTATGTAGTGATCGGCCCGCGCGTGAAGCTGGGCGCGCACGCTACACTGCTGCCTCACGTAGTGCTTTATCCCGGCGTCGAGGCCGGTAGAAATTTCTTTGCTCATGCGCACGCCGTGGTGCGCGAAGACTGCATTCTGGGCGACGACGTAACGCTGGAGAATGGCGCTATCATCGGCGCCGACGGCTTCGGCTTTGCGAAGAATGACGACGGCCACTGGGAGAAAATTCCACAGTCGGGGCCGGTGCGGCTGGGCAACCGCGTGGACGTGCAGGCCAACGCCACCATCGACCGGGCGACGGTGGGCGAGACGCGCATCGGCGACGGAACCAAGGTGGACAATCTCGTCCAGGTGGGGCACGCCTCGCACGTCGGCGAAAACACGCTGATCTGCGCGCAGACGGGCCTGGCCGGCTCGTCGATCATCGGCAACAATGTGATTCTCACGGGTCAGACCGGCGTGGCGGGCCACTGCACGGTAGGCGACGGCGTGATTCTGACCGCGCAATCGGCGGTCTCACACGATGTGCCGGCAGGAAAGGTCATCTCCGGGTCACCCGGCTTCGACAACCGCGTCTGGCTCAGGGCGGTGAGCCTCTTCCAGCGTTTGCCGGAGCTGGCCAAGCGGCTGGACCGGGTGGAAAAGAAAGTGGCGGCCCAGGGTGCGGCAGAAGGTGCGGACGGGAGCGAGAAATGAGAATTACAGCCGCGTTTCTTTCTGCCGCGCTGCTCGCCCTGGCGGGCTGCCACTCCTACCATATTGATGCAACGGTGGAAAACCGCACCGGCGGGGCGATTCAACTGCTGGAGGTGGATTATCCCAGCGCCAGCTTCGGAGCCGACAGCCTGGCGGCGGGCGCCGTCTTGCCCTATCGCATCCAGTTGCGCGGCAGCGGGCCGCTGAAGGTGCAGTACACCGGAAGCGACGGGCGGCAGACGCAAGTGGAAGGCCCCGCGCTGGCCGAGCGGCAGGAGGGCCGAATCGAGATTGTGCTGCTGCCGGGCGGCAAAGCGGAGTTTCATCCCCATCTGACTCCGCAACCCTGATCATTCCTTTTGCATAAAAAGGGCGCGGTCAAGGCCGCGCCCTTTCATAGCATCAGTGCACAATACCCTTGAAGAGCGGGGATTGCAGGAGGCTGGTGAACTGCGCATCGGTGGTCGAGAAGTGGAGCGACATGCGTCCGCCATCTGAGGAGATGGAGGTAGCGGTCAGCGCCTGCTTCTCCGGCTCCGTGCCACTCGCCTTGCGCAACGCCAGCCCGGCCTGCAAGAGCGAAGTCAGCGTTGACGAGGCGAAGCTGTCGCCTGTGGAGATGGTGAGGTCGAACTTGACGCCGTGCTGGAAATCCATTGAGTACCAGGAGGCCTGCAGGTGCTTCTTGACGGTGTCAAAGTCGGTGAGCGAACCGGCCTCGCCCAGGATCTGGCGCATCATCGTCTGGGTGCCTTTCTGGTCGAGGATGCTCCATAGCGGCTCGGAGTCCACGGTCTTCATCGCGTCCATCATCGGCGCGTTGGTGAGCAGGCTGGGCGAGAGGCCGTCGCGGGCATCCAGAGCCTTGGTCACCGAATCGCTGCCGCCGAAGACCATGGTGGAGGGATCGACGAAGCAGACCACCATGCCGGTCTTGGCCAGCGGATAGACCTTGTTGGTGCGCACCAGCGTGGCTTTCAGTTTCTGCTTGCGGAAGTTGGCCAGGATGTCCGTGACGGAGAATTGGCCCTGGGCGACGCCGACGGTATCCAGCTTGTCGTCCCCATCCTTGGAGCGAAAGAGGGCAAAGGCCAACTGCTCGACATCGTGGTTTTCGTTCAGGCCGGAGTTTTTCAGGGCATCTTCAAAGCGCTTGAGCTCGGGCGGCATCACGCGCTCGCGCAAATCCATGGCCGATGTCGAGTTCTCCATCGCGTGGTAGTCGATGGCCACCAACTGCTGCACATCGTGCGGGATGGCGGTGCTGGCATTGGCGGACAACTGCGCCGCCGGAAGCGACCCGGCTGCGGCAAAAAAGATAGCCGGAATTGCAACTCTCAGGATAGCCTTCAATGAATTCTTCCTCCACAGGCGCAGCAAAGGTTCACAACGCCGTTCCTGTTCCATTTTACCCGTTCGCCGGGCAGGGAACCGATCCGCCTTTCAAACCGGCTTGGCCGCTGAGGACTCTCCCGGCCAGGCCAGAGGGGCCGCAAGGCGGCGCTCCAGAATCTTGGTCTGCGCATCGAACCCTACTAATTGACGCATCCACTCGCTCTCTCGCTCACAGGCGGCCTCGGGAAGCAGGCCGATGATCTCGCCCTCGACGGGCGCGGCGTTATGGCGCAGAGCCAGCGCCGTGGCCGCGCGAAAGACCTGGGAGATGGGCGTGACCTCGAAATCGGTGATGTTCATGCTGAGCTGCGCGCGGCCGTGGACCAGAACTCCCATGGCCTTGACGCCCTTCAGTCCGCCGGAAGCGGCGCGAATATCACGGGCGATAGCGCGCACCATGGCCACGTCGGCCGAATCGAAATAGATGTTGTAGGCCACCAGAAACTTGCGCGCGCCCACCGCGCAGGCGCCGGCGGTGGGATGGATCATCGGGCCGCCGATGTCCGGGCGGCGCGAAGTCTCCTTGCCACCCGCCTCGATCAACCCCTCGAACTGCCCCCGCCGCACGTCTTCGAGATTCGCCCGGTCGGGCCTGGCGGCGGCCGCCTCGTAAAAGAAAACCGGCACGTTGAAGCGGCGCCAGATTTCCAGGCCCGCCTGCCGGGCCAGCAGCGCGCACTGCTCGAGTTTGATGCCGGAGATGGGCACAAAGGGAATCACGTCGGCCGCGCCAATGCGCGGGTGGACCCCCTGCTGGCGGGTCAGGTCGATCAGCTCGGCGGCCTTGCCCGCGCCGCGCACCGCCGACTCCACCACTGCCGCCGGATCGCCTGCCACGGTCACCACCGAGCGGTTGTGGGCCGCGTCCATCGACCAGTCGAGCAGATGCACACCCTCGACGCGCATCGCAGCCACAATGGCCTCGACCCGCCGGGCATTCCTGCCCTCGGAAAAGTTCGGTACGCACTCGACTAACGGTCCGCTCATTTTCTCTTTCTGAATTCACTTCCAGAAGGTATAGCCCAACTGCACCTGGACGCTGGCGTTAACGCCGGGGTTGCGGTCGCCCAGCGAGGCCGAGGAGATGTGAACGCCGCTCACTTCCAGGTCGATTGACCTTTTGGCCCGCGTGAAGTAATGAATGCCGGCGCCGCCCTGCGGCGAAAAATTCCACACACAGGTTCCGCCGTCGAGATAGACCGTCTGGCCGTTGATTGTCTGCGTGCCCAGGAAATTTGGCGGAAACTTGTGGGTGGTATAGATGAGCCCGCCCGCGGCCTGGAACCAGGGCTGAATGCGCTGCGATCTGGTCAGAAAATTCCAGCGTAAAATCACCGGCGTGAGGCTGACGCCGCGGAAGGTGCCTCCACCGACCAGCAGCGAGCAGGTGAAAGGAAGTCCCGTCGTCTCGTCGGTACAGGTATAGTTCTCGTAGTGCGGGGCCGGAGTGTATGCCTGCCAGAGGGGCATGATGTTGCCGGCGAACTCGAACTGGCCGCTGAGAACGCCGGCATGAAAGACCGGGGTCAGCGGCTTGCCCAACTGGACGCCGGCCGAGAGGAATTTGTACTGTGAGCGGTTGCCGGTGCCGTTGCCATAGTTGACGAAGGGGCCGTACTCCCAGCTCTTGGCTTCGCGCACCTGGGCGACGGGGTTCACTTCCACATTTATTCTTTCCAGCGTTACGAAATTCCTATTCTCGGTCGAAATTGGCGTAGTTTTCGATTCCGTCGTAGAGCCCGCTGGAAGTTGGGCGGAGGCAATACCCGCTCCCGTCAAACTTCCAGCCGTCAATACAAGCGCAAATAACTTAACAGTTCCGGTCAATGAACTTTCCTTCCCTGAGTAAAATTCAAGAATCCCCACAAAAAGGCCGCCACAATCGGGCGGCCTCTTCCTTGCCTGCCCGCCGGCTGTTAGCCGGCCGCCGCTTCCATCTGATCGGCGCTCATGTCGAAGTTCGAATAGACGTTCTGGGTGTCGTCGCAGTCTTCCAGAACCTCCAGCAGCCGGATCATCTGCGTGGCCTCTTTGCCCTCCAGCCTGGTGTAGGTGGAGGCGACCATGGTCACCTCGCACATCACCGTAGGAATGTGGGCGGCTTTGATGGCCGCGGCGACGCGCTCGTGATCGGCAGGATCGGAGACGATCTCCCAGGTGTCGCCTTCGTCGTTCAGGTCTTCGCCGCCCTGTTCGAGCACGATGTCCATCAACTGCTCTTCCGTGGCCGCATCCTTCTCGACGGCGATGAGACCCTTCTTATGGAACATGAAGCGCACCGAGCCGGACTCGCCCAGGTTGCCGCCATTCTTCGCGAAGGCGTGGCGGATCTCGCTCACCGCGCGGTTGCGGTTGTCGGTCAGCGTTTCCACGATGATGGCCACGCCGCCTGGGCCGTAGCCCTCGAAGGTGATCTCCTCGTAGGTGAGGCCCTCCAGTTCGCCGGTGCCGCGCTGGATGGCGCGCTTGATGTTGTCCTGCGGCATGTTTTCGGCCTTGGCCGCCAGAACGGCTGTGCGCAGCCGGGCGTTGGTGTCGGGGTTGCCGCCGCCTTTGGCCGCTACGGCTATTTCCCTGAGCAAACGGGTGAAGATCTTGCCGCGCTTGGCGTCCAGCGCGCCCTTCTTGTGCTTGATAGTGGCCCACTTTGAATGGCCGGACATAAAGACCTCAGAGAGAGTGAAAGATGGCGGCGCGGGCACGCGCCTGACCTTGTGAGTATACCATCGGCGGCGCTGGGCAGGATGTTGTGTTTTCTGTGGACCGGGGCAAGTGCGCAAACCCGCTCGCGTTCTGCATCCTTTGTGCAGGACAAGAGCGCCCAAAGCTGGCAATGAATTATTAAAGTGGCTACGACCACAGGAGCTTGCGCCGCGCGGCCGCGGCCAGGGCAATCAACCCCGAACCAAACAGCGCCATGCTCTCCGGCTCCGGCGTACTACTCGTCTCGGTCCAGATGCCGGGGTCGTTAACGTTTTCGCCGCCGATGCCCCCGTCCGGCTACGATCGATAATCGTCGCAGTATCGGTACTCGTCGCAGGAATATAAACGGTCACAAACTCAGTGCCGGAGGAGAAAGAATCATCCTGAACATACCACTCTGTGATCGCACCGCCGCCATCGGTGACAAAACCGAATTCCACCAAGGAGTCCACATCGGCGCTGCTGTCGCTGTAGATTCCGTCGGTGATGGACCAGGAATCCGGCGTAACGTAGATTCCGTGCAGATTGTCGGCCAGCGGAGCGCTCATGTTGAGAGTAATGCTGAGGTAATCGCTTGTGGTGTACGGACTTATCACAGCAGTGAAGGGGTTTCCAGTGTAGGTGTAGGTGGTTTCCGCCAGCAGCGGAAGCGGCAGAAGAACTGCGGCCAGCAAAGCCAGCTTTCGTATGCTCATTGTCAAACTCCCGATATTTCCAACTGCTAATCGTTCCAACCTATCTCACAGTTGCCGAGCGATGCTACCTCTGGGGGGTGATGCAAATGATTATAGTGCCTGAGCCGGAGAGGCGCCGGCAAGGAATCGGAATCCCGCGCTCGAGGGGATTGTGTTGCGGGCAGCGGGAAATTGTTGCCCTAAAAGCATGAAATTCGGGGTTCTAGTCTTTCCCGGCTCCACTTGCGCCCACAACACTTACTACTTACTGCCGAGGTCACGCCGCTGGAGGCGCGGGAACGGCTCTCCTGATCGCTGCGCCGAGCGCCAGAACGATCGCGGAGAACGCCCAATCCAGCGCCACTGGCCCGCGCGCGGGCACACGGACAGCCGGATCGACAAGATCGGCGGCATGGAGGGCATAGTTCTCTTTGATTCTCTCCGCGCTCCAGCCGAGAAGTTCTCCGATTGGCTGGAGATCCTGCAACGCGATCACCTGGTCGTAGCGGACGGCCTTCTCCGAGCCGAAGGAGACAAAATCCGACCTGCCAAACGCCGCGGCTACCCCTCTGGCCGCATCGGGACGATTGATCTGAAACCACCAACTGCCATCGCGCCGGGTTAGCTCCCAGCGTTTTTGGTAGAGCGCCGCCTCGCCGTCTAGCCGGCTCAGCAAGTACCACAAGCGGAAGCCTCCGTATTCGTTGGTATGCGACCAGAAAACGGAGTGACCGTCCAGATTCGCCTGGGTAATCGCCTCCGCGCGCGCGGCATAGTTATAGGCCGGAGTCCAAAGGCCGGGGCCGAAGCGGTCATAGAGCCGGCGAGAGAGGCGCATGGCGCTGAAGGTCGCCCAGCCCTCCTCTTCCGATCCCTGCGCGCCTCCCATCACCCAGGGGTTATAGGGAACCGCGCCGTATAGATGACTGTACTCATGAAGAATCGCATTGACCGGATCGGGAAAGTGAATCGAGCCATTCGGATCGTTCAGATAGGAGCTGTCAAGGCATAATTCAACATAGCGCGGTGAAGGCAGGTTGCCGTCAATGCCATGCGGAAAGCGGGCTTGAAAGCCTCCGCTCTCAAAACCCCGGATCACCAGCTCATTCACATCCGGCGAGACGCCATACGCCTCCCGGCTGAACTGGTTGGCCGCGGCCAGGACATGCGCCAACTGGATGGCGACGGGACGCACCCGGGTATCGTCATAACGGACTGCGATGCCTTCGACTTGCTCGCTGTGCGCGGGCGGCGGATCCTGGTTGAAGAAGGAAGCTCTCTGTTCGGGCGGCAGAAGCCTGGGAACCGCCAGGCTGAAGAGAAGACCGGTTGCGGCGATGCCGGCCAGAGCTACCCAGCGCGGCCACCAGCGGCGGCTGCGGATGGCGAGTGAACCAACCGGGAAGGCCAGCAGCAGCAACAAGGCAGGAATCATGGACTCTGCCGGGGCCATGACGACCAGCAAGCAACTGACCGCGCCGATCAATGCGGCGGCCGCCGTGGCGGCAAGCGGCGATTGGCCGAATCGGCGCCGCAAGGCCAGAACCGTCCAGGTCAGTGTCACCCCCACGCTCAGGAGAACGCGAGAAGGGTCTTGAACATGAGGAAAAACATCCTGCAGTACGCCCAGGCTCAGCGCGAGAACGGGAATGACTACAATTTTTTGCCAAAGCCGCTTTTCTGCCAGTTCGTCCAGCAGCATGTTCCAGGCGAGGAAGCTAACGACGAATTCCAGCCAGCGGAGCGAGGTGATCCGATCAATATAGGGAAAGATCTGCCAAGGCGCCAGATAGGCAAAGAGCGAGAGCCCTGCGATCAGTGGGAAGGAGAGGAAAGAGACGGCATCCCACGAGGCAAGCCTTCCCGATTGGATCGTCCAAGCGCCGAAGCGACGGCCCGGCCAGAGACAGTAGACGACCATCGCCGGAACGGCCAGATCGAGCAGCGCCGGCATGACCTGAAAGCCGCCCCCCACAAAGCTCCGGGGAACAAACAGGTAAGCGGGATCTGCCTTGAGAAGGCAAAACGAAACGATACGAGCAATAACCACCAGTAGGACGAGAAGCCAAAAGCGCAGATTCTTCAAACGGCCCTCCGACAACGGGAGAAACAAGCCCCGCGACCATTGCCGGTCTGTGCGTGCCATTCCCCTGATGAATTCGTATACGAACGGAGCAGGCGCGGTGTTCCTGTTTTCTTCTGCCTTTTCTGTAAGGAATAAGGAAGAGGGATCACTTCTCAATGGAATTGCCTGGAATGGAAATTGCTTTTTGCATTGCGCAAAGGCCCGCCCGCCGCCAAGCTGTTACCCTAGAAGCATGAAATTCGGGGTTCTAGTCTTTCCCGGCTCCAACTGCGACCACGACACCTACAACGTGATTGCTGAAGTGGCTCACCAGCCCGTCACCTTTCTCTGGCACGATAGCGAAGATTTGCAGGGCGTCGATGCGGTGGTGGTTCCCGGCGGCTTTGCCTACGGCGACTACCTGCGTACCGGCGCCATTGCGCGCTTCTCGCCGGTGATGCAGGCGGTCCAGCGCTTTGCCGACGGCGGCGGCCTGGTGGCGGGCATTTGCAACGGCTTCCAGATTCTGACCGAAGCCGGCCTTCTGCCCGGCGCGCTGATGCGCAATGCCGGACTCAAGTACATCTGCAAGCAGGTTCACCTGCGCACGGAAACTGCAGATAGTCCTTTTACGAACCAGATCGTTAAGGGCGACGTGCTGCAAATGCCGATAGGGCACATGGAAGGCAACTACTTCTGCACGCCGGAAGAGTTGCGCCGGCTGGAGGCCGAGGATCGGATCGCCTTCCGATACGCGACGCCCCAGGGCGAGATTACGCCGGAGGCGAATCCCAACGGGTCGCTGAGCAACATCGCAGGCATCCTCAACGCCAAACGAAACGTGCTGGGAATGATGCCTCATCCGGACCGGTCGAGCGAACAGATTCTGGGTTCGGCGGACGGCTGGAAGGTCTTCGCTTCGATGATCGCCGCGCTGGCGGTTCACTAGGCGGAGTTAGCGGGGTTAGCGGAGTTGGCTGGGTGCCCCAGGTCTCGATTTTGAGATATGGGTACCGCGAACCTCAATGGCTTTGTTCATGCCGGAATGGCGCGGAATGATTGACATCCATCATCATCTGCTCTATGGAGTGGACGATGGAGCGCCCGATCTGGAGATGGCGCGGGAGTCCGCGGCCAACGGCGTCACGCACATCGTCTGCACCCCCCCACACCAGTTCGGAGTACCCATTCGATGCCCCGCTCATCGCAGAGCGTTACGCGGAACTGCGTGCGGAGCTGGATGGCTGGATGGGCCTCAGCCTGGCCTGCGGCTTCCACATGACCGCGGAGAATATCTACGAGGCCGCGCCAATCCCTGGCGCTATTCGATCGACGGCAAAGGCTACCTGCTGATCGAATTCTCCAACACCGCGATTCCCCCGCAGATCGTCGACGCCATGTTCATGCTGCAATCGGTGGGATACACGTTGATCATCACCCATCCGGAGCGGTATCCGGCGTTGCTGGGCCAGCCGGAGCTGCTGGCGGAGATGATGCGCACGGGCAGCCTGGTGCAGGTCACCTGCGGCTTCTTTTGGTCAAGAACCTTGAACAGATAGAGGAACGGAAGATCGTGGCTATGTGCCGGATTCGAATCTGGCCTGCGAGTTGAATCTGGGTGTGCGATGCCGCCTCAAAGCCCGCGCCGCGGCACATCGCAGAATGCGCGCCAAGCTGCGATCCCTGCCGGCCATGTCGCCTATGCGCGGCGCGCTGAAGCCGTGCCCATTCAAAGCTCTTGCTCATTGTGGTTCAAAAGCTTCACACGATAGCACTGGCCCCTCAGCCAACCATCGGTCGCGGCTGAACCCTCCTGGTCACAATGACCAGCTTGGCCGGGGTCAACTCCGGGCCATCCCAGCCTTCCTTGACCGCTTCAATGTATATCTCGCCCGGCCGCTTGCTGGACTGCACAATCACCTGCGCAAGTCCGCTGAAGAGCGAGCGTTTGGGTTCCTTGTCGCTCTCCTGGCAATTGGGGTCGCCGTTGCCCACGCCGATCAGCGCGCCCGCTCCCGAGACTTTGAAGCCGATCAAATTGCCCGCCGTAGGCACCGGGCGGCCTTCCTTGTCCAGCGCCTCGACCTTCAGGATGGCCACATCCTCGCCGTTGGCGTCGATCTCGGTGCGGTCCGCGGTCAGTCGAATGGAGACCGTCGGGCCGGTCGTCTCGCGCTTCTCCGTGAGCACCACCTTGCCATCCTTTGAACCCCGCGCCTCGATTGCGCCCTTCTCATACTTGACTTTCCACTCCACATGGCCCAGGCGCGGAACCTTCTGGCTTCCCAGGCTCTTGCCGTTCACCAGCAATTCAACCTCGTCCACGTTCGAATACACCCAGACGGGGATCTCCTCGCCTTCCTTTCCCTCGAAGTTCCAATGTGGGAAGAGATGCAGCGCCGGCTCGGTGCCCCACCACGCCTTGTAGTAGAAGAACGTGTCCTTGGGAAAGCCGCACATGTCCACGATGCCGAATTGTGAGTTGATCGAGGGCCAGCCGTAAGGCGTGGGCTCGCCGCGATAGTCGAAGCCGGTCCAGGCAAAGCCGCCGGCCTCCCACTCGCGGGTCGCGTAAAACTTCCACCATTCTTCGGCTGTCTCGCCCCAGGGGACGACGGAGTCGTAGGCATTTACTGTGTTACGCAGCGGGTCGGTGGCGTAGACGCCCCGTGTGGAGATGGCGCTGGACGTCTCTGAACCGTAGATAGGCCGCCGGGGATTTTCTTTGTGGTAGTTGTCGGGGCGGTCCAGGCCATAGTTGAATCCGATGATGTCGAATGCATCGGATACGCCCTGCTTGTTGTCTCCGTTCACCGCTGCCGAGACTACGCGCGTGGGATCCAGTTCATGGCAGCGCCGCACCATGGTCGCGGCAATCTTGGCGCCCTCTTCGGCCATATCGTTCTGCAACTGCCACTCCTCGTTGCCGATCGACCACAGAATGATCGACGGCGAGTTGCGATAGCGCTTGATCATCGCATCCAGTTGCGCCAGGCCTTCGGGGCTCGAACTCATCTGCCGCGTCTCGCACATCATCATCACACCCATGCGGTCGCAGGCCTCCACCCACTCCGGGGTGGGCGCATTGTGCGAGGTGCGCACCGCGTTGCAGCCCATCTCGCGCAGCACACCCAGCCGGAAGACCTGCAAGCGGTCAGGCAGGGCCGCGCCTACGCCGGCGTGATCGTGATGATTGCAGGTGCCCTGAATCTTCAGCGGCTTGCCGTTGAGGAAGAACCCCTTGTCGGCGTCGAAGAGCGCGGTGCGCACGCCAAAACTCACTCGCTCGGCATCACGAGCCTTGCCGCCGGCCTCCACGGTCACAATCGCCGAGTAAAGGTTCGGAGCATCCACCGACCAGAGCGCCGGATTCGTCAGCTTGGCGGTTGCTGTATATTTGGCGCAACCGTCTGCATCAATCGACTGACCAGCGGCTTCGGCCGTGGCCACAGTCTTGCCCGCCGCGTCCAGAATCTGCCAGCTCACCTTGGCGCTCTCGGCCTGTTTGCCTTCGTTGCACACCATGGTGTCCAGCGTCAGAACAGCGGAGTCGCCACTCACCGCCGCGCGGACCGTGCTCTCCCACTTGCCCAGATGCAGCGCATCGGTCTTGGTCAGCCACACGTGGCGATAGATGCCTGCGCCCTCGTAGAACCAGCCGTCGCCAAAGCTGGCGTCTACGCGGGCCACGATGTAGTTCTTTTTCCCGAAGCTCAGAAAGTCAGTCAGATCGAAGCGGAAGGGCGCATAGCCGTTGTTGTTGCGGCCGATGAAGCAGCCGTTCACAAAAACCAGCACGTCGCGGAAGGCGCCGTCGAATTCGACTGTAATGCGCCGGCCCAGGTCGCTGGCCGGAATCTCGAACTCGCGCCGGTACCAGCCCACGCTGGTCTCCGGGTAGCGGCGGCCAATGGGTTTATATCCGTGTGAACTCTGCACTTCGTCATGTACGAAGGGCAGCTCGACCGCCCAATCGTGGGGCAGGTTCAGAGCGCGCCACTTCGAGTCGTCGAATTTGCCCTTGGCAAAGTCGAATTCGCCTGTCTTGGCAAAATCGCCTTGGCCGTTGCCGAAACCCAGATCGCGGGCCGGGTCCGTGCCGTGGCCAAACTGAAACTTCCAGCCAAAGTCGAAGAGCAATTGTTCGCGCGGCGCAACGGCGGCAAGCGCCTCGGCTGAAGTGGCGCCGGGAGAGCCGCCAACCAATGCGGCGGCCCGTCCCCAGGCCGAACGTGTGAGCAGAGATGCGGCGGAAAGTGCCAATCCAGACGAGAGCAGGTCGCGACGAGAGATACGTACCATGGAAATTTCCTTTCATTGTGGTCACGCCGTAGACGGCTGCAGAATACCGAACGGCGAGCAAAGATGAACTATAAACCAAGCGGCGCGAGCTAGTAAACGAACCCTGTTTTCACTCCGCTTCCTTCGCCGCGACCATCGCCGGTTTCTCTTCCTCGGAGGCCATACTGTATCGTGAGTGTGACATTCTCCCTCTTGGCAACCGGGCCTGGAATCGGGACCGGAGCCGCACCTCACGCAAGGGGTTTCCAGCCTATGTGCTTCTCTCGTACCGCAGCTTTGCTTCTCATCGCCGCCCTCGCCGCGACACCCGCCATCGCCGCCCAGAACCCCAGCGCTCTTGACCCCTCCGTGCCGCCCATGCGCGCGCTCATCGAGCGCTTCTCCGCCGACCAGGCTACGCTCCTCAGTGTCTATGCCGACCCCTTGTCGCCAGCCGCCCGCGCGCGCAACTCCGCCTTCTATCGCGAGCAACGCGCCCTGCTCGCCAGGATCGACTTCAATGCCCTCGACCAGGAGAGCAAGGCCGATTACCATAGCTTTGCCAACCTGCTGACGCAACAGGAGCACCAGCTGGCCCTGGACGAGCGGCAGTGGTCCGAGGTTGCTCCGCTGCTGCCGTTTGCACCGGCGATCTTTGCCTTCGAAGACCAGAAACGGATGATGCAACACCCCGATCCACAGAAGGCCGCTGCGGCGTTGAGCGAACTGACCCAAGCCGTGGTCGACAGCCGCAAGGCGCTCGAAGCCAAGGTCAAGGACGCATCCCCCGCCGACCGCATCAATGCCTGGCGCGCCGCTGCTGATCTCGACCAACTGACCACGCAGCTTCAACACTGGTTCGACTTCTGGAACGGCTACGATCCCACCTTTACCTGGTGGGCCGCGCAGCCTTACAAACTGGCCACCGCCGCGCTCAAGGACCAGACGACGTTTCTCCGCGAGAAACTGGCCGGCATCGCCCCCGACGATAAAGTCACGGTTCTCGGCACGCCCATTGGCCGTGAAGCGCTGCTCCAGCAGCTCGACGACGCCATGATCCCCTATTCGCCCGAAGAACTGATCGCCATGGCAAAATCGCAGCTCGCCTGGTGCCAGCAGGAGATGGTGAAGGCCAGCCGCGAGCTTGGCTATGACGACGACTGGCATAAGGCGCTGGAGGCGGTCAAGAACTCCTACGTCGAGCCGGGCAAGCAGCCGGAGCTGATCCGCTCACTGGCTCTTGAAGGCGAACAATTCGCCGAAGACCACGGCTTGGTCACCATTCCTCCGCTGGCCAAAGAGACCTGGCGCATGGAGATGATGTCGCCTGAGCGCCAGCTCGTCAGCCCCTTCTTTCTGGGCGGCGACACCATCCTCGTCAGCTACCCCACCGACACCATGACCTACGAGCAGCGCATGATGAGCATGAGGGGCAACAACCCCGCCTTCTCTCACGCAACGGTCTTCCACGAATTGATTCCCGGCCACTGGCTGCAACAGTTCATGAGCGCCCGCTACCGGCCTTACCGCCAGGCCTTCAGCTCCGGCTTCTGGCTGGAGGGCAACGCCTTCTATTGGGAGATGCTCTACTGGGATCTGGGCTATGATGCAACGCCGCAGCAGAGAATCGGCGCGCTCTTCTGGCGCATGCACCGCTGCGCCCGCGTCATCTTCTCGCTCAGCTTCCACCTGGGCGCGATGACTCCGCAGCAGGCTATCGACTTCCTGGTGACCGAAGTGGGGCACGAGCGCGACAACGCCACCGCCGAGGTGCGCCGCTCCGTCAACGGCGACTACGACCCGCTCTACCAGTGTTCCTATATGCTCGGCGCGCTTCAATTCCGCGCCCTTCGCCATGAACTCGTGGATTCAGGAAAGATGACCAGCCGCCAGTACCACGACGCCATCCTGGAGGAGAATATGATGCCCCTGCCGGTGCTCCGCGCCCTGCTCACCGGCGAGAAACTCACCCCGGACTGGAAGCCTCACTGGCGCTTTTTGGATGAAGTGAAGTAAGGCGCGAGCGACTCACCGCCAACGCAACAAGAGGCCCTGCAAACTTGCCAGGGCCTCTTGCTCAACGTCGATCAATCAGTGCCGCTCTCAGGCATTACACTTCTTGCGAATGATCAAGCCCGTGAGGCCGAGCAGCCCGCTACCGAGCAGGATAAGGCTGTTGGGCTCTGGCGCACCGTATCCAATGAAAACTTGAGGAACCTCGTCCCCCGCGGGCCAGCCGCTTAGCGGAACATAAATTTCAAAATCGGAGTTCAATTCGGCATATGGATTAGCGGTAATAAAGTTCTGAGCTAACGTCAGTTGCGCGATGATCGCGGCTTGCGTTGGCGCGTCGTCGCTGCCGTACACGTTGCTTGCTCCGGAAAAAAGTCCCCAGGCCGCCAACTGGTCGTTATCGTTGTCGGCCGGATTGACATTGGCGTCGTTGTATAGCCACGCCGCTTCCTGCCAAACGCTCTCAGCGAAGGTTTGTGAGGTCGCTGGCGACCCGGTGATCGTCGCGACTGTCGACATCACGGAGAGTGGCTCAACCGTTGCCGACCAACTCTCATCTTGAGAGATGCCGTTGTAATAACCGAGACACATCAGCGGGGTAGTGCCGGGGCCCCCGTTGACGCTGAAGTAGTAGGGATACGCGGCAAACCCTCCGGCACTATTCGAACCGACTCCCGTCAGTTCCATCGTGACGATGGTATCCGCGTGAGCCTTGAGTGGGCTGAACAACAACAGGACGAAAAAAGCGGAGATGGAAAGGATTGCGCAAGCTCTGGACTGCTTCATCTTCTTTATCCTACTGGCCCTTGGATGCCGGACTCCAGTCCCTTGGAAGGGTTCTGATTCTTCCCGTACATTTCGCAACCTCGTTCGTTTCCTCAGTGTCGAAACCACGCACTGAAAAACTCCCTGAGATTGGAAGGTTTCCTCTTACAGAAATCACTTTTTTGTAGCCTTGTATCATTTTGACCAGTTCTAGATAAAAGCACAAGATTACGCGCGCAGGGTTACTCTGGTAATCTGCGCCAGATAAAAACAGTTACGTTGCTCATTTTACAGGGGTTTTTCACGTTACTTTGGCTGGTTTTCAATCTTGTGACTGTCGATTCTCCCGGGCCCGAAGCCGGTCTACTCTGCGTGCTATCTCTTTCTTTTCTGCTCTCTAGCCTGTGCGCACGTTATCCTGTGCGCACGGAAAGGCCGGTGAGCGAAGAGCAAGTTAGAGGATCGGATAGAAGCTCTCGATCCACCCTTGCAGCAGCGCCGGGAAGCAGCCCAGCACCACTACCGCCGCGGCAATCGCCACCAGCACAGCCAGCGTCACCGGATGCGCCTTGATCGGCGTCTCGTCGATGGCGGGCATCACGTAAGCCCGCTTGAGGACTTGTAAGTAGTAATAGAGTGAGACGGCGCTCATCGCGACTGCCAGAGCCACCAGCGCAAAGGGAACCGGCCCGGCGGAAACGCCCAGCACTGCGGCAAAGAGATTGAACTTGGCCCAGAAGCCGACCAGCGGGGGAATCCCGGCGAGCGAAAGAAACAACACCCCCAGCACCGCCGCCAGCAATGGATTGCGCTTGTGCAGACCGAGAAAGGAGTCGAGGCGGTCACTGCCCGTAGCTCGCTCGACGACGGAGACGACGCCGAATGCTCCGATGGTGGTCAGGCCGTATGTTAGGACGTAGTATACGACGGCGTTGGCACTAATATGCGCAGGCCTGAAAACCGCATCCGTAAAAGCAGCTATGCTCCCTGATCCCAAGAAATTCGGTTGTATTGAAGTTCCCAACAAAATGTAACCAGCATGGGCAATAGCTGAATAGGCCAACAACCGCCTTACACTGATTTGTGCTAATGCCGTAAGATTACCCACAATTATAGAGCCAGCCGCGACTACAAGAAGTATGAATCCTAATTGTGGAAAAGCGCCTTCTGCATGATAAAGAGGTTCCGTGGTAGAGACCACTATAAGAGGAACGTCCGCTGCCATCTTCGTGATTATTGCAAAGGGGACCAGCCAATATGAGCTAAATGTGAGCAGCAAACCGAAACTAGCGATTTTCGATACTGATGCGATGAAGGCAGCGGCTGGTGCGGGCGCGCCCTCATATGTGTCTGGAGCCCAGAGGTGAAACGGAACCGCTGCCACTTTGAAACCCAAACCCGTAATAATAAGAATCCAGGCAATATAGAGCAATGGGCTCGGTCCCAAATCGGCAAGCGAAGTCTGGATTTCCGAAAGATTCGTGCTGCCGGTTATCCCATAAACATAGCTAAACCCAAAAAGCAGAAATGCTGCCGACATCCCCCCAAATAAGTAATATTTTATGGCTGCTTCCGCACTCTGTGCCGAGCGCTTGGCAAACGCCGTGAGGATATACAACCCTAGGCTAAGCAACTCCAATCCTACAAAAATAATTAACAAATCGCGTGCCACTACAATTAGCAATCCGCCGGATGCTGACATTAGCACAACTGCTACAAATTCACTGACGTGCTGAGTGAAGTCCATATCGATAAACAAAAGCAGAGTCAATGCCGTAAGTACTAGAATCCCGATCTGCATCGCCGGGGTATATTGACCTGAAAGCAGCAAGAATTCCCCATCGCATTTAAAGGCATTCAAACCTACCGTAAGAACCGCCCAAACCGCCGCGCCACATCCGGCCACGCCTAGCAATGCCGCAATGGTCACCCGCGCCTTGAGCGCCACCCTACGCAAAAAGCCCAGATCGACAATCAGCACAACCAGCGCCGCGACTTCAAGCGTGGTCTCCGGCAGCGTTATGCGGAAGAGGTCTGCGTAGTTCATTGCACACCTCCCGCAAGCAGTGCCTTCACCGCCGGTTCGATAGCATCAAGCAGTATCTTCGGATAAAGCCCGACAAACAAACTCACTCCCGTCAGCATAACTACGCCGGTAACTTCCGGCCAGGTAATCACGGCTAACTCATGCCCGTGTTCCTGCTCCAGCACATGCGCGCTGGGCAGCGCATCGCTGAAGAAGGCCTTCTGCAACGCCCTCCACGTATAAGCCACGCCGACCACTACCCCCACGCCTGCCGCCAGAGTCCACCAGGGTTTGACCATCCAAGCTCCCACCAGCACTTGTAACTCGGCGACAAAGCCCGAGAAGCCCGGCATTCCTATCGAAGCCATTCCGGCAATTACAAAGGCCCAGGCTGCAAAGGGCAGGCGCTTCGATAGGTGCATAGTTTCCAGTTCCGCTAACTGCCGCGTGTGCGTGCGGTCGTAGACGATGCGCCCGACTATGGCGAAGAGCAGCCCGGCGATGATGCCGTGCGAGAACATCTGCATCACCGCGCCGGTCACTCCGATCTGATTCAGAGTCATGAGTCCGAGCAGCACAAAACCCATGTGGCTGACGCTGGAGTATCCAATGACAAACTTAAAGTCGGTCTGCGCCAGCGCGACCAGCGCGCCATAAACAATGCCGATAACCGCCAGTACCGCGAAGACATCGCGCCAGGAACCAATGCTGATGAACGAAAATCCCCACGGGTCGAGGCCGCGTGGGAAGAGCGCGATTCCGACGCGCAGGCAGCCGTACGCGCCCAGCTTCATCACCACGCCAGCCAGCAGCATCGAAGCCGCTGTCGGCGCGGCGACGTGGCCGGTGGGTGCCCAGGTGTGCAAGGGCCACATGCCTGCCAGAATCGCGAAGCCGGTAAAGACCAGCGGGAAGCACCACATTTGAAAACTAACTGGCAGGTTGGCGTGCGCTAACTCAATCAGTCCTGTCGAATGGCAGCCCGCAGTCGCGTAAGCCGCCAGCAGGCCGATCAGAACCATCGCCGAGCCCGCGAAGGAATAGATCGCCAGCTTCATAGCCGCGTATTCCCGCCGGGTCGAACCCCAGATGGCGATCAGAAAGTACTTGGGCACGATGGCAATTTCATAGAAGACAAATAGCAAAAACAGATCGAAGCTGAGAAATACTCCGTAAACTCCGCCGATCAGCGCCAGAAAAAAAGCAAAAAACTCATTCGTCCTCAGCTCGATATTCCAACTAAATAAAACTCCGGCCACCGCGGCCAGACCCGTCAGCAGCACCAAAACGCGGCTGATGCCGTCAGCGGCCAGCAGAAAATGAATCCCCATCGATGGCACCCAGGGCAGATCAAAGAGCACCGTACGCCCTTGGCCCATTCCGGCGATAAATCCCTGTACAGCCAGCGCCAGCCCAGCTATAGCCACAGCCAGCGCCAGCCAGCGCGCCAAAGCCGGCTTACTCTTCGGCAGCAGCGCAAGCACCAGCGCTCCGGCAAACGAGAGATAGATCGTCCACGCTAACATTAAAATCTCCAGTGCGCCAATAGGTTAACGACCGTGGGATTCACACTGTCCACAATCAACTGCGGCAAAAAGCCGAGCAGAATCATAAGTCCAATCACCGGGATAAGCGCCATTCGCTCGCTGTGGTGCAGATCGGGGAAGCCGGCGCAGTGCTCCGGCACTGGCCCGATAAAGACCTTCTGAATCACCGTCAGAATCACCGCCGCCGTGACCAGCAGGCCAAGAATCGAAACCGTCGCCGCAACCCAGGCCAGCGGAAAGACGCCGCGAAAAATAAGAAACTCGCCCACAAAGCCGTTCAGTCCCGGCAATCCCAGCGAAGAAAACAATGCGATCCCCATCAGCCCGGCCAGCACCGGCGCGGGGTTGCCCAGGCCTCCGAATTGGTCGATGCCGCGATGGCCGCCCGTCCGCTGCTGCATCATCGCCACAAACCAGAAGAGCGCCGCCGCCGTGATGCCGTGATTAAACATCTGCAGGATCACGCCGTTCAGGGCCATGGCCTGACTCGTCTGCGCCGCAGCGCCCGCCGCCGGAACCCCCAGTGCGAAAATGCCCAGCAAGCAATAGCCCAGATGATTCACCGACAAATACGCGAAGATGCGCTTCAAGTCTTTCTGCGCCGCCGACGCCCAAGCGCCCATCACCACCGTGGCCACGGCCAGCACCAGCAGCGGCGTGCGCATTTGAGAGATTTGATGGCCAAAGAGCGGCAGCGCAATCCGCAGTAAGCCATAGACGCCCATTTTGGACATCGCTCCAGTTAGTAACATCGTCACCGGCGAAGGCGCCTCTGCGTAAGCTGCGGGCAGCCATGTGTGGAAGGGAATCATCGGCACCTTCACCGCAAAGCCGGCGAGCACGCCAACCGCCAGCCATAACATCACCGGTCCCAGATGCGCAGTTACCATCTGCTCTAACTCGCCGGTCGAGGCCAGCAGCGTCAGGTGCGGGAAATCCATGCTGCCTGTGGAAAGAAAGACGGCCAGAAACGCGACCAGAAGAGCAACGCTTCCGGCCATCGTGTAGATGAAGAACTGCGTCGCCGCCGGACCGCGCCGCGCTCCGCCCCATAGCTTGATGAGAAAGAAAGCGGGAATCAGGCACAACTCCCAAAATAAAAACCAGTGGAAAAAATTCAGTGCGGTGAAAGAACCGAAAAGGCCCGCCTCCAGCGTCAGCACCAGCGCAAAGTATAATCCCGGCTGGTGATGAACGCGGTTCGCGGCATCCACCGACATCAGCGTGACAATGGCGGAGAGCAATAGCATCAGCGCGCTCAGCCCGTCCACGCCCAGGTAGTAGTTAATGCCCAGCGACGGCGCCCAGACGTGCTGCTCGACTAGCCCGTAGCCTCCGTTTGCGGGCAGTTGCGTCCACACCACCAGCGCCAGCGCTAAACTGACCAGCGTCGTAATTAGAGCCACGGAGCGCGCGTGCTTACCTGACCAAAGTGCGATAGCCGCCCCCGCCAGGGGCAGTACGGTCAACAGCGTCAATAAATGGATTCCGCTCATGCCCTGCTGCTCCAGAATAGAATCGCGGCCAGCACAACCACGGCCAGTGCTAGAATTCTCAAGTAAGTCTGCACGCGGCCCGTCTGCATCCTCGCCAGCAATCCGCCACCCACGGATAACTCATCGCATCCTTTGTCAAAGACGCCGTCCACCACATTCGTATCGAGGAAGCGGTTCAACTGCGCGCCCAGGCCAAAACCCCACGCAACCCCGGCCACCACGCCGCCCCAGACCTGGCGGTCCAGCCAATCCGCCACGCGCGCCCACCAACCATAGAATGCGATCACCGTTACCCCGTATAACTCATCCACATAGAGTTTGTCGCGCAACGCTGCCCATACTGGCGGAATCATCCGCTCCAGCGCATCCGGCTCCGACGGCTTGGGAGAGCGGTCTCCATAGAGCTTCCATCCCAGCCCTAGCCCTAGAAACACTACTAGCGTGGAAGCGCCCATCAGCATCAATAGCCCCGACTCCATAAACCCGCGCCACGCGAAGCCCGCCACGCGCCCATCGATAAATGCACTAAACCACGGCCAGGCAGGAGTTCCAATAAATCCCAACACCATGGCGAAGAAGGCCAAAATCCCCAGCGGCACCAGCATTACAGCCGGGCTCTCATGCGCAGGCTTGCCGCCCCGCCAGTGACCTCCGAAGACATACACCACCTGCCGCGTCATATAAAAGGCGGTTAAAAGCGCACCAAAGACCAGCATATAAAACGGCGTCTTCGCCACACTCCAATGTTGCGCGGCTTCCAGAATCCCATCCTTGCTCCAGAATCCGGAAAAAATCAGCGGAAACCCGCACAATGCCAGCATTCCTATTGCATAAGTTAGAAACGTCAGCGGCATATCGGATTTCAGTCCGCCCATACGCCGCACATCCTGCTCCCCTTGGCAGCCATGAATCACCGAGCCCGCGCCCAGGAACAAGAGCGCTTTGAAGAAGGCGTGAGTGATCAGATGAAACATACCGACCGCGACACCGCCCATGCCCAGGCCGGCCATCATGTAGCCGAGTTGCGAGACGGTCGAGTAAGCCAGAATGCGCTTAATGTCGTTCTGCGCCACGGCAATCAGCGCGGCAAAGACCGCTGTAAACGCGCCTACCCATGTAACTACTGTCAGCGCCGTTGTTGTCCCGCCGGCCAGCGCTCCGGCGGCCATCAGCGGATAAACTCGTGCAATCAAATACACTCCAGCGGCTACCATCGTCGCCGCGTGAATCAGCGCGGAGACCGGCGTGGGGCCTTCCATCGCATCCGGCAGCCAGACGTGCAGCGGAAACTGGCCGCTCTTGCCCGCCGCGCCGGCAAAGATAAGAAGACCAATCGCGCCCGCCGCGGTCAGCCCCAGCCCCGCGTGCTGGCTCAACAAGACGGCCAGCGCAGCCGGTTCCAGCGCGCCCCCGCCGCTCCGGTAAAAGACCAGCGTTCCCGTCTGTGCAAAGAGCCAGACCATTCCCAGCAGGAAAAAAACATCGCCGATGCGCGTAGTCAGAAAGGCTTTCTTCGCCGCTGCCGCCGCCGCGGGCCTTTGATACCAAAATCCAATCAATAAGTAGGAAGTAAGTCCGACCAGCTCCCAGCACATGAACAGCAGCAGAATCGAGTTGGAAATCACCACGCCCAGCATCGCCCCGGCAAAGAGCGACATGAAGCAGAAGAAGCGTGTGAAACTCTCATCGTGCTTGATGTAGCCAACGGAGTATATGAAGATCAACAGCCCCACAAAGCTGACCATCGCCAGCATCACCGCCGAGAGCGGATCGAGCACCCACCCCAGGTCGATGTTAGCCGAGCCGACTTGAATCCATGTGAAGCTGACCGTCTCGCGCACTGCCTGTCCATGCAACCAACCAGCCAACACATGCGCAAACGCCATAAGCGAAAGCAGCAAGGAAACACTTATCGAACCAATAGCGAGAGTGGCGGAAGTTTTGCGTTTCGCCTGCATCAGCAACGCTGCGATGCCCGCGGTTACCATTGGCACGGCGGGAATCAGCCACAGTATCTCCGCTATGGGAGAAGCCGCTAACTGCGGAGTGAATGAAATTGTCCCTTGCATCAACCTCTCACCCCTTCATCCTGTTCATCTGGTCCAGATCGGTCGTCTTCGCGTGGCGATGAATCTGAATTACCAGCCCCAAGCCCACCGCTGCCTCGGCCGCCGCCACGGCAATCGAGAAGATGGCAAACATCATCCCCGTCAACAGTTCCGGATGCGGCCCATAGCGCCAAAAGGCAATCAGATTCAAGTTAGCCGCGTTCAGCATCAGCTCAATCCCAATCAGCACTAGAATGGCGTTGCGCCGCGTGAGCGCCCCGGCCAGGCCAATCGAGAATAACAAAGCTGCAACCAGCAGATAACTCGTCAGCGGCGTCATTTCTGTCCCTCTTTCTCATGCATGGCCACAATCACCGCGCCAATCATAGCGGCAGTTAATAGCACCGCCACGATCTCCAGCGGCAACACGTAACGGCTCACCAGCGCATTGCCAATCTGCAAAACAGTGACGGTCGGCGCGGCTGTCTCATGCGGCAAAACTCTTGCGCTCCCGATCGCCGCCCAGCCCAGTACCGCAAAGACTCCCGCCGCGATCACCAACCCCAATGGCCATGACTTGCTGAAGACTCCATCCCTGGGCGTCTCCGAGCCTCGCGTCAGCAGAATCGCAAAGACCACCAGGATGGCAACCGCGCCAATATAAACCAGAATCTGCGCGAATCCGGCAAACTGCGCGTCCAGATTCAGAAACAGCAGCGCCAGTCCGGCAAAAGCTACGGTGAGCGCCAGCGCGCAATGCACGGTGTTCTTCAACAGCATGGCCGCCAGGCCGCCGGCCACCGTGAGCGCTGCAAGGATGTAAGAAACAAAACTCATCGGCAACCGCTCCCATTCTCGGCAGTGGAATCCCACCCTGGCCGCAAAAACAAGAGCGCAGCGAGGGTGGGGCACCCGGTTTTGTTTGGGTGGTACCCAACAAACTCTAGTGACGATAACTCACTCCGCATAGCGATAACTCCTAGGCCCAATCTTCCCTCGGCGCATCTCGCCCCAGCCCAACGCCGCGTAGGCTCCA
>Ga0326727_10007076_pt1 | contig 30085 bp, 25 predicted proteins | sample MB2enrmetagenome_FD_207643 | JGI IMG/M metagenome (GOLD analysis project Ga0326727, IMG submission 207643) | Lab enriched peat soil microbial communities from McLean, Ithaca, NY, United States - MB29MY | ecosystem: Environmental > Terrestrial > Soil > Wetlands > Peat | place: USA: New York... | reverse complement strand
CTTCGGTTTCTTCAACCGTCACCTTATCCTTGAAGCGGAGGGAACGGGCGATGGAGGACAGATGGTGGCCACCTTTCACGAAGTCGCCGACGATACGCTGGTAGTCCGCTTGCGCCCCACTCTTTGATAGTCCGGTGAGAAGTGCGGGCAGAAAGTTCAGGACGTCCGCGTTTCCGTTGTCGATGGCCCTGACCGCGGTGGCGGACTGCTTCTCACCCAATAGGACGAGGAATTCAACGAAGATGGGGAAGGTCGCCATGTCGGTAGATTTGGTGGCGGCGCAGCGTCGTATCAATTCCAGCCATTTGCTCGAATTACCCTCATTGATCTGGCCAACGTAACGTGCCGCACGTTCTTTTCGGAATCTCTCGATCTTCGCAAAGTCTATGTCCTCTTGATTCCATTGCCACGAAAAGACGCCTTCGTACCCTACGAGGGTTTTGTAACGAATGTAATTCTTAGTACGGTTCATTCGCGTCCGAGTATCCTTGATGACGGCAACCAGATTTTGTGCCTCGGCTTTGACGCCTTTCGTGTCTTTTTTCGCTTCAGACAGCGGCCTGAAGCGCTTGTATTCGCGGAATAGATGGCTCTCGATGTGCTCCCACACGTCATAGTTCAGAGCGGCAAGGCGAGGCAGAAGGATACCCGCGATGGTGGTCATGTCATTGATGGCCGTTGCTAGCAGTTCGTTGCTGTAATTAGCTTTATACGGGAGCTGGGTCGCTTCCCAGAAGGTCGAGATGATGGTACGGCGTTGGCCATCGAAATCGCTGCGGTCAAATAGGCCGGTCAGGCCCTTGATTGCCGCGGCGCGCATCGCCTTGATGTTATCGCTGACAAGAATTGCGCCCTTACCGATGCTGACTGTATCGCCCGACCAGCTCGTGCTGTCCACTTCCGAGCTTAACAGGCAGCGCCAGATGGTAATCGCCAAAGGGCGGATCTCGTCGATCTCGGCATCGTTCATCTTCGCCAGCACGTCGGCGAGATAGAGCTGGATGCCGGGACCGACCTGCTGCCACGCTTGCAAAGTGTAAGATGACAGCTTTTCAACTCCGTTCAGAATTTGCTGGCGGATGTCCGTGCCTGTCTCACTCTTGTAGAGCAAGACAAAGGAATTCACAGATGCCGCGATATCGATGTAGCGTAGTTCGGTCAGGATTTGGATGACGAGGCGCACAACATCATCAGCGTCCAAACCCTCGATCTCAACCCCTTCGATCTCACGTGCTTGTTTTTCCGTATTCCGCGCGTCGGTGGCAGCGCCGAGTAGCGCGCGATGCACTTCGCCGATAACGGCCCCGATATCCTCATAATGGGGCAGGAGATAATCTTGGATGGCTTTCAGCCGCTCATAGCGCTCGTTGTTATCGGCGCAGGCCTCCAGCGCGTTCAGCTCTCGCCGATCGAAAAGCTCCACGCCGCGTGCCAGATTTTCGTAATCGGCTTGAACCTTGTCGAGTTCGTAACCTGCCTTCTTCAGATGATCGTCGGCGGTCCGGTTGAGCCGGTCGATCATGTCCTTGCGGGCTTCGCCACCGAAGCCGGGTGTTTCGTCGCCCTTGTAGATAATGTCGTGAGAGGCTTCGGCGAAGGCGTGGGCGAGGAGCGTCTGTATCTGCACCTCGCAGCGCAGGCCCTTCAGCGCCGCGCATTCCTCGCTGGCAGTTACATCATCGGGCAAGGAAACGACGTAATGAAAGCCTTCGTATCGAGTGCCATCATTTTCATCGGTTGGATAATGGGCCTTGGTTTCGGCCCAATGCACCGGGAGAGCTTCAACAATGAGCCGTGATCGTAGGTAACGGTCATAGTCGATGTTGGTGTAGAGAATGACCCGTGTGCCCGCCAAGTCCTTGATCTCGGCACCGATGTCTGGCGCGTCCAGCTTCCCGCGCTTAGCCAGTTTGCGCTTTAGGCTCTCGATGCCTTTTTCGCGGTTCTGATAGGCCTGCACCCTCGGAACGTCGGCTCTACCTTCAGCTGCGGCTTCGAGTATGTCCCGCACGGCCTTGGCAAGTCTTTTATACAGCTCGTTGCCGCCCGTCTGATACTCGTCGAAATTCATCTTCGTCCGCCTCGATTCGCGTCCATGGGAACGCACCATACTATAGCAGTTGCCCCCAGTATTTTATCCGCCGGCATGATCGTCAGAAGTCGGATGGACTATGCCAACCTCGGTCTGATGAAACCGGCGATCGTGTGTCGCAGGCCACCCATTGCACGTCCGTCTCCCCCAGCGTGCGTTGTGTCTCAACGACCGTGCGTCGAAGGCTCGTCTTCGTCTCAAGCAATGTGCGTCGAGACTGGCACTCTATTGCCCGTCGAGCTGTCCATTATTGCGCGTCGCTATATGTATGCCAATTTCGCCTGCACCGGCCGGCACTACGCCCAGTTTCCCGACCGCCAAGGTTTCCGACTCTACCTTCCGGACCTGCACAAGCCAGAAAAGCCCGCATAACCGCACACCCACACCTCACCCTGACCATCCTCTACAACGCCCTCGAAAAACTTCGCTCCGGCATCGCACTGACCGACGCCGAACGCGACATCCACGACGCCGGCCAAATCTCCATCCTGCGCCACCTGCACGACCGCCTGGACGAAGCCGTCGCCGCCGCCTACGGCTGGCCCGCCGATCTGCCCGCCGCCGAAATCGTCGCCCGCATCGTCGCCCTGAACGCCCAACGCCGTGCCGAGGAAGCCGACGGCCTTATCCGCTGGCTGCGCCCAGACTTCCAGGCCCCCGAGGAAGCCCGTCGCACCGCCGCCCAACCCGCCCTCAGCATCGAGGAACCCGAAGCGCCCGACGCGATCCAGTGGCCGCGCGACGACGCCGCAAGCCAATTCATCGCGCTCCGCACCGCGCTCGCCCGCAGCCCCGCGCCCGCGGCCCCGCGCGACCTTGCCCGCCGCGTCAAAGGCGCCCCCCGAGCCGCCAAGATCAACGAGATGCTCCGCGTGCTGGTGGCCCTCGGCCAGGCCCGCGAGGCCGGCCACGGCCGCTTCACCGCCTGAACGAGACCGCCGACTGTCGCCGCGCATCCGTGGCATCGCATGCCGGCCACCCCATCGCCTGCCACTCGTTGCTTAGTCGAAAAGAAGAGGCGTTTACCACAGATAAGACAAGGCGATTCACACCGAACACGCAGATGGTAAGGTGGGGCGCACAAACCGCGGGTCATCTCGGACCATCTGCGTGTTTTGCGTGAATCGCCTTATGTTATCTGCGATAAAACCTTCCTTGCTTACGATGTCGCCCCACACACCCAGGCCGATCCTCAGCCAAATCACACCACCCAGACCATCCACCCGAAAGGATCACACCCGATGTCCGCCCTCACCCTCAGCCAGGCCCAAACTATCGTCACCGCCGCCCTCGCCCACGCACGCGCGCAAAACCTCCAACCGCTGGCAGTCCTGTTGCTCGACGCGCGCGGCGTGCCGAAAGCCTTCGCCGCCGAGGACGGCACCAGCCTGCGCCGCTACGAGATCGCGCACGGCAAGGCGCACGGCGCGCTGGCGATGGGCATCGGCTCGCGCACCCTGGGCAAGCGCGCCGAGGAGCGCCCGCATTTCATTGCGGCAGTGACGCACGTCGTTGGCGGCGCGCTGATCCCGGTCCCCGGCGGCGTGCTAATACGCTCCGATGACAAAACAATAATCGGCGCGGCCGGAATCTCAGGCGACACATCCGACAACGATGAGGCCGCGGCGTTGGCCGGCATCGCCGCCGCCGGCCTGACCGCCGATCCCGGCTGACGCCCCACGCCACGTCCGGTCAAACCCGGTATTTCCCCACCTGCCCCTCATCGAACGTCAACCCCAGCCCCGGCGAGGTCGGCATCACCAGATGCCCCTTCTCCAACTTCGGCGTCTCCTCGAACAACTTCAGCATCCACGGCATATATTCCACCGTCAGACCGTTCGGCACCGCGGCGATCAGTTGCGCATGGAATTCCGGGATCACGTGGCTGACCACCGGCAGGTTGAACGCCTCCGCCATGCCGGCAACCTTCAGCCACTGCGTCACGCCACCCACCCGGCACAGGTCGATCATGATGTAATCAACCGAGCGTGCCTCGATCATGTGCCGGAACGGAACGATCCCCCACACATATTCGCCGCCCGCGATCGGCGTCGCCAGCGCCTCGTTCACCCGCGCGATGCCGGCGTAATCGTCGCATGTCGTCACGTCCTCCAGCCAGAACAGCCCGACCTCCTCGGCGCGCTTGCCGATGTCGATTGCCTGCTCCACCCGCCAGCGCTGGTTGATGTCGCACATCAGCTTGATGTCCGGCCCGATCGCATCGCGCACCACGCGCACGCGGCGCACCTCCTCCGCCGGCGTCGGATTGCCCGGCAGCGCCATCTGCGTCTTCATCTCGACAAAGCCCTTGTCGACCAGCCGCCGCGCCGCCGTCTCCGCCTGCTTGTCGGTCAGCCCACGCCGCAACGAGCCGGAGGCGTAGGTCGGCACCCGGTCGCGCGCCCCGCCAAGCAGTTTCCACAACGGCTGGTCCAGCGCCTTGCCCTTGATGTCCCACAGCGCCAGGTCGATCGCCGACTGCGCCAGGGTGAAAATACCGGAGCCGCAACTGTCGCCCGCCGCGGTGCGCAGCAGCTTGATGTTGGCCTCGATGCGCAGCGGATCCTTGCCGATCAGCAGCGCACCCAGCTCGTCCACCGCGGTGCGCAGGCTGCCGGTCATCGCGCCGCCGTAGAACGTCAGGCCGATGCCCTCGATGCCCGCATCCGTCTGGATCTGCAACGTGACGATCGGGCGCAGCCGCTCGGCGTCCTCCGGCATGTCGGCCAGCGGATCGTCCTCCGGAATGCGCAGAATATGCGTGATAATCTTGCTGATCTTCATGACGTTTCCCCGCGCTGCCGTTGTTGGCCCGGCGCCAGCATAGAGCCGGGCGGCGCACGTGATAATACCGTCGCGCCGGAGGGAGATGCCGCGATGGCGTGGATGAGGGACTGTTGTCTGGGTGCCGGTGTCGCGGCATAGGGGGAGCGCATGAAACCATCCATCGTGCTGCTGGGAACCGGCGGTCCGCGGCCCGACATCGCGCGCGGCGCCACGTCGTTGCTGATCCAGGCAGGTAACGACAACATCCTGATCGACGCCGGCCGCGGCGTCGTGCGGCAGCTCGCTGCCATCGGCGTCAATCCGGCGCGGATCAATCCGCTGCTGATCACCCACCATCATTACGACCATATCGGCGAGCTGCACGACGTGATCCTGTCGTCCTGGCTGTTGGGCCGAGCGGAACCGCTCCGACTGTACGGGCCGCCCGAGACGCGCCGCATCGTCGATACGATGCTGCATCAGGTCTACGACAAGGACATCGAATTCCGCGTGCATGAATCGTTGAACACGCCGTGGCAGCCGGTGGACACCACCGACATCATGGCCGGCTTGGTCTGCGAGACCGGCAACTGGCGGATCACGGCGGAGATTGTCGACCACGGCAACCGGCTCGACTTTCCGGCGGCGTTCAAGCAGCGCTGGGTCTGCCTCGGCTATCGCTTCGAATGCCCCGACGGCGTGATCGCGTTCAGCGGCGACACGGTGGATTGTGCGGGATTACGGCGACTGGCGGCCCAGGCGGATATTCTGGTGCAGTGCTGCTATCTCGCGCAGGCCGAGATCGATACGGCCCCGATGCAACGCCTGGCGGAATACACGCTGGCCAGTGCGGACACGGTGGGGCGCATCGCGGCGGAGGCGCAGGTGGGCACGCTGGTGTTGACGCATCATCGGCAGAAAACCGAGGCAATGCTGGAACAGATGCGGCAGGATGTCGCGCGCGATTTCGCCGGGACGGTGATGCTTGGGTTTGACGGACTTCGGGTGGGGCTGTGATTCCCGATTTCTCGCCCTCCCCTTGCGGGAGGGGGGTGGGGGGAGGGGTGGCCACCAGCACTACCGTGGGGCTGCATACCCCTCCCCCCAACCCCGTCCCTCAAGGGGAGGGGGAGAAATGCTTTCACCCAGCTACCACCGCCCGCGCCTCGGCAAACCCCAGCCGCACCACCTGCGCGCCATCATGATAGACAAAGCGCAACAGCCGTCGCCGCGACACCAGCCTCTCCGGCAAGGGATCGTAACGAAACCCCTCGCCGCCCAGCAGCGGAACCGCCGCACCGACATCCGTTAGGTCCTCAATCTCGACCCGTAACAAACTAACCCGCCGCCCATCAGCCGTCATCCCGCTGAACGCAACCCCCGCCAGCCGCAGAAAACTCGTTGCGTCCGAGCACCGCATGAAGCCCTCAACAAAGCTCGCCTCCACCAGATCGAAATCGGCCTCACGTGGCGCCACCGGATCATGCACATGCCCCGTTGGCAGATGCGGCGTCTGCCATTGCACCGCGTCGCGCGCGGCGTTGTGACCCGGGTGCGCGTGAGGGTGCGAATGCGGATGATCGTGCGGTCCGTCGTGCATCGCTCCGCCCTCAATACGTCACGGGCTGGTCGATGATCGGCTTGTGCTTGCCCAGCGTGCCGTGCGCCACCATCGCGCCCAGCACCTCCACCACCACGCGCACGCCCAGCAACGCGGTGATATCCGAGGTATCGTAAGGCGGCGAGACCTCGACGACCTCGAGGCCGCAGACACCCTGGGCGGCAACCAGCCCAAGCAGCTTCAGCGCCTCGCGCGGCAGGAATCCGCCCGGCTCAGGCCACCCCGTTCCCGGAACGAAACCGCAATCCACCGAATCGACATCGAAGGAGATGTAGACCGCATCAGCATCCTTCCACGCCAGCTCCAGCGCGATCTCCGCCGTCTTCTCCAGTCCCAGCCGCTCGATATCCTCGATCGTCAGCACGTTGGTGTTGCGCCGCCGCGCCTCCTGCACGCCGGCGCGCGGCACCTGCCAGCCGCCGATGCCAAGCTGCACCAGGTTGGTCGCCGGCACGTTCGGCAGGTTGGTCGCCCAGTACCACGGCGTGGTGTGCATCCGCTCGTCCAGGTCCTTCTCCTGGATATCGATATGGCGATCGAAATGAATGATGCCGATCCGTTTCGAGGTGCATTGCGCGATCCCCCGCACGCAGGGAAAGCCGATCGAGTGATCGCCGCCCAGCATCACCGGCAGCGCCCCCGATGACGCCACATGCGCCACGCCGCGGGTGATCTGGTCGAAGCTCTTTTCCAGGTTCGCCGGGATGGTGAACACGTCGCCGGCGTCGCACAGTGTCATCTGCTCGCGCAAATCGACGCCGAGTTCGTAGTTGTACGGCGTATACAACGCTGAAATGCGCCTGATCCCCTGCGGCCCGAAGCGCGTGCCCGGCCGGTAGGTCGTGCCGGAGTCGAACGGAATGCCGATCACTGCCGCATCGTAGCGCGCCACGTCGCGCACATTCTCCACATACGGCGCCTTGAGGAACGTGTTGATGCCGGCGAAGTGCGGCAGCTCGCCACGCGCGAAGGTGGGGATGGAGCGGTCGGTCAGGCTCTCCGCGCCCGGCAACCCCATGTCCAGCGCCCATTTCTGCTCGCGCCGCCAGCCGTCTTCGGGCAGCCGCCCCTCGGCATCGAGCGACTTCCAACCCTGCATCTCGCGGGCGTTGAAGTCGGGGTGATGGAAGCGGACGCGGTCAGGCGCCAGACGCAGGCCGGCGCGAGGCCGAGCGCGGATCAAGGTCTCGTGCATGCGTTATCTCCTGCGACGCGGGGTCTCCTGCGACGCGGGACGCACTCAACCGCGGTTTGTATCGCGACGACAAGAGGATATAGCGGACCGGCCCTGGCATAAGGCTTGCTTCGTTGCACTCTCTACCCATGGGAGGTCCCGATGCGCCTGGTCCGTCGTTCCGCGATCGCCCTGCTCGGTGCATCGGCATTCGCACGCAGCCTCCCATCGGCCCGCGCCGCGGGCAAATCCATCACCGTCGGCATCACCCTGCCGCTGACCGGTGCCGGCGCGGAAGATGCGACGAATATCCTGCACGGCGCCGTGCTCGCGATTGAGGAAGCCAATGCCAAGGGCGGCCCCGCCGGCTACGAGGTGAAAATCCTCACGCTCGACAATGGCACGGCAACCGCCGGGCAATACGATCCGGCGCAGGCCGCAACCAATGCGCGCAGAATGGTCAGCGACCCGAACGTGGTGGCCGCCATCGGCCCGATGGCGAGCGGCAGCGGCAAGGCGATGGCCCCGCTGCTCAGCCAGGGCAATCTCGCGACCGTAACGCCAAGCTCCACCAACCCCGACCTGACCGATCCGAAATTCGCCGCGCAATACCGCCCGGCCGGCAAGCCGATCTACTTCCGCACCTGCACGACCGATGCCTATCAAGGCCCCAACATGGCCAATTTCATGTTCGATACGCTCAAGGTGAAGTCGGTCTTCGTGCTGGACGACACCGGCGCCTACGGCGTGGGCCTCGCCGATGCGTTCCAGGCGCAGGCCGCCAAGCGCGGCATGACGGTGCTGGGCCGCGACCGCGTCGATCCGCTGGCCAGCGATTACCGGCCGGTGCTGACCAAGATCAAGAACCTGAATGCGGGCGCGATGTATTGCGGGTCCAGCGCGCTGGCCGGGGTGAAGCTGGTCAAGCAGAGTTACGATCTCGTGCCGAATATCGTGAAGGCGGGCGGCGACGGGATGCACCAGCAATCCGTGCTGGGCGGCGCCGGTTTCCCCGCCGCCGAGGGCTGGTACAGCACCATCGCCGCGCCGCACATGCTGGATGACGCGAAGCTGTCGGCCTGGCTGGCGAATTTCCAGAAACGTTGGGGCAATCCGCCTTCGGATTATTCCATTACCGCATATGATGCGGCGCTGGTCATACTGGCGGCGATCGCGGCGGTGGCGAAGTCCGGCGCGCCGGTAACGCGCGATGCGGTGCGCGACGCGATCCAGGCCGGGACGGTGGAGACGTTGCAAGGGACGCTGTCGTATGACGCGAATGGTGATCTGGCGTCGCGTGTGGTGAGCGTGTTCCAGGTGCGGCGTGATCCGGCATACCCGGACAACGACCCGGTGCACCAATTCAAGTATATCGGGGTCGCGCCGGCGGATGCCGCGTAAGGACCTCAACCACGCTTCGCCTCGAATCGATACGGGCTCGCACCGGTCGAGTTCGGGTCGAGCACCAGCCGGTGCTCCAGCGGCGGGAAGGCGCGGCTGCGGCAGTCCGGCCGATCGCACAGCCGGCACGACAGGCCGATGCCCACTTTCGCCCGCTGCAGGTCGAGCCCGTCCGCATAGACCAGGTCAGGGGCATGCGCGACGTCGCACCCCATCGCCACCACGTGCACCGGCGGCGGATCGCCCCAGCGCGACGCCGGGCGGGTGATGCTGCGGGCGAAACAAAGGAACGTTGCGCCATCGGGCAGCTCGGCGACCTGCACCTGCATCACGCCCGGCGTGGCGAAGGCGGTGTGCACCACCCAGCGCGGGCACGAGCCGCCGAAGCGCGCGAACGGGAACCCCGCCGCCGAGAAGCGTTTCGATACGTTGCCGGCTGGATCGACCCGGACGAAGAAAAACGGCACGCCGCGCGCGCCTGGCCGCTGCAACGTCGACAGGCGATTGCACACCTGCTCGAACGACACGCCGAATCGCGCCACCAGGGCGGTCACGTCATGGCGCAACGTCTGGGCGGCGGCGAGGAACGGCGCATACGGCATCACCAAGGCGCCCGCCGCGTAGTTCAGCAGCCCGACACGGATCAGCATCGCGGCCTCGGGCGACGACGGCGCGGCGCCGCGCATCACCTCGTCCACCGCGTCGCGCGCCTCGAGCAGGGCAAGCTGGAATGCCATCTGGAAGCCGCGACTTTCGCGCGGCAGGGTTTCCGCCAGCGCCAGCACGCGTGAGGCGGGGTCATAGCGACGCAGCGCGCCGTCGAGTGGCTGCACAATAACAGTCACGCCGTGTTTGCGGCGCAGCCGCTCGACGATGGCGTGGTTCAATTCGGCGGGGGCCGCGTTCAGCTCGGCCCCGATCGCCTCGGCGGCGCGTTCGAGCGGGGGGAAATGGTTCGCGCACGCATCGAAAAGATCGCGCGCCTCCTCGTTCGGCAGCAGGATGCGGCGGCCGGACGGCAGCGCGATCCCGGCGGCGTCCTCGCGGGCGACGCGCCAGGCGCGATACAGCGCCAGTACCGCGCGCGCCGCCGTGGGGGCGCTGGCGGCGAGCGCGGTCACCTCGGCGTCCGGCACCGCCCTGGCGCCCAACGCGGGATCGGCGAAGGCCTCGCGCATACCGACCTCGAGCTGACGCTCGGCGCTGCCGGAGAGGGTGGCAAGGTCGACGCGCAAGGTCTCGCCGAGCTTGATCAGCAAGGAGGCAGTGACGGCGCGTTGGTCGTGCTCGATCAGATTCAGGTAGCTGGCGGAGATGCCGAGCCGGGTCGCCAGGGCCTGCTGCGACAGGCTGCGCTCGCCGCGCAAACGACGCACGGTGCGGCCGATCAGGGCACGGTTCATATTTACAACCTTTACAGATTCGCCGAGCTGGAAGTCAAAACACCAACAGGATTGCGAGGAATGCCGCATGATAAGGCTCGCATTCGCATCCGCAATGTCAATAATTGACGGTCTGCCCCCCGCGTCAAGGAGACCCCGCAATGCGTCCGACCCCGACCCGCATGCCCGACGGCATGGCCTCACCCGCCGGCGACCCCGAGCGTTTCGCCGGCATCATGCGTGACTACACGCCGGAGGACGTGCAGCGGCTGGCGGGTTCGTTCCGCATTCGGCACACGCTGGCCGAGATGGGGGCGGCGCGGCTGTGGCACCTGCTGAAGACCGAGCCGTATGTCGCGACGCTGGGCGCGCTGACCGGCAACCAGGCGGTGCAGCAGGTGAAGGCCGGGCTGAAGGCGATCTACCTGTCAGGCTGGCAGGTGGCGGCCGACGCCAACAGCGCGGGGCAGATGTATCCCGACCAGTCGCTGTATCCGGTCGATTCGGTGCCGGCGGTGGTGCGCGCGATCAATGCCGCGCTGCGCCGCGCCGACCAGATCGAGCGCAGCGAGGGCTCGCGGGACGGGACCTATTGGATGGCGCCGATCGTTGCGGATGCGGAGGCTGGATTCGGCGGCCCGTTGAACGCCTATGAGCTGATGAAGGCGATGATCGCGGCGGGTGCCGGCGGCGTGCATTTCGAGGACCAGTTGGCGTCGGAGAAAAAATGCGGCCATCTCGGCGGCAAGGTCCTGGTGCCGATCGCGACGCATATCCGCACGCTGAACGCGGCGCGCCTGGCGGCGGATGTGGAGGGTGTGCCGACAGTGTTGCTGTGCCGGACCGATGCGCAATCGGCACAGATGGTGACCAGCGACGTCGATGAGCGGGATCGGCCGTTCATCACCGGCGAGCGCACGGCGGAGGGGTTCTTCCGGCTCGATCCCCGGCGCGGGGTGGACTACGCGATCGCGCGCAGTCTGGCCTACGCGCCCTATGCGGATCTGCTGTGGTGGGAGACCAGCGATCCGAACCTGGAGGATGCGGAACGGTTCGCCGATGCGATCCATCGGGAGTTCCCGGGGAAGCTGCTGGCGTATAATTGCTCGCCGAGCTTCAACTGGCAGAAGAAGCTGCCGGCGGCGAAGATCGCCAGCTTCCAGCGGGACATTGCGCGGATGGGCTACCGCTTCCAGTTCGTGACGCTGGCGGGGTTCCACAGCCTGAACCTGTCGATGTTCGAGCTGGCGCGGGGCTACAAGGCGCGCGGGATGGAGGCCTATTCGGAGCTGCAGCAGGCGGAGTTTGCCGCCGAGGCCGAGGGCTATACCGCGACGCGGCACCAGCGCGAGGTGGGTGTCGGGTATTTCGATGCGGTGGCGATGGCGATTTCCGGCGGGCGGAGTTCAACCACGGCGTTGGCGACCAGCACCGAGGCGGCGCAGTTTCATTCCGATGACGACGCAAGGTCGCCGGCGCATCCGCACGGCTACGACGAGGGGCTGGTGCATGCGCATGATTGGGCGGTCGGCGGGAAGTAGCGCCGGTTGACTTTCGTCCCACCCTTGGGCCGCGACACGGACCAAGGGTGGCGGCGCCTAGCATGGGCTACGCGGGGCGCGTCGGTCCGGGAGGTGAGGGTAGCGCCAGGATGGAAATGATTCCGACACAGCATCAATTGTAACTTCGGCCCGGCCATGACGTTTCGACAACGACAAGTCAGGCTAAAACGAGAACCCCACCGGCACCGGGTGCCATTCGCGTGCTTCGCGTTATTCGCCGTTTCATTCGAGCTCTTCGCGGTTGCGGGTAGGTGGTCACCCTGGGGATTCACCCATCGGACCCGCTCGGCTGATCGCCCCGCCCCGCCACCACCTCGGCGCCAACCGCCTCCTCCTCCGCCGCCGCCGCCGCGCTCGTCGCCCCAGCATCGCCGGCTGCCGCCACTTCCCCAGCAGCCTCCGCCGCGGCGGCGGTCGGGATCGGCAGCTCCAGCAGCAGATCCTCCCGGCGCGGCAGGTCGCGCAGCGTTTGCAACCCGAATTGCGCCAGGAATTCCGGTGTGGTGCCCCAGATCGCCGGCCGGCCAGGCGTCTCGCGGCGGCCCTTCAGCAGGATCAGGTTGGCCTCCATCAACGCCTCCAGCGTCTGCTGCGACAGCGAGGTGCCGCGGATCTCCTCGATCTCGGCGCGGGTGACCGGCTGGTGGTAGGCAATGATCGCCAGCGTCTCCATCGCCACGCGCGGCAGGCGGCGCGGGATCTGCACCACTTTGCGCAGCCGCGGCGCGAGGTCCTCGGCGGTGCGGAACATCACGCCGCCCCCGGCGTCCGCCAGTTCGACACCGCGCCCGATATAGCGCGCGCGCAACGCGGCGATGACCGAGTCGGCGTCGGCGTTCTCCGCCAGCACCTGCGACAGCGCGCGCGCGGTCACCGGCCCGGCGCTGGCGAACACCATGGCCTCGGCGAGCCTCAGCGCGGCCTCGTCCGGGATGTAGGTGGTGGCGACTGGATCGGTGGGGGCTGGATCGGTGGGGACTGAGTCTGCCAAGGCCGGCTCAAGGGCCGCCAGATCGGCGGCAGGTCCGTCGGAGGCGGGCGAGTCCGAGGCGGGTACGTCGGCGCTAGGCCCGTCGGAGGCAGGTCCGTTGGAGGCTGGCCCGTTGGAGGCTGGCCCGTCGGCGCCTGGCCCGTCGGCGTCCCGGCTGCCGGCGGGTGGCGCAGCGGGCACCACCTCAGCGGCGGCGGGTTCCGGCGCCGTTGGTGCAGCCGCCACCGGCTCAACCCCCACAGCGCCAGCCGCCATCGCATCGTCGCCACCCCGGCTCGGGTCGTCACTCATACGCCATCCTCCGTCCCGGTCCCGACCCGCACGATCGCCGCATCGTCCTCGCCGTCACCGCCCGCCGCCGGCCGCCGCAGCAGGATCGGCCCGAACGCCGCCTCCTGGCGCAGTCGCAAAGTGCCCCCGCGCGCCATCTCCAGCCCGGCGATGAACGTGCTGGCCAGCGCCGCGCGCCATTGCAGCCGATCGCCCAGCTCTTCCGGCAGGAACTGGTCCAGACTGGTCCAGTCCGGCACCGAGCCCAACAGCCGCGCCAGCCGCCCCAGCGCATCCTGCACGCTCCACAGCGTGACCGGCCGCGGCCGGTAGGTCCGCTTCGTCCCAGCCGCCCGCCGTGCCGCCTGCACATACGCCCGCACCAGCGAGGTCAGGTCCAGCGCCAGGCGGGACCGGTCGATCTCCGTGTGATCCTCCGGCGCACCGCGGGCAAACACATCGACACCAAGCCGAGGCCGCGTGCCCAGCCACGCCGCTGCCGCCCGCATCGCCTGCAGATCTCGCAGCCGCGCGGCGAGCACGTCGGCCGCGGTCTCGGCGTCCTCCGCGTCCGGCGTCCCCGCCGGCAGCAGCAGCTTCGACTTCAGCCAGGCGAGCCACGCCGCCATCACCAGCCAATCGGCGGCCAGCTCCAGGCGGATCTTCCGGGCGCCCTCGATCACCTCCAGATACTGCTCGACCAGCGCCAGGATGGAGATCTTCGCCAGATCGACCTTCTGCGTCCGCGCCAGGTCGAGCAGCAGGTCGAGCGGTCCCTCGAACCCCTCCAGCCGGACCCGCAGGCTGTCGGTTTGCGGCTCGGGCGGCGGCTCGGGCGGCGATGCCGGGGCCGCCGCCTCAGAGGAAGCTGACATTGCCGCTGACATGATGGCCCGCCAGCAACAGCACCACCCGGAACGCCCAGGGCAGAACGTTGTCCAGCAGCGCGCGGGTCGGGTCGAACGCGATGCCGAAATCCGCCAGCATGCGCGGCAACAGGAACACCACAAGCAGCACCAGGACGATGCCGAAGCGCTCCAGCCGCGCCCAGACCTGCGCCATGCGCATGGGCAGCAGGCCGACGACGATGCGTCCGCCATCCAGCGGCGGGATCGGCAGCAGGTTGAACAGGCCCAGCACGAGGTTCACCAGGATGAAATACTGGATGAAGGTCGCCGCCGGCTCGATGGCCACGTCGGGCAGCAGCGTGATCCCATACACCGCGACCGCGGCCAGCCAGGCCAGGAAGAAGTTCATCGCGGGGCCGGCGGCGGCCACCACCATCATCCCCTGGCGCGGGTGGCGGAACCGCCAGGCGGCCACCGGCACCGGTTTGGCCCAGCCGAACATGAACAGCACGCGACCGAAGCTCAGGAGCTGGAATATCAGCAGGAAGCCGGGCACCAGGATGGTGCCGACGCGGTCCACATGGCGCAGCGGATTGAGCGAGAGCCGGCCCGCCTGCTTCGCCGTGTCGTCGCCCATGGCGAGGGCGGCGTAGCCGTGCGCCGCCTCGTGCAGGGTGATCGCCAGGACGATGGGGACCACCGCCAGCGCGATCTGCAGGATCATGTTGTTCATTTGTGGCCGCCGGGTGTGGTCACGCGGCCGGTGCCAGCAACCGGGCGCGCTCGTCCGCCAGCCGCGCCGCGTCGAGGCTCAGCCGCCGCCGCTGCGCCACTGCCCGCGCGCGCACCAAACGTGCGGCCGCCGGCGCCGAGATTGGCGGGCAGGCGGCCAGCAGGTCCGCGGTCGGCGCGGCCTCCCCGGCACAGTACAGCGCCAGGTCGCAGCCGGCTGCCAGCGCCTGCTGCGCCAGGTCGGTTGGCGCGCCGCCCGGGGCATACCCAGACAGCGCACGCATCGCCAGGTCGTCGGTCACCAGCACTCCCTCGAAGCCGATCCGGCCACGGATGATGGACCCGATGATCGTCGGCGACAGCGTCGCCGGTCGGGCCGGGTCCCAGGTCGGATACAGAATATGCGCCGTCATGGCCCAAGGCAGGTCGGCATTCAAGGCGAACGGCAGCAGATCAGCCTCCAGATCATTCGCGTTGACGGTCGGCAACGCCAGATGGCTGTCGAGCTGCGCCCGGCCGTGCCCTGGCGCATGCTTGGCGATCGGCTGGAGTCCCGCCGCGAGCAGCCCTGCCGCCACCGCGCGCCCCAGCCGGGCGACGGAAGCCGGATTTTCGGCGTAGGCGCGATCGCCGATCACGGCGTGCGCGCCGGGCAGTGCCAGGTCGAGCACGGGCGCGGCCGCCACGTCGAACCCGGCCGCGGCGCAATCTAGCCCGATCAGCGCCCCGGTCAGCCAAGCCGCGCGCAGGCCCCTGGCGGGGGAAGCCGCGAACAGCGCACCGATAGCGGCGGCCGGCGGGTGGGCGCGCCAGTGCGGCGGGCGCAAGCGGGCGACGCGGCCGCCTTCCTGGTCCACCATCAGGACGGCGGCGGGGGGCAGCGCCTGCCGCAGCGCGGCGATCAGCGCGGCAAGCTGCGGTGGGTCTACGATGTTGCGCGCGAACAGGATCACCCCAGCCGGCGGGTGGGCGCGGAACAGCGCCGCCTCGGACGCGGTGAGTTCAAGCCCCGCAATGCCGACGATCGCAGCTTTCATGGCGGGGTGCAGCAGATCACGGTTCTCCTACTCGGTCGGCGTCGAGCGAAGGCAGGTCCATAGCACGCAGGATCCGGTCAGGCCGGCGTGCGATGCAGCAGGCTACCGGCTTCGCCATGACGCCTGATCGATCGGAAGGTCGCGCATCGGGTCGAGAGCGACAATGGTTCGGCTGGGTGAATCATTCCAGCGCCAAAGCACCAGGTTCGTGCCTCCCTTCGCTTGGACCGAGGGGACCAAAGCCCCTGAAGCGCCACCCGCGATCAGCCGGTCGGCCAGATCCCAGGTCGGCGGCCGCCGATTCTGGACCAGCAAGATCGCCTGCCATGCGCAAAACCGATCAGCAGGGCGGATACCGCACAATTCGAGAATCGCATCGTCACGCAAATCAACCACACCGTCGGTCACAACGTCGTACGCGCAGAATGTGCCCGGCCTGATCCCAAGATCCTGCTCGTACTCGGCCACTGCCGTCGTGAGTTCAGCCGACACGTAGAGGGTCGGCACACCTTTCGGGTTCCAGCGCCCCCCATAAAGCGCTGCCCCAAGGCCACTCAGTGGGTCATGGGCCCAGCGCGGCGCGAGGACTCGCCAGAACCGCCGGCGGACGTCGATTTTGGGAAGCTCGGGGACCGTGGGAAGCTCGGGCCCACTCAGGCTTGGTTGCCCATTAGGCGTAACTGCCCTGCCGAAGCAGATGCAGGTGCGTCATGACGGCATCCGCGTGACCATCCGCGACCAACTCCTCGGCCGTCTGCCCCTCGAAGCCCGCGAGCGGCTGGTGGCGGAACCAGATGATGGCTTTGTCGAGATCACCCTCCAGCTGCGCCGCGGCTTCGGTAAGGATGCGCATGACCGCCCCCAACCGGCCCTGCACCTTCGATGAGGTCGGCGCCCGGGCAAGGGTGTTGCGGTGCACCGCGGCAAGCCGCGCGATGTCCACCATCTGGACCTTCAAGGTCGCGGCGACCAGTTCGGGCGAGATGCCGGGCAGCTTCGGATCGAAGACATCGGCAAGCGGCGACGAGAGCATTGGCGATCCTTGCTGCACCCAGAGTGCATATATCGCCCTATCTGCGCAGCATTCAAGCATCGATTCCCGGACGCTGCGGCGGTCCTAGAACGCCGCGACCGTGCAGCCGGCGCCCTTGGCCCGCACCGTCTGGCAGAACTCGCTGGCCTCCGCCTCGGTGGTGAACGCGCCGGTGCGCACACGCCACAATTCGTGCCCGTCATGGTCGACCTTGCTGATCACCGGGCGACGTGCGCCGAGCACGGACGGCATCCGATGCGCCAGCCGCTCCCATTCCTGCTTCGCCGCGGCCTCCGAGCCGACGGCGGCAAGCTGCACAAGGGTGCCACCCGGCGCGGGATGTGCGACGGCCGGCGCCGCGTGACGCTCGGGTGAGGCCGGCGCCGCCGCAACAGCCACCGGCTTCACGGCGGTGGCGGCCACGGGATGCGCCGGCGGCGCGGCAGGTCCGACAGCCTGCGGCACCGACACGGCCACCGGTGGCTGGGGCGCGGCCGCGGTGCGCAGGTGGCTCAGAGCCTGCGGATCGGGGGCTTCCGGTGCCGGCGCCAGCTTGTCGGGCGCGGCGGCGTCGCCAGCCGATCCGGCGTCGGCGCTCAGCCCCGGGATCTGCATACCACCAGGGTCCGCAGGCTTCATGCGCACCGGACGCGGGTCCGCCTGCACCACGGGCACCGCCCCGCTGTGATGCCCGACCGAGGACCACAGCACGATGATCGCCACCAGCGCGACGCTCAGCCCGCCCGCGATCAGCATCAGGCGGCGTGTGAGCGGGTCCGGCCCGCGCTGACGCGTCACGCGATACACCGGCGCCCGCGGAATACCCAATTCGTCTGACACGGCAACTCTCCTTACCCAGGGTGGAGCGCCGTATCGAGCTGGGTTAGGGCCCGTTCAGCGCATCTCCTCAACGGGCACCACGCCCATCACCGCGAGGCCGGCGCGAATCGTCACGGCCGTCGCGGCCACCAGAGCCAGCCGCGCCAGGGTCTCCTCTGGGCGGTCGGACTGGAGGAACCGTAACGTGGTGTCGTCTTTGCCTCGGTTCCATAGCATATGAAAGTCACTCGCCAAGTCATAGAGAAAAAACGCAATCCTGTGCGGTTCGCTTGCCAGCGCGGCGGCCTCCACGGTGCGCGGCCAGCCCGCAATGCGCCTGATCACGGCAAGTTCAGCGTCGGCAGCCAGGGTGTCCAGCTTCACGCCGGCCAATGCCACATCCGTGACCGCCTCCGCGCCGAACATCTCGGCCGCCGCGCGCAGCACCGAGCGGCAGCGCGCATGCGCGTACTGCACATAGAACACCGGATTGTCGCGGCTCTGCGCCACCACCGCGTCCAGGTCGAATTCCATCTGCGCGTCGGATTTGCGCGTCAGCATGGTGAAGCGGACGGCGTCGCGGCCGACCTCCTCGATCAGGTCGCGCAGCGTGACGAAGCTGCCGGCGCGCTTCGACATCTTCACGATTTCGCCGCCGCGCATGATGTGCACGATCTGGCACAGCACGATCTCCAGGGTTGCCGCGTTGTCCGACACCGCCTTCACCGCCGCCTTCATGCGGGGCACGTAGCCGCCATGGTCGGCGCCCCAGACGTCGATCATGCGGGTGAAGCCGCGCGAGACCTTGTCGCGGTGGTAGGCGATGTCGTTGGCGAAATAGGTGTTGGAGCCGTCCGACTTGCGCAACGGCCGGTCCACGTCATCGCCAAACTGCGTGGCACGGAATAGGGTCTGCGGCCGCGGTTCCCAATCCTCCGGCGCCTTGCCCTTGGGCGGCTCCAGCGTGCCCTCGTAGATCAGCCCCTTGGTGGCGAGCCAGTCGATTGTCGCGTCCGCCGCACCCGAATCGACCAGGGAACGTTCAGAGAAATACACGTCCTGTTCGACGCCGAGCAGCGCCAGGTCCTCGCGGATGCCCCGCATCATCTGCGCGATGGTGAAGTTGCGCACCAGGTCGAGCCAGACATGCGGTGCGGCGACCTCGCGGCCGGGGTCGGCCAGCGCGTCTCCGAATTCGACGGCGAGTTCTACCCCGATCGGAATGAGATACTCGCCGCGGTATTGCAACCCGCCCGGCACCTGCTCGCTGAATTGTTCCTCCGACAGTTTGGTGCCGATGGCCTGCAGGTAGCGCCAATAAGCGGCCCAGGCGAGGGCGGTGACCTGCGCGCCGGCGTCGTTGATGTAGTATTCCTTGGTCACCGCGAAGCCGACCTTGGCCAGCAGGTTGGCCAGCGCATCACCGACAATCGCACCGCGGCAATGGCCGACATGCATCGGGCCGGTGGGGTTGGCCGAGACATACTCCACGTTCACCGCCAGGCCGCCGCCGACGGTGCTGTCGCCGTAGCCGGTGCCCTCCCGCAGCACGCCGGGCAGCACGGCGCGCACGACGCTCCGGTGCAGCCGGAGATTGATGAAGCCCGGGCCGGCGATGGAGGCCTCGGCGATCGACGGCGCCGCGCGCAACCGGTCGACGATCGCGGCGGCCAGCTTGGCGGGCGGCTGGCGGGCGCCCTTGGCGGCGACCAGCGCCGCGTTGGTTGCCATGTCGCCATGCGCGGGGTCGCGCGGGGGCGTGACCTCCACCCGGTCGGCGATCTCCTGCGCAAGGTCGGGCACCACGTCCCGCAGCGCGGCGACCACCGCTTCGCGCATCCGCGCGTAGATATCGTTGCTCATCGACTTGCACTTTCAATCAACACTAACACCGCGTTCGCCGTCGCCGGGGCGGCTCCGAGCCGACTTATGGACCAGTTCGCGACGCCATGCAGCGTCGTCGCACCAAATGGCGGGCCGCGTGGCCCGACCCTACCTCTCTCTTTGGGAGAGGTCGCCGCGAAGCGGCGGGTGAGGGTGCCGCGGCACGTCTTATCCATTGGGTTCGCGCCCGGTCCCTCACCCCGAGCGCTAACGCGCTCCGACTTCTCCCCGAGGGAGAGGTAAAATGATGGCCCGCCTCGGACCATCCTCCCCGCTTGCCAGCACTACGCAGCCACTCGCATAGCTCCCGCATGGCATCCGTCCGCACGCACCCGCGCCTCCCACCCGGGGCCCGCGAACAGGCCGCCACGCGCCTTGTGTTCTTCATCACCGGCCTCGGCTACGCCGCCTGGGCGCCGCTGGTGCCCTTCGCCAAAGCGCGCGCCGGGGTCGGCGAGGGCGGCCTCGGGCTGCTGCTGCTGTCGCTGGGCGCAGGCTCGATCGTCGCCATGCCGTTGGCCGGCGCACTGGCCGCGCGCCTGGGATGCCGCATCGTCATCATCGGATCAGCGCTGCTGTTTTGCCTGGCATTGCCCGTGCTGGCCTCGGCCGCCAGCCTGCCCCTGCTGGTCGCGGCGCTGCTGGCCTTCGGCGCCGGCGTCGGCGCGATCGACGTCACGATGAACATCCAGGCGATCATCGTCGAGCGGGCCGGCTTGCGGCCCATGATGTCCGGCTTCCACGGCCTGTTCAGTCTGGGCGGCATCGCGGGCGCCGGCGGCATGGCGGCACTGCTGGCAGCCGGCGCATCACCGCTGGTCGCGACGCTCGTCATCACCGCCTGCGTCCTCGTCGCACTGGCGATGGCGGCGCCACATCTCCTGACCTACGGCAGCCGGCGCGAGGGTCCGAGTTTCGCCTGGCCGCACGGCATTGTGCTGTTCCTCGGCATCCTCTGTTTCATCGCATTCATGGCCGAGAGCGCCGTGCTCGACTGGAGCGCGGTGTTCCTGGTCTCGGCGCGCGGCATGGCGGCGTCCTATGCCGGGTTGGGCTACACCGTATTCGCGCTGACCATGACGCTGGGGCGACTGACGGGCGATCGGATCGTGCGATTGGTGGGGGGGCGCAACGTCATCCTATTCGGCGGCCTCTGCGCCGCCGCCGGCTTCGCACTCTCAACGATGTTCGGTTCCTGGGAGGTGACGCTGCTCGGCTACGCGCTGGTCGGCGTTGGCAGTGCGAACATCGTGCCGGTGCTGTTCACCGCGGTCGGTCGGCAGCGGGTGATGGCGGAGCATGTCGCGGTTCCGGCGATCACGACGCTTGGCTATGCGGGTATTCTGGTTGGGCCGGCCGGCATCGGCTTCGTGGCACACACGACCAGCCTGTCGACGGCGTTCCTGATCCTGGCGCTGCTGTTGCTCGGCGTCGCGGCGAGCGGGCGGATGCTGCGGCTTTAGCGTCGGTTTCGAAACGTTGTGGATCCCCAACGTTGTAGCTCCCCCGTTGTAGCTCCCCCAACGTTGTAGCTCCCCGATGACATGTTCTGCCATCAGTCATCAACGAGGGGATATGGATTCAAGCTACCCAATACTATCTGGTCCTCCGTCGTTTCGCCGCGACGGCAGGAGACCTTCAACCCCTAGCAGACAACCGCTTATCGTCAGGCTCAACTTCGCCATTCGTGAGCGAGTATTCCTGAACCAGGACCGCGAGCGGCAGACCCAATCTTGTGGAAAGCCGACGAATGATCGGCAACGTCAACAGCCGTTTGCGATTGAGGATCAAAGAAGCCGTTGTCTTGTCGCCAAATTCTTCCATCATGTCCGATTGCTGCAACCCAAGCTCCTCCATGCGGTATCGAATCGCCAGAATCGGATCGGGCATCGGTAAAGCCCAATGTTCATCTTCGTACCAGCGAATGAGAACGGCGAGCGCCCGAAGACGGCAATCCTGATCCGCGGTGCGTTCAATATCCAGCAGTCGCGCCATTTCAGCTTGAGCCGCATCAAGTTCGGTCTCGTTGGTGATCAGGCGGATAATGTTGCCCATGTCATGCGCTCCAACCTTCCACTCACAGCTTGTCGTATTCCTCGTGGGTGCCGATCCACAAAATGAACACGATCTCTGGTTTGAAGGCGACATTGGCGATGATTCGCCATTTGTTGCCCCGATATCAAAGCAAACCTTTTCGCCGGACAGGTGATCCGTCGAGGGAAAGGTCTCCTTCACGTCCACCAGCGTACGCCACGTGCTGTGCTCCAAGATCGACGCCCATGCCAGTATCGGCTCTCTCGCAGCCGCATGACGCGGCTGGTCGATGTATTCGCGGAGGCGTTTGCGAGTCATCAGACGCATGGTCATATTTGCACAACGCCCTTGAGTTTGCAAGATGCAAACTCAAGGGCGAACTTGGCGCTGAGCGTGGCCCAAGGTCAAGGCCGATGTGGGTTCAAGCTACGCCATATCGAGGGACATTGCCGTGCCCATATGCTTCTGGCCGACCGCGCCCATCATCAGCCGGCGGTCCGGATTGTCGTGCGCACAACAGCAGCAGGGCGTCAGTCGATTCTGCAAACGCCGTCATGCCATTCGGAATATCAGTCATTCGTCTCGCCGTGGGTGTCGCCCTTCACGCCGTCCGTCGTTACCAGGCCGATATCAACTTTGTTGCCGTCGAACGTCACCGTCCAGATCTGCGTCTCGCCGTGGCCCAGAATGCGACGCTCGACCTCGAAGCTCTGCTCGCTGAGCCAGCGCCCCCTGGCCGCGTCTATCCCGTAGCTGGCCGGCGGAGCCTTACGAAAAACGCCATCGAGGCCAATGGGACCGCCAAACCGTTCCGTCGGCTGGCCGGGTTGCTCCGCGGTTGTCGCCCACGAGGGATTTGCCCCCTCAAGGTTGAGGGAAAACGTCTCGATGTGCAGGGAATTGTTGGCGAGGTGGTATGTCTTTCCGGAGATCGTCTTGGCCAATTCGGGCGAGGCGCCAACCGGAGACGGACGCTCCGTGGCGGCCCTGCTGATCGATGCGGCAAGCAGGGACCGCGCGACCGGATCGGCCGGCAACGGCTGGTCCGACCTGACCGCGCCGGAGATATCGGTGATCAGCCTGGCGAGCGGGTAGTATTCGTCATCCCGCATGAAGCCGGTCATGACCGCAACGATATCCAGCTTCGGCAGCACCACGATCATCTGTGAATGCCGCCCGAGCGCCATGAAGGCGCCCTTTTCCGGCATCGACCACCACAGGTTCGCGTAATGCAATCCGAAGGTGGCGGGGATTTTTCCTTCGCTCGCCCGATCGACCCATGACGCTGGGATGAGCTGCGTGCCGTCCCAGATTCCGTGGCGCAGGTAGAGATAGCCGATCTTCGCCATGCCGCGCGGCGTCAGATACAGCCCGGCCTCGCCATCCGTGACGCCCTGGGCGTCCAACCGGTCCCACCGCACGTTCGAGATGCCCAACGGGGCGAACAGTTCCTTCTTGGCGAACTCAAAGGCGTTCTGTCCGGTCTTTTTGGTGATCAGGGCGGACAGCACATACGGATTGCCGCTGTTGTAATAGAACTGCTTTCCCGGCGGCCCGGACATCGGCTGATTCAGAACGAATGCAGTATGATCCGGACTGCGGTACATCCGCATTATCGTTTCATCACGAGTATAGTTCTTCTCCTGCCATTCGATCCCCGAGGTCATGTCCAGCAGGGTCTGCACCGTCATCGCCCGCTTGTTGTCGTCGACGTTCATGATCTGCCGGTCGGAAAACAGATCCACAATCGGATGGTCGACGCTGTCGAGCAGGCCGTCGCGGATCTCGATGGCGGTCAGGGTGCTGACGATGCTCTTGGTAACTGATCGCAGATCGTGTGGGATACCGGCCTGGTAGGGCGCGTAGTAGGCCTCGGCGACGATCCTGCCGTGTCGCACGACCAGCAGGCTGTCCTGCTTGTAGGCGCCGACAGTGTCCACCAGCCGTGCGAGCGTGCCTGACGCCATGCCCTGCTCTTCAGGTGTGGAAAGGTCCCAATGTTTCGTTGGCCAAACGGTATCCGCAGGCTGCCCGTCGGTCGTGCCGGCAAGCGCCTGGGTCGCGATGATCAACTGGGTCGCCAGCAGCAACGCACCGGCTGCCAATTTCCATGGATGCATGTCAGTCGCCTCCAATCAGGAATGGCCTGCAGTCATGGCCGGTGAACGTGGCAGTGTTTCTCCAACGCACCCAGCAATGCACCATCAGCCGCGCGGTCGCACAACGTGCTGCATACAGAATGAACTGCAACGCGGCAAATCACCGCGCGCCGCATCAGCGCATGGACGGCATGACGCCTCGGATGTTCCGGGCAGTGCGTCGATCTTTCCGGGACCTGGTATGAGAGCATGACAACCGCACGATTTGTGTGAAGCTGTGAACTGCATCACAGTAGCGAAACGACTATCCCGCAATAGTGCCGACACCGCGACGAACGGCTCGCTTCCGTGAATCCACCGAGGCCTGCAGCTCGCGCGGTCGACAACTGAGATCGCACAGCCGCATCGGTTCGCGCCTGTCCTTGGATCATTCCTGTTCTGGAGGCAACATGCAAATCATCGGAATCAGCGCCAGTTCGGTGTCTGCAACGACCGGCAATGCAGTCGTCGGCGCCACCGGGTCCCTCACCTACACCTTCCGGCCCGGCACGATCTGGGGTCATGCCGCCTTGCAGACCTTATCGCTCAACACCGGCAATGGCACCGATGGCGGCACGGATGTCTACGTGGGACAGTACATAGACGCTGAGGGAACCCACAACGTTCGGAACATCGGCCAGTTCGCGGCGAACTGCACCAGCATCACCTATAATATCGGTGTCGGCATCGGCGCCGCCAGTGCGCTGTGCATCACCGAATTCTATGACATCCCACAGTGGTGAAGGACGCAAACAATGGCCAAACATGAAATGCTGGGGGCTTACGATGACTGGAGCATGGTCATCATCTACGACCCGAAGACGGGTGGTATCGTGCATACCCACCAGGTCGTCTCCATACGAGGCGGTGCGCATCCCGACCGCGACACTTTGGAAAGGACGGCGGCGGAGCACGCCGCGCGGGCGCGCAATGCCCCCATTGCGACGATGGCTTTTCTCCACGTCGATCCGCGCGAAATCGATCGTGATGCATACTATACCGTGGATGTTGCGAGCCGAACTCTGCTCAAGGCCGATCCTGCAAGACCACACGCGTAGAACGCCCCGAACGGCGGCGCCAGCTCGCGGCGAGCGATCCGTGGCGCCGCCGGCCAGCTATCCTCACCCCCCCAAACCAGCGACGAAACTTGCCAATCCGATCCGTCGCCGCGTCGCACAACGTGCCGCTTGCAGAACGGCACGCAGCGCGGCCAAAGCCTCATCGAAAACGTCATTCACCACGACATGATCAAATTCCGCGAAATGGCTGATCTCCGCCCGTGCCAGATCCATCCGCCTGGCGATCTCCGCTTCATCCTCGCTGCCACGGCCCTGCAACCGCGCCTCCAGCACCGCCAACGACGGCGGCAGCACGAACACGCTCACCACATCGCCCGGCAGCGCGGCGCGCAACTGGCGATGCCCCTGCCAGTCGATGTCGAACGCGACATCGTGCCCCGCCGCCAACGCCGCCTCCACGGCCGCGCGTGGCGTGCCGTAGCTGTGCCTGCCCAGCACCGTGGCGAATTCCAAAAACCCCCCCGCCGCCACCAGCGCATCGAATTCCGCCTGCGCGCGAAAATGATAGTGCACGCCGTCGACCTCGCCCGGCCGCGGCGCGCGCGTGGTCACGCTGACCGACAGCGAAAGATCCGGCTCCGCATCGAGCAGCGCGCGCGTCAGCGAGCTCTTGCCGGCCCCCGACGGCGCCGCCAGCACCAGGCACACCCCGCGGCGCGCGATCGGGTTCATTCGATGTTCTGCACCTGCTCGCGCAACTGCTCGATCACCGCCTTCAGCTTCAGCCCCGTCGCGGTCAGCGCGCGCGACGACGACTTGCTGCACAGCGTGTTGGCCTCGCGCATGAACTCCTGCACCAGGAAATCCAGCCGACGTCCGACCGCCACCGCCTCGGCCAGCAGCGCTCGCCCCGCCGCGATATGGCTCGCCAGCCGGTCCAGTTCCTCGCGCACGTCGGAGCGCGCGGCGAGCAGCGCCACCTCCTGCGCGATGCGTTCCTCGGGCAGCGACGGGCTTTCGCGCAGCAGTGATTGCAGGTTCTCCATCACGCGGGCGCGATGCGCGGCCGGCTGATCGGCCGCCTCTCGGGTCGCGGTGTCGTGCAGTGCAACGATCTCGTCGAGCAGACCGTCAAGCGTGACGCGCAGCCGCGCGCCTTCGCCCCGGCGGGCATCAACCAGCGCGTCCAGGGCGGCGACGAAGCCGGCGCGCACCGCGGCGGTGGCGGCCTCGGTCTGCTCTGCCGGCGAGACTTCGGTGGCGGGACGCAGCACGCCGGGCAGCGCCAGCAGCGCCTCGGCGCGCGGCGGCTGGCTTCCGGGGATGCGTGCATGCAGCGCCATCGCCAGGGCCAGCACCTGCTCCAGCGCGGCGGGGTCGGGGGCGAGCTTCTTCTCCGCCTCCCGCGTGGTGTTCAGATTGGCGCTGACGTTGCCGCGCTTCAGCGCCTTGCCCGCGGCGTCGCGCAATGCCGGCTCCAGCGTGTCCCAGCCCGCGGGCAGGCGGAAGCGCAGATCGAGGCCGCGGCCGTTCACGCTGCGCAGCTCCCAGGCCCAGACGAGGCCGTCGATGCTGCCCTCGGTGCGGGCGAAACCGGTCATGGAGGCGAGCGCGGCTGCCATATGGTCATTCCCTGTTCGCGGGGGGTTCTATCAGGCACCCACGTGTGTGCGAAGCTGGCTGTCCAGCGCAATAGGGTGAAGGGAAGCAAGGGTGCGGCGTTGGCAGGAGCCCCCGGTCTTGCTTCCGCGCCCCTTTGATCCGCAACGTTGATTTCCATTTTGTTAACGCAATGCAGTGCAAGCTGCCGCCCGACGGGTTTGTGTTGGAGGATTTTATGGGTTCGCTGCTGGCGCGCTGCCGGATCGCCTGCCAGATCGCCTTGCTGGGGCTGATCGGGGTTGTCGGCGTGCTCTCCATCGCCGGCCTGAACTGGTGGGGCGAGAGCCAGGTCAACCAGACAAACGCCACAATGCAGGCCGCACGCGAGGCGCGCGACCTGGAAACCCAGGCGCAGGTCGCGCTGCTGCAAGCGCGCCGCGAGGAAAAGAATTTCCTGCTGCGGCATGACGCCGCCTCGATCGCCAATCAGGCCGCCGCGACGACGACTGCCGAGAAGGCGCTCCAGATGCTCGAGGCACGGTTGCCGAGCCAGCCGGACCTGTCGGGCCTCGTCCGCCAGATGAGCCAGGACGTGCAGCGCTACGCCGCGGCGTTCGCGACTGTGCTGACCGAAGCGAAGACGGTCGGGCTGGATGAGAACCAGGGTCTGCTGGGTGAGCTGCGGAACAGCGTCCACGACGTCGAGGCGCAGTTGGCGCCCCTGCATGTCCCGGCTGCCGAGATCGCCATGCTGATGATGCGCCGCAATGAGAAGGATTTCATTGTGCGGGGCGACGCGAGCTACGGCGCCGCGCTGAAGGCGCAGATGCCCCCGTTCATCGCGGCGCTCGATGCGGCCGAGGTGCCGCCGGACGCGAAGCAGAAGATGCTGGCGAAGATGCAAGCCTACCAGGACAGCTTTGCGCGCTTCATGGCCGGGACGTTGCACCAGGCGGCATCGGTCAAGACGCTGGCGGACCTCTACGCCGGTATCGAGCCACGCCTGGGCGAAGCCGATAAGCGCTTCAACGCCGAGGCGGCCGCCGCGCAGCACGACGCGATCGTCATCGCCGAACAAACCAACCGCTTCGTGCTGATCTCCCTGGTGGTCATTACTGGCCTCGTGATTGGCCTGTGCTGGATCATCGGGCGCAGCATTGCGCGGCCGATCATTGCGGTGACCAAGGCAATGGACGGGCTGGTGAGCGGCGATCTGACGACCGCGATCCCGACCGATGAACGCGGCGACGAGATCGGCACGATGATTCGCGTGGTCGGCACCTTCAAGGAGACACTGATCGCGGCGGCGGAATTGCGTCGCGCGCAGGAGGTGGCGCGCGAGCAGGCCGAACTGGACAAGCACGCCGCATTGATCGGGATGGCCGAGCGGATCGAAAGCGAAGCCGCCTCCGCGGTCGCGCTGATCGGTGAGCGGACCAACGCGATGACGACGACCGCCGACGAGATGCGCGCCCTCTCGGAGCGCACCGGCCAGTCCGCCGACAGTGCCATGGCCGCCGCGGCAATGGCGCTCGGCAACGCACAGACCGTCGCGAGCGCGGCGGAGCAATTATCGAGCTCGATCCACGAGATCAGCGGCCAGGTGAACCAGTCGGCGAGTGTCGTCAGCCAGGCCGTCACCGCGGGCAACGAGACCCGCGCGACGATCGAGGCGCTGAACGAGCGGGTTGGCCGGATCGGCGCGGTGGCGGACATCATCAGCGACATTGCCAGCAAGACCAACCTGCTGGCGCTGAACGCGACGATCGAGGCGGCGCGCGCCGGGGATGCCGGCAAGGGCTTTGCCGTGGTTGCCAGCGAGGTGAAGCAGCTTGCCAACCAGACCGCGCGCTCGACCGAGGAGATCAACCGCCATTTGAACGAGGTCCGCTCGGCCACCAGCGCCGCGGTCACCGCGGTGGGACGGATCGAGACAACGATCGGGCAGGTCAACGCGATCGCCGGCTCGATCGCGGCGGCGGTGGAGGAGCAGGGCGCCGCGACCGCGGAAATCGCCCGCAACGTGACGGAGACCGCCGCTGCCGTGAACGAAATGAGCGGGCGCAACGCCGAGGTTTCGGACGAGGCGAAGCAGGCCGGGCGCTACGCCGACGCGGTGGTGGATAACGCCAAGGCGTTGAACGCCGCGGTGCATGACTTGCGTGAGACGATGGTCCGCACGGTGCGCACCTCGACCACCGAGGTCGATCGGCGGAAGGCGGCACGCATGCCACTGGACATGAGGTGCCGCGTCGAGGTCGGTGGCCGGTCGCTGCCGGATTGCCGGATCGCGGATATCTCGGAAGCCGGGGCGCGCCTGGCGGGGCTATCCGGCGTGTCGGTGGGTGCGAGGGGCACGCTGCGTCCGGAAGGCGCGACTGCCGCATTGTCATTCGTCGTGAAGAGCGTGAGCGACGAGGTGGCTGGCGTGGTCTTCGAGCTGGACACGACCAGCGAAGCGGCAATTCGCTCGCTGCTGACGCGAATTGGCATGCGGCACGCTGCCTGATCGCGGAGCGTTGGATGCCGCGCTGGTGTTGCAGGCGTGGGCATCGCTGTTGAGATGGCCTCTTTGCGCCAACGCGGATACACTTGCGTCATGCGAAAACAGGTCGCCATTGCCGCACTGAAAGAGCAGGCCGAGCCGGTGAGGGCTCTGGGTGCGACAGCGCTTTATTTATTCGGATCGACGGCACCTGATGGTGCAGCGCCAAGCACTACCTGCTCCCCCGCGCGCTTATTCTGATGCGTATGGCGTCAAGCCCGGCCATGACGGACGGAGCCTTACGTCAATCTTTCCGCTACCTGGTATTAGGCCTGCGCTCCGGGCGATCCTGGAGGCGACCGAGGGCATCGATAATGCCGCGCGCGGCAAACCCCTCGACGACCTTGGCACTGACTGGTTGCTTCGCCACGGCATTCAGCGTGGCATCGAAATGGTTTCGGCAGCCACGCGCAAAATCCCTTCTGACTACACCCCAATCGGCCAGCCGCGTTGCTGATACGCGCTGTCCCAAAATAGCCACTCATATTGCGTGCAGCGAATGAACGCGGCCATCATCCGTTCAACCATCGCCGGCGTGGTCGCCGCCGCGGCGCGGTCAGTGATGCCGATAACCGTGCGCACCGCCTCGCCGAAGCCCTCATCGGCATAGGTATCGATCCATGCCCGATATGGATTATCCACTGCCGCACGATGCGCGATCGCGCTGCCCACATCCCAATAGACCCAGAAGCAGGGCAGCAGCGCCGCGAGAAGGACCTCCCAAGGCTCATGATACGCCGTCGCCAGCAGGAAGCTGGTGTAACCCAGGCAATCGGGCGACGGCTCGGCCTCGGCCAGCCGCGCTGGATCGATGCCGAACTCGGTCAGATACCGTGCGTGCAGCGCCTGCTCGACTGCCACCGCCTCCAGCGCGCAGGATGCAAACATCCGCAGCGTCGCGCCATCGGGGCATTTCACCCCGGCCATCGCCAACACCCGCGCATACTGTTGTAGATACAGCGCATCCTGGATGACGTAGCCCTGGAAGCGGGCGCGGCTCAGCGAGCCGTCGGCCAGCTCGATGTTGAACGGCATCGCGTGGATCGCCGCGCGCAGCCGCGCCGTGCGCCCCCAGGCGGTGTTGGAAAATGGGGCCGCATCGGAAAACCGGGCCGCGTCAGAATCCACGCTCATT
>Ga0326727_10007075_pt1 | contig 30086 bp, 24 predicted proteins | sample MB2enrmetagenome_FD_207643 | JGI IMG/M metagenome (GOLD analysis project Ga0326727, IMG submission 207643) | Lab enriched peat soil microbial communities from McLean, Ithaca, NY, United States - MB29MY | ecosystem: Environmental > Terrestrial > Soil > Wetlands > Peat | place: USA: New York... | reverse complement strand
AATGTCCGCCCGCGAAAATCATCCCCGCCGATGTCCCCGACCTCGCCCAGGTCCGGCTCCCTTACGATCTCTACGACGACGCGGACGTCGCCCACCGCGTCATCTATCTGGAAGCCTCGCGGGGCTGCCCCTTCACCTGCGAGTTTTGTTTGTCCTCGCTGGATGTGCCCGTCCGCCAGTTTCCGCTCGAACCCCTGCTGGCGGCGGCGGAAAAGCTCCTCCAGCGCGGCGTCCGCCAGTTTAAATTTGTTGACAGAACCTTCAATCTCAACATCGGCGTCAGCCGCCGCATCCTGGAGTTTTTCCTCGAACGCCTGCGCCCCGGCCTGTTCGTCCATTTTGAAATGATTCCCGACCGGCTGCCGGAGGCCCTGCGCGAGGTCATCGCCAAATTCCCGCCCGGCGCGCTCCAGTTTGAGGTCGGCATACAGACCTTCGATGAATCCGTCTCCAAGAACATCAGCCGCCGGCAGGATTACGCCCGGCTGGCCGGCAATTTGCAGTTTTTGCGCCAGCACACCGGCGTCCATGTCCACGCCGATCTGATCGCCGGGCTGCCGGGCGAGACACTCGAGAGTTTCGCGGCGGGCTTTGACCGCCTGATCGCGATGGGGCCGCAAGAAATCCAGGTCGGCATTTTGAAGCGGCTGCGCGGCACGCCCATTGTGCGCCACGATCAGACCTGGGAAATGGTCTATAGCCCGCATCCGCCTTATGAAATTCTGCGCAACAAACTCGTTGATTTCGCCGCCTTGCAACGTCTCCGCCGCTTCGCCCGCTTCTGGGACTTGACCGCCAACAGCGGCAATTTCGTGGAAACGACCCCGCTGCTCTGGAGCGGCGGGGTGTCGCCTTTCGCGGCGTTCGCGGATTTCAGCGAGTGGATTTACCGGCGGGCCGGCCGCCGTCACGCCATCGCCCTGGACACCCTGGCAGAAATGCTCTTCACATATTTGACAGAATTCGCTCATGTTGCCATACCGATTGCCGCCTGGACGCTCTGGCGCGACTGGCAGCGGGCCGGCCGCCGCGAAAAACCCGGTTTTCTCGCCAAATACATTCCCGATGACGATGTCAAGCACCGCCAACTTCTGGCACCGGCCCCCAAGCGCCAGGCCCGCCATCTGAGCGCCCGATCAATATGAGCCTGCTTTTCCACAATCGCGCTCACGCCGGACGCCTCCTCGCCGAACAGTTGGAGAACTGCGCCGGGCTGGACGGCCTGATTGTGCTGGGCCTGCCGCGGGGCGGCGTTCCGGTGGCCTACGAAGTCGCCGCCAAACTCAACGCCCCGCTCGATGTTTTCCTGTCCCGCAAACTCGGCCTGCCCGGCCACGAGGAACTCGCCCTCGGGGCGGTGGCCAGCGGCGGCGTTTGTTTCCTGAACGAATCCCTGATCCAGTCCTGTCACGTTCCGCGCCCGGTCCTGGATAAGATCATTGAGCGCGAACGCCGGGCGTTGGATAAAAACGAACTGGCCTTGCGCCGCGGCGACCTGCCCACTTTGCGCGACCGCCCCATCATCCTTGTGGACGACGGGCTGGCGACCGGCGCATCCATGCGCGCCGCCGTCCTCGCCGCCCGGCAACACCAGCCATCCCGGATCGTCGTGGCCGTGCCTGTCGCCGCCAGCGATACCTTTGAGCAATTGCGCCGGGAAGTGGATGCCGCCGTGTGCGTCCTGGCGCCCGAACGATTCTCCGCGGTCGGCGAATGGTACGAGGATTTCAGGCAGACCACCGACGAGGAAGTGCGCGAATTGCTGGCCAAAGCGGCGCGCGGCTTCGCCAGCCAGTGAATCACCCACTCCGCATCGGCCGGGTTCATCCTCAAGAACATTTGCGTGTTTTCTTGCGGTCAATACTTTCTTGGAATTGCGTGATTCGTCGCGGTTGCACGGTAGAAGAAGGCCTTGGTTTGATGATTTAAGAATGACTTGATTAGCTTGATTAGGCACGATTGGCCCTGATTGCAAAAAGTCAGACTGGTGCGTAAGTGGTTCATGGAAAGCCATTTGGGCCATTTGGAAGATGGTCGGGACGGTGAGATTTGAACTCACGACCTTCAGAACCCCATTCAGACACACCACGAGTGGGAGTTTATTTAGACTTGACGTGATGCGTGTTTGTGCATAATCGGGAGGCCCAGGCAGCGGGGGGATCCAGATTAGGAATTAGTTCGGAATCTGGCGGCCCAGAACGCCACCTTATCTATGGCGTGACGACTTGGTAAAAACGCTGGGGAGAAATAGTCGTGCTAGAGTCGGTGAATTGATATTGGCCGGACGAGATTTCCGGGATATTGCCAAGCACGGTCCAGTTCGATAACGGCAAGGCCAGATTGGTGGTCGTCAGCAGCGTGAAATCGGCGCACGCTTCATTAGTGAACGCAATTTGAAAGGCTCCGCCGCCCGTTCCGACAGTGCGGCCCGACCAAGCTGGTATTAGCAACAGATGGTTCGCATTCGCTGCATTGAATTGCACTTCCACCGCGCCGATGTCCACATGCGAGCCGGACAATCGCGGATACCCGCGCTGATCTGTGCCGCCCTTCAGGGAATCATCCCCGGCATCAATCAACGGGCTGCCGGATAGTGGCGCGATCGTCGGCGTAGGGCCGCCGTAGTTAGCGAGCGGGCCGAGGCAAGGTTCCAGCGGGCAACCGCTGCTGCCCGCCAAATCATGATTCACGGCATTGGTGAGGCCAGAGCACCCGTCTATGATCCGTACCAGATTATGACCCATCGAGGTGAACGTGCCGGAGAGATCCGGACTTGTTCCGTTGGTTGCGATGTTGAGCGCAAAGAGGCTGTTTTGGGCAAAAACCACGCTGGCATCGGCGGTGGCACAAACTCCACCGTTCGTGCCGGATGATCCGGGTGAACCGGGATACGTGTCACCATAACCGGCGGCGCCGGCGGCGCCGGCGGTATTGAAGGCAAAGGTGCAAGAGATCAGAGTGAGACCTCCTGAACTGAATACTCCTCCGCCATTGCCTCCATCGCCGCCTTGGCCGCCAGTTCCCCAATACTCGCCAGTATGACCAAATCCACCGCTGCCACCGAAACCGGCGGTATTGGAAGCCAGGGTGCAAGATGTCAGAGTCAGGCTGCCCGAACTGCAGACTCCGCCTCCCAATCCGCCGGTGCCACCGGTGCCGCCAGTCCAATAGAAACCGTCACCCCCCATGCCGCCCGGGCCTGCGGTGTTGTTGGCAAGTGTGCAAGCCGTCAAAGCCAGACTTCCCATGTTATACACCCCGCCACCCGAGCCACCCAAGCCACCCGTGCCGCCGAGAACGCCATCACCCCAGACGGTCCCGCCATCGACACCGGCACCGGCGGAATTATTCGTCAGCAAACAGCGATTCAGGGTTAGAAATCCCTCGTTGAAGACCCCTCCTCCATCGGTTCCATAGGGCGCCAGGCCATTGCAGATGGTGACATCGGAAATCACCACCACCGCGTTGGCGCTGGCGATGTTGAACACGCGGTTGCCGGTGTTGCCGCTAATCGCCAAGTTGGTCGCCCCTGGTCCGGCGATCATCAGACTGTTGGTGATGACCAGTTCCCCGTTGGTCAGCGTGATGGCGCCGTCGGTGGTGAAAACGATCGTCTCCCCGTCGCCGGCATTGGCCAGAATTTGGCGCAAGGTCCCGCTGCCGCCATCGTCATTCAGCGACGTAACCGCATTGGTCACAGCGTGGGCTGGAGCAAACGCCAGAGGAAACAAGACGACGGCCGCCATTCGGACGGCACGTTGAACAAATGGTTGTTTATTAAAGTTGACCATCCTTCTTGATATTCATTGCCGTGAAAAAATACTTATCATAACTTGCCATATACGTTGCATTATTTGTCGGAAATCTCATGGCAGGCCGCGCCCGGATATGGAATGGGCACTTGTCGGGCCACGGGAGAAGGCTAATACTGCGGGGGCAATGGAGTCATTTGAAAAAGACAGGATGGGCTGATGGCACGATCTTCGGCGATGTGCAGGAATTGTCACTGAGCGGGTGAAGATTTCGCACGCGCCACATGCCGCCGGCGGGATGCCGACGGCTGCAACCGGTCGCGCTCCCCAAAAGTCGTTAATTATCGGGTTGAATCTCTCAGGCGTCGGGGCGGAGGATGATTTTGCCGCGGGCGCCGGGCTGGAGGATTTGCTCGTGGGCGCGCGAAGCCTGGGCCAGGGGCAACTGGCAGTTGATGACCGGATTGAGGACGCCGCTCTCCAGGGCTGCGCCCAGGGCGCGATGGATGGTGATTTTCTCTTTTGCGGAGATGTTGAAGAGCAACATGCCGCGGATTTCGGCGTCGCGCTTCATGGCTTCGCGCGGATCAATTTCAATTTTGCCGCGGTTGCCAATGACGATGACCCGGCCTTGAAAGGCGAGCATGGAAAGGTCCCTGGCCAGATTCACATTGGCGAGCATTTCGAGAATGATGTCCGGGCCGCGCCCGTCGGTGATGGCGGCGATTTGCTGGAGGCAGGCGGGGTCGCGATGGTCGAGGACGTGATGAGCGCCGAGCCGGCGGACCAGTTCGCCGCCCGCCGGGGTGCCGGCGGTGGCGATGATGGTCAGGCCGGCGGCGCGGGCGAGTTGGATGGCGGCATTGCCCACCCCGCCGCTGGCGCCGTGAATGAGGACGGTTTCGCCGGGAAGGGCGCGGGCGCGCTGGAACAAGGCGCGCCAGGCGGTTGCGCCCGGGATGTTGACCGCCGCGCCCTGGGCAAACGAGATTTTTTCAGGCAACAAGTGGACATCGGCGGCTTCGCAGAGAGCGAGATCGGCGTAAGCGCCGGTGACGGAGCCGCTGGTATAGACCCGCGCGCCGGGGGGCCAGCCGCGCACGGAATCGCCCGCGGCCAGCACTTCGCCGGCGGCATCCGTGCCGGGCGTGTAGGGGAGGGCCAGGCCGGGATTGGAGCCGGAGCGCAAATAGGTTTCGACGGGATTGACGCCAATAGCGCGGACGCGAATGAGAACCTGGTTGGGGCCGGGTTGAGGATCGGGCAATTGCTCAAGCGACAAAACTTCCGGCCCGCCGAACTTGTGAATACGAATGGCTTTCATAGAAGGAAAATTAATTGGGACTCGACAACCCGTCTCAGGTGAATTGCAGCTCAAGATGGTCACAACTGTCGTCTTTGACGAATTTAAGAAACCTCTTAATCCGCCCCGGCTGCGCCCAGTTGCATGTGCCCTGAACATTCAATGACTTCAGGTATCTTTCGATATTTGAATTTTTAAGACGCTCAAGCAAATCTTCGGCTTCCGCCAAAGAACGACAGGGGATGAACACCTGCATCGCTTGATTCGCCTGCCAGGGTTTTCCATTATGTGACGAAAAAATGCGCGGGTTAAAATTGCTCCTGCCATACGCCTCCCACACTACTTTGAAGGGAGCGAAACAGTATTCCCCAACTCCGAGGCAGGCCCACCATATTCCCCGCTTGATCCATGTGTTGAGCAAAGTTCCTTTGCGTGATGCCAGCAGATTCTTTTGGGAATCCAAATAAGCGAGCAAAGATGGATTGGCAAGCAACGCATTTTTGTCCAAGGGACGTCCCGTCCGGCCGTCATAAGGAAGCAGTATGTATTTCTTTGGGCTTTGCATCGCTTCCCGGAAACATTCCTTGGTGATCAGCGGGAAGATAAACTCATCCGGCAAATCGGCGGGCGGTGTATCAAAAATAAAGGCGCAGTTGGCACCGCATGTATTGACGCCCTGCCTTGGTTTTTGGTTCTCCCGAATCTCAATGCCAGAAGGACGCGAAAGCTGTTCAAATTCGTGATCAAATTCAAAAACAGAAAGAGGTGCGGTTAAATCGCCCACAGGCGCTGCCAAACGCGAGCGCCACCCCGATTTGGTTTTAATCCTGTAGGGTATCGGAAAGGCAGTAACACAATCACGTTGGAACCGCGCGACGCCAAACCGCGCGGTGACTTCTTGGAAAACTTCAAATTCCCTGAAATCCAGAAGTTCAATCAACCCGAATGTTGAACCGTCAATCGCATTTCTGCGAAACCCCGAATGAGCGCCGTCGTTCATGAACAACGACATGGGAAGAAAGTAAAATGCCTCGCCATTTTCCCGCAGATTCAGATTGAGTGTCATGGTGACAACAAGGGCCGAGAAATCGACGCGTGAACTGCCGAGCAACATCGCCTGAGTGTCAGCAACCAAGCCGTTTTCAATGAATATGCTCTTGAGTGCCTCTTTGTAAGCGAACGGGAGGTCGTTGAAGTTCACCCAGGGCGGATTTCCCAGGAGAATATCGAATCTCTGCCCCGGATTATGCAGAACAATGTCCGTGCAGATAGTGTTGCCTTCTGGAAAATCACGGACATATTTCGTCCGGAAAGCCGATTGAAAATCCCGGATAAAACTTCTTTCCCGCTCGATGAGAAACAGACGCGCCAGCATTTGGTCGCTCACCTCCATGCCCATCCTGGCGGCTTCATCCATCAGGGCATGGGCAAAGACACCCGCGCCAGCGGTGGGGTCGCACACCTTCGCGCCGTCCACCCACTTGGAAACAATGCCAAATTCACGCACCAGCCACTTCGCCCAGCGAAGCGGAGTGAAAACAGCCCCCACTGGTTTGTCAACTGAACTGGAATTTTGCGTAACCACAGTTTTTGAAGGCTTCAATTGCCAGAATCCGGCTTTGTGCGTCGCGCCCCACACGCTGATAATGTTTGATGGCAAGGTCTGTGAAATAATCGTAGAAGCGGTTGATGTCCCGATTCCACTCAATTTCCGTCCACACTTGATTGATCGTGTAGTTCAGGCGTACCTGGCCGGTGCCAAGATTTTCGATCCGATAAGCATTAACGGGCAGGCAAGTAAAAGGCGCAACTCTGATATACTCCAAATCCCTGGTTTCTGAATCCGCTCGCGCTTGGTTGTGACCAAATTCCGCAATGATAAACTGGCCTTTGTCGTTAGCCAGAAATTTGAGCAAGTTTCCCACCGCGCATATTCCGCCGTCCGAATATTTTGCGCTGTCCAAGTCCTTCGTCTTTACATCAATGCCGACAATGCGCCCTTCAATCTCAAACCCAAAATCAAAAATCGTCCTGCGACCAGGCAGGTCAACCGGAACAAACCCGTTCCGCGAACAAATCCCCTTCCAATTTTCAATAATCCTGTGTTCAATCATGGCGCCAAAGGCGCGGGAATCTTCTCTTGCCGAGATGCCGGAGCGCAGTTCCTCAAACAGTTTAGTCAGTTCTGCTTCAATCTTCTGCGATATATCGCGCAAGTCCATGGGGCGATGGTAATCGCGCGCCTCCAAAACGCAACAAGCGAAACAGCACTTGCGCAACCACCGTGTTTTCAAAGATTTACGCGCCTAAACCTTCCAGCATTTGCCTGTTCAAATCAGGGCGTTTCCCAGCCGCCGCCGAGGGATTTGTAAAGGGCGACGAGGTCGGTGGCGGCGCGGGTCTGGCTTTGGGCCAATTGGTCTTGAATGGCCAGTTGGGAGCGCTGGGTGTCAAGCACGGTGAGGAAGTCCTCAATGCCGCCTTCGTAGCGCCGGTTGGCCAGCAAAACGGCATCGTCGGCCGCCCGGGCGGAGGATTGGAGATAGTCGCGGCGGTTCTGCTCGCGGTCGAAATCCACCAGGGCGTTTTCGGTTTCCTCCAAAGCTGTCAATACTGTTTTTTCGTAGGCGGCCAACTGCGCGTCCGCTTCGGCGTGGGCGGCCTTGATGCCGGCCCGAACGCGCCCCAGATCCAAAATGGCCCAGGTGAGGCTCGGTCCGAAGGAATAGTTGTCGGAGCCGCCGCCAAACAGGCCGGTGAAATGGGTGGCTTGGAGGCCCAGGTTGCCATTGAAGGTGACGCGCGGGAAAAGATCGCTGGTGGCGACGCCGATGCGCGCGGTAAGGGCGGCGAGGGAGCTTTCGGCGGCGCGAATATCCGGCCGCCGCCGCAACAGGCCGGCCGGGTCGCCGATGTTGACCAGCGGAGGAAATGCAGGAATGGGCGCAGGCGTAGCCAGCTCAGGCTCCAAGGCGGCGGGTTGCTGTCCGACCAGGACGCTCAAACGATAAATGGAGTGCTTGATGGCCGCCTGCAGAGGCGGGATGGCGGCCAGAGTGGACTGGAGTTGGGCGTTTTCGCGGGCGGTGTCCAGTTCGGTGGCGCGTCCGGCGTTGAGTCTGGCGGTGACCAACTCGAGGGTCTGACGCTGGTTATCCACATTGGTGCGGGCCACGGCCAATTGGTTTTGAGCGCCGCGCAACTCAAAGTAATTGCGGGCGACTTCGGAGATGAGGGTGACCAACACGTCTTGACGGTTGGCCTCGCCGGCGGCCAGGTCCGCGCTGCTGGCTTGCACGGAGCGGCGGACACGACCGAAGAAATCCAGTTCCCAGGTGGCGTCGAAGCCGGCGTTGTAAAGACTCATCTCGCGTTGGGCGCGGGTCAGCGGGAAAGGCTCGGCCACTGCGGCCGACGCGGATTTGGTCCAGCCGGCGACGGCGTTGCCGGAGGGAAAGAGGCCGGCCGTGGCCGCCATGCGCAAGGCACGGGCTTCGAGGACGTGGGCGGTGGCGATGCGCAGGTCCTGATTGGAGGCAACGGCGCGCTGGACAAGGCTGTTGAGGGTTGAGTCGTTGAAACCCTGCCACCAAGTGACGGCGGTGGGTGCGCCGGCCAGATTGGTCTGGCTGCCGTTGGCAAAGGCGGCGCCAACCGCGGTTTTGGGCGGATGGAAATCCGGCCCGACAGCGCAGCCGTTGAGAAGCGCGACCGAGCCGGCGGCGATCAGCAGCAACGCCACGGTGGCGCCGGCCGCTCCAGCGGCGCCGGCCGCCGGCCTGGCGTGGTCCGCGGCCGGTTTGATCTTCGGCTCAAGCAAGCGTCGGATGACCACGAAGAATACTGGCGTAAGAATGACGCCGAAGGCAGTCACGCCGATCATGCCGCAGAAGACGGCGGTGCCGATGGCGACACGCATTTCCGCGCCGGCGCCGGTGGAAAGCATGAGGGGAATGACGCCAAAGGTGAAAGCCATCGAGGTCATCAGAATAGGCCGCAGGCGCAGACGCGAGGCCTCGATGGCGGCCTGGACGCGGTCGCGTCCGCCCACCTGCAATTGGCGGGCGAATTCGACAATGAGGATGGCGTTCTTGCAGGCCAGGCCCATCAAGACCACGAAACCGATCTGCACGAAGAGGTTGTCGTCCAGGCCGCGCGCCCAGACTCCGGCGATGGCGAAGAGAAGGCACATGGGCACGATGAGAATAATGGCCAGGGGCAGCGACCAGCTTTCATACTGCGCGGCCAACACCAAGAACATCATCAGCACACACAGCGGAAAGATGTATATGGCGCTGTTGCCGGCAAGGATTTGCAAGTAACTCAATTCGGTCCATTCAATGCCCATGCCCGGGGGCAGGACGCGCCGGGCCATGGTCTGCATGGCCTGGATGGTGTCGCCGGTACTGACTCCCGGCGGCGTGCTGCCGGTGATTTCGGCGGTGGGATACATGTTGTAGTGGTTGACGAGCACCGGGGCGGTGGTGTCCTTCACCCGCACCAGCGTGCCCAAAGGAACCATCTGGCCCTGGACATTGCGAGTTTTGAGATTGAGAACATCTTCGGGTCTTTGCCGGAAGGGGGCGTCGGCCTGGGCGTTGACATGATAAGGCCGCCCCAAATAGGTGAAGTCGTTGACGTAAAGCGAGCCAAGATAAATGCTCAAGGTGTCCCACACATTGTCCAGCGGCACCCCCATGGACTCGGCCTTGGCGCGGTCAACGTCAAGATATATTTGCGGGACGCCGGCGCTGAAAGTGGACAACGCGCCCGCGACGCGCGGGTCCTGTCTGGCGGCGAGGACGAGTTGGCCGGCGGCCGCCTGAAGGGCCGGATAGCCCGCGGCGCTGCGATCCTCGACCTGAAGCTTGAAGCCGCCCAAGGTGCCCAAACCGTCCACCGGCGGCGGGCCGAACACGCCGATGTAGGCGTCCTGAATGTTGGCCTTGGCAATGCGGGCGTTGAGGTCGCGTATGATGGCGTTGACGCCCAACCCTTTCTTGGCCCGTTCATCGAAAGGATCCAGGCGAACGAAGAAACTGGAGGCGTTGGCCGTGTTGCCCAGGTTGACGAGCGACAAACCGGCGAATTCGGACACGTACATGACGCCGGGAGTTTGTTTGACAATTTGGACGACGCGGCGGCTGACGGCCTCGGTCCGTTGCAAGGAGGAGCCGTCGGGCAGTTGGAGATAACAGAACAGGTTGCCTTTGTCCTGCGGCGGGATAAAGCCGCCCGGGACCTCGTGAAAACCGAACCAGGTCAAGGCGAGCATTCCGACGTAGAAAAACAGGGCCAGGCCGCAATGCCGAAGGGTCCAGCCCAACACCTTGACGTAATTGGAGCGGCCTCCCTCGAAGACCCGGTTGAAAATGTCAAAGAGCCAGCCGACTGATCCATGAATGAGCCGCCCGATGCGGTCCTTGGGGGCATGGTGCGGCTGAAGGAGCAGAGCGGCCAGGGCCGGGCTGAGGGTGAGCGAAACGAAGGCGGAAATGAGGGTCGAGACGGCGATGGTCAAGGCGAATTGCTGGTAGAATTTGCCGGTGATTCCGCTGATGAAAGCGGTGGGAATGAACACCGCGCTCAGGACCAGACCGATGGCGACCACGGCTCCGCTAACTTCATCCATCGCCTTCCGCGTCGCGTCCACCGGCGAAAGCCCCTCGGCAATGTGGCGTTCGACGTTCTCGACGACGACAATGGCATCGTCCACGACAATGCCAATGGCCAGCACCAGCCCGAAGAGGGAAAGGTTGTTGAGCGAGAAGCCCAAGGCCGACATGGCGGCAAATGTGCCAATGAGCGAAACCGGCACGGCGACCAGCGGGATGAGGGAAGCGCGCCAGTTTTGCAGGAACAAGACCACGACGAGCACGACCAGAACCATGGCCTCGATGAGGGTGTGGATGACGGCGCGGATGGATTCGCGAATAAAGGCGGATGTGTCAAAAGCGATGCGGTATTCCAGGCCGTCGGGGAAATCCTGCTTCAGCTCCTCCATCGCCCGCGTGATATTGTCGGCCGTTTGCACGGCGTTGGCCCCGGGCTGCTGGAAGACGGCGATCATGGCGGTCGGCTGGCCGTCCAGCCGGCTGTCAATACTGTAATCATCCGCCCCCAGCTCGATCCGGGCCACATCGCGCAAGCGCGTGATCTGCCCGCCGGTGTCGGTTTTGAGAATGATGTCCCCAAACTCCTCGGGCGTGACCAGGCGTCCCCTGGCGCGGGCTGTCAATTGAAACAAATTATCCGCCGGCTGCGGCGCCTGCCCGAAGACGCCCGCCGCCACCTCCACGTTCTGGCGGCGAACGGCGGCGGCCACGTCGCTGGCCGTCAGGTCGCGCGCCGAAACTTTGTTCGGATCCAGCCAGATACGGATGGAGTAGTCGCGCGCGCCAAAGATGATGGTGTCCCCCACGCCCGGCAGGCGGCGGAGGACGTCCTGGACGTGGAGATAACCGTAGTTGCTCAGATAGACCGGATCGTATTTCCCTTTGGGGGAAATGAGGCTGACGAGCATGGCGATGCTGGGGGAGCGTTTGCGCACCGTCACGCCCAGGCGGCGGGCTTCCTCCGGCAGGACGGGCTGGGCCTGGTTGACGCGGTTGTTGACCAGGTCCTGGGCCTTGTCCGGATCGGTGCCGACGGCGAAGGTGACGGCCAGGCGGAGCTGGCCATCGCTGCTGCAGGAAGCGGACATGTAAAGCATATTATCCACGCCGTTGATGTATTCCTCCAAGGGCGTCGCCACCGTGTCCGCCACCGTTTCGGCGCTGGCTCCCGGGTAAATGGCGGTCACAAAAATGGTCGGGGGGGTGATTTCGGGATACTGCGCCACGGGCAGCGTGAAAAGCGCGATGGAGCCGAGCAAAACAATGAAAATGGAAATGACAGCGGCAAAAATAGGCCGGCGGATGAAAAAATGGGAAAAGGTCATGGCAGGTCTCCGGTCGGATTAGAGCGAGGCCTGGCGCGGCCCGGCGGGGTTGTTGGTCTGGGCGGGCGCGGGCGCGGGCGCGGCGGCCTCCTGCGGCTCGACCTGCACCCCGCGGCGGATGGTCATCAGGCCGTTGATAACGACGCGGTCCTCCGGGGTGAGACCTTCCAGCACGGCGCGCAACGCCCCGTCGGCGCGGCCGATTTTAATGGTGCGGGTTTCCACCACGTTCGTGCTATTGACAACATAGACGAATTTATAGTTCTGGTCCGGGCCAATGGCCACGTCGGGGACCATGAGCGCCTGAACGGGCGGCCCGGCGGGGACGCGCACGGTGGCGAAAATGCCGGAGATCAGGGCGCGGTCTTCATTGGCAAACACCGCGCGCATCTGGATGGTGCCGGTTTTTGAGTTGACCTGGTTGTCGAAGAAATCCACGTGGCCGCGATGAACGAATCCGGGTTCATTGGCCAGCCGCAACTCGCACAGCAGGGCGCCGGCCTGTCCGCCCGGGTCAAATCCGGCGTTGGTGCGGTATTGGAGAAAGGCCTCCTCCGCCACATCGAAGTAGCAGTAGATGGGCGCGACGGAAACGAGCGTGGTCAGCGGCTCCGCGCCGCCGGCCTGCACCAGGTTGCCGACCGTGACCATGCGGCGGCTGATGCGGCCGGCGATGGGCGCGGTAATGCGCGTGTAATCCACGTTCAACTGGGCCGCCGCCTCGGCGGCTCGGGCGGAATGAAGGGCGTCCTCCGCTTCTCGCGCGGCCTTGGTGCGGCTGTCCAGTTCCTCCTCCGAAATGGCGCGGGAGCCGCGCAACGACTCGGCGCGCTTGAGATCGTCGCGCGTCAGCTCCAGGTGCGTCTCGGCCTGCTGGCGGTTGGCCTGCGCGCGCTCCAGTTCCGCCTGGTAAGGCTTGGGATCAATCACGAAAAGCAGATCGCCCGCCTTGACCTCCGCCCCATCCTGGAAATGGATCGAATCAATGTAGCCGGAAACCCGCGACCGCACCTGGACTTCTTCCACGGCTTCGACGTGGCCGGGATACTCGTCCCAATTGGTTTCGGTCATCAGGAGCGGATGGGCCACCGTCACCCTGGGCGGCGGCGGGAGCGGGGCTTGTTTTGGAGGAGCGCAAGCGGTCAAAACCGCCAGAGGGAGCAGCCAGGGCAATAGTTGGACTGTATTTTTCGTGTTCATGGCAAAAAAACGGACACGGCGGATGCAATTTCGATCATTGGTGAACATTTGCTAACTTGATGAAGAGGGTGGTCTTATGTTTGAAAAAAGAGGGCCAGCGCCCCGGGATTGTAATGAGCGGCCAGGGCCTGATCGGTCATGCCCATGCCCCGCAGGGCGAACCAGACGCACTGATCGAGCAACCTGGCGCGGGCAACGCCGTAATTGATGGCAGGCCGGGGAGGCAGACAAACCAGGGCCATCCAGGCCCCGACGTGGTAGCCGAAACGGGCGCGGTTGCCGCGCGTCAGCGGGCTTTTGACGGCGTCGCCCGCCGCAATGGCGGCATCCAGGCACGCTTCGATGCGCGTGCAGTAGCCGTCGAAACGGCTCTGATAAACCAGGCGGGCGAAGGCGCCATCCTCCAGCAGGCTCTTGAGCATGAGACGGTGCCGGGTGTCCCAATGGATGTTCCCGGCGGGCTTGCCCAGAATCAGGGCGCGCAGGAAATAATAGACCAGATAAACGAGGGTCGAGGAGGAAGGTTCCAGGCCGGCCAGCTTTTGCGCGACCGGATCAATGCCCTGACAACTGAATTTTTGGATGGCGCGGTAAAGGGCCTCCTTGCTGGGAAAATGTTTGTAGAGGAGCGGCTGGGAAACGCCGGCCGCCTCGGCCAGGTCCTTGGTGGTGGTTTCGGCATAGCCCTGCCGGGCGAAGAGCGGCAAGGCCGCCGCCACAATCGCCCGCTTCCGGTCCTCCGCCGTCATGCGCCGTCGTTTCATGCGCGGCAAGTTAGTGTCCGCTCACCAAAAGTCAATGACTATTTTTGGCGGCTTCTTTCGATGACCAATAACAAATTCTCAATGACCAATTCTCAATCCCATGTCGCCTCAACTTGCCGGCCCCCCTGTCCATGAACCTGAAATGAAACGAAGAACATCTCCCTCACGATCCCAACCAAAGAAATTTGAAATTTGGGCGTCGCGGCGCTCCACCCTCCCGCTGGATTTTGGGAGAGAGGGATCAAGATTAGGATTAAGATTAAGATTAGGAGGGGAACCCGGAAATCCTCCCTGCCTCACCGACCAGCCAGGTAGGATTCCATCTGATCAATAGCGGCGCTTTGGGCGGAGATGATCCAGTTGACCATGTCGCCGATGGAGACAAAGCCCACCATTTGGCCTCCGTCAATGACCGGCAGATGGCGGATGTGCTTTTCCGACATCAACCGCAAGGCGTCTTCGATGGTGTGGTGCGAGGTGACGGAGAGGACCGGGGAGGAAATGATGTTCTTCACCGGAGTGGCGCGGGAAGACCTGCCTTCCAGGGCGATTTTGCGGGTGTAATCGCGCTCGGAAAAGATGCCGATCAAGCGGTCGCCTTCCATGACCGGCAGCGCGCCGATGTTTTTTTCCGCCAGAAGCTGGATGGCCTCAAAGACGGTGGCGCCGCCCGAAATGGTCCACACGGTGGGACCTTTGTGGTGCAGGAGATTGCCGACAGTTGCATTGGTTATCATGATGTTAAGAAAACATACTGGATTATTAACACAACGCCAACTGGAAAGTGCGGTTTATAGTTTGGCCTTTGCGAAAGTTCAGCGTACTCTGCTCTGCTTGTTGGCCGGCCGCTGGCTGGATGTCCGTCATTTTAAACTTGGAACCCGAATTTTGAACTCGCCCCATTTGCCCACTGTCATCGTCCGACCGGGGGATGCCGACCGCATCCTGGCCGGCCATCCCTGGATTTACGCCGCCTCCGTCCTTCGCCTGACCGCGCCCGCCGCCGACGGGAGCCTGGTGCAAATCAAGGATCATCGCCAGCGCCTGCTGGGCGTCGGCTTTTACAACGCGAAATCCAAAATCCAGGTGCGCGTCGTGGCCCCGGAACGGGTCGAGGTCAACCGCGACTTCTTCATGGAGCGCATCGGGGCGGCGCTGGCCCTGCGCCGGAAACATCTGCCCCAGGCGTCCTGCTTCCGCGTGGTCAACGCCGAAAGCGATTTTCTCAGCGGGCTGATCGTGGACAAATACGCCGACGTGCTCGTCGTGCAAATTTCCTCCCTCGGGATGGACCAGCGCAAGTCGCTCATCGTCGAGGCGCTGCAGGCCATTTTCTCTCCGCGCGCCATCGTGGAAAAAAGCGAAGCCTCCTTCCGCAAATTCGAGGGGGTGGCGGAATGCAACGGCCTTCTGGCCGGCGCGCTGGACGGTCCGGTGACGGCGGACATCAACGGCCTGCAATTCGACGTGGACATCATGGCGGGCCACAAAACCGGCCTGTATCTGGACCAGCAGCAGAACTACCTGGCCGTCGCCGCCCTGGCCAATGGATGTCAAGTACTGGATTGTTTCAGTTTCCTCGGCGGTTTCGCCCTGCATTGCGCCCGCGCCGGCGCCGCGCGCGTCCACGGCCTGGACCAGAGCGAGGAGACCGTCGCCGCCGCCCAACGCCACGCGGAACGGAACGGCCTGGCGGAAAAATGCTCCTTTGAAGCCGTTAATGTGTTTGACTGGATGAAAGCGCAAACCGCCGTCAAACCGCACGAGAAGGTCATTCCCAAATTCGATCTGATCATCCTGGATCCGCCCAGCTTCACGCGCACCCGCGCCGCCATTCCCGACGCCCTGCGCGGCTACAAGGAAATCCACCTGCGGGCCATAAAACTGCTGCGTCCGGGCGGAGTGCTGGCGACTTTCTGCTGCTCCCACCATGTGGATGCGGTCCTGTTCGAGTCGGTCATCATGGACGCGGCCTATGACGCCCGGCATATCCTGCGCCGCGTCGCCTCGTGCAGCCAGTCCCCCGACCACCCGATCCTGCCCGCCGTGAAAGAGACTGAATACCTCAAAGGTTACATCTACGAACTGGCCCGGTAAGGGGTCGCCGCAAGTCCGGCTCTTTCCCTCTCAGGCTCCATGCGCGAACCACCTCCGATATTGATTTCGGAACAAGGCCGATTCGGATTGAGAATTGGTCATTGAAAATTGGTCATTGGCATGAATTAAGCCGGCGGGCAGGGGTTAGCGAGCAGTGGGAGAGTTAAGCCGAATTGTGATTGAATAGCGATTTGCGACATCCCCAAGCCCCGGCGCCCGCTGAGACTTGGCGATAGCAAAATGCCTCTCGCAAAAACGGAGCGGTTCTGGTATGTTTGACGCCATGAGCAATGTTTTGGAAATCGAGACGGCACTGCGGCAATTGCCACCGCAAGAGCGGTGGGAAATCGCCCGTTGGCTGCTGGATGACTTGCAGGAGGCCACGATCAGTGCGGCTCAAGGCGAAGGCTCCGGCGACAAGGCCGGACGGACTCCGTCGTTGCCTGATTATTCCGCCCGTCGCCGACGGATTTTCGGCAGCAAGGTTCTCCCCAACATGGTCCTGCTCGCTCGCGCGGAAGAACGTTTTTGAAAACCTACGCTGATACCAGCTTTCTATTTTCGCTCTACGCAACGGACGCGAATTCGTCCAGGGCCGATGCCTGGCGCCAGGTTAATCCCGCGCCGTTGCCTTTCACCGCCTTCCATCGGCTTGAATTGCGCAACGGACTGAGTTTGGCATTATTTCAGCAACGACTTACGCCCCAAGAGGTTCAAGCCGCGTGGCTGGAAGTCGAAAATGATTGTGCCGCCGGTTTGCTGGTCGTGCGTGGCGGTCTGTGGCATCGCGTCATGGCGGAGGCTGAGGCGTTCGCTTTTAATCACACCCCGGTTGTTGGTTGCCGCACGCTGGATGTTCTGCACATCGCAGCCGCCAAGCTGATTGGCACCACGGATTTTTGCGCTTTTGACGCGCGCCAATCCAGCTTGGCCGGTCGCGTTGGTTTGATCCCTGTTTCTCCGTAGCCCGCGCCGGCGGACGGCCACTCTCAGTGAAACTGTCAGTGAAAACACTGAAGGAGTAATGAAGAATAGTGGCGGGGTTGCGCCAAATTGTTCTTTTCTCCTTGCCATTGCGCCGGGTGTCAAATCTGCTGGTGGCCGCTTTATGCACCAGCTTTTCCGACGCAAGTCGCTTGACCGCCTGGCGGACGACACCACCGGGCCAAAGCAACAGCTCAAGCGCGCGCTTGGGCCGGTGCATCTGACCTTGCTCGGCGTGGGGGCGATTGTCGGTTCGGGCATTTTCTCCACCATCGGTTCGGCGGCGGCGGGAGGGGCGGATCATACCGGGGCGGGACCGGCCATCATGGTTTCATTCCTGATCATGGCGCCGATTTGCGCGCTGGCGGGACTGTGTTACGCGGAATTCGCCTCCATGGCCCCGGTGTCCGGCTCGGCTTACACCTACGCTTACGCGACGCTGGGCGAGTTGGTGGCGTGGATCATCGGCTGGGACCTGATTTTGGAATACGCCGTGGGCAATGTGGCGGTGGCCATTTCCTGGTCGGGTTATTTTCAAGCGTTGCTGCATAATCATTGGCCGGCCTGGCTGGGAGTGGATTTTCGATCCGCGTTGCAGGCCTTTCACAAGGTGGCCGAAGTGACGGCCAATGGCGGCGATGTTTCCACATTGGCTGACAATGTGGTGCGCGCCGCACAGGCCTGGCACGACGCGCCCCAACTGTTTGGGGTGCCGGTTATTTTCAATCTGCCGGCCTTCGCCATTGTCATGTTGCTGACCTGGGTGCTGGTCATCGGCATCAGGGAAAGCGCCTGGTTCAACTCCGCCATGGTACTCCTCAAGCTGGCCATCCTGGTGTTCTTCCTCGCCCTGGGCGCGTTTTACCTGAAACCGGAAAACTGGCGCCCCTTCGCGCCCAATGGATTCAAGGGCATCGCCAGCGGGGCGGCGATCATCTTTTTTGCTTACATCGGATTCGACGCGGTTTCGACGGCGGCGGAGGAAACCCGCCAGCCGCAACGCGACATGCCCATCGGCATCCTCGGTAGCCTGGGGATTTGCACCATCCTCTATGTCGCGGTCGCGGTGGTGCTCACCGGGATGCTGCCATCGGGCAAGCTGGACACGCCCGAACCGCTGGCGACCGCCTTCACCGGAATTGGGCTGGATTGGGCGGTGGTGATCATCTCGGTGGGCGCGCTGCTGGCCAACGCCTCGGTGTTGCTGGTTTTTCAATTGGGCCAGACGCGCATTTTTTTCAGCATGGCGCGGGATGGCCTGCTGCCGCCCTGGGCCGCGGCGGTGCATCCCAAATATCGGACGCCCCACGTCTCGACCCTGTTGATCGGCCTGCTGGTGGCGGCCTTTGCCGGGGTGATGAACATAGATGAAGTGGTGGAGCTTTGTAATATTGGCACCGCCTTTGCCTTCATACTCGTCGCGGCGGGAGTCATCGTGCTGCGCCGGACCGAGCCGGACCGCCCGCGCGGATTCAAGACCCCGTGGGTGCCGTGGGTGCCAATCGGCTCGATACTCTCCTGCGTCTGGCTGATGGCGGCGATGCCGTGGGTCACCTGGCGGCGGTTTGTCATCTGGCTGGTGGTGGGACTGGTCTTCTATTTCGGGTACGGCTTCTGGCGCAGCAAGCTAAGGACTGTCCAGAAAAGGCAGGACCAAGACTAACACCTCACAACTTTGCCGTAAGGTTGATGATCTTCTGCGCAACAGGAAGTCGCTTTTTACATGGTCTGAAACCCCAAACACACAAGCTCATGGTTTTCCACTCGATTCTCACCAAGTGCTTCGCCACGGCTTCCGCCGAGCGCGTCTGAACAGCAACATCGTAAACTTCGCGAACATAACTGCGGTACTCATCCTGTGCCTGCGGCACCTCGGCCACGCCAATCGGATCCCAATCGCGCAACAGCACCGACTCGATCTGCCGGTGGACTTCAGCAATTCTATCAATATGGTCGCTGCTCACTTTGTTGCCTCAGGTGTTTTCAACCGTTCATAGGCGGTGGTTAATGAAATGGTAATATTCTGCGAATCGGGCCTGCTTCCACCCACCTGACCGCATCGGTTGTGCGGGACAGCAACTTCGCCATAAAACTTCAGGCGCCCATGCTGAATAAGCGGCTTTCGCGGCACGAGTTGAGCCTAGTTTTCCGCCTCTAAGGAGTCAATCGCAAGAATGGTGACATCGCTAATTGACTTTAACATCGGCGGAAAGGACCTGTGGCGCCACCGGAAGAATAGCTAGACCATAGGGAGGGCGGGTTAGGGAGCCAATTCCCCAAAAGCCGCGCGATGGCCTGCCGCTGAATCCATGAAAGGCCCGGAAAAGCCGGGGAATGAGAGGGGAAACAGACTGGCGCGGTTTCCCGGCGCGGCCTGGCATGAATCCTGCATTGCTTCACGGCGAGAACGATTCCAGGGGTTCTGGAAAATCATTATTGAGTAAACATTCAAAACAAAACGAATATGGCAAAAGTCACAAAATCAACCGACTCATCGAGTCTGGCGGAAGTGGTGGATCGAATTCTTGACAAGGGCATCGTGATTGATGTTTGGGCCAAGGTTTCACTGGTTGGAATCGAACTGATCTCCATCGAGGCCCGCGTGGTTATCGCGTCGGTCGAAACTTACCTGAAGTACGCCGAGGCCATCGGCCTCACGGCAACCGCCGCCGCCCCGGCCTAAACCGCCCGCGGCTACGCGTGTCGGGCGGGAAATGCTCCCCATTCTCCGCCCGGCCAGCCACGACCCGGAAACCCCCGAATCAGAAGTGATTTATCCATGACAAACAATTTAACCAGTGACATGACGCGGTTGTGCGGCGAGATCGCCTCGTTGCGCGATGGCCGCGCGCGGCTGCTCGGCAGCCTGGCCGAAACGCGCGATCAAACACGGGCTGCAGTCAATCAAATGCTGGCCGGCTTCGCCGCCGACCGCTCCGAAATCGCCGCGCAAACCGGGGCCGAACTGGCCGGATTCGTCAGCTGCGTGAAGGAAACCGTGAACGACTTGCGGCAAACCGTGGCCCGCTTGCAGGAGCAGTTCCGCGACGACCTCGCGGGCGCCGGCCGCGCCTGGCATGGCGCCGGCGCAGGATTCGGTCCTCCGTCTTCGGATGCAAAACCGTCGTTTCGGGCCGGGGAACCGTCCAATGAGACGGCGCCCAGGACGAGAAGGAAGAAACGATAGCGGGAGCGCAGATCAGAACAGTTTGGCTTCAATGACCGGTTTATTGAGCGGGGGGATTGAGCGGGTGGCATGGGTGGCCAAGGCGGGCGCCGCAGGAGAACGGCGGGGAAATTTCCGGTCATTGGAGCCGTTCTGACAGCGGCAGGCATTTGGGAACGGCGGTCATAGACCGCCGCCAGAGCAACAATCAACAAGATCGCGTGTTACCATGAAGGTTTCTGCCTCCAAAACGTCGGGAAGCGACAGCGTGGAGAACGCCGCCGACACCTTTCTGCCCGAACCGGGCAAGGGCTTTGTCGCCACGCCTTTTGTCGAACAGATCACGCGGCGCGCGCTGACCTACTTGCAGGCGGGCTACCCCATCCATTTCGCCGGTCCGGCGGGCACGGGCAAGACGACGGTGGCGTTTCATGTGGCCAACCAACTGGGCCGCCCCGTCTCCCTCATCCACGGCGACGATGATTTCGGCAGTTCCGATCTGGTGGGCAGCGACAGCGGTTACCGCCGCCACAAAGTGGTTGACAATTATATCCATTCCGTGGTCAGGACCGAGGAGGAGATGAAGTCGCTCTGGCTGGAAAACCGGCTCACCACCGCCTGCCAGAACGGCGACACCCTCATCTACGACGAATTCAACCGCTCGCGGCCCGAGGCGAACAACCCCTTTCTCAGCATCTTTTCCGAACGCATCCTCAACCTGCCCAAGATGCGCCGTTCCGGCGGCGGCTATCTCCAGGTGCATCCGGAATTCCGCGCCATTTTCACCTCCAACCCCGAGGAATACGCCGGGGTCCACAAAACCCAGGACGCCTTGATGGACCGGCTGATCACCATTCAATTGGAGCATTATGACCGGGCGACCGAGATAGAAATCACCCTGGCCCGCTCCGGCATTGGCCGGCCCGACGCTGAAATTATCGTTGACCTTGTGCGCGGGCTGCGCCGGGTCGGCGTCAACAACAGCCGGCCCACCATCCGCGCCTGCGTGGCCATCGCCCGCGTGCTGGCCTTGCGCGGCCTCCATGCCGTGCGGGAAGATCCCACTTTCCAATGGGTTTGCCGGGATGTCCTCGGATCGGAAACGGCCAAGGTGACGCGGGACGGCCGCTCCCTCATGCCGGGCAAGGTGGAGGAAGCCCTGCTCGGAGGGCTGCGCCCCGCGGCGGATTCCATCCCGGCCGTTTCATCCCGGCCGCGCCCGCGCCGCAACGACAAGAAAGGAAACGGCGAATGCCTGCTGCAAAACGCCTAATCCGCAGTGTCAAAGATATTCGAACCCGCTCCGGCGCGCCGGACCAGGTCCTCGTCCCGTACAAGGCCTACATGGCCATCACCGCCCTGGAGATGGAACGATTCCGGCGCGAAACCGAGCGCGACAACCTGGCCTGCCGCCTGGACAACATCAACTCCCGTCTCCGCACCGTGGAGGCGGAAAAGACCGCCCTGTTGCGCCGCCTGGGCAACAAGCCCGGCGGCCGGCCCGCCCTGCAGACCTTCAAATCCTCCCGGCCAACGCGCGGCGGCCCGGCCGCGGACCGCGTCGGCGGTTTCAAATTCCAGTATTGAAAATAATTCCAGGGAGACGCCACCATGAACGACCTTCCCGAATCCGGCCCGCCCCCGCGCGGCGAATATCTCTATGCCATCGCCGCCCTGGGCAAGGACCGCGCCTACGACATGGCCGGCATTGACGGGGCGGCGGTGTTTAGCATTCACCGCGGCCCGGTGGCGGCGGTGGTGAGTCTTTGCGCCCGGCAAAAACTGCGCCCGGAACGCGCCCATCTGGCGGCGCACCGGGAGGTGCTCAATCGCCTGATGCAGGACGAGACCGTGTTGCCGATGGCCTTCGGCACCATTGCCGACGACGCTCGCGCCGTGCGGCGGCTGCTTTCGCTCAATCAGGAGATGTTTTTGCAACAACTCGGGCGGGTCGCGGGCAAGGTGGAGATGGGCCTGCGCGTCAAGTGGGACGTGGCCAACATCTTTGAGTATTTCATCGGCATTCACCCTGAATTGCGTGTCCTGCGCGACCGTTTGCTGGGCAACCAGCGCGAACCCAGCCAGGAGGACAAGATTCAACTGGGACAGTTTTTTGAGCAGACTCTGGAGGAGGATCGGGACGCCGTTTTCGAGAAGCTGGAGGTGACGCTGGCGCCGTGCTGCGCCGAGATCAAGCGCTCGCCGCCGCGTCAAGCCAACGAGGCGGCCAATCTCAATTTGCTGGCCGGGCGCGACCGGCAGGCCCAACTGGAAGAGGCCGTTTTCCAGGCCGCGCATCTGTTTGACAACAACTTCGCCTTTGACCTGAGCGGGCCGTGGGCGCCGCACAATTTCGTGGAGATGGACCTGCAACTTGAGGGGCGAAACTGAGCGGGAGCGGCCATGTTTATTATTGACAAACTCCTTTTCTCGCCCATCTTCGCCACGATTTGGGCGGCGCGGCAGGTGCATCACGCCCTGCAACAGGAGCAGGCGGCGGAACCGGAGCGGATCACCACCCAATTGAGCGAACTCTACATGATGCTCGAAACAGGCCGCCTCACCGAGGCGGAGTTCAACGCCCAGGAAAAAGATTTGCTCGACCGCCTGGACCGGATCCAGGAGCAGCGCCATCACTCCGGCAAAACAGGCCCATGAACACCGGAACCTCCGTAATGAACGAACCGCGGCCGGCGGGGCAAATGCCCCGCCTCCGGATGCAAGCGCCGGCGCCAACCTTCCTGGCGGACGCGCGCATCAGGCTCCTCCTCTTCGGCGGCAAAGGCGGCGCGGGAAAAACTTCCTGCGCCACGGCCGCCGCGCTGCTGCTGGCCGCCGCCTCCCGCGACAATAATTTTCTTCTGGTTTCAACGGACCCGGCCCACTCCGTCATGGACAGCCTGGCCGGCTTTGAGCCTCCGTCAAACTTGCAGGTGGTCGAATTGGACGCCCAGGCCTGCCTGGCCGCCTTCAAGGCCAGGAACGGCCCCAAACTGGGCGCCATCGCCTGGCTGGGCACCTTTCTCGACCATGAGGACATTGCCCGCTTCCTGGAACTTTCCCTTCCGGGCTTGGACGAGCTGATGGCCTCGCTGGAAATCGCCGGCTGGGCCGCCTCAGGGCGCTTTCAAACCATCGTGGTGGACACCGCCCCGACCGGCCACACCCTCCGATTGCTGGCCATGCCCGAGCTGCTGCAAAACTGGCTCGCCGCCCTGGACTCACTGCTGGCCAAACACCGCTGCCTGTGCAGGCATTTCAACGGCCGGGCCGATCACGACGAGATGGATGTTTTTCTGGAGGAGCTCGCCCAATCAGTCAAACAAATGGAAACCTCCCTTCGCGATGCCGTGCAAAGCCGGTTTGTGCCCGTCATGCTGGCCGAGGAAATGAGCCTGGCCGAAACCCGATCCCTGCTCGCCCGGCTCAAGGCCGCGAACATTCCAGTCAATGATATTGTCGTCAACCGGCTCCTGCCGGAAAACCATTGCCCGGCCTGCGCCGACGGGCGCGCCCGGCAAAGGCGCGTCCTGGGCGAGATTTTTGCCCGGCGCGATTTGTCCGGCTATTCCTGGTGGGGCCTGCCTCTTTATGCGCAGGAAGTTAGCGGCGCGGCCAGCCTTCGCGCGTTTTGGGAGGGTTTGATGCCCTTGAGCCGGACGCGGATGCGCCCCGAAACCCCGATTCCGCCCCGCCTCCCGCGGGTGGAAACCGCGGCCCGCCCGCCCGGCCAATCAACCTTGCTGCTCTTCGCCGGCAAAGGCGGCGTGGGCAAGACCACCCTGGCCTGCGCCACCGGGGTGCGTTTGGCCCAGGACTCCCCCGACCGCGAGATTCTTCTTTTCTCCACCGACCCCGCCCACTCGCTGGCCGATTGTCTCGGAGTGCCGGTCGGCCCCACGCCGAAACGGATTTGTCCCGGCCTGACCGCGATGGAGCTTGACGGCGAAGCGGAATTCCGCTCCTTCAAACAACTTTACAGCGACGAGTTGCGGTCCTTTCTCAACTCGCTCCTGCCCGATATGGACCTGGCCTTTGACCGCCCCGCCATGGAACGGTTCGTGGACCTTGCCCCGCCCGGACTGGATGAAGTCATGGCCCTGACCCGGGTCATGGATTTGTGCGACGAAAACCATTACCGCACGCTGGTGCTTGATTCGGCCCCGACCGGCCATCTCATCCGCCTGCTGGAAATGCCGGACTTGGTGGACTGCTGGTTGAAGGCCTTTTTTGACCTTCTCCTCAAATACAAACACATTTTTCGCCTGCCCAAAATCGGGCAACACCTCGTGGCCATGTCCAGAGCCATGAAACGCCTGCGCGCGCTTCTGGCCGATCCCGCCCGTTGCGCCCTCTGCGCCGTGGCCATCCTCACCGACATGGCCTTCGCCGAAACCGGCGATCTGCTGGCCGCCTGCCGGCGCATGAGGGTCGGCGCGCCCCTGCTCTTCCTGAACCTTGCAACCCCGCCCGGTCCCTGCCCCTTGTGTTCCGCCTTGCGCGAGCGCGAGTCGGCCATCCGGCAGAAATTTCGCCGCGCCTTTCCCGGCGCCGCTCAAACCGTGGTTTACTGCAGCGGGGAACCTCGCGGCCTGGCGCGTTTGAGCGAACTGGGCCAGGCCCTCTATGGCGCGCCGGCGACAAAGGAACTCTGCCATGCATGAATTATGCCCGCGCCGAACCCGGTCCGTCTCCTTGTGCGAAGCCCTGGATCGCGTCCTCAACACCGGCGTCGTCGCCCTCGGCGAGATTAAACTGTCCGTGGCCAACGTGGACCTCGTTTACCTGGGACTGCAACTCGTCGTCACCTCCGTCGAAAGCGGCCGCGAACTCTCTCCAGTCCATGTCCCGCCCCAATCCGGCCCCCTTTCCATCGGCGCTTTCGATGAAAAAGAAGCGCTGGTGGCCAGGGACGCGGAACAAAAACCTTCATCCCCCGGGGTAGCGACGGCGCGCTGCGACGCCCCAAGGCCACAGCGCGCCGTCCCTGCCGTTGAGGAGCTTCGTCCCGCGCCGGCCGCCGGCGCCATGGCCGGCGCCGGTTCCAATCGCGACAAAAACGGGCTGGGGAAATTGGTCTTGACGTTGCTGAAGGCCATCCACGAACTGCTCAAGCGGCAGGCCATCCGGCGCATCGCGGGCGGCTCGCTTGGCCCCGCCCAGATCGAGGGCCTCGGCGCGGCGCTGATGAACCAGGCCCGCGAGATCGAGCGCCTTCGCCGGGACTTCGGCCTGGACGACGAGGAACTGAATCTGAATCTTGGCCCTCTGGGCAAACTTCTCTGACCCTTATGAACGCGCACACGCAGATCGAACATTCCACCAACGGCGCCACCCTGGCCGACCTCCTGGAGCGGATTCTGGACAAAGGCATCGTCATCGCCGGAGACGTCAAGGTGAAAATCGTGGACATCGAATTGTTGACCATCCAGATTCGCCTCCTCGTCTGTTCCGTGGAAAAAGCCAGGGAAATCGGCGTGGATTGGTGGGTCGGCCACCCTGCTTTCTCCGGACACCCGCAGGCCGCCCTTTCGGACTCCGTCCTCAAGTTCGAGGAACGGCTGGCCCGGCTCGAAACCCACCTGCCCCCGGAGTATCCGGCCGGCGCCGCCAGCCCGCTTTGATTCCGAAGGATATTGTGACCCCACCCCCCGCCAACCCCTGCCCAACCTGGCCCCTGGAGCAAAAAAACGGCCAACAGGCCCGCCTCCTGGACCTGGCCCCTTGCGCCATTTTCCTCCGCACCCTGGATGATGTCATCTTCTACTGGAACCAGGGGGCGGAACGGTTGTACGGCTGGATGGCGGGCGAGGCCATCGGCCGCAAGACCACGGATTTGTTCTGCGAAGACCCCGCCGCCGCCCAGTCCGACCGGCAAAGAATTCTCGAGTTCACGGAATGGACCAGTCAAGTCAAGCAAATCACCAAATCCGGCCAGGAACTGACGGTGGACAGCCGTTGCATGTTGTTGAGCGAGCCGGACCATCCCCCCATCATCCTGACCATCAACACCGACATCACCGAGCGCAAGAAGCTCGAAGGCCAGTTCATGCGCTCCCAGCGCCTGGAGAGCATCGGCCGGCTCGCCTCCGGGATCGCGCACGACCTCAACAACATCCTCGCCCCCATGCTCATGACCCCCTCCCTGCTTCGCGAGGAATTGAAGAGTGAATCCTCCAGGGCGCTGCTCGACACCATCGAAACCACCGCCCTGCGCGGCTCGGAGATTGTCAAGCAATTGCTGGCCTTTGGCCGCGGCCTTGACCTCCAGCCGGGGCCGGTGCAACTCCGCTTGCTCCTTCAGGACATGGTGCAAATGATGCGCGCGACATTTCCCAAAAACATCGTCATCCGCAGCGAGACCGTCCCCGATCCCTGGCTCGTCACCGGCGACGCCACCCAGTTGCATCAAGTCCTGATGAATCTCTGCCTCAACGCGCGCGACGCCCTCCCGCACGGCGGCCACTTGAACGTCACCCTGGAAAACACGTTTCTGGACGAATCCATTATCAGCATGATGCCCGGATGCCAGGCCGGCCCGTACGTCGTCCTCACCGTCACCGACACCGGGGCCGGCATCCCGCCCGAACACCTGGACCGCATTTTTGACCCGTTTTTCACCACCAAGCCGCGCGGCCAGGGAACCGGTTTGGGCTTGAGCACCGTCCTGGGCATTGTCCACAGCCATCTCGGATTCATCCTTGTCAAGAGCAAGCTCGGCCAGGGCGCGCAATTCCTGGTCTATCTCCCCGCCAATTTGTCCCATCAAATCGCGCCGGCCAGCCAACTGGAAAAACCGCCCCAAGGCTCCGGCGAGCTGGTCCTGGTCGTGGACGATGAGGAGAACATCCGCATCATGCTCCGCCGCGCTTTGGACCACCACGGCTACCGCTGCCTGCTGGCCAGCGACGGCCCCGAGGCCCTCACCCTCTACTCCGAGAATCACGGGCTGATCCAGGCCGTCGTCACCGATCTGGCCATGCCTTTCATGGATGGACCCGACCTCATCGCCGCCTTGCGCCAGTTGAATCCTCATTTGAAAATCCTCGCCATCAGCGGCCAGTTGCTGGTTGCCGAGGATGAAACCATGCCGCCCTTCCAGACCGGGGCCTTCCTGGCCAAGCCCTTCACCGCCGACGCCTTCCTCAAGACGCTGCATGAACTGCTCTGTGGAACGTCCGCGACCGTCGCCGCCCCGGCGAGCCTTGCGTCCGCGCCGCACCCTCTCGCCGCGCATTAGCCTTGGCATTTAGCATTTCCCCGCTCCCCCGGCGGGATTGCCAAGCCACTGGAAACCGGGTATGAAGAGGGAAGTCATGGAATTGTTTCACCTCAAACTTAAACGGTTCGTGGCCGCCAATTACCGCAGCGTCAAACGGATCGAACTGGATCATCTTGACAACATGGTCTGGCTGGCCGGACGCAACAACGCCGGCAAGTCCAATCTGCTGGACGCCTTCCTGTTTTTGTCCGACGCCGCCATCAGCTTCGAGCGCGCCCTGGCCTCGCGCGGCCGGGATCTGACGCAGGTATTGCACCGGAAAAGGCCCCAGGCCAAAATCGAGTTTCTGTTTGACTTTGTCCTGGCGGCGGACAAGCGGGCCGAACTGGTCCGGCAACTTTTCGCCGAAAACACCCCGGCGGCGGCCTCGGCCGCGCTGGCCGGCGATTTCCTCACCACGCTCACCCTCAAGCTGGTAATCGGGCGCGACATCTTTTCGGAGGAACTGACGACCCCCAATTTGCGCGGGGAGCGGCCCTGCCTGATTTTTGCCATCAAAGGCGCGCCGAAGAAAACCGAGGTCATGTACGGACAATTGGAGGCCTTGTGCAAGAAATGCCAGGAGGAGATTCCGCTCGAACCGGTCGCGCCCGATGTGGCGCCGGAGCCGAGCCATCCGTTCCGCCTGCGCCTGGGCCGGCCCGAGTCGGGCGCGGTTTTTGAGATTTCCAACGAACTGGCCGACGGCGTGCGGCGGCAGTTCAGCGGGCTGGAATCGTTGTCGCCGCCGGATTGCATCCCGTCGGCGGACGGGCGGCAGGCGGCCCTGGCGGCGCAAGCGGCCAGCTTGCCCGAAGTCCTGCACTGGGTCTATAACAACAAGCCGGGCCAGTTCCGGCGCATCGAAGAACAGGTGCAGAGGCTGGTCCCGCGCCTGGGCAAGCTGCATACGCCGACCGTGGAAAAGGCGACCACGCTGGCGGTGATTGATGTGCGCGACGACGATCTGGTTTATTTGCTGAACCAGATGAGTTCCGGCACGCGGGCGGTGATTGCGCTGGTGGCCAAGGTGGTCCTGGCCGCGCCCGGCTCCTGGATTTGCCTGGAGGAACCGGAATACTGTCTCCATCCCCAGGCGCAGGCGCGGCTGATGCAATTCCTCCAGGCCGAATCGGCCGGCAAACGAATTTACGGCGTCACCCATTCCCCCGCCATCGCCGCCGCCTGCCCGTTGTCGTCGTTGTTTCTGGTGCGGCGCGATGCTGACAACTGCACGGTCGCCCTGCCGGTCACGCCGGCCAACGCGGCGCTGGTGATTGGGGAACTGGGCATCGGCGCGCCCTTTGGTTTCGAGTCCGAGGCGGTGGTGTTTGTGGAACAGGCCGATTACGTTCCGGTCTATGAGGCCTGGGCCAGGAAGTATGGATTCCGCGTTGGCGTGCAATTTCTGGCCTGTGGCGAAGGCGACACGCTGCAATTCCACGCCAACGCCCGGGTGGCGTTGAGCCGGTTCGTGCGTACGGTGGTCTTCGCCGTCTTCGGCAATGGCAGCGCGCAGAACCGCAAGACCATTGCGCACCATCTGGAATTGCCGGACGACCAGGTGGTGACGCTGGATTTCCCGGAACTGGAAGGATGCCTCCTGGATCCCAAAGCCATTCGCAGGGCCTTTCCGGCCATCACCCTGTCCGAAACTGAACTGGCGGCGCGCCTGGACCCGGCGCTCGTTTTGCTGGACCAGAAGAAGGCATTGCGCGAGTTGCTGGCCGAATTCAAGATCGGGGAATACGACGGACCTCTGGGGGGGCGAATCGCCGAGGCCATGGACAACATCCCGCCGGATGTCGCCCAACTATTCAGCAAAATAGAGGCGCGCGCCAAACCGTTCTGGGAGATTTAAGGGCGCTCATTTGAAGGCGGCATAAACGCGGTGGACGTCGTCGTGGTCGTCGAGGGCGGTGAGGAAATCGGTGACTTGTTTGCGGGCGGGTTCGTCGAGGGCGGCGAAGTTCTTGGCCAGGTAGCGGATTTCGGCGGCGAGAATGGTCCAGCCCGCCGCTTTCAGGGCCTTGGATACGGCGTCGAGGTCCTTGATTTCGGTGAGAAAACGCGCCCCTTTCTGGCCGGCCGGAATTTCCTCCGCTTCGAGCGGCTCGACTTCCTGGGCGCCGGTTTCAATGGCGTCGGATTCGGCGTCGCGGTTGGGATCGGCATGGGTGGCTTCGACCACGCCCAGATGATTGAAGAAAAAGGCCACGCACCCCGGCTGCCCCATGGAGCCGGCCTTGAACAACTGGCGAATCTCCGGCGCGGTGCGGTTGCGGTTGTCTGTCAGGCACTCAACGACGATGGGAACTTTGTGCGGGGCGAAGCCTTCGTAGGTAACAAGCTCGAAGACAACTTTTTCCTCGGTCAGTCCGGCGCCCTTTTTGATGGCCCGCTCGATGGTATCGCGATAGACGGAACTCTTGCGGGCTTTTTCCACCGCCGCGGCCAGGCGGGGGTTTAGATCGGGATCGGGGCCGCCGAGTTTGGCGGCGACCATGATTTCGCGCACGATTTTGACCACCATCTGCCCCTTTTTCTGGGCATTGGCTTCGCGGCCGGCTTGTTTCCATTGCGCGCCCATTTAGCAAATTCCTGAAATGATGGTTGTCA
>Ga0326727_10007072_pt1 | contig 30092 bp, 27 predicted proteins | sample MB2enrmetagenome_FD_207643 | JGI IMG/M metagenome (GOLD analysis project Ga0326727, IMG submission 207643) | Lab enriched peat soil microbial communities from McLean, Ithaca, NY, United States - MB29MY | ecosystem: Environmental > Terrestrial > Soil > Wetlands > Peat | place: USA: New York... | reverse complement strand
ATGACCCGGACCACCCGGCCCTCCCGGGGTGGGCCCGGCGGGGGGCCGCAGCCCCAAAGCAATCCGGCCACCAGAATCAGAAGGGTCAGGGCGAGATGGCCTTTCCGGGAACCAGGCCGACAACTTTCCATAAGTCGGTTCATTTCTTTACAGAAGCAGCAATCGGCGGGCTATCGGCCTCCTTTCCCAAGACGGCTCCAGCATTCCGGGAGACAGAAATGGCCGCAAAATTAAATCCCCTAAGGATGGTGCCTGATTCCGGGTTCCGGTCTCCCAGCTAGATTACTCCTTAAGGCAAAGATCGTCCCCTCCATGGGGGGAGGGGGAAAGAACCGCGTTAACCCCGGGAACTCCCTCTATTTTGAGAGTAGAATTATATCTGCTTCATGTAAATATAAAAATGGGATAAGACTTATCCCGGAGGGAAATTTATTGCATAACCAGTAAGTTACAAAACTCCTGGAAAATTGATTCAGGAATCATCATGATTCTTGACCAGTATGAAAAAATTCCGAGAGAAATCAGGCCAGAGGATATTAAATTCGGAGGGAGAGATTTTCTGGTCATGCCTGATTCAGGACAATTTGGGCAAGCCCCCGTTTGCCGTGGCGCTTAATCGCCTGGCCGCCGCCGGCCCGTGCCCGCCTTGCTTTTTGCGGGAGGATGATTATTGTTATTAACCAACAAACTATCGAGCTATCCGGAGACTCACCCCCAAAATTACCCAGAAAGGAGATTAGCCATGGCATTAGAGATTTGTTGGCTGGATGATCTAACCAAGGCCCAGGAAACGGCGCGCACGTTAAATAAACCCATCTTCCTCGATTTTTATAATCCCCAGTGACTGGGCTGCCAACAGATGGGTGCGGTTACGTATCCCGACGAGCGCGTGGCCAAGTTTTTGTCCTTGAATTTTGTGCCGGTGCAGATCCAGTCCGCCAACACCGTCATGATGCAACGCTTTGCGGTGACCTGGACCCCCACCCTGGTAGTGCTGGATGCGGACCTGCGGGAACATCACCGGGCGGTGGGCTTTTTTGCGCCGGACGACCTGATCGCCACCTTGCTGGCAGCCAAAGGCAAATGGGCCCTGGGCACGGACCAGTTTGTGGAGGCCCGGGCCCTGTTCGAGGAGGTCATTTCTGCCTATCCCGACAAAGAGGCGGCCGCGGAAGCCCTTTTCTTCCTGGGGGTGGCAAAATACAAAATGAGCCACGACCCCAAACCATTGCGGCAAACCTACGAGGAACTCAAGGCCCGGTTTCCTCAAAGCACCTGGACCAAACAGGCGGACCATTACCGCTTGATTGGTAAATAGCCGCGCTTAGGGCGGCCGTCCCGGCTGCCTCCGGCACCAGGCCAAAAAGGGCAAGCGTATGGAAGTAAAGATCGGCGAGGCTCGCCTGGAATTGGTGGAGGGCGATATCACCCGGCAAGAGGTGGACGCCATCGTCAATGCCGCCAACTCCAGTCTGCAGCGCGGCGGCGGCGTGGATGGGGCCATTCACCGGGCCGGCGGTCCCCAGATCCAGGAAGAATGTCGGCGGATCGGCGGTTGCCCCCCGGGTGAGGCCCGCCTTACCACGGGCGGCAATCTCCCGGCCCGTTACGTCATCCACGCGGTGGGCCCGATTTATCGGACCGGGAGTCAGCAGGAGGCCGAGCTCTTGGCCTCCTGCTACCGGGAGAGCCTGAAGCTGGCCTCCGCCAAGGACCTCACTTCCGTGGCCTTCCCCTCCATCTCCACCGGGGCTTACGGCTACCCCATAAACGAGGCGGCCCGAATCGCCTTGAAGACGGTCATGGATTACCTGTCCCAGCATCCTGAGATTAAACTGGCCCGCTTCGTCTTATTCGGCCAGGCCGCTTATGGGGTTTACGAGAAGGCCTTGCGGGAGTTACTGCAGACTTATCCAGGCGCCCGGGAGCCCTAAGGCCAGGCGGTCTGTCCAGAAAAGTCTCACCTGGATGCAGGTGCGGCCCCGAAATTGCTCGGTTACTTCGGGTCTTTGAGGCGGCCTGCCAACTCTGCGAAGTGCCTGGCCCCCTCACCCCCCTCCCAACCCGGATAAGCGCCGCCGGGGAAGACGGGCTCCCCCCGACTTCTTCGGCTTTAGAACCTCATATGGGGTTGGGGATGGGGGTTTGAGGGAAGGGTAGGGGCCCGCAGCCCTTAGCCCCTTTCCCCCAAATCCATTGAAAAAATCCTTACATCTTAATCAAGCCGGCGGCCATTTTGCCAGCCATGACGGTGTTCTTCATCAGCATGGTGATGGTCATGGGCCCCACGCCCCCGGGCACTGGGGTGATGAAGGAGGCCTTTTCCGACACCGGCTCGAAGTCCACGTCGCCGCAAAGGATGGCCTTGCCGGTGGAGCTCATGCCGATGCGGTTAACCCCCACATCGATGACGCAGGCGCCTTCCTTGACCCAGTCGGCCTGGACATACTTGGGCTGGCCGGCAGCCACCACCAGGATGTCAGCCTGGCGACAGTGTTCAATGATTTTGTCCTTGGGGGTGCCGGTGTGGACGCAGGTGACGGTGGCATTGGCCCCGACCTTTTTCTGGATCATGATGGCCACCATGGGCTTGCCCACGATATTGGAGCGGCCCAAGATCACACATTCCTTCCCCTTGGGGTCGCCGTAGGCGCGAATGATGAGCTCCTGGCAGCCCGCCGGGGTACAGGGCAGAAAAACGTAATTGCCGATGAGGATGCGGCCGACGTTCACGGGGTGGAAAGCGTCCACGTCCTTATTGGGGTCGATGGCTAACAACACCTTGTTGGTGTCGATGTGCTTGGGCAGGGGCAATTGCACCAGGATACCGTGGATCTGGGGGTCCTTGTTGTATTTGTTAATCAAGGACAGTAAGGCTTCTTCGCTGAGGTCCGGGGACTGATTGTCCTGGATGGAATAGAAGCCCAGCTCATGGGAGGTCTTCTGCTTGGCGGTGACGTAGCTGACGGAGGCGGGGTCCTCCCCCACCAGAATTGTGACCAGGCCGGGAGTGACGTTATGTTTGGCCTTCAGTTCGTCTACTTCTTTTTTTAACTCCTCGCGGATCTGGGCGGCGACTTCAGCCCCTTTGATCAATTTGGCAGCCATTTACCTGGCCTCCTTCATTTGTGATTTTTTTCATTAATACCATCAATTGTTCCTCAACTCAATGGAAAAATTCACGGCGATTTATCCGAGAAAAACCGGCTTAGTCAGGGAAAGCGAGGCGATGCCGACGGCTGACGCTTTTCTTTTTTTTGAGACTTGGGTATAATATTAAAATTATTGATTATTGGAGTGGCAAGCGTGGCTTTAATTGTCCAAAAATATGGCGGCACCTCCGTGGCCAATCCGGACCGCATCGCCAACGTGGCCAACCGGGTGGTCAAGAGTTGGCAGGAAGGCAACCGGATGGTGGTGGTGCTCTCTGCCATGGCCGGCGAGACCGACCGCCTGATCCGCTTGGCCAGGGAAATGGCGGAAGACCCGGACCCCCGGGAACTGGACGTGCTGCTGGCCACCGGCGAGCAGACCACCGTCTCCCTGTTCAGCATCTTTCTCCGGGCTCAAGGAGTGCCGGCGACCTCGCTGCTCAGCCACCAGGCCCGCATCTACACCGACCGGGCTTATGGCCGGGCCCGCATCCTGGGAATCGACACCGCCCGCATTAAGGAAGAATTGAAGAAAAGCCGCATTGTCACCGTAGCCGGCTTCCAGGGGGTGGATGAAGTGGGCAATATCACCACCTTAGGCCGGGGAGGGTCCGATACCTCGGCGGTGGCCATCGCCGCCGCCCTGAAGGCCGAACTGTGCGAAATCTTTACTGACGTGGATGGAATCTATACTACCGATCCCCGGCTCTCCCCCAAGGCCCGCAAGCTGGAGCGCATCTCCTATGACGAAATGCTGGAGTTGGCTTCCCTGGGGGCCAAGGTCCTGGAAATCCGGTCCGTAGGTTTTGCCCGGCGTTATGGCGTGCCTCTGGTGGTGCGCTCCAGTTTTTCTGAGGAACCGGGCACCCTGGTGACCAGAGAGGATGAAGAAATGGAAATCGTGCCAGTATCCGGCGTGGCCTTAAGCAGAAATGACGCCCGGGTCACCATCACCCGGGTTCCCGACCGCCCTGGCATCGCCCGGCGTCTCTTTCGCCCCGTGGCGGACGCCAACATCGTGGTGGACATGATCATTCAGAACACCAGCATCGATGGCTACACCGATCTCACTTTTACCGTGCCCCAGGGGGACTTGAAAAAGACCATGGAACTTCTGAAACCGGTGGCCACCGAGATCGGGGCCCAGCAGGTGCTGAGCGATGAAAACATCGCCAAGGTTTCCATCGTGGGCGTGGGCATGAAGAACAATGCCGGAGTGGCGGCCAGGATGTTTGAGGCCCTGGCCGGGGAAAACATTAACATCCTGATGATCAGCACCTCGGAGATCAAGATTTCCTGCGTTATCCAGGACAAGTACGGGGAATTGGCGGTCAGGGTGCTGCACGATGCCTTCGGGCTGGAGAATCCGCCGCCGAAGAAAAAATAGTTTCCCAGGGGCGAACCTGGGGTTCGCCCACCGTTACCGGGCGAATACCAGATTCGTCCCTCTAGAGGCAGCCCATGCGCCAGGTAAAGATCTACGACACCACCCTGAGAGATGGCACCCAGGCGGAATATTTTAACCTGTCCTTATCCGACAAAATCCGCATTGCCAAGAAGCTGGCGCAGTTCGGCATCCACTATATCGAGGGCGGCTGGCCCGGCTCCAATCCCAAAGACCGGGATTTCTTTGAAGAAATCCGCCAATATGGCGACGTCAATAGCAGCCGCATCGCCGCCTTTGGCAGCACGCACCACAAGGACCGGCCGCCGGAGTCGGACCCGGTGTTTCAGGAACTGCTCCTCAGTCGGGCCCAGGTGATCACCATTTTCGGCAAGTCTTCTCTCTTCCAGGTGAAGGAGATTTTGCAGACCACCCCGGAGCGCAACCTGGAGCTCATCCACCATTCCCTGGAGTACCTCCGGCCCCGGGTGCAAGAGCTCTTCTACGATGCCGAGCACTTTTTCGACGGCTTCAAGGACGACCGGGAATACGCCCTTAAGACCCTGGAGGCCGCCGTGGCCGGCGGGGCCCAGGTTTTGGTGCTGTGCGACACCAACGGGGGCACCCTGACCTTCGAGCTAACCGAGATCATCAAGGCGGTGCAAGAGCGCCTCCCCGGCCTGCCCCTGGGCATTCACGCCCACAATGACGCGGAACTGGCGGTGGCCAATAGCCTGGTTGCGGTGGAGCTGGGCTGCGTCCAGGTGCAGGGCACCATCAACGGCTTCGGCGAGCGCTGCGGCAACGCCAACCTCTGCTCCATCATCCCCGCCCTGAAGCACAAAATGGGGATCGACTGTATCCGCGACGATAAGTTGCAGAAATTAACGGAAATTTCCCTCTTCGTTTACGAGCTGGCCAACGTGGCGCCCAATCGCTACCAGCCTTACGTGGGAATGAGCGCCTTCGCCCACAAGGGCGGGGTGCACGCCGCCGCGGTGAAGCGCAATCCCAAGGCCTATGAGCACCTCGGCCCGGAGCTGGTGGGCAACGTCCGTCATCTGCCGATTTCGGACCTCTCAGGCAAGAGCAGCATCTTCCTCAAGGCGAAGGAGTTGGGATTGGAACCCGCGGCCCATGACCGGGAAGTGAAGTTTGCCCTGGAAAAGATGCAGGAGCTAGGCTTGAAACTGCCACCCAAAAGCACTGAGGCCCTGGAAACCATCCTGGAGCGGGTCAAGGATCTGGAGGCCCAGGGTTATCAGTTCGAGAGCGCCGAGGCCTCCATGGAGCTACTGCTCCGGGCTGCCCTGGGCCGACATAAAGAATACTTCCGCCTGCTGAGCTACCGGGTGGTGGACCAGAAGGTGAGGGAGGACGAACCTCCGATGCCCGAAGCCACCATCCGGGTGCGGGTGGGGCCGCACGAAGTCCATACCGCCGCCATGGGCAACGGCCCGGTGAACGCCCTGTTTAGGGCGCTGCTCAAGGCCCTGATTCGCTTTTACCCGCGGCTGGCCGAGATGCGCCTGGAGGACTACAAGGTGCGGGTGCTGCCCGGCACCGGCAGCACCGACGCCACGGTCCGGGTCCTCATCGAGTCCCGGGACGCCCACGACCGCTGGGGCACCGTGGGGGTCTCCGCCGACATTATCGAGGCCTCCTGGATCGCCCTGGTGGATGGGATCAACTACAAGCTCTTCAAGGACGAGCAGGGCAGCATTAAATAGGTGGCGTAAAGCTCAGACCTGGGAAAAAGGCGAAAGGGGGAATAGGCGCAAAGGGAGGAAAGCCTGGCCAGTTCTTTTCCCATTTCCCTTTTTCCCATTTCAGCTTTTCTCCCTTTAATTATGCGCCTCCCTTATTTCAACCGGAGACAGCAGGGAGTCATCCTGTTATTGGCGGCCGGCCTGTTGTTGTTATGGGCCTGGCGGGCCAACTTTTTTCGGGCTCCCTCCTCCCCCCCGCCCCGGCAGCTTAATTTCATCTTTGTGGAAGTGAGCGGCCCCGGGGCCCATCCCGGGGTCTATGTCTTTGGGCACCCACCAACCCTGGCGGAAATCTGGCAAAAAAGCGAGGCGCGGGGACCTGCGCCGGCCACCGCCGAGAAGGTGACTTCGGGCCGGCGGGTGGAGATCGGCGAAGACGGCCATTACCAGGTGTTGCCAATGCACGGTGCCGAACTCCTGACCCTGGGCCTGCCCCTGGACCTGAACCAGGCCAGCGCCACGGACCTGGCCGCCCTGCCGGGAGTAGGCTTTGCCCTGGCTCAGCGTATTGTTGATTACCGCCAGCAGCATGGCCCTTTTAAAAAAGTTGACGAGGTGATGCAAGTTTCTGGCATTGGTCCAAGATTGCTGGAGAAGATCAAACCTCGCCTGATTATTGCTGAGGGAAAAGAAACCGCAGACAAATGCAGATAATTATTATCTTTCTTTATCCGCGTCCATCTGCGGTTAATAATCTATGCTGATCCTGGGCATCGAAACCTCCTGCGATGAAACCGCGGCGGCGGTGGTGGCCGACGGCCGCCGCATCCTGTCATCCGTGGTGGCCACCCAGTTCGAGCTGCACGCCCAGTACGGCGGGGTGGTGCCGGAACTGGCGGCCCGGCGGCATCTGGAGAACATTCTCCCGGTAATTCAGGCGGCCCTGGACCAGGCCGGGGTGACCCTGAACCACCTGGACGGCCTGGCCGTAACCCAGAGGCCCGGGCTCATCGGCGCCCTGGTCATCGGCATGGCCGCGGCCAAAACCCTGGCCTTCCTCCATAAACTCCCCCTGGCCGGGGTGCACCACCTCCAGGCCCATATCCTGGCGGCCTTTCTGACTGACAATCCACCGGCCTTTCCCCTGGTGGCCCTGGTGGTTTCCGGGGGCCACACCAACCTCTACCGGGTGGCCAGCTTCCTGGAAATGGAATTATTGGGGCGCAGCCGGGACGACGCCGCGGGCGAGGCCTTCGACAAGGTGGCCAAGCTCCTGCAACTGGATTATCCCGGCGGGGTCCAGATCGAGGCCCTGGCGGCTCACGGCGACTCCAAAGCCCTTCCTCTCCCCCGGCCCCGCATTCCCGAAGAGCCTCTCACCTTCAGTTTCAGCGGCCTCAAGACCGCGGTGGCCCTGCAGCTCAAAAAACACCCGGAAATTTTGGCCGATTCCCAGGCCCGGGCCGACCTGGCCGCCAGTTTTCAGGAGGCGGTGGTGGACTCCCTGGTGAGCCGGGCCTGGCTGGCCCTGGAGCAGACCGGCTGTGGGCGTTTGGTGGTCTGTGGCGGGGTGGCGGCCAACGGCCGCCTGCGCCGGGTCTTGCAGGACCGGGCCACGGCCGGCGGCGTCGGGCTGTTCCTGCCGCCGCCCCACCTCTGCGGCGACAATGCCGCCATGGTGGCCGCCCTGGGTTATCACCTGCTCCGGGCCGGCCAGCGCCTGGACCTGGATGCCGACGTGTTCTCCCGGGGATAGGCGGCCACCCCATTATCGTTAGATGGTGGAATAACCGTCACGTCCAAAATTCCGGGGCTATTCCTTTCTTAGATAATTCCATTTAGTTATAATGAAAAAATCTTTTTGAGAGGGGGACAAGCTGGGTGGCCGGCGCCCAGCCAGGCAAAATCATGGAGCGGCCCCTGGGGGAACGCCTGGCTCTGTTGACTGATCTTTATCAGTTGACCATGGCGGCCTGCTATTTTGACCAGGGGATGGCGGATGAAGCCACCTTCAGTCTATTTATCCGCCAGTATCCCGCCCACCGGGGCTACTTTGTCGCCGCCGGCCTGGCCGAGGCCCTGGAATATCTGGAGACCCTGTCCTTTACCGAAGACGACCTGGCCTACCTGGAAAGCACCGGCCTCTTTAAGCCCCCTTTTCTCGATTACCTGAAGCAGTTGCGCTTCACCGGCGAGGTGCACGCCCTGCCGGAAGGAAGTCTCTTTTTCAAAGACGAGCCCATCCTGGAGGTGAGCGCCCCGATCCTGGAGGCCCAACTGGCAGAGACCTTCATTATCAACGCGGTCGGCCTCCAGACCCTGATCGCCAGCAAGGCGGCGCGCTCCGTCTATGCCGCGCAAGGTCGGCCGCTGGTTGATTTTTCCCTGCGCCGCACCCAGGGCTCTGATGCGGGTCTGAAGGTGGCCCGGGCCAGCTACCTGGCCGGGTTTCTTGGGACCAGCAACGTCCTGGCGGGCAAACTCTACGGCCTTCCCATCTTCGGGACCATGGCCCATTCCTTCATCTCCAGCTTTGCCCAGGAAATCGAGGCCTTCCGGGTTTTCTCCCGGGTCTTTCCCGGCAGCACCACCCTACTCATTGATACCTACGACAATATCGCCGGGGCCCGGAACGCCATCCAGGTGGCCCGGGAGATGGAGGCCCGGGGCCACCGCCTGCAGTCCGTGCGCCTGGATAGCGGCGACATGGCCGCCATCAGTCGAGAGGTGCGCCAACTCCTGGACGAGGCCGGCCTTGCTTCCGTCCGCATCCTGGCCAGCGGCGGCTTCGACGAAGCTAAAATCGCCCGGACCCTGGCCGCCTGGGGCCGGATCGACAGCTTTGCGGTGGGCACCAGGATGGGGGTGTCCGCCGACGCCCCGTACTTCGACATCGCCTATAAACTGGTAAAATATGACGGCCGGCCGGTGCTGAAGCTCTCCACCGGCAAGGTCACCCTGGTGGGAAAAAAACAAATTTTTCGGCATTATGACGAGCAGGGTAAGATGCAACGAGATGTCATCGCCCTGCGGGGCGAGGCGGTCCCCGGGGACGAACCGTTGCTGCGCCCGGTGATGCGGCAGGGCCGGATTATCCCGCCGCAGCCCTCTCTGAAGGACAGCCGGGACTATTTTCAGGCGCAGTTTGCCCGCCTGCCCGAACCTTACAAGACCCTGATAGAGCCGCGGCTTTATCCGGTGGCCCTGAGCCCTGGACTCCGGCAGTTGCAAGCAGAAGTGGAGGATAAAATGCGACAAGGGGAATTGGGGGAAAGCTGAGCTGACATGGGACTTACCGAATCTCTCTGTTACTATAACACCTGGTTCATCAATCAATGCAGCTACCTCGGCATCTTCGTGCTCATGGCTCTGGAGAGCATGGTCGCTCCGGTTCCCAGCGAGCTGGTGATGCCGTTTGCCGGCTTTTTGATCTTCAGCGGCCACTTCGATCCCTGGGCGGTGATGGTGGCCAGCAGCCTGGGGTCCATCGTCGGCTCGGTACTCTCTTATGGCCTGGGGATGTTGGGGGAGCCGGTGGTGCTGCGTTACGGCCGCTACCTGTTCCTCAATGTGCATCATTTGGCCTGGACCCAGAAGTTTTTTGACCGCCACGGCGGCAAGACCATCTTCATCTCCCGGTTTATCCCGGTGGTGCGCCATCTCATTTCCATCCCGGCCGGGCTGGCCCGGATGTCCCTGGCGCCTTTTCTGCTTTATACCCTGGTGGGGGCCAGCCTGTGGAATGGCTTTCTCGCCTACCTGGGGGTGCGCCTCAAGGAAAACTGGCGGCTCATTCAGCAATACACCCATATCCTGGATTACGGCGTCGCCGCGGCCCTGGTGGCGGCAATGGGTTATTTTCTCTGGAAGCTCAAGAATTCACGGGAAGCCGCATGACCGCCGCTCCTACCAGAGCCGCGCCCTTGGCCGATTTTGACTCCCGCCGGCGGCGTTCGCCGGAGCCTATCACTGCGGCCATCATCAATCCGGAGCGGGAAGGGTGGGAAGAAGCCGTATCCCCCCGCATTATCCTGACCTTTACTTTGCCGGACTTTCGTTTTCTCTGCCGCCTGGCCAACGCCGCCGGGCCGCCCCGGTACCTCTGGAATTGCGCCGTGCAAGAGGGGACCTGGATGGGCCAGACCATCACCGTGGTGGCCCCGGCCATTGGGGCGCCTTATGCCGCCGTAGTTCTGGAAAAGCTCATCGCCCTGGGAGCCACGATGGCGCTGGCCCTGGGATGGTGCGGCTCCCTGCACGCCCAGGCCCCCATCGGCGCCGTGATTTTGCCGGAGACCGCCATTAGCGGAGACGGCACTTCCAGGTACTATTTCCCGGGGGAAGACCGGCATAGCCCCCATCCGGCGCTGCTGGCCCATTTGCAGCAATGTCTGGAACAAGCGGAAATAGCCTTCAAACGAGGCCGCATCTGGACTACGGATGCCTTTTACCGGGAGACGGTGGAACTGGTGCGGGGCCATCAAGAGCAAGGGGTTCTGGGGGTGGAAATGGAAATGGCGGCTTTGTTCGCCGTGGGCCGCTTCCGCCAGGTCCCGGTGGCCGGCTTACTGCTGGTTTCGGATGAGCTGGCCGACCTGAGCTGGCGGCCGGCGTACCGCCGCGAGGAGTTGCGGCAGCATTTCCGGCAGGCGCGTCACGAGGCGGCTCGCCTCACCCTCACGGCCGCGGCCCAATGGCGGGGTGAGCATGCTTGATGGGGCGCTGCTGGCCCTGGATATCGGCGGGGGAACCCAGGACCTCTTTATTTGGGAGCCCGGCCAGGCCGTGGAAAACGCGGTAAAATTGGTGTTGCCGGCGCCCACCCAGATCCTGGCTCGCCGCCTGGCCCGGCTGACCGCCGCCGCCCGCCCCGTTTTCCTGAAGGGCCGGCTTATGGGCGGCGGGGCCCTGGGCGGGGCGCTGCGCCGCCATTTGGCCCGGGGACTGCCGGTCTACGCCACCCGCCAGGCCGCCTTGACCTTCAGCGATCGCCTGGAGGTGGTGGAGGGCTGGGGAGTGGTTCTCACCGAGACCCCGCCTTCGGAGGCCGCATCCCTCACCCTGGGGGACGTGGATCTGGAGGGGCTGAACCGGCTGCTGACGGCCTTCGAGGTGCCCCTGCCTCGCCACTTTGCGGTGGCGGTGCAGGACCACGGCTTTGCCCCGCAGGAGAGCAATCGCCGCTTTCGTTTCCGGTATTGGGAAGATTTCCTGGCCCGGGGCGGACTGTTGCGAGACCTGGCCTTCCGCCAACCACCGCCTCGCTTCACCCGGATGCAGGCGGTGGCCGAATCCTTGCCGGGGGCGGTGTTGATGGATACCTGCGCCGCCGGGGTCCGGGGGGCGCTGCTGGACCCCCAGGCTCGGGAACAGTTGGACGCCGGGCTGATGGTGGTGAACCTGGGCAATGCCCACACCTTTGCCGCCCTGGTCCGGGGAGAGCGCCTCTGGGGCATCTACGAACACCATACCGGGTTGCTTAACCGAGTCAAGTTATTTGACCATCTGGGCCGGTTCCAGGCCGGTGAGACCACCAATGAAGAGGTTTTTGCCGACCAGGGGCATGGTTGCGCTTACGCCCCCGATTATCCCAAGAGCAAGCCCTTCGCTTTTACTGTCATCACCGGCCCCCGGCGGCGCCTGGCCCAGGGCTGGCCCGGGGTCTTCGCCGCGCCCCTGGGAGACCTGATGCTCAGCGGCTGCTTCGGCCTGGTGCAGGCTTATCTGGATTTAGAAAATCTGCCGGCAAGTTTATTGATTGAGTGATTACTAGGAAATCGGCTATAATTGTTAAACAGTCCCAACTTGGGTCTCCTTATAAGCTCAGTCCTCGGATGAACGTTAAGGAAGCACATCTGATTCAAAGAGTCCAAGGGAGGAAAAATGGAGGTCAGGTTTTGGGGCACCCGGGGCTCAATTCCTGCCCCCGGAGCTCATACCCTGGAGTTCGGGGGCAACACCTCCTGCCTGGAAATCCTGCTGAATTCCGGCAGGCGCCTGGTCATTGACGGCGGCACCGGTCTGCGTCTGCTGGGCAAGCAGCTGATGGAGGCGGCCGCTCCTGTCAGTATGCACTTGCTTCTCAGCCACGGGCACTGGGACCACCTCCTGGGCATTCCCTTTTTTGCCCCCATTTATCAAGAATCCACGGAAATCCTGGTGGACGGCTGGCCCCCGGCCTTCCTGGCCATGACCCGGGTTTTCGACAGCCACATGGGCGACGGTTTTTTCCCGGTGTCTTTTGACTATCTCAAGGCCCGCATCGATTATCTCAACCGTTTGGCCCATGGGTCCCTGGAAGTGGACGGCGCCCGCATCGACGTTATTGCCCTTAACCATCCCCAGGGAGGCTTCGGCTTCCGGGTTTATGAAGACCGCCAGGTTATGGTGTTCATCACCGACAACGAGCTGGGGGCGGCAAAAGGCCAGAGAATGCCAGAATTTGTCGATTTTGCCCGGGACGTTGACCTGCTGATCCACGACGCCCAGTACCTGCCGGCCGAAATACCGGAGCGTCGGGGCTGGGGCCACTCGACCTATGAGGAGGCGGTAAACCTGGCGATGGCGGCCGGGGCCCATAACCTGATTCTAACGCACCACGATCCTACCCGCAGCGACGCCGAGGTGGAAAAGATCATCGAAGCAGCCCGGCAACTGGCGGCCGGCCGCGGAAACCCGAATTATATCGACGCCGCCCGGGAAGGGGCCTGTTACCGGCTGCCTTGAGGGCGGTTTCCGGTCCTCGGTTTTCATTAAGATGAAGTAGGGCGGTCAGAGGACCGCCCTTTTTACCGTCCACCGGAGGCAAATGGAGGACTGGCCTAACTTTGCTGAGGGAAAAACCGCGGCTATCTTTCTTTCCCTTCCGGTTTTTAGTAAACTAGCAACTAACTGGCATTATTCAGGTTTTTATGAATCCAGGATTATCTGGAAAACCGGCGAAGCGACTGACTCCTCTTGAGGACCGCAACCTGGTCCTTATCGGCTACCGCGCCACGGGCAAGACCGCGGTGGGCGCCGCTCTGGCCCGCATTTTGCGGCGCCCCTTCGTGGATTTGGACCAGGTGTTGGTGGCTGAAGCCGGCCAATCCGTGGCCGAAATTGTGGCCCAAGGCGGTTGGGAAGAGTTTCGTCGCCGGGAGAAAGAGCTGGTGGCCCGCTACTGCCATCCTGGGGGACAGGTGCTGGCCACCGGCGGCGGCGTGGTTCTGGACCCGGAGAACGTCCAGGCATTGCAGGAAAACGGCGTGATTATCTGGCTCACCGCCGAGCCGGACGCCATCCGGGCCCGGCTGGAGGCGGATCGGCTCCGGGATGCCTTCCGCCCCAGCCTCACCGGCGGCGACCCCGTCACCGAGGTCCTGGAGGTGCTGAAATTTCGGGAACCCTTATATCGAGCGGCGGCCCGGGTGATTATCGATACCACCAACCAATCCATCCCCCAGATAGTGCAAGAGATTTTGGAGACTCTAAAACTTAAGGAGGCCGCCAACCTTGGCAGGTAACACTTTCGGGCAGGTCTTCCGGGTCACCACCTGGGGCGAATCCCACGGCCCGGCCCTGGGCGCGGTCATTGATGGCTGTCCGCCTCGGCTGTCCTTGCGCCCCGAGGAGGTGCAACAGGAACTGGAGCGGCGCCGCCCCGGGGTTCAGGCCCATGCCACCAGCCGGCGCGAGCCGGATCAAGTGGAGATTCTTTCCGGCGTCTTTGAGGGCCGCACCACCGGCAGCCCCATCAGCCTCCTGGTTTACAACCGCGATGTCAGGAGCCAGAATTATGACGCCCTGCGGGAGGTCTTTCGCCCAGGCCACGGTGACTTTACTTACCAGGCCAAGTATGGCATCCGGGACCACCGGGGCGGAGGTCGGGCCGCGGCCCGGGAGACCGTGGCCCGGGTGGCGGCGGGCGCGGTGGCCCAGAAGGTCCTGGATCGGGATAAGATCCAGCCGGTAGCCTATACCCTGGAATTGGGCGGGGTTCGGGCTAAAGAGATTGACGAAGCCATCATCTGGAACAACCCCTTCTGTTGTCCGGATGCCCAAATGGTCGAAGCCATGGCCGCCCGGGTCCAGGAGGTCAAGGCCCGGGGTGATTCCTTGGGCGGCCTGGTGCAGGTGCGGGTGCGGGGCTGCCCGCCGGGCCTGGGGGAACCGGTTTTTGATAAGCTGGACGCAGTCCTGGCCCAGGCGGTGATGTCAGTCGGGGCGGTCAAGGGCGTGGAGATCGGCGCCGGCTTCGCCGCGGCCGGGATGCTGGGCTCGCAGCACAACGATCCCCTGGTCCCCGGCGGTTTTGCCTCCAACCACGCGGGCGGCATCTTGGCGGGGATCAGTAATGGTGATGAGATCGTAATCACCGCCGCAGTGAAACCCATCCCTTCCATCGCCCAGGAACAACAGACCATTGACCTGGAGGGGCGCCCCCGCACCATCCGGGTGGGCGGCCGCCACGACCTCAGCGCCATCCCCCGCATCGTCCCGGTGATCCTGGCCATGGTGCGGCTTACCTTGGCGGACTTTCTCCTGCGCCAGAGGGCCAGCTTATGAGCGTAAAGATTGGCCTCATCGGGGGCCGAGGCCAGATGGGGCGCTGGTTCAGGCGCTTCTTTACGGCCCAGGGGCTGAAGGTCCTGGTGGCCGACGTGGACACCGAGCAGACCTCCCAGGAAGTGGCCCGGCTGGCGGACGTGGTGGTGCTTTCGGTGCCGATGCCCAAGGTGAAAGAAATAATCCGCGAGCTGGCCCCCCATATCCGCCCTGAGGCCGCTTTGATAGACCTGACTTCGGTAAAACAGGGGCCGATGGCCGAAATGCTGGCCCATTTCCCTGGCGAAGTGGTAGGAACCCACCCCCTCTTCGGCCCGGGGGTGAAAAGCATAACTGGCCAGACCGTGGTTCTCTGTCCCGGCCGGGGGGAGCGTTGGTTCAACTGGCTCAAGGAAATGCTGGAAAACGCCGGGGCCAAGGTGAAGGTCACCTCGCCCACCCAACACGATCGCCTCATGTCCGTGGTCCAGGGGTTGGCCCATTTTTCCCTCATCGCCCTGGAGATGGCCATCCGGGAGTTGGGGGTGTCGCCTCAGGATTTGGAGGATTTTGCCACCCCAACCTTTTCCACCCTGCACCACCTTGCCCGGCGGTTATTTACCCAGGATGCCGCCCTGTATGCCTGCATCCAGCTCCAGAATCCGGCCAATCGGGTGGCCCTGCGGGCCCTGGAGGACTCGGTGGCCGATATCCTCTACTTCATCCAACGCCAGGACGCCGACGGCCTGGTGCGCTTGATCACCAGCCTCAAGGAAGGGTTGCTGGCGGAAGGCCAGGGCGAGGCGAGCGAAAAATGAAAAAGCGCCGAAGTTTGCGCGGTCTGAGGGGTTGATTTTCCTCGTCCCAAGCTGCGCCTGGCTTGGGGAAGAGCCCGAGCCAGGCTTGGGCCGCCTCAGGTCCAGAGGCTTGGTGGGGAAATTAGGATTGGGGGAGGCTTATGCTCGAACTCAAGTTTGTCCGGGAGCATCTGGCGGAACTGGAGCAGGCCATGAAGAACCGGGGAGCCGCAATCTCCCTGGATGAATTCCGCCTGCATGACGGCGAGCGCCGGCGCCTGCTGACTCGGGTGGAAGAACTGCGCTATCAACGAAACACCTGGTCCCAAGAGATCGGCGGCCTGATGAAAGCAGGGAAGGCGGAGGAAGCCCAGGACCTCAGGGCCAGGGTAATGGTCATCAACGAGGATATCAAGGAACTGGAAGCCCAGGCCGAGCAACATGATACCTGGATAAAGGAGTTCCTGATGATCCTGCCCAATCTGCCGCACGCCACCGTGCCCCTCGGCGCCTCCAGCGACGACAATCCGGTGGTCAAGACCTGGGGCGAGCCCCCGGCCTTCGATTTTAAGCCCCGGCCCCATTGGGAAATCGGCGAGGCCCTGGGCATCCTGGACTTCGAGCGGGCCGCCAAGGTCACCGGGGCCCGCTTCGCCCTGCTCAAAGGCGCCGGCTCCCTCCTGGAGCGGGCCCTGATCAACTTCATGCTGGACCTGCACACCAAGAAGCATGGCTATCTGGAGGTGCTGCCGCCCTTCATCGTCAATGAAGACTCGATGAAGGGCACCGGGCAATTACCCAAGTTCAAGGAAGATCTCTTTAAACTTGAAGGGTTTAATTATTATCTGGTGCCGACCGCCGAGGTCCCGGTGACTAATATCCATCGGGATGAAATCCTCCCAGGCGAAGACCTTCCCCTGTATTACACCGCCTATACCCCTTGCTTCCGCTCCGAAGCCGGCTCTTATGGCAAAGACGTCCGCGGCCTGATCCGTCAGCATCAGTTCGACAAGGTGGAACTGGTGAAATTCACCGCCCCCGAGACTTCCTATGATGAACTGGAACGCTTGCTTCAGGATGCGGAAGAAGTCCTGCAGGAACTGGGGCTTCATTACCGGGTGGTGGTGCTGTGTACCAGTGATCTTGGCTTTGCGGCGGCCAAGACCTACGACATCGAAGTCTGGCTGCCGGGCCAGGAGCTGTATCGGGAAATCTCTTCCTGCAGCAATTTCGAGAGCTACCAGGCCCGCCGGGCCGCCATTCGCTTCCGGCGCCCCGGCGCCAAGGGCACCGAGTTGGTCCACACTTTAAACGGCTCCGGCCTGGCGGTGGGCCGCACCATGGTGGCCATCCTGGAAAATTACCAGCAGGCCGACGGCAGCGTGGTCATTCCGAAAAAGCTGCGGCCCTTTATGGGAGGAATGGAGAAAATCAGTAGTCAGTAGTCAGTGAAAACCAGATTTTTGTGAGGGCTTTACCGAAAGAAAAAGTCACTCTTTAAAAGTAAGAGAGACTTTTTTATTGCCTTTACTGATTACTGACTACGGCCTCACTTCCCCCGCACCCGGTCGTTGGGCTTGAAGGGCCCGCCGTTCACGGGGGTGGCCACGGCTCCGGTGTTCCCCAGAAGTTCCGTGACCTTCAGCTCCCCCTGGGTCTCATCCGAGGTGTATCCCAGGACCGCGTGGGTGGTGGGGTTGATCACTTCTTTGCCCGGGCTCACCACCCGCAGGCGATCACCCACCTTGAGTCCGGCATTCTGGCCCAGATTTAGGTAAACCTTGCCCTCTTTGATAAAATCTACCCGCCCGAACCAGGGGATGTTCTCCAACAGCCCGCCTACCCTCAAGGCATTTGCGTTGGCGAACTTGGTCACTGCTTCGACATTGATGTTGCCGCTCTCCGCCGTGCCGGCGAAGGACTGTTCTTTAACCCCCGCGAAGGTATCGTAAATCTGCACGGCCATGGCGGCCGCCCCGCCCTTCTCCGGGGGGATAATGCCGGTCAGGACGACCCCCTGCACCCCCAGGTAATCCCCCAGGGCCTTGATGTTGGGCGGCAGGTACAGCTTGCCGGAGATTTGGGCTTTTCCCTGGGCCTCCTTCACCTGATCCATACTTGCTACCACGATGTCTTTGGTCCGGCCGAGGGCTTCTCCCAGGGCAATGGCCAGGGTCCGGTTGAGCCCCTCAAGACTGGTGGGAGTGTCCAGATCCGGGATCACCGCTACCGAGCGGCCCACATATGGCGACTTTGGCCCCCGTCCCTGGGACACGAAGCCGCCCAGACCCTGCTCCCGGAGGATGCGGTCCACCTCGGCCTTCACCAGCTCCTGCAATTTATCCGGCGGAATAGGCTGGGCTCCGGCTTCCTTTCCCTTGCCTAGCGCTTTGGCGATGGCATTGATTAAATGCTGCTGAAAACCCACCAATTCCCGGCCCTTCTCCACGTAGATATATTCCGGCTGCTCCGGATAAGTGAGCCAGTAGGGGTTCTTGCTGCGCACGTATGGTTTACCGTCAATCATCACCTCCTCCTGCTGGGCCTCCGGCGGGACGGATTCTTCTTCCTCACCCTTTTCCAGGCCGACCCAATTCTTCATGGTGCTGCAACCCAGGGAGACGGGGGCTAAAACGGTCACCAGGAGAAGGAGCGCCAGGAGGAGGTAAATCAGGTTTTCTGTTTTCGGTTTTCTGTTTTCTGTGTGCTGCATACTTGTCCTCTTGATTAGTAAAAAACCCATTATTTCAAACTGATCGATAGCGCTTTGATCATCTTCCTGACGATATCGAGATCGATTATAAGCGGGCTTAAGTCTCGCTCAGTCAGGTAATTAACCTCTTTAGAGATGACTAACTGGGTTCAAGCTCCGCCAGAGAACCCAGGGCAATGGCAAGAAATTGCTTGAATTCCTTGGTGGAATTCCTTCCCTGGCCTTCGGCAATGTTTGAGGGGATTGATATCGCAGAACGTCTCAACTGAGCTATCAGTCCATAAATTTCTGAGTTGGGAAACTTATTGGTTAACTGGTAGATATTCTTAACAATTTCTATAGAAAGCTTCCAAACATCAAGATCACGGAAAGACTTGGACCTCGTGGTCTTTCTATCCATTAACTTTTCTTGTGGTGCCCTTTTAGCCAAGGTTTTCACAGAAAACAGAAAACAGAAAACAGAAAACCATTTTCATATACAGAATCCCAAAAATCGTTAAAACCGAAAACCGTCTTAAATAAAAAAGCCCACCGGGATATTACCCCGTGGGCTCGGTTAAGTCAACCGGTTTCAGGTTAGAAGTAAAAGTATGCCGCGAACTCTACCCGATGGGCCTCGCCAAGGTTCGTGAAGCGGCCGCCCGTCACGGGGCTCGCGGTCCCATAGAGCCACTGGGTGCGGCTGTAGCAATACTGCAGGCCGAACTTCACCGCCTCGATGGGCCGGTAGTAGATGGTGGCGTCAAGTTCGTTCATCATCAAATACTGGTCACCGGAGGTGACGCGGGCGAGGTTGTTCACGCCATTAACCGTACCCTGTTCCGGCAGGTGGTAGATCCTGGAAAAGCCCCAGGCCACGTTCAGATACCACTGGTTGGTGAACCAGTACTGCCCCTGCATGTAGCCGCCAAACTTACACTCCAGTTCCTGGTCATAAAAGTTTACGCCGCCGGCGGTGCCAATGTACCTGAACAGGCCGTTATCCCCGGCGAAGCCGAAGGCGTTGACCCCCTTGCCCACATACCATTGGGCCGTCAAAGAGGCGGTCCCGGCCAGGTTGGCGCTGTAGGTGGGGATCACCGGGATGAACAGATCGCCCATGATGCAATAGGCATTCAGATTTTGGTGATTCCTCTGGCCGCCGATCACATTGACCGTAGTAACACCCCCTACAGGAGCTTTGGTTACACCAAAGAACGGCGTAACGGCGCCGGTTTCGTCATTAACTGTGCCCTGGTCCTCAATGTCAGCGCCAGTATTCGGGCGCAAAGAAAGCCGCTGCCAGCCAGCATCGGCTTGGGCCACGAAGCCCCGGGGCCGGCCGAAGAAGGCCGCCTTGCCCCAGAGGTCCTTTTCATAGGAGAGCTTGGCCTGGACCTGGGGAGCTTCGGCGTCATAACCGGCATTTTGCAAGCTATAGGCATTCTCCTGCACCCCGGCGGGGTTGGCGTCGCCGATCAAGGCGGCCACGGTCCAGTCAGCCGCGAACTTCTGGGTCAGGCGGATCTGAGGCAGCCGGGCGGTGGGACAGCCGGTGACCTGGAAGGGGCCGTCCTGCAGGACATCAGGATAGTATTCGCAGAACATGGACCAGTACTGGCCGAACAACAGCTCGGTCTCGGGCCAGTTCAGGCGGAACATGGCGTGCCGCATCCGCGGTACGTAGTTGTTGGAGGTACTCTGAGTAGTACCGAGGGTGTTGGTCGCGAAGCCAGGCGGGTTTGTTGCGCTGGGAAGGGGTCCGGACGCGCCGAGGTCGGTGCTGGAATCAAAGTCCATTTCGATGAAGCCCGTGGTCTTGGCGCCCCAGAGGTTGGGTCCAATGATGGTGAAGTTGAAGCGGGACCCCTGGGCCGTGAAATGCAGGCGGCCATGCTGGAAGTTCGGGTCGTTATCCCGGTTAATGGCCGCGTTAATGTTCTTGCCTTCCTGGGTGGAATCCCAGAAGGAATCCAACTTAATGAACCCGCCCAGGCTGAACTCGGTGGCGGCAAAGGACGAGGCCGGCACCACCAGGGCCAGAACTACCAGAAGCAGTATGGTTTTTTTCATCATTCCCCCCTTTGGTTAGGAAAGTGGTAACCAATTTCTCCTTTCCGATAAGGCTTAACTATTTCTTTTTCCTGGTTTTATCTCACCTCCTTCCGACCTCATAGTTTTTTCCAGGCCCATATTAGAATGGCCCACAGCTTTTGTCAATAAAAAAATTGCAAGAAAAAAAGGTTTTTATTTTTTAGGGGCGATTTTTTGGTTAAAGTCCTCCGGGGGAAATTTTTTGGGCGAAAAATAGTCCCTTAAAAATACGGTTTTCGGTTTTCGGATTTCGGTTATCCGGTAGAGGGAAAATAGCGCTTTTGCCTTTAAATTTCAAGCCCCGCGGAGCAAAAAACCCCGATTAACCGCAAAAATGAGGTGGTCCTGGTCCGCCTGCGAGAGTTTGCGTTTATCCACGGTTGCCGTGCCTTGCTCTGGCGGTCTTGCCGCTCTGCCAAAAAGAAAAGGCCGGTTCAAGAAGCGCCCCTACCTTGCCGGCTCGGCCCAGGCTGCAACGCCGGGGCCACCATTATTTCCCCAAAAACCGCAAACCACAATCCTTCTTTGGTTAACCGAAAACCGAAAACCAGAAACTGGAAATCGTATTATACGGGTCCCAGAAAAAGGCCAGCAAGCCCGCCAGGATCATATTGCCTTCCACCAGGGACTCCAGCATCAGGCCCGACTCCAGGAGGCCCCAGCGGTAGATGGCCAGATACCCGAGGGCATAGAGGCCTGAGATGCTCAGAACATAGCCCAGGGAGGGGATGCCCCCGGCCCAGGCGGCCAGCAGCAACATGGCGGTGAGGGCCAGGGAACAGACGGCCAGCACCTTCAGGGTGCGCTCCCGGCCCAGGGCGATGGCCAGGGTCTCTTTGCCCACCACCCGGTCGCCTTCAATGGCCATGATCTCAAAAAGGCCGGTGCGGATGAAGATCATCCCGGCCACGTAAAAGAAGGCGATGGCGGTGGCCCAGGAAGGCTCCTGGTCGGAGCAGACCACCGGAATCAGGGCCGCCAGCACCCCCCAGGCCGCCGCGGTGAAGGCCGATTTGGAGGCGGGAATCTCCTTGAGGGTGGTGATGAGGGTAACCCGGGCCACCGAATCCGGAATAATCTTGAAATTATAGAGCAGGCCGATGCCGCTCATCACCAGGATAAAGACAAAGGGCAGCCAACCTAAATAGGCGCCCAGGGCCAGGGCCAGGCAGGTCGAGATGGCCCCGGAGCAGAGGAGGAACCGCCGGTGTTTGCCATAAAAAAAGGATTGCACCGGGTCGTTGAGTTTGGAGGCCTTGTCAGTGAAATGATTCAGCAGATGCATGGCATAGACGTAAAAAAAGGCCACGAAGAAGTAAGAGAATTCCGGCTCCACCTGTTGTAGAAGCGACGAGACGTAGCTCAGGCAGCCGGCCCCGGTGGCGACATACAGGTTGGACTTCAGCGAAAAACGCCAGGCCCGGTAGAGATAGTTGATCCAGGAGCCGGGACGGAAGGCCCAGGCGTGTTTCAGGGTGCTGACCACGTTGCTGATAAGCCAGTGGGGGGTGGAGGCGCCGGCGGTCACCCCCACGGTGTGGTAACGGCTCATTTCCTCCAGGTCCAGTTCCTGTTCCGTTTCCACGTGGTAAGTGGGGATGCCGGTGGCCTGGGAGATCTTCACCAATCGCTGGGTATTGCCGCTGTTGCGGCCTCCCACCACCACCAGGGCCTCGGCGTGGCGGGCCAACTCCTGGACTTCCGCCTGGCGGGAGGCGGTGGCGTCGCAGATGGTGTTGAAGATGCGGGCCTTGGGAAAGCGAGTCTTGATGTCCGCCACCCGGGCCTCGAACAGGGCCTCGCTCTGGGTGGTCTGGGCCACCACGATGGGGGCGCCCAGTTCCGGCAGGGCGGCAATATCCGCGGCGCTCTCCACCACGTAGCCCCGGCCTTCGGTATGCCCCATCAGGCCCGACACTTCGGGGTGGTCGACATCGCCAACAATGAGGGTGGCGTGACCCTTGGTGGCCCAGCGCCGGATGATGGCCTGCACTTTGGCCACCCGGGGGCAGGTGGCGTCGATGATGCGCGCCCCGTCGTCCTCCAACTGACGCCGCTGCTGGGGCGGGATGCCATGGGCCCGGATGACCACCAGGCCCTCCGGCGCCGTTTGTCCCGGCTGGAGCACGGTAATCCCTCGCTCTTTCAACAGTTCGAGCACCTGGGGATTGTGAATCAGAGGACCATATGTATAGATCCTGGTCTGGTTTTCGTTGATGGCCTTCAAGACCAGCTCGAGGGCCCGCTTCACGCCGATGCAAAAGCCGGCGGTGTTGGCCAGCACCACTTTCATCTGCTGCTGCCTCCTGATTCCGGATGGCCGTCCGGGGTCAATTTCCTTAAATTATCGCAATTTTACCGAAATTAAAAAAGGAATTTCAGGGCCGAACCCGCGGAGGTCAGCGACCCTCTAATGAATTCAGCATCTCTTTGGCCCCGGCGTTATCAGGATTTTTCTTGCGGGCCATCTCGAACATCTCCCTGGCTTCCCTAATCTTACCCTGCTTGTAGTAGGCCAACCCGAGGTTATGATAGGGTTCATCATAATCGGGACGCGCCCGGATGGCCTGTTGGAACTGGTAAATGGCCTCATCGAGCTCATCCCGGTCAGCCAGGTCTATTCCCAGATTATTGTGAGCGTCGCTGAAGTTGGGATTAAGGCGGATGGCCTGACGAAACATCTCTATAGCATCATCAGTTTTACCCAGCTTATCTAAGACCTTACCCAAGTCATTGTAGGCACCGGCCAACTTAGGGTCAAAGTGGATGGCCTGACGAAGCATCTGCACGGCCTCATCGATTTTGCCAACTTTATCATAGACTCTGCCCAGGGAATAGTAAGCGAAGCTGCATTTGGGATTAAGGCGGATGGCTAGACGAAACATCTTCACGGCCTCATCGATTCTGCCAACTTTAACATAGACTATGCCTAGGGAACTGTAAACTTCGTTGAAGTTGGGATTAAGGCGGATGGCCTGACGATACATCTCTATGGCTTCAAAAGGTTTTCCCTCATATTCGTAAGCAAGGCCCAGCTTAGCATAAGCGAGAAAATTGTCCTCAGTCACCGCCAGCGCATGGGAAAAAAGGCTAGTGGAGTTTCGCCAATATCTCACTTGTATCCAGGTAAAAATCAGACAAATTACCAAGGCCAGACTGCAGAAAGAAGCTAACTTAATTTGCCGGCATCGCCGGCCCGATACCAGGTCTGCACCCCCAAAGGCAAATATAATAAAAATACCGATGAGCGGAATATAGGTATAGCGGTCAGCCATGGCTTGGCTCCCCACCTGGACTAGGCCAATGACTGGCACGAGAGTCCCCAGATACCAGAACCAACCCACCAGAAGATAAGGGAATCTCCGAGCCCAGCGAATCGCCAGACTGGTGCAGGCAACCAGGAGCAGTCCCGCTCCGACAATCTGCCAGCCAGGCAAGTCGGCCTCGGGATGGGGATAAAAAACCGCAAGATTTATTGGCCAGACCATCTTGGCGAGATAAGTCACATACGCCACCAGGGCATTGCTCAGCCGGACCCCAAAGGGGTATATATCTGTGGAAGCTACAGCCCCTCCCACTTTCTGCACCAACAAAGTAATGGCGCAGGAAGTAGCTACCAGGGCGAAAAGCGGCATCTTTTCCCATACCAGGTGTAGGGCTCCCCGTCCTGTAGGGGATTTTGGAGCAGGTTTGGCCTTACGCGGCCCGATTGCTCTCTGCGCCCCTGGGGACCAGCGATTCAAGGGCCAATAATCCAGCAGAAGCAGAACGAAAGGCTCCGTCACCAGCATGGGCTTAGCCATGAGACCCAAGGTAAAGGTAGCGATAACCCCCAGGTAACGCCACGCCCCAGGCCTCTCCACGTACCTCAGATAGGCCCACATGGTCAGGAGCCAGAAAAAGGCGCTCAGGACATCCTTCCGTTCCGCAACCCAGGCCACCGACTCCACGTGCAGCGGGTGCAGGGCGAACAGGGCAGCCACCAGGGCGCTGGGCCAGAGACGGTTGGTGAAGCGCACCAGGACCAACAAGAGCAAGATCGTGTTGACCACGTGAAAAAACAGGCTGGTGAGATGATGGCCGCGGGGATTGGCTCCATATAGCTGCCAATCCAGCATATGGGAGAGCCAGGTCAAAGGATGCCAGTTGGACTCGGCGGTGGTGGTGAAGGCCCAAGCGAGGCCAGAGAAGCTAAGGCCATCCTTAACCTGGGGATTATCGGTGACATATGCATTATCGTCGTAATTGATGAAAGCATTATCTTTTAACTGCCAGAAGGCGCCAACAGTCAGCCCTATTAAAAACAGGCATATGGCGGCGATCCTAGGACGATTTGGCATTTTCAGGAATCGTAGCTCAAAAATTAAAATATTTTCTGGCCGGAGATATAACCCAACCTAAAGTTTCCGAATGGATTTTAGTATCCCAATTTTTCCGATTCTTAGGAAGGAATTTCTGGGAAACGCCTCAGCGCCGTCAGGGGAGGAGCGAAGATTTATCCGAGCCTGGGGAGAGTTCGCCATAAGTCAACGCCGCTGCACCCTTTCTGGTTCCTTTGGGGGGGCAGACCTGCGATTGCCTCTCGGGCCGGTGAGGGCCTGGAATCTCCCCGGCCAGCAGCCGTTCCTTTAAAACCTGGCCGATATGCTGGGCCACGATTTTCCGGCCCAGGTCCTGCAAATGGATGCCGTCCGGCTGATATTCGGGCGCAGTCCGGGAACAGAGAACGTTGCGAAAATTTATGAAGTAGGGCTTGTTCTGCAGACGGCTGACCAGAGAGTTATAAACCAGCACGAAGTTGTCCCGCAGGGCCGATTTTTTGGTCATGATGACCGTTTCCCGTGCCCGGACCTCGGGCGCCACGGGTAGGGTTTCCGCCCACCAGCAGGGCTGCCAGATGAGCAAAAATTTGGTTCCAAAGCTGGCGGCCACTTTCTCCACATAATCGTAGCGCTTTTCGCAGCTATCCACAAACTCATGCAGCACCTCGGAGCCGGGATCGATGCGAATGACGCCTTGCCGCATTTTATCGTAAATTTCATGGGTAAAAGAGGACCACATGGCGGAGTTCAAAGGTTTGAGCAGTCCGAAAAGGCTGCGATGATAATCCTCGATCATCCCCCGCAGCCGTTCATAGCCGTGATGGGCATAGGGGCTGCGGTGCTGGGCGAAATAGGCGCTGTCATTGGCGCCGTCGAAAAAGATGATCACATTGGGGGGCGTTTTTTCGATGAGCATTTTTTGCAGGTACTTGGTTTCCAGGATGGAATTGAAGCCGTCTTGCCCCAAATTGACCATGGTGGCTGGCAGGAGATGCTCGTCCTGATTCCAGGTTTGCGCCAGAAAACTGGGAATGGTGCGGTCATCATAGTCCGTGGCGCCCCGCATGGCGGAGCCGCCGAACAACCAAACGGTCATCATTGACTTTCCCGAGGTGGGATTGTTATAAGTGGGTCGCACCCCCTCTAAAAACAGGGCATAGGGATCATAATGCACCCGCTCCCCGTCCCGTATCTGTCCGTAAATCCAATAATTGCTCACGCAGATTGCCAGAAAGCTGGCCACCTCCACCAGCACGATCGCGACGACCAGCCATTTCAGCAAAAGGAACAGTCCCTGGAAGATCCTCTTCAATTGCGGCTCCTTGATTTAAGTTCCTACTTGTATACTACGCATTATCTTCCCTGGATACAAGCAGAATTCTTCTCATACTCCTGGCGGTCCAGACCATAATTTGACCGGCAGGGTCGGCTTATGATAACTTTTTTCCGGGAGTGCGAGCCGAAAACCTAGTTGAGGCCGAATATGTGGAAGTTCTTGGCACTGCTGGCCAGCACCGTGGCGCTTAGGCCCTATGTCTTCGTTTTCCTGGGGGCCTTCCTGCTGCTGGCCACCCTGCACCTGGGCGCTGGCCGGGCCATCGTTTTCCTGGTTCTCGGATATCTCATCTCCTGGGGCGCGGAGGTCTGCGCCATCAACTTCGGCTTTCCCTTCGGGGAATATCTTTATATCCCTGCCACCCTGGACCGGGAGCTTTGGCTGGCCGGGGTCCCCTTCATGGATTCCCTGTCTTACCTCTTCCTCGCCTATGCCAGTTATTGTCTGGCCCTGACCGCCCTGGGGGCGGGCCGCGGTTTGCGAGTCCAGGAGGACGCCAACTTGCCAGAATCCTGGCGGACTCTGATCTTGGGGGCGGCGCTCATGGTCACCCTGGACATCATCATTGACCCTGTGGCCCTGCGCGGCTACCGCTGGTTTCTGGGGCAGATTTACGGCTACCCTGGGGGCGGGGTCTATTTCGGCGTCCCCCTGAGCAATTTTGCCGGTTGGTTCCTGGTGGCCCTGGTCCTCATCCGGGTGCTGCAATATCTGCTCTCGGCCCCAGCCCCTGCCCGCTTCTGGGATTGGGGCCGCCGACCCTTGCCCGCCCCGCTGCTGGGTTCCGGTCTTTACCTGGGAATCCTGGGATTCAACCTGACCATGACTTTTCTCATCGGCGAGACCTGCCTGGGCTGGGTGGGAGTCTTTATCTACCTGCCGTTTCTCACCTGGCTGGCCCTGAAGCTCCTGCCATAATCAAAATCGTTAAAATTACCTGAAAACATTATCATTAAAACTCTGCCGCCCTATTCTCCCTGGCTTCCCGGTGGAAAAGCTCTGGCCGTGGTTAAAGAAACATATATTTGTCAAAACTGCCTTTTCGCCTGGAGGAACGACCTGATGGATGAATTGGGATAATATTTACCCCAATCTCAAAATATTGGGGCTGTCTGAGGTAATTAGGGAGCCCAAAAAATGAGGCCGCAGGGTGGGCGATGCCCTAAACCCCGCGGCCTCGAAACGAGGGCGGTGCCCCCTTAATTTTTCAAGATGTCTATCACCTCGCCCTTGGCGTCGATGATGGTCATTTCCAGTGCAAGACCGCCATCCAGGCGGTGAGTGGCGCAGCTCAGTCATGGGTCGTAGGCGCGTATGGCCATTTCCACCTTATTCAGAGATCCCTGGTCATACTTGCCAGCCTGGATGCAGAGCTTGGCCGCCTGGTTCACCGATAGGTTGATGGCCCCGTTGTTGTGGGTGGTAGCCGCAATAATGTTGACCTTGGTGATGAGGCCTTGATCATCGCAGGTGTAATCGTGGATGAGCGTGCCGCGGGGGGCTTCAATGCAGCCTATGCCCCGGCCGGCCTTGGGGGTAATTGGCACCCGGTAGTCCTTGCCGGTGATCTCCGGGTCGTTCAAGAGCTCCACCGCCTGCTCGGCGCATTGCAGCAGCTCGATGAGGCGGGCGTAATGGTAGAGCAGGGTGAAGTGGGCCGGACGGCCGAAGGCGGCCCGGAACTCCTCCAGCTCCTTTTGCGCCAGCGGCGTGGCCATCTTGTCGGCCACGTTGATGCGGGCTAAGCAGTTGACGCGGTACACCCCGGTGGGATTATCCAGGGAGAGGTTGAGCTGGCCCCACTTCTTGGCGTAGGGGAATTTCTGGTAGGTCCAGGGCTCCACCCATTCGCCAATATAATCCACGTACTGGTCATAGGTGAAGTCGTCATAGGTGCCGTCGGGCTTCATGAGCCGGAGCTTGCCGTCATAGAAGTCCAGGGCGCCGTCTGCGGTAACCGTCCCCAGGTAGCCCACCTCGATGACCCCGATGTTCTTGATGGCCTCCATGTACTTGGGGAAGACATTGTCCTTGGCAAACTTTATGGAGAACTTGCAGAACTCCAGGAGTTCCTGGGCCTGGGGCAGCATATTCTGCCTCTCGGTTTCGACCATGGGCTTGCTCACTCCACCGGGCAGACCGAAGGTGGGGTGAATGGCCCGGCCGGCGAAGCCCTCGAGGATCGTGGCCCCCAGCTGGCGCATCTTGACCACCTGTTTGGCGATGTCCGGCGCGGCGCCGACGATGCCTATCACGTTGCGCACCGAGTAGTCGGCGTCCGGCCCGATGACGAAGTCCGGGGCCGCCAGGAAGTAGAAATGTAGAATTTTGTCGCTGACGTAGGCGATGCTCTGCATCAGGCGGCGCAGCTTTACCGCCGTCGGGGGCGGAGTGACCCCGAAACAGGCGTCGCCGGCCTTGGTGGCGGCCAGGTGATGGGCCCAGGGGCAGATGCCGCAGATGTGGCAAACAATCCGGGGCATTTCCTCCACTGGGCGGCCCTCACAAAATACCTCGAAGCCGCGCAACGCCTGGACGTGAACCTTGGTGTCGACAACGTTACCGGCGTCATCCAGGTTGATGACTACCTTTCCGTGGCCTTCAATTCGGGTAACAGGTTGAATATTAATGACTTTTCCCATGCTTCTCACCCCCTATCTCACCGGCCGGGCCGGGAGTACCGTTAAGTAGCCATGGCCGCCGATGTACCGGTTCATGATGGCCCGCCGGTCCAGCAGCGTCTTGGGGTCCAGACCCACCGAGGTCAGGGCGCCCATCATATCCACCATGGGCTTGGCCCCCTTGCGGATGGGGCCGAAGCAGCCCCGGCACGGGGTCTGGGCCTGGACGCAGCGGGGTAAGCCGGCTTTGCCGTTGCAGCCCGCCAGGGTCACCGGGCCCATGCAGAAGATCCCCTGTTCATTGAGGCAGCGCATCTTGTCCAGGCCCTCTCCGGGAACGAAATCGACGAAGGACGTCATCCGCTTGATGGGGCCGCCCCCTGACTTCTTCTCCCGAATTACCGGGCAGGTGTCGCAGACGCTGCGCTCCGGCAGGGCCCAGGCGGTCTTGCCGGCCAGCAAGGCCAGGATGGCATCGGCGATCCAATCCGGATGCGGTGGGCAGCCGGGGATGGAGATGTCCACCTTGACCACTTCGTCCAGGGCCGCGCAGGTGGGGGTCCAGGTGGGGAGGTTGGGATTCACCGGATTGGGGGAGGGATTGGTAGTGGGGTTTTGGCGGAAAACCTTGTCCCAGACCTCTTCCGGTTTAAACATGTTGGCCTGGGCCGGGACGCCGCCAAAGCAGGCGCAACTGCCCAGGGAGATGAGGACCTTGACCTTTTTCCGCACTTCCTCCAGGACGTGTTTGTGCTCGCTGTTGCGCACCCCTCCGGAGACGATGCCCACCACCGCTTCGGGAATTTCCAGGGTTGTCCCGTCCCCCATCGGACCAAAATATTTATGGTCCAACAACGCGGGGATGTGGACAAAGTTGATATGGGCTAGCAAGTCCAACAGCGCCTCGCCGGTGTTGAGAATGGAAATCTCGCACCCGGCACAGGCATTCAGCCACTCCGATACCACATTTACCGGCATCTCTGCCCCTCCTTTATTAAACGTTAACAGTCAGCGGTCAGCTTGGGACACGCGGTGGGCTAAGCTTTGGCCCGCACCCTTAATCTGCCGATTGCGTCGCGGCCTCCCGGCGGGAATAAACCAGGTAGTGGCCGTCCTCTTCGAACATCTGCACTTCGAACCCGTCTTTGGCGTAGCCCTCCATCACCTCCTGGGCCGCCGCGGGGCTGTCAAACGTCCTGCCGTCCCACAAGAATTTTTTGCCTTCGACTTTCCTGGCCATTGGTGTGGTCATTAGACAGTACCCCTTATTTCTTTGATAGCCGCAGGCCTTAGCCTGCATAAGCGGTTATTTTATATTAACATACCTAAAAAAGGCATAAAGCTGGTTGTGGCGAATCAACCTCTGGTGCTGTAGGAGCTGGGGCCCAGTTCCCGCACGCCTTCGATCATGTCCCGCATCACGTCGGCGAATTTCTGGGCCTCCGAGGAGGAAACCCAC
>Ga0326727_10007071_pt1 | contig 30097 bp, 23 predicted proteins | sample MB2enrmetagenome_FD_207643 | JGI IMG/M metagenome (GOLD analysis project Ga0326727, IMG submission 207643) | Lab enriched peat soil microbial communities from McLean, Ithaca, NY, United States - MB29MY | ecosystem: Environmental > Terrestrial > Soil > Wetlands > Peat | place: USA: New York... | reverse complement strand
GAAGGCGTCAACAACAAGATCAAGACCCTCACCCGCCAAGCCTATGGCTATCGGGACGAAGCCTTCTTCATCCTCAAACTCCTCGCCCTACACCAAGCCAGGATCAAACTCGTCGGATGAACCGGAATTCCTCGGAAAGCACGGCGGCGGCCATGCGCAGAAGCTGGCCGCGATGTGCGAGGCTGAATTCGGAGGGAACGTTGCGAATGAGTTCGTGCCAGCCAATGGTGGCGGGGCTGGCGGCGGCGTAAAACCGCGCGGTCTTGAAAGTGTCCATGAGGGTCTGCACGACGGAAATCTCGTCGGGCATGAAAAGTGGAAAGAGGTGCTCGAGGCGGACGGAGAAGGCCCAGGAGACGAATTCAGCCCAGGCGGCGGCGCGGACCTTGCCCCCGGAACCGGCCCCGAGCACGAGGACGTCGCCCGGCTCAAGGGGCTGGGCCAAGGACCGCCCCGAGGAGGGGCGGCTAATGTATTCGCCGGCTCCCGCTTGCGGGAGCAAGAAGTGGAGTCCCTCGCCGGGCGTGCCCCAATTTACGCCGGGCTTTAGGCGGAACAGGCGCAGCCTGAGATAGTCATGCGCGGGCATCAAGCACCTCACTTTCGAATCCGGCGAGTTCCGGACCGCAATACCCGATGGTCAAGCCCCGGAGTTCCATTTCGCAACCTGATTGGCGGTCTCATTAGCTGGCGAAGACTTAACCTCAAACGGGTCACGGCCGTCTATACACGTTTGGGACAAGCAGAGTCAGAATCGCGCCAAGGAGTCTGAGGGGGGCCCGCTGCGGTTGGGTAAGGACGCGTTCCACCGCGTCCCATTCATTGGGGCCACACCAGGGACGCGGTGGAACGCGTCCTTACCTGGTTCAGGGGCGCGAGGCGCGTCAAGAGGTCGGGGCATTCTCTCCCCACACAGCGCTCACCCAGGGTAGCTCGTGCCTCGCAACCCTGGGCTCAGTGATCTCATCCTTTCAGGATTGAGTCCCACCAGGAACCTCTACCGCGCATTTGTAACATCGCTTTTGCTCCAAGCCCCCTTCCACCCACCGGGGAGCGCCCGATGCGCTAGAGGCGATTACACGACTGGCACGGGCCATTCCCGCGCGGGTTTAGCCGGCTCGGCAGAGATCGTCTCCGGCTGGGCGGCGACTGGCTGCGAGGCCGCAAGACCACGGCCTGCTCACCGGCGCGCGGCGATCAGCTTGTCGAGGGCTTCCTTCAAGGTGAGCAAATGAGCCGGTCTTTGAATCACCAGGTCCAGGCAGGACTGATCGGTCGGCGCCAGGCCGGTGTACATGACCACAAGTGTGGCGGGGGAGCGGAGCTTGATGATGTGGGCCATCTCAGCGCCGGAGATGCCGGGCATGGAGTTGTCCGTCAGGACGACGTCATGCACCTCAGGGTCAAACAGCGCGAGGGCTTCCTCGGCGTTGCGGGCGGCAATAACGGTGTAGCCAAAGTTGGCGAGGAACCACGAGGTTGTGATGCGGCACGGATCTTCATCGTCAACGATGAGCACCGTTTTGGGCGGCGGCGGCGGCGCGGGTTTCACAACCGGTTCATTGATGCAGAGACGCTCGCCATCGTCAATGAGCAACGAGGTCATCGTCAATGAGCAACGAGGTCATATTTAGGACAGCTTAATGCATAGAATGGCCAGCGGGAATAATCTCACCGCTCGGCAGTGGTGACGCCGAAGCGTGCTGGTCTGTGCTGCGTTTGGATTTCAGTCGGCGGCTCGTGTCGGCGAGGACTCGTGGCCGGCGGCGGCCCAGGGACAGAAGCCGTAGGACCGCAGGGGACAGACGAGGGCGGTGGGGTTGGGCCGGTCAGAATGGGCTTGCGCCTGCGCCATCATGTCGCGGTACTTGCTTGGGCTGGCCCCGAACCGCCGTTTGAAGCAGGTATTGAACAGACCGAGATGGTTGAAGCCGCATTGTCCCGCCGTGTTGATGACCTTGGCAGCGGGATCCCGCAACAGGGACACGGCTTTGAGCAGGCGCATTTCCATCCGCATGGCGGCGACGGAAAAGCCAAAGTGCTCGTGGAAAAGGCGGTTGAGCTGGCGTCGGCTGCAACCGAACCTGGCGGCCAGTTCGCCGACGGACAAGCCCAGCAGGTCATCGGCGGGCAATTTCTCGAACACCTGGACCATGTGTTCATCGGCCCGAACAAACCCGGCGTGGTGAGATTGCGTTGTCTTGAACTCCGCCGCTAGCAGGGCACCAACCACCCGGAGCAGTTGGCCGCGGTGAACCAGGTCGAGCCGAGGCGGCGTTTCGGCCAGGAGCTTGTGGCACTCTCGGGCTAGGGGACTGGCGGAGTCATGGTGCCGGGCAACCTTAAGGCCCTCGGCCAGGTTTTGAAGCAGGCCGATTTCGCTGCCTGCAAACAGCGGGAAGAGATGTTCGAGACGGGTGGAGAAAAAGCAGAAGGCCAGATCGCCGCCGGCGTCGGCGGATACCCCGCCTTCAGGCGCTCCGTTCAGGATCAAAACGTCTCCCGGCGCAAGCCGATGTTTGACCGCGGGCGAAACGAATTGTCCACGGCCCGCTTTCGGGAAGATGAACAAGAGCTCGTTGGCCTTGCCGGCCCACTTCTCAGCCGGCTTGACGCGAACCGACCGCAGCGCAAGGTGTTCCTGGGAAAACATTCGGCGTCTCCATTTCTTCAAGAGCACGCGGGCGCGGCCTTCGCGGGGCTAGTTCCATTGATTTCTGACTGCTTCGGCATCAGCGGGCGATAGTATGGGCGATTTGCCAAATGAAAGCACGCCCAAATTTGAGCTTCGGAGACCGCCGGGCGCATCTCGACAGTACCACCGACTTGGGCGCACGCTGATATAACCCTTTCAGGGTAAAACGGGGCTTGGGATGCGCGTTCCCAGGGTAGCTCGTGCCTCGCAACCCTGGGCTGAGTGATTTCCATCCTTTCAGGATGGTGGTACTGACGCGATGCGCCCTACCTTGCGACCCATCCCCATAATGAGAATTGCTGGGCTGAGTGATTTCCATCCTTTCAGGATGGTGGTACTGACGCGATGCGCCCTACCCTGCGACCCATCCCCATAATGAGAATTGCTGGACTTTACCCGGGTTGACTCTGCTTGACGGGGGAGTAAACTGAATTGTGCTTGAAATCACTGTTTGGTGCGAGTGTCACAGTCAGCGTGGGTTGTCGTGGATCGAATACGAGCGGCGGGAGGCCCTGTTTCCGCTGGCGGCAGGCGCAAGGGCGATTCTTCACGCTAAGGTTGCGGTCTGAGCAAACCCGATCCGTTGCCCATCCACCAAACGACGACAAATGAAATCAGAATTGCCCCCGATTCAGGCGTCCGGCCCGACCGCCCCTAAGAAGGTGTTTATCGTGGAGGATCACCCCGTCTTTCGCGAGGGTTTGGTGCAAATCATAAACAACGAGGGTGATTTGATCGTATGCGGGGAGGTCGCGGACGCCGAGCAGGCCCTCGAGGCCATCGCCCGCCTCAAGCCCGACCTGGTGCTGGTGGATATTACCCTGCCGGGCAGGAGCGGACTGGAGTTAATCAAAGACCTTCGGGCTCGAAACGGTGACGTCAAGCTGCTGGTGCTTTCGATGCACGATGAAGCGCTCTATGCCGACCGGGTTCTGCGAGCCGGGGGAGACGGCTACATCATGAAAGAGGAGGACCCGGGAGAGGTCGTTGATGCCATTCGCGATGTGCTGAGCGGACGCATCTATGTCAGCGAACAGGTCGTGGCCGGGGGGAAGAAGGGGTCTCAGGCCCGCGGCGCCGAGCTGAAAACCCGCCCGTTGAGTCAACTCACGGATGTCGAGCTCGAGGTGCTGCAATTGTTAGGTGAGGGCAAAACCAACCTTGAGATCGCCCGCCAACTCCACTTCCGCCCGGGAACGGCCAGTGCCCACTGTACGCAGATCAGGAGAAAACTGAACTTGAAAAGCACGAATGCTCTCATCCGCTATGCCGTCTGCTGGGTCGAGGGCGGCAAAGCCTGAGCGGGGGCAGGGGCGAAGTCCAAAGTCCAAAGTCTAAAGTCCAAAGTCTAAAGTCCAAAGTCTAAAGTCCAAAGTCCAAAGTCCAAAGTCTAAAGTCCAAAGTCCAAAGTCGAAAAGCGGAGGGCGAGGGCTAGTGGTCAGTGGTCCTGTAGTCCGTAGTCAGTGGTCAGCGGTCTGTGGTCCTCCCCAGGCGCCCTCACGGTGATGGTTGTCCCCTGGTTTGGCGCGGACTCCACCTCGCAGGTCGCGCCCAGGATTGCGGCCCGCTCCCTTATATTCGAGAGGCCGACGCCCTTCCCCTTGCGTCTGGCCGACTTGATCGCGTTGGGGTCAAACCCGAGACCATCATCCTGGATTCTTAATATCAGGCTGCCCCGCCGAATGTCAATTTGCAGCCGGACGGTTCTGGCGCGGGCGTGCTTTTCGACATTATTGAGGGCCTCCTGCACGATGCGAAAGAGATTCAGCTCCGCGGCTGGGGGCCAACGCTGGGCAAATCGTGCGAGGCGGGTCTTCACCACCAGGTTCGTCCGCGCCTGGAACTGCCGGCAGAGGTTGCGGCAAGCCTCGGCCAATCCCAGCGCGTCCAAGTCGCCTGGGCGGAGGTCGTGGGCGATGCGACGGTTTTCCTCCAGTGCCTGGACCAGCAGTTCGTCGCAGCGCGCGAGGAGCTCCCTGGCAGCGGGGTTCAGCAGGGCGCTCTCCGCGACCCGGCGGACCCGCATCTTGGCGGAGGCAATGACCTGATTGACACTGTCGTGGAGTTCGCGCGCCACGCGCTGGCGCTCGGCTTCCTGGGCCTCCAGGATGCGCCGAGACAACTGCCGCAACCCCCCTTCCGTCTGCTTGCGCTCGGTGATGTCCCGAAACACGCCTACCAAGGTCACAACCCGGCCCTCCTGATTGCGGATGGGCACGAGGGTCGCTTCGGCAGGGAATGAGGCGCCGTCCTTGCGCTTCATCTCGAACTCGAACTCGCTCATGACTCCTTTCTCTTTGACCGCGGCCTCCATGTGCTGCCTGAACTCTTCGCGCATCGCTTCGTTCAGGTGCAAGAAGGAGGGGGTTTGGCCGATCATTTCCTCGCGGCTGTGGCCAAAAATGCGGGTGGCGGCGGGATTACATTCCTGGATGATGGTCGTATGGGCATCTACGAAAAAGACTGCGGCTTGAAGATTATAAATGGTCTTCTCCAGCAGTTGCCGGCTGGCGCGCGTTGATTGCTCTGCCCGGATCCGGGCTATGGCGCCGCCGGCCTGGGCAGCGAGCACCTCGATCACCTGGCAGGCTCTGGCCGGAATCTGGCTGCGATCCCGGGCGCCCACAGCCAGAACCGCCACGACTTGCCCGCCGTGCTGGATGGGGAGGGCCTCCAAGGCCAGCAAACCTTCGCGCCTGAGTCGCCGCACGATACCGGCCAGTGGCTGGGCCTGGTTCCGGGATGCGGGCGGCCTGCCGCTGGCTAAACGGTCCCCGACCGGCCCTGAAGCAAAGTGCGACGCGCGTTTGGTGAAGCCCGCTGACAGGCCCTGGCGCGCTGTGAGATCCAGGGCGTTGGTTTCCGGATCGACGAGGTACACCACGCCGCCGTCCAGGTCTGTCTGCTCCAGGACGATTTTCAACAACCGCTCTGTGGCCGCTTTCAAATCGTCAGTCGAATTCAGAAAGACCCCGAAGTCGAGCTGACGCCGGAGCAGATCTTCTACCAACTTGCGGTCAGTGATGTCCTGGATGGTGCCCTCGTAATATTGAAGGGTCCCGCTGGTGTCACGGACCGCATGCCCGTTTATGCTGACCCAAATGATCCTGCCGTCCTTGCGGTAATGTTCAAATTCAAAGCCGCGGACAGAGTCCTGGGTTTCCAGCAGCCGCACGAATTCCTGGCGTTTCTCTGGTCTGACATACGACTGCCGTTCGAGATCGGTCACCTGGGCCATCAGTTCTTCGGGCGTCGGATAGCCCAACATGCGAGCCAAGGCCGGATTGGCGGTGCGAAAACGACCCTCGGGCGTGGTCTGGAAAATGCCTTCCGTGGCGTTCTTCACAATGTCGTAATACCTGACTTCGGCTTCCCAAAGCGACTCGGCCACCTTGATCCGACGGAGGGCATCACCGCAATGGTCGGCCAGCGTCTGAAGGAGTCGCAAATCGTCCAGGGCATAGGCACGAGGCACGTAGCTTTGGACGGACAGAATGCCAATGACGTTGCTGCCGGAATGAATCGGAACATACATCATGGCCGCGGAGGGGCGCGTGATGTCACCAACGGGAACCAGCGGCAGGCCGAGCGGCGCTTCGTTGTCGCGGTTGATCAATTGCGCGCCCTGTTTCATGATCAGGCGCATCAGTGGGGTGGGGTCGAGCGTAAAGCTCGTTGGTTGGACCGGCACCCGCTGGCCATCCACGGTGTCCAAGGTCAGAACCGGGATGAGGCGATCTTTGCTTTCCGAATAGAGGTGGACGTAGCCGGCGTCCCAGCCGAAGAGGTCCGAAGCAATGTCCAGGATGATCTGGGCGGCTTGCTCTGGGGTAATGGCCGTGCTCAGTCGAAGGCCCAACTGCGAGAAAGCGGCAGCCCTTTTTTCTGCCCGTTTGCGCTCAGTGGTCTCATGCCCCACGAGGACGATCCCAATGGATTGGCCGTCCGCAGCCGCTGCCACCGCCGCACTCAGTTCAGCCGGGAAGGGATCGCCGCCCTTCCGGAGCAGCAGGTACTCCGCGCTTCGCAAGGTGCCGGTCGCCAGCGTGGCAGCTATGTCAGCCCGCAGGCGCTCGTGATCCTCCGGCCGAGTCATCTCGAAAACACTTCGCCCCAGCAACTCGCCCGGGTTAGTATAGCCCAGCATCTCGGCCCCCCGGCGGTTCACCGCCAGGACTCGGCCTTGGAGGTCACTCAGACAAACGGCCTCGGGCAGGATGTCCACCAACTGCCGGTAACGATGTTCGCTGGCTCGCAGCGCCGCCATGGCGTTCCGGAGACGCACGATGGTCCTAAGGCGCGCCTGAAATTCAGCTATTTCCAGTGGTTTGACCAGGTAATCATCGGCACCCGTGTCCAGGCCATCAGCCTTTTGGGCAATCCCGACGGCCGTGCCGGAAACCAGGACGACGAATACGTCCGCCAGAGCGGCATCGGCCTTGATTTGCCGGCAGACCTCTATCCCGTTGAGGTCCGGCAACATGACATCCAACAGCACCAGATCCGGCCGCCGTTCGCGTGCTGTCTCGAGGCCCTGCTGGCCGGTTGAGGCCTCCCACACCTCATAGCCTTCGGCGCGCAGGATGTCGGAATAAACCTGGAGGATCGCGGGATCGTCATCCACCAAAAGCACGCTGGTTGTCTTCTTCATACTTCAAACCCTGCGTCGGCTTATACCAAGTAGCGGTTTGGCCTGGCGAAGTAAAGACCGATATCTCTGACGCCGGCGAGTCGGCGAGTCGAGGGCGCTTGTAGCGTGCAGGCATGGTGGAATCGGCAAGGATCGTTGCCGCGCGCGAAATCGCCTGCTCTCGGCATGGCAGCCGTCCATCTGTTCCGCTGCAATACGCGTGACGATGCACCTGATTTCCTGAACGGCAAAAGCTGTGTGGACCACACCCCTAATACGTGACGAACAACTCATTTCTTTCAAAAACATCCAAAACATTTGGTTCAAGACAGGTATATTCGCCAAGGAGCCCAACATGCCCCAGACTATTGGGCGGGAGAGGACTCCGTACTCAGGGCTTTGCTGACTACCGCCACCAGTTCCTCAGCACTAAAGCGTTATTGAAGAGCCGCTTTTGGACGGCATCAAAGACCACGGCAGGTGTGAGGGCTTCGAGACACTCAAACGGTTTGACGTAGCGGCAGCGAGATTTGAGGCAGGGGACACAGGGGAGTTTCAGTTGCAGGACGTGATCGAGTTGGCGATACGGTCCGGTGCGGCGGGGTTCGGTGGGGCCGAACAACGCGACCACCGGCGTACCCAGCGCGGCGGCGACATGCATCGGGCCGGTGTCATTGCTTACCATCAGCTCGCTAAGCCGTATCCACTCGACCATTTCCGGCAGGGAAAGGCGGCCCGTCAAATCGAGGCACCGTGCCGGGTCAACCCGGGCGATGACTTCGCCCAACGGGCGATCCTTCTCGCTGCCGAGAACGGCGAAATGGAATGCCGGGTTCGCCGGGGCCAGGAGGCGCACCAACCCGGCGTATGACTCCACCGGCCAGCGCTTGTCCCGCCAGCGCGCGCCGGGCTGGAGGACCATCCACCGCGCCCCGTCCACAGGCCATTGGCGCCGCACCGATTCGGCCGCCCCGGGGCGCGGCGGCAGCCATTGGAAATCGCCGTCCACCGGCACGCCCAGGAGCGGCAGCACGCGCAGATACCAATCCACCGCATGGGTGAGGGGCGAGGGCCGCTGGACGACGTGGTCGTAAAATCCGCGGGCACCTTCGCGCGGCTCGTCGAGGCCGACGCAGAGCTTGCCGTTGGCCAGCCAGGCGAAGATGCCGCTCCGCATGAGGCACTGAAGATCAATCACCCAGTCGAAGCTCTGCTGCCGCAGCCAGCGCACGCTGTGCCACATTTCGCCCCAGTGGACGGGCGCGGCCCAGCGCCGGCGCTCGAACCGGACCACACCCGCCAGGTCCGGGTCGCCCTCGAGCAGGGGCGCGAGGTTGGAGTCAACCCACCAGTAGATTTCGCTGGCGGGCAGGTGGCGCTTGATCAGGCGCAGGACGGGCAGCGACTGCACCACATCGCCGAGCGAGCTGGGTTTGAGGATGAGAATCTTCAGCTTATCTGCCGAAAGCCAGACGTTCAGCCAGGCGGGGCGGCAGGCCTGCGTCCAGGATCTTCTTTTGGGCAGACGCGATGTCATAGTCCAGGCGCCGCAGCTCGATGGTGCCCTCGTCGGCGTCATAAATGACGTAAGCGGCCTTCGGATTGTTGTCGCGCGGCTGGCCGATGGCGCCGACGTTCACGAAGTATTTCTTGCCGGCCTCGACCTTGAACTTGGAGTACGTCCCGCCCCGCACCAGATTGTCGCGAATAAAGGCGACGGGCACGTGAGTGTGGCCGAAGAAGCAAATGCCCGTGTTCTGGTAAGTAAAGCTGGCGGCGGCGGCGAGCTTGTCGAAGACATAGCCCCAACGTTGCGGACCGTCGAGAGTGGCATGGACGATGGTGAAGTTGGTGACCATCCGCACGTATTTCAGGTCGCGCAGCCACTGCCGATCGTCCTGGGACAATTGTTTGCGGGTCCAGTTGACCGCCTCGGCGGCAGCGGGGTTGAAGCCATCCAGCGGCCCGTCGGTGGAGCAATACTCGTCGTGGTTACCCTTCACGACCGGGATGTTCAGCTTACGGACGATTTCCAGGCATTCCTTAGGGTTGGCGTTGTAGCCGACCACATCGCCCAAGCAGGCGTAATGGGTGCACTTCTGCTGCTTGATATCCTCCAAAACGACTGTGAACGCCTCCAGATTGGCGTGAATGTCGGCTATGATTGCAAACTTCATTCAGCTTCTACCTTACAATTTCAAACCCGCGAAAGTCACCCCTGGGTTCCCCCCAGGTAATATCTTCGTCCCGAATAAAATGATCCAGGCCCGACTCGCGGACTGCCCGGCGAAAGGCTTCCAACTCGTCGCGGGGGCCTTCCGCGGTCAATTCCACTCTCCCGCTGGGCAGGTTACGCACCGTGCCGGTCACGTCGAAGCCGGTGGCGACCGATTTCGCGGTGTACCGGAACCCGATGCCCTGCACGTTGCCCGAATAAAGAACCTGCATTCGCCTGCGACTTACAGCATTCACCCGTCCAAATGTGCCACAGTTGGTCCACTTCCGGGAGCAAAATCACCTCGCCGCCGGTTTTGACAACAGGGATAAAGCCACAATCCTGGCCCTTAGCGCAACCCTTTTTCGCGCTAGGGCCGCCGCGAGGTCACCAGCACGATGCCTTGGCCGGGACGCAGGGCGTAATGGAAAGGCTCGTGGATGTACTCCAGAGGGTGTTCCGGGGACACATCGCGCAGCGGCGCGCCGGACTGGACGAAGTGCCGGAAGTGGTCAACGGAGAACTCCTGATACTGGTGCGGGTCTTTGTTTAGAACCAGGAGCGCTTCGTCCGTGTGCTTCGCCGAGGCCTTCCACATCAGCAGGACGTTCGGGTTCTGGCACGGGAAAATGGTGGTGGGGCTTTCCTCGCGGAAAACATAGTGGCCTTTCTTGACGGCGTTCACCTTCGTGATGAAGGACGTCAGGTCAACGTCCGTCTTCTCCCAATCCGCCGGGGTGGTTTTGACCACGTGCAGCGGTTTGCGGAAGCCGAACTCGAACCCGATCGGCATCATGACGCCGGCGGAGAACAGGGCGGCGAACAGGTAGCGCTGCTTGAGCCCGGCAAGATTGCCGTTCATTTCCTGGCAAAGGCGGGGCGTGTCGTGGCTTTCCGCGAAGCTGATCGAGCGGGTGGTTTCCCGGATGAGGTCGTATTGCTCGATCAACCACCAATCGCGGAAGTCCCACCACTTGGAGCTGTTGAAGACGTAATCGAAGCCAGCGCGGGCGGTGTCCCGCGTCTGGTCGGCTGAGCAGCCGAGCGTTTCGGCGACGAAACAGGTGTCCGGGTGGCGCGCCTTGATGTCCCGGATGAGGCGGTGCCAGAAGCTGCGCGGGACCTGGTAGGCGGCGTCGCAGCGGAACCCCTCGAACCGGAGCGCCAGCAGATGCTCGACTAAGCTGAGGCAATGGCGATAGAACCCTTCCGGGTCGCGCGTGTGTTTGTGATCGAATTGAGCGAGGTCCTTCCAGACGACCTTCTCGCCGTTGTGCTGGCAGAAGGAGTTGGCAATCCGGCCATCCGGCTCGTGCACAAACCATTCCGGGTGCTCGCGCGTCAACTGCGAGTCACTGGCACAGTGGTTGATGACAAGGTCAATCATCATCTTCAAGCCGCTGGCCCGCGCCTGCGCGACCATCCGCCGGACCTGCTCTTCGGGCGGCGCGCTGCTCTGCGGATCGAGCAGGGCGGGGTTGAAGCGAAAGTAGTCGGCGATCGAATAAAGGCTGCGCGAGGCGCCCGGTTGCTGGATGGGATTCACGAACACCCAGTCGAAGCCCATCGCTGCCGCCCGGGCGAAATGCTCGCCCCAGCGGGAGAATGGTCCGGCAAGGAGCGGAAAGAGATTATAGAGGGTCACAGGCGGCGTTCAGGTGGCAGGTGGGAAGGAGCGTTGGTGCGGCGGCGGCGGCAGCGCGGCCCGGGCAGGGTCGTGACGGCGGCTGCGGCCAAAGGTCGCTATCGTTCATAGGCAGAGAATTATACGCGATCGCATCACAGCCACAAGAATCGTTGGGCGGGAGGCGGTGGGTGCGGAGCAGTTCGATCGCTAAGCGTGGCTTTCGGTTTCCCTCTGAACACGATTTGTAACTACTCACGTGTCGGGCGATGCCGCGCTGGCAGGGACGCTTTCCACAGCGTCCCTCTAACTCGCTGGAGGCTTAAACCAATCAGGGACGCTGTGGAAAGCGTCCCTACCTGAACAGTTACCACGATTTGTTACGGCAAGAACGGTGCTCGGCGGGCGGGTGGGCTTCCCGGGCAATCGCCGCTCGCGAGATTTGTGTAACCTACGCACCGGTCTTCCAGTCTATACAGGAGGGGTGAGGACCTCGGGGCGCCGGGCTGGGGCGCGAGAGTGTGGAGCGGCCGGGAGATGTGGGGGGTGGGGCCGCAAGAGGGCGAGGAGAGGTAGGAGGAGGCTTCAAACAAGCTTACAACAGGCTTGCAACAGGCTTGCAACATGCCTGCAACCCCAGAGGCGGTATGGGGGTGCCCCGATGGCGCGAGCGTGTCGCGGTAGCGGCTCGGTCCCCGGGCTGGGCGGTGCAGGCCGCCACCGCAGATAGGAATGTCGTGCTCGCTCCGCTGACCGAATAGCTGGATTCACTCTGTGGCCACACGCCCGGCTCAGGCGAGCTCAGTTCGCAGTTAGCACCACGTAGTTCCGTTTTCCTTTGCGAAGGAGCAGGTGTTTGCCGAAGAGCAGGTCTTTCGCGGCGACCACGCGCTGGAGGCTCGCCTCGCGCTGGTTGTTGATATAGACGCCGCCGCCCTCGATGTCCTTTCGCGCCTGGCCCTTGGAAGGGCACAGGCCGCCGTGCACCAGCAGTTCGACCAACGGCTTGCCCGCGCCGTCGAGGTCCGCCTTCCCGATTTCCTTCGTGGGCACCTCGCCGACGATTTCGTTGAACGTGGCCTCGGAGATGCCGGCCAGGTCGCCCCCGAACAGGATGTCGCTGGCGCGCATGGCCTCCGCGGTCGCCTCCGGGCCGTGGACCAGTTCCGTGAACGCCTTGGCCAGCGCCTTGTGGGCAGCGCGGGCGCCGGGGTCTTCCGTGTGCCGCTTTTCCAGCGCGGCAATCTCGTCCTGGCTCAGGAAGGTGAAGAACTTCAAGTAGCGCACCACGTCGCGGTCGTCGGTGCGAATCCAATACTGGTAGAACTTATAGACGCTGGTCCGGGCCGGATCGAGCCAAACGGCGCCGGCCTCGGTCTTGCCGAACTTGGAGCCGTCGGCATTGGTGATGAGCGGCAGCGTGAGGCCAAAGACGGTGCGCCCGAGCTTCCGGCGGGTGAGGTCAATGCCCGCGGTAATATTGCCCCACTGGTCGCTGCCGCCGATCTGGAGCTCGCAATTGTAGTCACGGCACTGGACGTAGAAGTCGAAGGCCTGGAGCAGCATGTAGCTGAACTCGGTGTAGCTGATGCCGGCCTCACGGTCCTCCATGCGGGCACGGACGCTTTCCTTGGCGACCATCTGGTTGACGGAGAAATGCTTGCCGATGTCGCGCAGGAATTCGAGGTAGCTGACGGGCGCCGTCCAGCTTGCGTTGTCCAGCAGGCGGGCGGGATTGGTCGAGGTGTCGAAATCGAGCAGGCGACGGAGCTGTTCGTTCACCTTGGCGATATTGTGGGCCAGGACCTCCTTGGTGAGCAACTGGCGCTCCTGCGTCTTGCCGCTCGGGTCGCCGATGGAGCCCGTCGCCCCGCCGGCGAGCGCAATGGGGTGGTGGCCCAGCAACTGGAACCGGCGCAGCCCGAGCAGCGGCACGAGGTTGCCGGCGTGGAGGCTGTCGGCTGTCGGGTCAAAGCCGCAGTAAAGGGTGATGGGACCTGAGCTGACGCGTTTGGCCAGGGCCTGCGGGTCGGTGCAATCGGCCAGCAAACCGCGCCATTGCAGTTCTTCCAAAATGTTCATCCGCAGGAGGATAGAATGCTGGAGGCCAGTTTCCAACACCGACTTTCGCCACGCAAACGAAACAGGCGGGCCGTTGCCGGCCCGCCTGTCTGAAACCGATTGGGGGGCTGGATCGCCCCGATTGCCCCTCGTTGCTGGACACGTATGCCGCGCGTGCACCCAACCTTTGCAGGTAGGGACGCGTTCCACCGCGTCGCACTTCCTGGCGAAGGGATCAGGGACGCGGTGGAACGCGTCCCTACCTGAACCGTCACTTCGATTCTTCCTGTTTCGCCTCGTCGGCGGCGTCGAAGGCGTGCTGGAGGGCCACGAGATCCTCGCCCGGCTTGAGGGCGTCGAGGGCGGCCTGCTCGGCCTTAAGCTGCTCGTTGGAGTAGTTGGCGGCCTTGATGGAGAGGCCGATGCGCCGGTCACTGCGGTCAATCTTGATGACGCGCGCGGTAACTTCCTGGCCGACCTTGAGGACGTTCTTGATCTTGTCTATGCGCTCCTCGCTGATCTGCGAGATGTGGACGAGGCCGTCAATTTCATGCTGCAGGCCGACAAAAGCGCCGAAGCTGGCCAGCTTGGTGACATTGCCGGTGACGAGGTCACCGACTTTGTAGATCTGATCAATGCCTTCCCACGGATCGGGCGTGAGCTGCTTCATGCCGACCGCGATGCGCTGGTTGGCCTTGTCCACTTCGAGCACCAGGGCCTCGATTTCGTCGCCCTTCTTGAGCACTTCCGAGGGGTGATTGATCTTGCGGGTCCAAGACATATCCGAGACGTGGATCATGCCGTCGAGCCCCTCCTCCAACTCAATGAAGGCGCCGTAGCTGGTGAGGTTGCGAATCTTGCCTTTGACGTGCGTGCCGGCGGGGTACTTCTCCTCGGCCTTGTCCCACGGGTTGGCTTCAAGCTGCCGCAAGCCGAGGGAGATCTTCTGCTCCTCGCGGTTGATGCCGAGGACGACGGCCTCGATCTCCTGGTCCTGCTTGAGCACATCGGACGGTTTGGCAATGCGTTTGGTCCAGGACAGTTCGGTGACGTGGACCAGACCTTCGACGCCGGGTTCGAGTTCGACGAACGCGCCGTAGGGAACCAGGTTGACGACGCGCCCTTTGACTTTGGCGCCGACAGGGTACTTCTGTTCGATGGTGTCCCACGGGTTGGCCAGCTTCTGCTTGAGGCCCAGGCTGACGCGCTCTTTCTCGCGGTTGATGTCGAGCACGACCACGTCAATATCCTGGCCTACCTTGAGGATTTCAGAGGGGTGGCCGACACGGCCCCAGCTCATGTCCGTGATGTGCAGGAGGCCGTCAATGCCGTTGAGATCAATGAAAGCGCCGAAGTCGGTGATGTTCTTGACCGTGCCCTTGCGGATGTCGCCGGGGGTCATTTCGGTGAGCAGCTTCTGGCGGCGCTCGGCACGTTCCTGCTCGATTAACTCGCGGCGGGACAGGACGATGTTCTGCCGTTCCTGATTGATTTTGACGACCTTGAAATCGTAGGTGTTGCCCAGGTATTGGGCGAGGTTCTTCGGGGTAAGAATGTCAATCTGCGAGGCGGGGAGAAAGGCTTCGACGCCGATGTTGACGAGCAAACCGCCTTTAACGATGGCTTTGACTTTGCCGGCGATGGTGCCGCCTTCGTTGCAGATGGTGAGGATGCGCTCCCAGTTTTGTTTGAACTCCGCCTTCTCCTTGGAGAGGACGACCATGCCCTCCTTGTCTTCGAGCTTCTCGATCAGGACATCTATCTGATCGCCGACCTTGACGGTCTTGATGTCTTCAAATTCGTTTGCGGAGATGACGCCCTCGCTCTTGTAACCGATGTCCACGAGGACTTCTTTGGGGCGGACTTCGATGATGGTGCCTTTGACGATATTGCCAGCAGCAAAGGGCAGTTTGCCCGATTGCCGCAAGGCCTCTTCCATGGTCAGCATAATGTAATAACTAACGTGCTTGCGATGAACTTGCGGGAGACTTGGTCAGCGCGGGGCTTCCCGAGACTCCATTGCCTAACGGACCAGTCGTTGCGACGGCAACGGAGGTTGAAGGTTAGGTTTTTCGTTAACTTCTATTTCTCAGCCTCAATGGACATCCGCACACACGGAGTCCAGGCAACGTGAAAGATAGGCGGTTGGGGGCAGGATGCAAGGGCAAAAATCGGGCAAAAGGCGATGCGCTAGTGGAGGCAGGTAGCAGCAGCCATTAGGAGGCCGGGAATGGTTCTCTTCGGGAGCAGGTACGGGTCACGAACCGACCGGCAAGAGCACTTCGGCCAGTCTAAGACCGGGGGCGGTCACTCGGAGTCGCAGTTTTCCAGGGACGCGGCCAGCCTGCAGCAGCGCCAGAGCCTGGCCGGTATGGACCTTTTTGGTGCGGCTCCATAAGGCAGTCGGGTCGCTGAGGTCGCCATTGTCGAGGCCAAGCAAGCGGCCCGGCCCGTCCGCCTCGACCGTGACCGCGTCCTGCGCCAGGTATGCCAGGTGTCCGTCCGCATCCACTACCGAAACGATTGCGTGCGCGACGCTGCGTCCGTCCGCAGGCAGCGATTCGCGGTCCAGGTCCACCCTTAACGCGGCCGGCTTGCCGGCGGTGACGAGCGTGTTGGTGGCAACCGCCTGGCCGCTGCGAAGGCCCACTGCCATCAACTCCCCCGGCGAATAGGCGACGTCAAACGACACCGTGCGATTCTCGCCGACCGGCTTGGCTTCGAGCGCGCGCCCGTTCAGGCGCAGCCCCACCTGCTCGCAATTGCTGAAGGCCACCACCCTGACGCGGCTCGTCCCCGCCGGCCAGTTCCAGTGCGGCGCGAAACGACCGGCACGGGTGCGGGTTTCCCGGGCCGGCCGCGAAAGCCCCGCGGTAATGGCCACCATCGGCGCGTCGGCCCATAGGGCCTGCCGCTGCCAAGCAACGGTTTTTTTGAACCCCCGAGTATCGAACAGCCCGGCCTGCGAACCGTGGTTCGGCCACTCGCCGGCCTCGCCGAGGAAATCGAAGCCGACCCACAAGAACTGCCCCGCGATGAACGGGTTGTCCGACACCGCCTTCCATTGCTCGAAGCCGCGCCCGTTCTCACTGCCGAACATGACGCGGGTTGGAAACTCCCGATGGTCACGGGCGTAAGCGTCCTCCTGATAGTTGTAGCCCACCGCGTCGAGCATCTGCGCCAAGCCGATGGCATCCGATGCGATCATGTTCGCCAGTGCCATGGTGACCGGGCGGGTCGGGTCGTAGCGCTTGACGGCGGCGATCAATTTCGGCGCGACTACGGTCAGGCGCGTCTGCTGGGGCTGGTGCGCCTCCTGGGCAAAACCTTCCACCGCGCGCGTTTCGGCCAGCACATACGGGTCAGTCGGATAGTCAATCTCGTTGCCCAGGCTCCACAGAATGATGGAGGGGTGGTTCCGGTCGCGCCGCGCCATGTCGGCGCAATCCCGCTCGCCCCATTGCGCGAAGGCTGCGCTGTAGCCGAAGCGGGCCGCTTGCCCGACATTGCGGCCCTCGACCCACTTGCGCTTGCCGATCTCCCACTCGTCGAAGGCTTCGTCCATCACCAGCAGCCCAAGCCGGTCGCACAGGTCATACAGCTCGGGCGCCATCGGGTTGTGGCTGCAGCGAATCGCGTTGCCGCCAATCTCCTGCACCAGCTTGAGCCGGCGCGCTAGAACGTCCTCCGGCACCGCCGCGCCGACCACGCCGCCGTCGTGATGCAGGCACACCCCCTTGAGCTTGAGATTCTTTCCGTTCAGGAAGAAGCCCTGGTTGGCATCGAAATACAAGCTGCGAATCCCAAGCGGAGTGCGCGTTTCATCCACCAGTTCGTCGCCGACGAACACGCGGCTGATCACAGTGTAAAGCGCGGGCGAGTCTGGCGACCAGAGCCTCGGCGCGGCGACCTGTTGCCACTGGGCGAACGTGTGGCGGGCGCCGGGTGCCAGCCTTTCACTGTCCGCCAGCTCACCCAGCTTCGAGCCGTCAGGTTGCACGATCAGCCAGGCGACGTGAACGAGCTGCGCGGCGGAGGTTTCATTTGCCACCTCGGTGCGCAGGACGACATCGGCGCTTTGGGCATCGGCGCGAGGTGTGGTGAAGTAGTTGCCCCACAACGGCACGTGGACGGGATGCGTTACCGTCAACCAGACATGGCGGTAGATGCCGCTGCCGGGATACCAACGCGAGTCGGCCACGTTCTCGCGTTCGACGCGCACGGCCAGCACGTTGGGCCGGTTCGGGATCAGAAAAGCCGTGAGGTCGTGTTGGAAGGTGATGTAGCCGTAGGGCCGCTGGCCCAGGTGATGACCGTTGATCCAGATATCGGCGTTCCGATACACGCCGTCGAAGGTGACCAGCACTTTCCGATCTCGCCACGCGGCCTCGCTGGTGAACGTCTTGCGATACCAGCCAATGCCCCCCGGCAGGTAAGCCGTGCAACTGGCGTTGGTCGGTGAGAATTCCACCTCCGCCGACCAGTCGTGCGGCAGGTCCAACGCGCGCCATGCCGAATCATCCAGCTCGGGCGTCTGTCCTCCAGCCACGTCGCCGAGGTGGAAGCGCCAGTCCACGTCGAACAGTATTTGACCCCGCGCGGCCGCGGCAGAGGCGAGGCCCGCCAGGAGCAGACAAGAGACGAAGAGCATAGCGACGTGATGCGGTCTGCAAGGCGTCCCCAACGCGGCGGGTTTGGCTGCGGTGCCGGACTTAGGCGTCGGCTCGCAAAATGAAGCTTTCATACGTGGTTTCATCGCTCTCGGATTCCGCACGCGCCACTCGCACATTTCAGGTGCGTGCAGAGATGCGCTCTGCTTGCGCCTGAGCCCGGGTTTGTCTGCGGGAGCCTGTAATCGAAAACTGGCGTCCCCATTTCCAGCATTAAACTGCAGGGCGCGCGTAGCCGCCATGTTAGCCCGCAACTCGCGGGCTGCAAGGGATTCGTAAGCGCGCCCCGCCCAAGGCGCGGCAACTGGCTGACAAAGCTTACCGCCTGTGGCGTGACAACCACTGGCACCAGTCCCTCCATTTCAAGAGAGCGGGTAGCTATTGGGTCGCTCGAATCAGCGAAGATTACCGAGCCGTTGGCATCGAATCCGGGGCACCATCGCTTGGTTCTGGATCGGCCCCAACGACGAGTACGATAAGCTGCTGGCTCGTTGAGTAAACGGTTGCCGGCACCGAAGTGGTCGTCCGAGAGCACGAACGATACAAGAGGACCGGGAAGTGAGGCGCCTTGGCGCGCTTTGGCTGTCGCGCTTTGGCTTGACGTTCCACTCGATGGATGTTAAAAATCCCCGTAGTCGGAACCACGGTCGCAACCCGGATGCATGCCATGAAAAAAGCGAAACGCCCCAAATACAGCCGCATTCTGTTGAAGCTCAGCGGTGAGGCCCTCGGCGGCCCGACGGCGAATATCTCGCCCGAGGCGGTGGCCGGCATGGCGGAGCAAATCCGGGAGGTGCGCGAGCTGGGTGTGCAGGTGGTGATCGTAGTGGGCGGCGGGAACATCTTCCGCGGGCTGAGCGGCAGCAAGCGCGGCATTGAGCGGGCCACGGGCGATTACATGGGCATGCTGGCGACGGTCATCAACGGGCTGGCATTGCAGGATGCGCTGGAGAAGATTGGCGTGCCGACGCGCGTGCAAAGCGCCATCAGCATGGCGCAAGTGGCCGAGCCGTTCATCCGGCGGCGCGCCGTGCGGCATTTAGAAAAGGGCCGAGTCGTCATCTTCGGGGGCGGCACAGGCAATCCTTATTTCTCGACGGACACCGCCGCGGCCTTGCGTGCGAATGAGATTGGGGCCGAGGTGGTGCTCAAGGCGACCAAGGTGGATGGTATTTACGACAGCGACCCGAAAGAGAATGTTAAGGCGAAGCGGTATTCCCAGATTCGGTATGCCGAGGCATTGCAAAAGCGGCTCAAGGTGATGGACTCGACGGCCTTCTCGCTCTGCATGGACAACAAGATGCCGATTGTCGTCTTCGATTTGTTCCGGCCGCACAACCTGAGGCGGGTGGTGATGGGCGAAAAGGTGGGCACGCTGGTGACGCTGTGAGTCTGGTCTCATTTGATTTAGCGCGGCAACGGGGCGATTCGTATGGTGATGTTCGCATCACGCGAAGACGCGGGACTGAAGCTGGGTCGTTGCCTGCAGGAGCAACGGGTTCGGGCTGACCTGGTGCTGGGTCTGCCGCGCGGCGGCGTAATCGTGGCAGCGGGGGTCGCGCACGCGCTGCATCTGCCGCTGGATGTACTCGTCGTCCGCAAAATCGGGCATCCTTGGCATCGTGAATTCGCCGTCGGCGCGCTGGCGGAGAGTGGCGTGGTCGTGCTGGACGAGGGCGCCATCGGGCCGAACCCAGTGGTTCGCGCGGAGTTGGAGGAAGTTATCCAGGAGGAAAAAGAGCGGCTGCGCAGTTATCAGGCGAGGTTCCATCCCAAAGGGGCGCCGGATGTGACAGGCAAGGCAGTGCTGGTCGTGGACGACGGCCTGGCGACGGGGGCGACGACTGAGGCCGCGGTCTTGTCGGCCCGGAAACGGAACGCGCGCGTAACGGTGGTAGCCGCGCCCGTTGCTTCGACAAATGCGGTGGATCGCCTTGCCCGGGTTGCGGACGAAGTGCGGGTGCTGTGCGTGGACCCGGACTTCGATGCCGTGGGGCGGTATTACGAGGTGTTTTCGCAGACGACGGATGAAGAGGTGCTGGAGGTGCTGAGGGTGAAACGTGAAACGTGAAACGTGATGCGTGTTACGTGCTACGCAGTGAGACATCTGGAGCCGCGGGTACTGCACGGAACACGCACCACGCATTACGCACCACGCCCTGCGCCTCACGCTCCACGTTTCACGCTCGATTTGTTTTTCCATTTCCCTGAGCCCGGTTAACTTCTGACCGTGCCCGAACTACCCGAAGTCGAAGTGCTGGTGCGGCATTTGGAGCCGCTCCTGAAAGGCCGGACCATTCGCGCTGTCCGCGTTTATCGGGCGAAGGTGGTTGCGCCTGCATCCACACGCGAGTTCACGCAGGCCTTGCGCGGAGCGAGGTTCTGCGGGCTGGCGCGGCGGGGGAAATACCTTCTGTTCAAGCTTAGGAGACCTGGACGAGCCGAGTCGCTGGTGCTGGCAGGCCACCTCGGCATGACGGGGCGGATGTACTTGTTGCCGGCCAAAGCCCGCCTGCCCAGGCATGCGGCGGTGGTTCTGAGCTTGGGCCGGGACAAGTTCGTTTTCGAGGACACGCGTTATTTCGGGCGGCTGAGGCTTGATACCAGCGCCCTGCGGCGGTTGGGCCCGGAGCCGCTGGGAGCGGAGTTTACGGTTGAGCGTTTCGGGCGGGCCTTGAGGCGCTCGGGGCAGCCCATCAAGGTCAAACTGCTAGACCAATCGCTACTGGCGGGCGTGGGGAACATTTATGCCAGCGAGGCCTTGTTCCAGGCGGGTCTTGCGCCGACCCTGTTGGCACGGAGATTGACGGGAGCGCAAGTCAAGCGTTTGTGGCGTGCCGTTCGTGTGGTGCTCAGGGAGGCCATTGCGTGCGGCAGCACGGTGCCGCTCAACTTCGTCGGCGAAGGGGCGCGCGACGGATTATTCTATTTCGGCCGCGCGCGTGGTGTGCCCGACTATTACGAGGAGCGGTTGCGGGTTTACGACCGAGCAGGCCAGCCGTGCCTGGCGTGTGGGACAGCAATCCGGCGGCGGGTGCAAGCCGGCCGCAGCACATATTATTGCCGGTGTTGTCAGCGCGGCTGAAGGCCCCGATTAGAGCCGTTTGGGCTTGCCCGTGGCGATCACCTGTGGCAACTGGAGAGTATGCGCGCGGGAGGTTGGCCTTCCGGTCGCAGCACGGGTAACGCAAAGGCTCAGGCATTATGAAGGTTCAATTACCGGACCAACTGAAGGTTGATGTGCCGCCAACGAATTGGGGTAAAATGCTGGCCGCCACGCCGGTGGTGATGGCGGTGGTGGCCACCCTGCTGGCGGGGTTGGCCTCGAGCGAAATGACCCGCGCCCAATATGACCGCGCGCTCGCGGCGCAGCAGCAGTCCAAGGCAGGGGATCAGTGGAGTTTCTTTCAGGCCAAACGGTTGCGCGGCGCCTTCCAACGCAACTCGCTAGATTTGCTGCAAAGTCTCATCGAGCTCCGTCCGTTGGATGCGGCGGTGCTCCAGCATGCCGCTGAGCAAATGCCGGCGCAACCCAACCAGCCGGAGGCGGCAAGAGTGAGGACCGAAATGCTGGCGGCGCTGGATTCGGCAGCCGGGCAGAAAGCGCTGGCGTGCCTGCAACGCGGGGACGTGCCACCGGTAGGCCCGACGGCGGCGCCCGATCCGGCGGTGAAGGCGGCCTTGGACGCAGTCGAGAATCTGAAGCCGGAGCCCGAGCTCGCATCGCTCCTGGCCCGGGTGAGCGACAAAGCCCTGGACGGTGCGCTCCGCGCCGCACAGGACGTGGCCCAGACCTTCGATACGGCTACCAAGCCAATCAACAACTCGATTGACCAGCTCGAGAACCTGGTCGCTCGACAGGCGTCCTGCCTGCGAGGAATGCCTTCCTCGCCGGGGACTGGGGCTTCCCTCAGTCGCGACTTCACGGCGGCGCGGCTGCGTTACACGGCGCTACGATATGAGGTCGAGGCCCGGCTTAACCAGGCCATCGCGAACCTTTATGAGCTGCAGGTCCGCAAGAGCAACATATCCGCCGAGCGGCACCACGATCGCAGCCAGCGCTTCTTCTTCGGCATGTTGGCGGCACAACTCGGGGTAATCGTGTCCACCCTCGCCATGGCCGCCCGGCAGCGCAACTTGCTCTGGGCTCTCGCCGCTGCGGCCGGACTCCTGGCCATCGCGTTCGCCATCTACGTCTATCTGTATGTCTAGGTGGGCCACTGTAAGGTGAGAGTCATTACGGACGAGCGCTGTGTCGGTTATTCGCACCCGGGCCACCCGGAACGGCCTGAGCGCATCATCTCGACCTGGGCAAGACTCCGGGGCCAGACTGAACTGCCGATTACCTGGAGTGAGTCCGGCACTTGTGACGACGTCGCCATCCTGCGTGCGCACGCCCCTGAACATCTCGGCCGGTTGGCCCGGCTGGAGGACTTCGACGAGGACACGCCTGCTTACCCGAACCTGGTGGACTACGCCCGAGCCTCCGTTGCCGCCGCGCTGGGCGCGCTGAAGGCCGCGCGCGCCGGGGAAGCGGTTTTCAGCCTGATGCGCCCGCCGGGGCATCATGCCACGCGCAACCGGGCGATGGGCTTTTGCTACCTGAACAATGTCGCGATCGCCGCCCTCGAAGCGCTGGCCACGGGCGCCAAACGCGTGGCCGTGTTTGATTTCGACGTGCATCACGGCAACGGGACGGAGGCTCTGCTGCTCAATAAGCCTAATGCCGCCTTCTTTTCTATCCACCAATTCCCGTGTTATCCCGGCACCGGCACGCGTAACCTCGGCAACAACTGCTTCAATTACCCGTTGCCGCCCCAAACCGCGCGCGGCGAGTACCGGCACGTGCTCGCGAGCGCGCTGGAACAGTTGCAGGCCTACAAGCCCGGCCTGGTTGCGGTCTCCGCCGGATTTGACGCCTACGCGCGAGACCCGCTGGCTCAGGGAGCATTAGAAACAGAGGATTTCTATTGGCTCGGCCAATCGCTGCGGAACCTGGGCGTGCCGCTGTTCAGCCTGCTGGAAGGCGGCTACAGCGCGGATTTGCCAGAACTGATTCTGACCTACCTGAAGGGGGTGGAAGGGAAGTAGAGGAAATCCGAAGGCCGAAGCCACGAACCGCCCCGGGGCTGCAAGAACCCAAGGACCTGTAGAGCCGTCGCCCGGTCAATCGCTCTTCCTGCTTCATGCCCGGCGCGAGGTCCGCTAGTCTTAGTTCATGGTTTCTACCGACTTAACTCATTGGATTGGCAAGCCACTGGCCGAGGTGGACACACCCTCGCTGCTCTTGGATCCCGACGCTTTGCGCGCCAATATCGAGCGGATGGCGGCCTATTTTGCGGGCCGGCATTGCCGATTGCGGCCACATTTCAAGAGCCACAAGTGCACCCGGATTGCCCGGCTGCAGATGGAGGCGGGCGCTGTCGGTATCACCTGTGCCAAGCTGGGCGAGGCTGAGGTCCTGGCCGATGCGGGCATTGAGGACACCCTCATCGCGAATCAGATCGTGGGACGAACCAAGATGCTCAGACTGATTGAACTCGCCCGGCGCGCCCGGCCGATTGTGGCAGTGGATTCGCCGGACAACGTGAAGATGCTCTCGGGGGCGGCCTCAAGTGCGGGCGTGCGGCTCCGCGTATTGGTCGAGGTGGACATCGGCATGCACCGTTGCGGGGTGGCTCCCGGCCAGCCGGCCCTTGATCTTGGGCGCTTCGTCGCCTCTTTACCGGGACTGAGTTTCGAAGGACTCCAAGGCTACGAGGGCCACGTCGTGGACCTCCGGGACGAAACCGAGCGGACGAAGAAGACAAGGGCCGCCCTGAAGCTGCTGGTGGAGACCCGCCGCCACATCGAGCGTGCAGGTTTGGCGGTGAACATTGTGAGCGGCGGCGGCACCGGCACCTACACCGTGACGGGCGATTACGAAGGCATTGACGAAGTCCAGGCCGGCTCGTACGCGGCGATGGACTGGTGGTATCAGGACATTCGACCGGAGTTTCAGCAAGCGCAGACGATCCTGGCCACGGTGATTAGCCGCCCGGCCCAGAACCTGGCGATCATTGATGTCGGCCGAAAGGGGGTTGGCGGAGAGTGGGGACCGCCCAGAGTCAAGAATCTGCGTGGGGCGGAGGTAGTGAAATTCGGCTCGGAAGAACACATTAGCATTGCACTATCGGATGGTCAGCCAGTCAGCGTCGGCGACCAGATCGAGATTATCCCCTCTCACGGCTGCACGACCTGCACTCTCTATCGCGAGTATATCGTTCATCGAAATGGGACCGTGACCGACATCTGGCCCATCGAAGGCAGCGGGAAGCTGCGGTGAGCGCTGGCAGCTAAATATTCTCCCCCAGCAAAGGCGGCGCCTGATACCCCAGCTCGCTTTCGGGTGGGAGCGCGGCGGCTGCGCCGGCCAGGACGCGGTATTGGCGGATTTGGAAGGAGACTTCTTTACCGTCCTCCAAGCCCTGGTGGGCGTATTCCTCCTTGGTCATGCGGGCGCGAATCGTCAGCCCGCTCGGCAACTCCAGTTCGACGCGCAGCAGGACGCCCAGGAAGAAGGTATGCCGCAACACCGCACGGTAACGGTGCTGCGTCAGGTCAGAGGTAATCTGCACCGCGTAGGGGCGGAACCCGATCCGCAGCTTCTGGCCATCGGGCTGGCCGGAGGCGGGGAACTCCAACTCGCCTAGGCGCGCAACCCCACCGCGCACTTCCGGCTCCAGCACGTTCATTGCGCCAATGAACCGGGCCACGAACTCGTTGGCGGGCTGCTCATAGACCTCCCGCGGCGTGCCGACTTGCTCCAGGACACCGCCCGAGAAGATGACAATCCGGTTGGCCACCTCCAGCGCTTCTTCCTGGTCGTGCGTGACGAAGATGGTGGTCACATTCAAATCGTGGTGCAGGGTGACGAGCCACTCGCGCAGCTCCTGGCGGATCTTGGCGTCCACTGCGCCGAACGGCTCGTCCAGCAGCAGCACGTTGGGCTTGGGGGCCAGCGCCCGCGCAATGGCCACCCGCTGCCGCTGGCCGCCCGACAACTGGTGCGGGTAGCGCTGCTCCAACCCCTCGAGCCCGAAGAGCGTCAGCAACTCGTCGATCCGGGCCCGGATGTCGGCCGCCTTCCATTTCTTGATCTTGAGGCCGAAGGCAATGTTCTTGAACACGTTCATGTTCTTGAACAGGGCATAATTCTGGAACACGAACCCAATGTTGCGCTGCTGCACTGACAGATTGTTCACCCTCCGGCCTCTGATGAACACATCGCCGCTGGTCGGCATCTCCAACCCGGCGATCATGCGCAGCACCGTGGTCTTGCCTCCGCCGCTCGGCCCGAGCAGGGCCATCAACTCGCCTTCCTTGACAGAAAAGGTGACGTTGTTGACGGCCGCAACTCGGCCGAACCTCTTCGTCACGCCTTTCAGTTCGATGCTCATTAGCTATCAACTATCAACTCTCCCGACTATCAACTTCTGAGTCCGCGCCTGCCTCCACTCCAGGAAGGTCTTAATCCCCAGCGTAAGCAGCGCCAGCAGCGCCAGCAAGCTCGCTACGGCGAAGGCGGCTGCGGCGGATCCTTCCGTGGCGCCCTGGTAGAGTGCTTCGACCCGTAGCGGCATAGTCTCGGTCTGGCCGGCAATGTGACCGGAGACGACAGAGACTGCGCCAAACTCCCCCATCGCGCGGGCGTTGCAGAGGATGATGCCGTAAATTAGCCCCCACTTCACGGAGGGCAGGGTCACATGCCAGAAGGTCTGCCAGCCGTTGGCGCCCAGGGTCAGCGCCGCCTCCTCCTGCTCGGTGCCGGTGGCCTGCATGACCGGGATCAGTTCGCGGGCGACGAACGGGAACGTGACAAAGATGGTCGCCAACACAATGCCGGGCACGGCGAAAATGATTTTGAAGTTGTGCGCATCGAGCCACTGGCCAAAGAAGCCTTGCAGCCCGAAAAGCACGACGAGCATCAACCCCGCGACGACGGGTGAGATCGAGAACGGCAGGTCAATCAGCGTGATGAGGATGGGCTTGCCCGTGAAGTCGAACTTGGCAATCGCCCACGCGGCCGCCAGTCCAAAGAGGACGTTCAACGGCACGGTGACGGCTGCCACTAAGAGGGTGAGCCGGATCGCCGCCAGCGAATCGGGCTTCACTAGCGATTGCCAATAATGCGCCCACCCGTAGGCGAGGGCTTGCGCGAAGACGTTGACCAGCGGCAGCAGCAGAAACACAAAGCTGAACGCCAGCGCAATGGCGATCAGCACCCATTTGGCTACCGGCGATTCTTCTGTTCCGCGCGGCGACATGTTAATGTTGAAACCGGCTCGACCAGTGCTCCAGCAGGTTGATTACTCCCAGGAGAAGGAACGAAAAGACCAGCAGCACCACCGCCAGCGCGATGGCCCCAGTATAGTCGTATTCCTCCAGGCGCATGACGATGAGGTAGGGCGCAATCTCAGTCTTGAACGGCAGGTTGCCGGAGATAAAGACAATCGAGCCGAATTCGCCGATGGCGCGCGCAAAGGCCAGCGCAAAGCCGGTGAGGACCGCCGGCAGCAGCGAAGGGGCTATGACGGCCACGAATGTGCGCAGGCGTCCGGCCCCGAGGGTGGCGGCCGCTTCTTCCACCTCCGGTTCCAGGTTTTGGAGGACGGGCTGCAACGTGCGCACTACAAAGGGCAGGCCCACGAAGGTCAACGCAATCACGACTCCCAGCGGTGTGAAGGCGCCTTTGATGCCCAGCGGCACGAAGTACTGGCCGAGCCAGCCATTGGCCGCGAACAGGTTCGCCAGCGTCAACCCCGCAACGGCGGTCGGCAGCGCGAAGGGGAAGTCCACCATCGCATCTATGAAGCGGCGACCGGGAAACTCGTAGCGCACCAGGACCCAGGCCAGCAGCGTGCCGAACATCGCGTTCGCCACCGCCGCAACCAGCGACGCGCCGAAGGTCAGCCGGTAGGCGGCCAGCGCGCGGTCGGTAGTGGCCAGGCGCCAAAAGTCCGCCCAGGAGAGTTCGAGGGTGCGGACGACCAGCCCGGCGAAGGGGATCAGGACTATCGCGCTCAGGTAGAAGAGCGTGAAGCCCATAGTCAGGCCGAAGCCGGGCAGGACTCTGAATTGCTGGCGTGCCATGCGCGTTCAGCCCTGGCGCCGAAGTGGCCATTTCAACTGCCCCAGGGTGGGCGCAAGCATACTTCCCGTGGCGACCGTGAGCAACCTTCTCATTGCTACCGGTTCGCCTTTTGCATCTGGTCAAAGACTCCCCCGTCGCTGAAGTGCGTCTTCTGCGCCTTCTGCCAGCCTCCGAATACCTCATCAATCGTGAACAGGTTCACCTTCGGGAAGGTGTTGGCGTGTTTGGCGCTGACCGATTGCAGGCGCGGACGATAATAATGTTTGGCTGCGATTTCCTGGCCGTCGGGAGAATACAGGAACTCGAGGTAGGCTTGGGCCACGGCACGCGTGCCCCGCCGGTTGACGACCTTGTCCACCCACGTCACCGGCGGCTCGGCCAGGATGCTCAGCGAGGGAGCAACGATCTCAAATCCGCCCTGGTCCGACTCTTTGGCCGCAAGGAGCGCCTCGTTTTCCCAGGCAACCAGCACATCGCCAATGCCCCGTTGGACAAAGGTCGTGGTTGCGCCGCGCGCGCCGGTGTCGAAGATGACCACGTTCTTGAAGAGCCGGGCAACAAAATCGCGCGTCTTGGCCTCGTCGCCGCCCCATTTCTTCAGCGCATAGCCCCAGGCGGCGAGGTAATTCCATCGCGCGCCACCCGAGGTCTTGGGGTTGGGGGTGACAATCGAGACGCCGGGCTTCACCAGGTCGTCCCAGTCTTTGATCCCCTTCGGATTCCCTTTGCGCACGACGAACACGATGATCGAGGTGTACGGGGCGCTGTTATCCGGCAAGCGCTTCTGCCAGTCCGGCGGGATGAGTTTGCCCTTCTCGCAGAGGGCGTCCACGTCGTAGGCCAGGGCCAGGGTCACCACGTCCGCCTCCAGGCCGTCAATCACGGCGCGCGCCTGCTTGCCAGAGCCGCCGTGCGATTGCTTGATCGTCACCTTGTCCCCGGTCTTTTCCTGCCACTGCCGGGCAAAAGCCGTGTTGACATCTTGATACAGCTCGCGCGTCGGATCGTAGGAAACGTTCAACAGGGTGATGTCTTTCGCCGCGACCCAGCCGGCCGACGCTGCCAGGATGGCCAAGCTGCTCAGGTGAATGATTATTCTTCGCTTAAGCATAAACGTATTCAGTTGCGCGCACCCAACCATCAACCAGCTCGTCGCTGCCTGCCACTCTTCCGCTCCCCCAACCCACCACTCCATCGCTTCATCGCTCCAGCCGCCTGCCCCCTTCCGGTCCCTCAATCAGAATGCGATTTGGATGCGAGTGAACAGCACATTTTCGTCGTTCCGGGTCACGTTTGCCGGAGCGGATGACCCCGCCCCGCCGCCGCCGTCGAAGGGCGTGTGAGAGAAGCTGGTCTTCACCATCACGTTTCGGTTCAGATACCAGTTGAGACCGACCGACCAGGCGAATGCAGACCCGGCCGAAGTCGTCGGATCAGCAAATTCCGGGAACGCCGCCCGATCAACGCTCAACTCCGCGTACCGGCCCACGAGTTGCAGGGCGCCCCAACTGCCCTCACGAGGATTGAACGGTCGCCGCGGAACCACTCCGCCGGCAAAAGCAGCGTCCTCCCCGGTCAACACCCAGGGAGCCGAAACGTCCCAGGCCGTGTTCCGTAAGTGCGCCGAATCGTATGGAGCCACCACCGTCCGGGTGACTTTCTGATCGGAGATGACATACTCTCCGAGCAGCCCGAACGGCCCATAGTAGTAGTACCCCTGTGGGGATAGCCGCCAGTGATCGTCTGCTGCCACCACCACGGCCTTGTCGGCCGGGTTGTAGGCAAAGAACTGTTGCTGGCCGTCGGTGGAAGTAGCCGGGCAGGCTGCCACCGGTGTTCGACGGCAGTCCCGCGGTGTTGGTCGTGGACATGGTTTCGTAAGTGCCCGCCAGGCCGAACCCAAACCCTCGGAGGGCCGTTGCCGAGGATCTCCTGAGGGGCTGGAAGAAAAGCCGCCCGGCGAAGGCACGGTCATCCGCGAAGTCAACGTTGGGGGAGTTTGCTCCGTCGGTCATGCCGTTGAAGAAGCCAGCGGCGTAGCTGGCGCGCCCATCGAACAGCTCGCCGTGCAATTCGAAGCCGACATCGCGGTTCGGGACGAGGTCGGTCGCCAGCGACCGCTCATTGAACAGGATGTCACGGTCCTGCGCCAACTGTTCCAAGCCGAAGGGCACCTTGAACTTGCCGGCCTGGAACTGCAAAGCGGGGCTGTACCTGTAATTAGCGTAGGCATCGTAAATCGTCGGGCCGCTGCTCGGTGCGAAATCAGGCACGAACAGGAAATCGAAGTCCTGGAAGACCGTGCCCTGAAGAATGGGGCGTGCGCGGCGCAATAGCATGCCGTCATTGCCCACGAGCCCCGGTTCGTTAAAGAACGTCCGCGAGTCCACTTGCACCACGCCCTTCAACTGCATCGCGAAGTCGCCCTTGGCCGATGCGAAGGAAAAGCCGTCCTCGCCCATGCTGATCCGAGGCGCCTCCTTTGCTTTGGCCTCCTGGTCTTCTTGATCGAGTTCTCTTTGCCGCTCCAGGATCTTCACCTTCTGGTCCAATTCCTCAAGCTGTGGCTTCGATTTGCCCTCGCTCGGCTCTTCGGCGGGTGCTTTGCCGCGCTCGAGGGTCTGGACCTTGTGTTCGAGCTCCTCGATGCGTCGTTGCATTTGGCGGATGAGCTCAATTGTATTCGTGTCCGTTGCGCCGATCGCCGGCGCGGCGGGTGCGGCTGCGTTTGTGCCCTCGGCGCGCAATGTTTCGGTTGTTGCCTGCGCGCCAAACAGCGCGCCTATCAGCACTGCGTGGTGGAGTCTCGTTTGTCTCTTCTTCATAGTAGTTCGACAATGTTAGATTACGACGAATTCTCACGCTGTTTTTTCAAGCGACTGCTGGTCGACCGGGCACGATTGACGAGGTGTTTGGCCACCAGCTTTCTGGCTAGCGCTGGTCCTAAGCGCGGCAACGGTAGCGCTGCTTGGAGCAGGTCGCGCACGTTCGCCATGGAAAGCGCCGGCAGGACTTCCAGTTGAAAATCCTTCTTCAAACGCGGGTCCCGTTGATAGCTCTCTTTCCAGC
>Ga0326727_10007070_pt1 | contig 30098 bp, 25 predicted proteins | sample MB2enrmetagenome_FD_207643 | JGI IMG/M metagenome (GOLD analysis project Ga0326727, IMG submission 207643) | Lab enriched peat soil microbial communities from McLean, Ithaca, NY, United States - MB29MY | ecosystem: Environmental > Terrestrial > Soil > Wetlands > Peat | place: USA: New York... | reverse complement strand
GGGGTTCGGTGGGAGACATTTGGCGAAACCTCGCGGTTCGTGGTGAACACGCGAGAAACTAGCAATGCGGAACCGCGCCGTAATCGGTGGGCAGCGGGCACCGAACGCCCGGTCACTTGCCCGGTCAGAACATGCTCATTGTTTAGGTTTCGACCGGACGGCCTTGCCGAGACAACGCTAAGTCAGTTTGCCTTGGCGTTCGTTTTCGATCGGCCGGCAAAGCCTTCCATGCAGCAAGGGCTTGCCGATAACGGCAGTCCGTCGCGTCCATGCAATCCTTCAACATGGGATCGCGCTTCGGAGGCACCTTCTGGTTGGCGGAGTGCTCGTTCATCCACGCTATCGCATCAGCGAGCCTATCGTCGGCCGTCTTGCCCGCTTCGCTCCTGTCCGCGGCGTGGTCTTTCGCCGGCGGCGAGGCTGTTTCGGTCGGCTCCGATGTGGGCTTCGGCTTCTGAGCCAACCGCCGAGCCAAGAGCCGATCGAGAGCGCCCCGATCCACTTCTACGCCTGTCATCCAGTGGTGCCCACCAGGACCGATCCTCACGTTGTGCTTCCCTGCCTTTGCCAGATCGAACATCAGGCAATTGCCCTCTGGCTCGTCTGTATAGGCGTTCGGTGGCACTCTCGGGGCTCGCACGTTAGGCGGAATTTCAGCCATAGAATGCAACGGCGGGGCGGCTTCCCAGTCCACAAAGCGTGCTAAAAAGTCGATCAATTTGGGCTTAAGGCGATACTCCACGCCATCGATCCAGCCCCTCGCCGGCAGCAGTCCACCCTTGATCCACCGCCGCACCTCTTCCCAACCGGCTTCGGCCACTGCGTCGCCGAGAGACACCCCTTGCAAGACGCGGCTCGAAGCGCGCGGCGCCTGTTGCTCCTCCGTCATGCCGCACCTCCCGCCCGCAGTGCGACCGGTGCGTTTGATGATAAGATGGCAGTAGCCTGCATCTTCGCGCCCCCCGCGATCTGCGGGTCAGGGCCGGTGCGGTGCTGGAACACCCGCCGGCCCGCCCTGAATGCCCGGTGCCGCCGGGCGCGGCCTGTTCAGACGGCCTTGCGGAACAGCGTCACTGTGCCGCCCTCGGCAAGCGGCTTAGCACAGAACGCCGCCCACGCCTCCATCAGCTTGCGCCGCTTTTCAAACAAATCGCCTCGCCGATAAGCCGCTTCCGTCTCGTTCTTCACCACATGCGCCAGCGCCGCCTCCGCGACTTCGTTGGGGTAGCTGGTGCGCTCCGCTACCCAATCTCGGAAGGTGCTGCGAAAGCCGTGCGCGGTCAGATCGTCGCGGCCCATGCGCCGCAGCGTCATCAGGAACGCCATGCCGGACAGCGGCCTGCCCGACTTCTGACCGGGGAACACGAAGGCGCCGCCCGCTTCGTCATCGGCCGGCCGGAGCGGCGCCATCGTGCGCAGGATCCCCGCCGCAGTCGCCGGCAACGGCACGCGATGCTCGCGTTGCATCTTCATGCGCTCCGCGGGCACGATCCATGTGGCGTCCGCGAGGTCGATTTCCCGCCACCGGGCGCCTAGCACCTCGCCCGTGCGCGCCGCGGTCAGGATGGCAAACTCCAAGGCGCGGGCTACCACCCCGTCGCGGCCTCTCAGATCGGCCATGAAGGCGCCAACGGCCTTCCAGGGCAGTGCAGCGTGGTGCTGCACCGCGGCCACCTTCGAGCGTTCCGGGAGCAACTCCGTCAGGTGCCCGCGCCACCGTGCCGGATTTTCTCCGGTGCGCCACCCGCTCGCCCTGGCATAGTCAAGCACTGCCTCAATCCGGGCGCGCACCCGCGATGCCGTCTCGGGCTTCTTCCACCAGATCGGTTCTAACGCGGCCATCACGTGCGCCGTCGCAACGTCGGCCACCGGCAAGTCGCCCAGATGCGGGAAGGCGTAGGTTGTCAATGTGCTGCGCCACAGTTGCCGAAGGCGCGCGCTCCGCCATTCCGCTTCGTGCGCGGTCAAATACAACTCGGCGACCTGACGAAAGGTCTTTGCCCGCGCCGCCTGCGCCTGCGCCTCGGCCTTCCGGCGGGCTGCTTCGCCCTCGCGCTGCACCAGCGGGTCTATCCCTTGCCTCAGCAGACGGCGCCACTCGGCCGCCCTCTCGCGGGCCTCAGCCAGCGTCACGGCGCCGGGTTCCTCGCCGGCCCGGCCCAGGCCAGCGTCCCGCCGCTTGCCGCCGAAGCTGTAGCGGAGCATCCAAAAGCGGTTCACCGTGGGCTTGCCAGCCCGCACCAGCAGCATCAGCCCGTCGCCGTCCACGTAGCAGCCGGGCTTCGCCGTCCGCACCTTGGCCGCAGTCAGTCCGATGGCTTTTCTCGGCATTGCCAGGTCCTCCGGGTTGTGGGGACGAACGAAACCGGAGCTTTCCGTCCCCACATCTGTCCCCACAGTCTATTCCCGAAGGATGACGAACGCAAGCGAAAAGCAACGAAGGCGGTTTTGGATATTTGCTTAGGAGAACGGCGGCTTTCCGGGGGCACGGCGCAAAACCACGGAGGCACGCGAAAGCGGCTTTGGCTTCTACTCCGGGAGCCAGTTTTGCATCGCATCATGGCGGGTAGTGTCGTAACGGGCGCTACCCGCCATTGATTTTCAAGCGTTTTGTCGCCGAGTGAAGGCGCGCGCCACCGCTATCGCCGGTGGGACTTTTGGTGGGACTGACGGAAAATCGAGTCCCGCCTGATCAGTTCTGGTCCGTCTGCGGGGATACATGGGGCAGTTGAGCGATGCCAAAATCCGGCAGACCAAGGCCGCCGCAAAACCACGGAAACTGGCGGAGGGGGATGGTTTGTACCTGCTGGCCGCCCCGGCCGGCACCAAATCCTGGCGGTTTCGGTTCAAGCGGGCAGGCCGGGAGCAGGTCATCGTTGTCGGCCGCTACCCGGAGGCAGGGCTTGCTGAGACCCGCCGCCGGCGCGACATCGCGGTCGCCGCGATGCGGGACGGACGTGCCCCGCCGGCCGCCCGGACAGCTGGCGGGCCAGCAACAAGCGGTCTGTGCAGGTAACCGCGAACATATCTATGCCGGTGGAGCATTTTTCCGGGAACCACCCCTTTGCCCTGGAAACCTCGGTTCGGTGTGGAGTTCCGTAACCATAGACTCTCAATTAGTAGGCCCTCGGTTCAACTCCGAGCGTCTGCACCAGCGAAATCAATTGGTTGGTCGCTGCCAATGGTCCCGGGCCGGATTTGAGCTGGTTTTTAGTGACCTATGTAATGACCTTTGGAAGCCAGCTACCCTAGCAGCGATGGTTTTGATCGGAGCAGGTTCCAGGCTCGGATTTGTCATTCTGGTCGGTCGCGTTCCTTGCTTCATTGCAAGGTGCGTATGGACCCATAGTGACGGACGAGAAGCAAGAATATCGCGGCATACCGACCGAAAGGCGGTTGCCTGGTTCCCTAGCAACCCCGCTTGGGCTCCTGCCCTGCCGACGTTCCAGGGCCAGGCCTCCCAGTCCGGAGGCGATGCACACCGACGGCAGTGAAAGGGGGTTGACGGCCGCAACGCGAGGTCGTTATAGACTAGTCATCTTACCTCTGGAAAGCCACTGGCCATACCGCCGGAAGCCGCCCGTGAAGAGCGCCATCACCCGCCCCGAGGGGAGATCGAACGGAGGCTTCAACAAAGTCTTCGCCTTCCTGCGTAATCAGTTCCTCACTGGCGCCATTCAGCCGGGGGAACTCCTCGCCCCCGAGCGCGAGCTCAGCCTGCAGCTCGGCGTCTCCCGCCCGGTGTTGCGTGAGGCGCTGCGGGCACTGTCGATGATGGGCGTCGTCGAAATCATGCATGGTGTCGGTACCATCGTCCGCTGCCCCGACGTCTCCGTGCTCAGCGAGTTCTTTGCCTTTGCCATGGCGCAGCAGTCGGAAATGGCTGACGACGTGATGGAAGCCCGCATGGCCATCGAATACCACGCGGCTCGCCTGGCCTGCACGCGTGCTACCCTCGCCGATCTCGAACGGTTGCGTGCTGCCCTCGACAAAATACGTGTCACCATCGATGATACGCCAGCGGCGGCGGCTGCCGATTATGAATTTCATGACGCCCTGGTTGGGGCCGGCCACTCGCCGACCCTCCTGTGCATGTATCGGGCCGTGGCCCCTCTGCTGCACCGCACGCTTCGCGGGCGGCTCCGCCTGATGCGTCGTTATGCCGAGCTCAAGACCGCGGTCATCCAGGGTCATGTGTGCTTGTTCGAGGCCGTCGTCGCCCGCGACGAAGCCAGCATGGAGACGATCATGCGCAAGCATTTCGCCATCGGCGACGAGTATCGCCGCCACGCGGTCAGCGCCGAGGCAGTGCCATGACCGTGCACTCGGGGGTACCGTCCGGCCTGATGAGCATCGTGGCTCCACTTCAGCCCGTGCAAAACGACCTGACGAGGGCAGAATGCCTCGTGATGTTGAACGACACCTGAAGGCGGATCTACAGCATTGTAGACGCCGACACGATAAAGAGGAGAGAAACGGATATGAAAATAACGCGCAGAAGTCTCGGCCTTTCTACCGCAGCCGTTCTTGCTGCTCCGGTGATCTTGAAATATCCGGCCGACGCGGCCGAATTCAATTACAAGTTCGCCACGAACCAGCCGCTGACGCACCCATCCAACATCCGCGCCCAGGAGTGCATCAAGCGCATCCAGGAGCAGTCGAACGGCCGCATTGCGCTTCAGCTGTTCCCAAACAACCAGCTTGGCGGCGACACGCAGATGCTGACGCAGGTGCGCGCCGGCACCATCATGTTCTTCCCCATCTCCGGCCTCATCATTCAGATGATTACGCCGGTAGCGGGGGCCAACGGTGTGGGCTTTGCATTCAGCGACTACAAGACCGTCTGGGCCGCCATGGACGGCGACTTCGGCAAATACCTCCGTGAACAGATGCGTTCCGCCGGGCTCTACGTGTTTCCGAAAATCTGGGACAATGGCTTCCGGCAGGTTACAGCCGCCGCCAAGCCGATAAACACGCCAGCAGATCTCAAGGGTTTCAAGATTCGCGTCCCGGTCATGCCCATCTCGGTATCGCTGTTCGAGGCCTTCGGGGCGGCGCCGACCGGCATCAACATCAACGAGGCCTATTCCGCTCTGCAGACCCGACTGGTGGATGGGGAAGAGAACCCCCTGTCCATCATCTACAATTGGAAGTTTTACGAAGTTCAGAAGTTCGTCTCCGAGACCAATCACCAGTGGGACGGGTTCTGGCTGATCTCCAACCTTCGCCTCTGGGAGAGGCTGCCGAAGGACCTCCAGGAGGTGGTGTCGCGCAATATCGATCGCGCAGCGGACGATCAGCGGGAGGACATCCGCAAGCTCAATGACAGCCTGAAGGGCGAGTTGGAGAAGCTTGGCATGACCTTCAACAAGCCGGACATCGCGCCGTTCCGGGAGATGTTGCGCAAGACTGGTTTCTACGCCAGATGGCAGAAGGAGTTCGGACCCGAATGCTGGGGCCTGCTTGAGAAGTACACCTCGAAGCTCGCGTGAGCCGGGCAGCGGTCGACACACCGGAGGCTGGTGCCCCTGCCTCCGGTGTGGTGTGGGGCATTGACCGCGCCCTTGGCCTGCTGACGGAGCCCATCGCCGCCGTGCTGTTGGTGGTGGAGATGTTGCTGCTGTCCGCCGCCGTCACCGCCCGCTACGTGTTCGACCGGCCGCTCGTATGGTCGGACGAGCTTGCCACCGCGCTGTTCCTGTGGCTCGCCATGTTCGGTGCGGTGATCGCGCTCAGGCGCAACGAGCATATGCGGCTCACGGTATTCCTCAACCTCACCCCGCCCTGGTTGCGCGGCTGGCTCGACGCCCTGGGCTCGGCGATCATCCTCTGCTGCCTGCTCGTGCTGCTGGTGCCGTCGTGGACCTACGTGCAGGACGAGTGGGTGGTCATCACGCCGGCGCTCAGCTTCCGCGACGGCCTGCGGGTGGCGGGCCTCACGGTCGGCATCGTGCTGATGGCGGTGGTCGCGGTGCAGCGCTTGTTGCGCAACTGCCGCCCGCTGCAGATCGCCGGCGTGGTCGTCTTTGTCGCCGCCGCCGCCTTCGCCTTTCCGGCGCTGCAACCGATCCTCGAACCGCTCGGCAACATCAACCTCGCCATCTTCTTTGTCGGCGTCATCAGCCTGTGCGTGGCGATCGGCACGCCGATCGCCTTCGCCTTCGGCGCGGCCACCGTCGCCTATCTGGTCGCCACCACCGATACCGATCTCTACATCGTCATCAACCGCATGGACGAGGGCATGTCCGCACTGATCCTGCTCGCGGTGCCGCTGTTCATCTTCCTTGGCCTGCTGATCGAGATGATGGGCCTCGCCAAGGCGCTGGTGGACTGCTTCGCCGCCCTGCTCGGCCACGTGCGCGGCGGCCTGTCCTACGTGCTGATCGCCGCCATGTATCTGGTCTCCGGCATTTCCGGCGCCAAGGCGGCCGACATGGCGGCCATCGCGCCGAGCCTTTTTCCCGACATGAAGCGGCGCGGCGCCGATCCCGGTGAGTTGGTGGCCCAGCTCGCCGCCTCCGGCGCGATGAGCGAGACGATCCCGCCCTCGCTGGTGCTGATCACCATCGGCGTCGCCGCCGGGGTATCAATCGGCGGCCTGTTCACCGGCGGCCTGGTGCCGGCCGCCGTCGGCGCCTTCGCCATGGGCGTGCTGTGCTGGTTCCGCGCGCCGAAGGCCGATACGGGCGGGCAGCGGGCGCCGCTGTCCGTGATGCTGCGGCGTACCATCGTCGCCGTGCCGGCGATCGCGCTGCCGTTCCTCATCCGCAGCGCGGTGGTGGAAGGAGTTGCCACTGCCACCGAGGTCTCCACCGTCGGCATTCTCTACACCTTCGTCTGCGGCTTCCTGGTCTATCGGCAGTTCGATGGGGGTCGCCTGTATCCGATGCTGATCTCCACCGCCTCGCTGTCGGGGGCGATCATGCTGATCATCGGCATGGCCACCGCGATGTCGTGGGCGATCACGCAGTCGGGCTTCAGCGATACGCTGGTGAAGATGATGCTGCACATCCCCGGCGGCCGGGCCGGCTTTCTCGCGGTGTCGATCGGCGTCTTCGCAGTGCTCGGTTCGCTGCTCGAGGGTATCCCGGCGATGGTGCTGCTTGGCCCATTGTTGTTCCCGGCCGCGCGCGCCCTCGGCATCCACGAGGTGCAGTATGCGATGGTCGCCGTGCTGTCGATGGGGCTCGGCCTGTTCGCGCCGCCGTTCGGCATCGGCTTCTACTTCTCCTGCGCCATCGGGGGTGCCTCGCCGGACGAAGCCATGGGGCCTGTCTGGGCCTACCTTGGGGTGCTGCTGGCCGCCGTCATCGTGGTCGCCGCCGTCCCCTGGATCTCCATCGGGTTTTTGTAAGAGGCGCGAGAGCCGGCTGAACAGGGCCACAGATCTGCAATCGGCAAGGAGAGAGCTATGCGAATGAACGCGGGGCAAACCTTCAACTTCTTCCCCATCCCCACTGACATCCACTTCGGCCCGGGGCTCTTGAAGTCGCTGCCCGCCCACGTGAAAGCCTTGGGGACGGAGAAGGCCTTCCTGGTGACCGATCCGGGACTCAGGGCTGCCGGAATCCTTGACCGCGTGACGGGTTTGCTCGCCGCCAACGCGATCGGATTCGAGGTCTGCGACCGGGGGAAGCCGGACTCGTCATCGACCCTGCTCGACAGCGCGGCGCGGGAAGTGAAACAATCAGGCGCCGGCGTCGTCATCGGCATCGGCGGGGGGAGCTCGCTCGATTCGTCGAAGGCGATCGCCGCCCTGGCGACCAACCCCGGCTCCTGCACCGATTATGTCGGCATGAACAAGGTGCGCAACAGGCCGCTGCCCATCATCGCCATTCCCACGACCGCCGGCACGGGCAGCGAAGTGACTTACTGGTCGATCTTCACCGAGGAGGCGAGAGGCCTCAAGCTCGCCATCGGCAGTTTCCTGATCTATCCGACGATCGCACTCTGCGATCCCGAACTGACGCTCAACCTGCCGCCCGCGCTGACCGCTTCGACCGGCATGGATGCGCTGGCCCATGCCATCGAGTGCTGCACCAACAACGCCTGTTCGCCGATCTCCCGTGCGCTGGCGATCGATGCGGTCGAGCTGATTGGCCGCCATCTCAGGAGCGCCGTCCTGAACGGCGGCAACATCGAGTCGCGCTACGGCATGATGCTGGCCAGCACGATGGCCGGGATGGCGATGAACCCGACCCGGTTGGGCCTGGCGCATGCGCTGGCGATGCCGCTCGGAAGTTGGGATTTGCACGTTCCCCACGGCATGGTGCTGGCGATCCTGCTGCCGCGGGTCATGGAGTTCAACTACCTGGCCGAGCCCGACCGTTTTGTCGAGGTGGCCCGGGCGCTGGGGCAGCAGGTGGACGGCATGACCGTGCTCGAAGGCGCGCGCTTGGCCGTAGAGGCGGTCCGCGCGCTGGCGCGGGATGTCGGGATTCCGCCCACCATGGCTTCCTTCGGGCTGCAGGAGCGTCACGTCAAGCCAGTGCTCGAGGAGGCGATGAAGAGCGGGAATATCCCCGTCAATCCGCGCAAGGCGAGCGCCGCCGACGTCGAACGGGTCCTGAGGTCGATCCTGTAAAAGCGCTGGCCATGACCGGCGCGACGCGACGACGGCCGGTGGTGATCGTGTGCCGCCCAGCACCGGTCCTTACCGGAAAGTGAGGCAACTGTCTGCCAGGAGGTGTAAATGAGGATTGCTATCGGTGGTGACCATGCGGGCTTCCCGCTCAAGGCCACACTCATCGATGCCGTGAAGGCGCTGGGTCACGAGGTCACCGATTTCGGGTGCTACGACGAAAACCCGGTCGATTTCCCCGATGTCTCGCGCGAGGTTTGTGGGGCGGTGACCAGCGGCAAGGCCGACCGCGCGATCCTGGTGTGCGGCACCGGCGTCGGCGCCTCCATCGCCGCCAACAAGATCCCCGGCATCCGTGCCTCGATCGTGCACGATGGGCACATCGCCCACCAATGCGTCGAACATGACGACGTGAACGTCATGTGCATCGGCGCCAAGATCGTCGGGCCCTGGCTCGCCGTGGACCTGGTGCGGGGCTACCTCGCCGCCGAGTTCTCGACCGACGAGGATTGTCGGCGCCGAGTACGGAAGTTGATGGAAATGGAGCGGGCGTACACCCGCTCCGCTGAATAGGAGCTGCCATCATGTCCGGCCATCCGATTCCGGCTCAGCGATGGGTGCGCATCATTCCCGTTGCCGTCCTGATGTACACGATCGCGTTCATCGATCGGAACAACATCGCGTTCGGTTTCTTCGGCATGCAGAAGGACCTGGGGATCGCCGCTACCGCCTCGGGCCTTGCCGCCGGCATATTTTTCTTCGGCTACCTGTTCCTGCAGGTGCCGGGCGCGTGGCTGGCAGAGACGTGGAGCGCCAAACGGTTCATCACCCTGAGCCTGCTCGTCTGGGGCGTGGTGTCGATGTCTACCGCGCTGGTGCAGAACCTCACCGAACTGCTGATCGTGCGCTTCGTGCTCGGCGTGGTGGAAGGCGGCGTCTCGCCGGCCACCATGATCCTGCTGACCAAGTGGTTCCCGCTCAGCGAACGGTCCCGCGCCAACGCGCTCTGGTACCTCTGCATCCCGGCGGCCTCCATGATCACCGGACCGGTTTCGGGGTGGATCCTGACCTACTACGACTGGCGCATGCTGTTCATCCTGGAAGGCGCGCCGGCGGTGATCTGGGCGATCATCTGGTGGTTCATGATCGACGATTCGCCTGCCACCGCGAAGTGGATCGACCCGGCGGAGCGCGACTACCTGGAAACGACGATCCGGGCCGAGAAAAAGGCCATCAAGGCCGAAACGCCGACCATCCGCCAGGTCCTGCACAACCGCAACGTCATCCTGCTGCTGGTGCTGTTCTGCTTCCTGCAGGTGGGCTTCTACGGTTACGGCCTGTGGCTGCCGACGCTGGTGAAGGCGATCTCGGCTGGCACGATGATGCAGGTGGGCTGGATCACCGTGATCCCGTGGGGCTGCGCCATGATCGGCTCGGTGCTGATGGCGATGCGCGCCGACAAGACGCGCGACTACCGCTTCTGGATCGCCGCGCCGATCTTTGCGGCCGCGCTGTTCCTGACGCTGTCGGTGCTGGCCGGGCCGGCGCGGCCGGTGCTGGCAATCGCGGCGCTCAGCGTCTGCCTGGGGTTCATGTACTGCTATCCGGTCTTCTGGACCTCGATGACGGCCTTCGTCGCCGACGAAGTGCTGGCCGTGGCGATGGGGACCATCAATGCCATCGGCAACCTGGGCGGGTTCTTCGGGCCGTTCCTGGTCGGCTTCCTGATCGACCGCACCGGCACGATCTACGCCGGCGAGGTGCTGCTGATCGTGTTCATCGTAATCTCCGGCTGCTTCGCCTTGCAACTGCGCAACCGGCCGGCAGACATGGCCCTGGCCGGCCGCGCCAGGCCAGCGGAATAACGGGGACGTTGGGTCCGCCTGCAGGCCGGCGGCCTGCAGGCGGGATGCGAGGAAGTCGGCAGTCGGGGCGCCAGTCCATCCTTGCCAACGGAGGCCAGGAACTGACCGGCCTGGAGGAACAGCTCATGGAATATCGCCAACTCTCTCGGACCGACCTGAAGGTGTCGCGGCTCTGCTTCGGCACAATGACTTTCGGCCGACCGGTGGACCAGGCCACCGCGACTCGCATGATCGCGCGATGCATAGAGGCCGGTATTACATTCTTCGATAGCGCGAACGCTTACCAGCATGGCGAGGCGGAGATCATCCTCGGTAGGGCGCTCGGCGGCAAGCGTAAGAATGTCGTCCTCTCCACCAAGGTTGAGCACAAAATGGGCGAGGGGCCGGATCAGTCCGGACTCTCCAGGGCGGCCATCCTGGCGCAGGTCGAAGCCAGCCTCCGACGCCTGGGCACCGACTACCTCGACATCTACATCATGCATCAGCCCGACTACGCGGTGCCGATCGAAGAGACGCTGGCGGCCATGGACACTCTGGTGCACCAGGGAAAGGTCCGCTACGTCGGCAGCTCGAACTACGCGGCGTGGCAAATCGCCGAAATGCTGTGCATCTGCGAACGAAACCACTATCGGCCGCCGTTGATCGCACAGGCGATGTACAACCTGGTCGCGCGCGGTATCGAGCAGGAGTACCTGCCGATGGCCAGGCACCTCGGCGTGGCAACCATCGCCTACAATGCGCTGGCAGGCGGGCTTCTGACGGGGAAGCATTCACCTGGTCCCTACACGCCGGGTGGGCGCTTCGACGCCACGTTCTGGGGACATGCGCTGTACCAAGAGCGCTTTTGGCACGCCCGAACCTTTGCCGCCGTGGACGCGCTGACGCAGGCGGCGGCGGCGGCTGGACGCAGCCTGCCCAGCCTGGCCTTCAACTGGCTGCTGCATCACACCGCCTCCGACTGCGTGCTGCTCGGGGCCTCGCGCATGGAACAGCTGGAGCATAACCTCGCGGCCTGCGAGGACGGGCCGCTTCCCCAGGCGGCGGTGAAAGCGTGCGACGACGTCTGGACCGAATTGCGCGGACCGTCACCACCTTATAATCGGTAAGGCGCTCGATGAGCGCGCTCGGCCATCCGTCGGGAGTACCATCGGGGCTTTCTGTTCGGGGTATGGCCAGCCATCTGGCCGGCCCAGCAGCGTGACTTCAGCAAAGGAGTTGGCAATGTCTCTGAGTCAATCGGCGCGCGAAGCCATCGGGGCAAGGCTCAGGCACCTGCTGGCGGTGCGCGACCATGTCACCATCGACGGGGACACCCATCCTTCGACGCCCGCGCTCTATTCGGCCGCATTGCTGAGGCGACTGGCGGAGAATCCGGACTATTTCCACGGCAAGCCGATCAGCGGCGACGAATTGCTGCAGGACATGGACCACTCAGGGGTGGACATGGCGCTGTGTTGGCAGAACCCCGCGGTGACCGAGTACGTCGAGAACCAGGCCGAAAACTTTACGATCTTGCGGATGGTGAACGAGGGGATTGCGGATTTGGCGCGGCGGCATCCCACGCGGATCATCCCGGCGGGCTGGACCGATCCCAGGGCCCTTGGCGAGGACCGCGCGGCCGAGATGGCGCGGCTGTGCATCGAAGACTGGGGTTTCCCGATCATCAAGCTGAACCCAGCGCAGAATGCATACCCGATCGACAGCCCGGTGGTCGTGCGAATGGTGGACCGAATCGTTGCCCTCGGTGCGATCCCGGCGTTCCATTTCGGGGCAGATACGGAGTTCACTCCCGCCGAAGGGCTCCGTGCGGTGGCGCTGCGGCATCCTGATTGGCCGGTGATCGGCGTGCACATGGGTGGCGGCGGACCTGCCTATGTTGCGGCCGAACCGCTGTATCAGGCGGCACGCGCACTTGGCCTCGCGTGCCCGAACATCTTCTTCATCGAGAGCGCCAAGCGCGACGCACACATCGAAAGCGACCTCATTGCCTATCGCGCCGCCGGACTTCCGTTCTCGCGCAATATCGCACTGGGAAGCGATGCACCCTATGGCCGGATGAGCTGGAACTTCGGCGGTTACCGGGCCATGCTCGGACAGTTGCGGAACGGCGCCACGCACCCCGACCCCCGTCTGCGCGACAATCCCGGCCTGTTCGACGAGGACGCGGTGCAGGACTTCATGGGCCGCAATCTGGCGGATTTGGTGATTCGAGCCGACCGTTCACTGCTTGGGACGGGTTGATCGGGGCGTCCGCTTCCCTGGGAAAGAGCGATCGGGGGCGCCCGCCGCACAACACCGGACCGGCGGGGGGGGGCGATGGCGGCATTCCAACCGCCAAGATCGTTATGACCGGCACCAAACCGGTTGCGGTGATGCCCGGCGGCGGCTACGTTTGCTTCCGGTTGGGCCGGCTCAGCCGGATATACGGGAAATGTCGGATTGACGCAGTCGAGGTGACAGCATGAGCAAGGTGAGGGTTGGCCTGATCGGCAGCGGCTTCATTGCTGCGGTGCACATGCGCGCCTTCCGCCGGGTCTACGGCGTCGCCGTCGACGTCCGCACCGTGATCTCGCTCGATGACGACGTCGCCGACTTCGCCCGCCGCTTCGCCATCCCGAACAGCGGGCGCGACTGGCGGAGCATCCTCACCGACCCCGAGATCGACGTGGTCGACATCTGCACCCCGCCCGACCTGCACGCCGAAATGGTCGTCGCCTGCATGCGCGCCGGCAAGCACGTCATTTGCGAAAAACCCTTCACCGGCTACTTCGGCCGCCCGGGCGACGCCACCCCGGTCGGCACCAAGGTGGCGAAATCGGTGATGTACCAGCGGGTGATGGAGGAGATGGAGGCGACCTGTGCCGCCATCCGCGCCACCGACCGGCTGTTCTGCTACGCCGAGTGCTGGGTGTACGCGCCGGCGGTCGCCAAGGCGGCGGAAATCGTCCGTGCCAGCGGCGACAAGCTCCTGTTCATCAAGGCCGAGAACGGGCACAGCGGCTCGCACGCTGCCCACGCCGCCAACTGGTCGCTGTCCGGCGGCGGGGCGCTGATCCGCCAGGGCTGCCATCCGCTCACCGGCGCGCTCTACCTCAAGGGCGTGGAGGCCGCCGCCCGCGGCGAGCGCATCACCGTCACCGACGTCACCTGCGATGTCGGCCTGGTTACCCCCACCCTGGCCCCGCAGCAGCGCACCTACCTGCAGGCCCATCCGGTCGACGTCGAAGACTGGGGCGTGCTGAGCGTCACCTTCTCGGACGCCACCAAGGCCACGGTGTTCGCCTCCGACATGGTCATCGGCGGGCTGCGCAACCTGCTGGAGGCCTACACCACCGGCGGGGCGCTCTACGCCAACATCGCGCCCAACACCCACGTCGTCGCCTACCTGACCGACGAATCCCGACTCGGCGATGTCTACATCAACGAGAAACTGGACCGCAAAACCGGCTGGCAATTCGTCTGCGTCGACGAGGAAGGCATCCGCGGTTTCTTCGCCGAGATGCAGGATTTCATGGAATGCGTCAGCCTCGGCCGCCAGCCGCTGTGCGGCCTCGACCTCGCCTACGACACGATCAAGATCCACTACGCCGGCTACTGGGCGGCCGAGGAGGGACGCCGGATCAGTCTCTAGAGGCGCACACAGGAGATTCGGGACATGGCAGAAGCAACCTCGCGGCGGATCAGGTTCGCGGTGATCGGCGTCGACCACCGCCATATTTTCGAAATGACCGGCCGCCTGCTCGAACTCGGCCACGAATGCACGGGCTACTGGACCGACGGCGAGCCGCAGCCGCTCGCCGGCTTCATCAAGCGCTATCCGCACATCCCCCGCGTCGCCGACAAGCGGCGCCTGATCGAGGATCCGACGGTGGCGCTCATCCTCACCGCCGCCGTCCCCTGCGACCGCGCCGCCATCGCCATCGAGGCGATGCGTGCCGGCAAGGACGTCGGCACCGACAAGCCGGGCTGCACCAGCCTCGCCCAGCTCGCCGAGTTGCGCCGCGTCGTCGCCGAGACCGGGCGCATCTGGTCGGTGAACTATTCCGAGCGCTTCGAGGTGGCGGCGGCGACGCGGGCGCTGGAGCTGGTGCGTGCCGGCGCCATCGGGCGGGTGGTGCAGACCGTCGGCCTCGGCCCGCACCGGATCAACCGCCACCTTCGCCGCGAGTGGTTCTTCCGTCACGACGCCGTCGGCGGCATCCTCGCCGACATCGGCTGCCACCAGGTCGACTCGTTCATGACCTTCACCGGCTCGACCGATGCCGAAATCGTCCACGCCGCCATCGGCAACTTCGCCAATCCCGACCACCTCGACTATGCCGACTACGGCGAGATGGTGCTCGGCAGCCCGCAGGGCCGCGGTTTCGTCCGCCTCGACTATTACACTCCCGACGGGCAGGCCAGCTGGGGCGACGGGCGGTTCTTCGTCCTCGGCACCGACGGCTACATGGAGCTGCGCCAGGAACTCGACATCGCCGGCCGTGAGGGCCCGAACCATCTGTTCGTGGTCGACAACAAGTCCACCCGCTACATCGACTGCCGCGACGCCGGCCTGCCGTACTATCCGGCCCTCGTCGCCGACGTGCTCGACCGCACCGATACCGCCATGGTGCAGAGCTATTGCTTCAGGGTGATGGAGATCGCCATGCAGGCCGAGGCGAAGGCGACCCGGCTCGGCTATCTGGCGCGCTGAGCGACGGGGCGGCGGCGCGAGGCGCCCAAAGGATTGGGATCAAAGGGCCTCTCGGCCCTTTGCGGGGTCCAGGGGCAGAGCCCCTGGCCTTCTGTCCACCAATGAGGAGAGGAACACCAAGATGTCCATGACACGTCGCGGCATGCTTTACGGCTCGCTCGGAGCGGTCGCGGCCGGGGTGACGCACCGGGGGGCGAGCGCGGCCGCCGAACCCATCCGGTTCGGCTGGCTGGTGGCACTCACCGGCGCGAATTCGGCATTCGGCATCGGCGTCAACCGGGGTGTCGTCTATGCGGCGAACCAGATCAACGCCGCCGGCGGCGTCAACGGCCGCATGATCGAGGTCATCGCCCGCGACACCCAGGGCGATCCGGCGAAGGCGGTGAACGCCGCCGTCGAGATGGCCTCCAGCCGTAAGGTGCACGCCGCCTTCGGCCCCACCAACTCGGGCGAAACGCTCGCCACCACGCCGATCTTCGCCCGCGCCAAGGTGCCCAGCCTGGTCATCAACCTGGTCAACAGCCTGATCGATCCGGTGAAATACCCCAATGCCTTCCGCATGGGCGCCAACAACACCCAATGGGACGACGCCAACCGCCACTACATCCTCGACATCATGAAGGCGAAGAAGGTTGCGGTGATCGGCGACAACACGGGCTACGGCACCACCGCGACCGCCGATTCGATCGCCGGTTTCAAGAAGGCCGGCGCCGAGGTGGTCTATGACGCGGTGATCGATGCCAACGCGCAGGACCTGTCGCCGAATCTGCTGCGCGCGCGCGCCGGCGGCGCCGAGGCGGTTGCGGTGTGGAGCGACAGCACCGGCATGAATGCCCGGCTGATGAACGCGCGCGGGCAACTCGGCTGGGATGTGGTGTTGTCCGGCCATCCGGCCATGGGCTCGGGCGACGTTCTGCGGCTGCTCGAGAAGCCGGCCTACTGGGAGAAGGTCTACGTCATCGGCTGCAAGACGTGCAGCTTCGACGACAAGGGCAACCTGCCGGCGCCGACGCAGGCGTTCATCGACGAGGTGAAGGGCAAGGTCGAGCTGAGCGACACTTCGCTTTACTGGGTCCTGGTCGGGGTCGATGGCGTGCGTCTGGTGGCCGACGCCGTCGCCAAGACCGGATCGAGCGATGCGGACGCGATGATCGGCTACTGGAACCATGTCACGAAGTGGCCGGGTCTCTATGGCCACTACTCGTGGACGCCTGAGGAGCACAACGGTTACCCCACCGATGAGGTGGTGATGTCGCTTGCCAGTTCGCAGAAGAACGGCTGCTTCACCCTGGCGCCCGGTTACGCCTGATGCAAACCGGGCGCACCATCACGCCGGACCTGGTGGCGCTGCCAGATCATTTACGTCGATGGCGGAACGCTCGCGGGGCTGCAGGTCCGCATCGGCAAAACGACTAAACAACGCCAGGGGCGAACGACCATGTCGATGGCAATGTCGCAGCAGACGGCGATGGACAGCGCCGTCCGACACCTGGTCGAGGAGTACAGCCCCAGGGGCAACCGTGTGGGCTGGCTGATGATGGCCTCGATCCTGGTCGAGGCCTGGGACCTCTACGCGATCGGTTTCGTGCTCATCTTCGTCCGTGACCAGTTCCATCCCGATCCTCTCATGCTGGGCCTGGCCGCCGCGGGCACGCAGGCGGGCGCGGTGTTCGGTGCCCTGTTCGGCGGCTGGCTGTCCGACAAGATCGGCCGGCGGGTCATGTTCCTGGTCACCATGATCATGTTCATCGTGCTCGCCCTGGCCCAGGCTTTCGTCGCCAGCATCCTGCAGTTGGCGCTCATTCGTCTCGTTCTCGGCGTGCCGCTGGGCAGCGACATCACCACCGGTTACACCTACATCATGGAGTTCATGGAAAAGGGCCGGCGCGAGGTCATGGGCAACCGCTGGCAGTTCATGTTCGCGGTCGGCCAGGCGCTGGCGCTGGGCGTCATCGCGATCTTCATCGCCTCCGGCATGGATCACGAGTGGATCTGGCGCGTGGCGCTGGGCCTGGGCGCGGTTCCCGCCGCGATCATCCTCTACCTGCGCCGCGACCTGCCGGAGACAGCGGTGTGGCTGATCCGCCAGGGCCGTTTCCGCGAGGCCAGGCAGATCTCAATGCGTATGTATAATGACAACCTCGAGATGCTGCCGGATGCGGACGCGCTGGTGCGCAAGCCGCGGCCGAGCGCGTTCCTGGCCGACATCCGTCGCGACCCGATCCGCTGGCGGGCAACGATCTACAGTTGGATCGCCTGCTTCGCCCAGGGCAGCGAGTTCTCGACCTTCGTCTTTTACATTCCGGTCGTGTTCGTGATGGTGGGGGTCTCGTCCATTCTGGGGACCGACCTGGTCACCATGGGGCTGTTCCTGTTCGCCGCGGTGGCCGGATGGGTCGGGCCGATGATCACGCCAAGAATCGGCGAGCGCGGCATCAGCATCACCGGGTTCAGCATCGTGCTGGTGTCGCTGTTGGCCGCGGCCTGGGCACTCTACACCAGCCACATCTCGTTCCTGCCCTTCGCCGCGGCGGCGATGATGTGGGGGCACTGCTGGGCCTCGTCCAACACCATGACCATCTCGACCATGGTGGCCAGGCCGGAATACCGCGGCACGGCGAGCGGCTTCGCCTACATGCTGCTCAAGCTGCCGTCGTTCCTGGCGATCTTCCTGTTCCCGACCCTGTTCGCCGCGATCGGCCAGGCCAACGCCACCCTGTTCGTCGCCATCTTCCCGCTGATCGCGCTGCTCGCCGCGATCTTCATCCTGCCGGAGGTGTACGGTTTCGCGCACGACTGACGGCGCGGTGACCGTGACCGGCCTCGAGCTTCAGCGGCTACGTTGCGCGTGTTGGACTTCCTGTGGTGCTGGCCGGGGCCGAGTTACTCGCTGCGGGCGAGATGGCCTTCACGACGACAGTCAGCACCGCCGCCAGTGCCATGACGACGCCGAGGCCGAACATCGCGGCATTGAAAGCCCCCGTCACATCCTTGCTCCAGCCGATCAGGGGCAAAACGATGATGCCGGAAATGTTGGCGCACGCAATGATCAGGCCGAGCGCGCCGGCCGATGCGCGGCCGGTCAGGAACGATGTCGGCAACGTCCAGAACACCGGGAAGGCCGCATAGATGCCGATACAAACGAGCACCAGCCCGCCGATTGCGACAATCGGGGTGGAGAGCCAGATGCCGGTTATGACGTAGCCGAGCGCAGCCACGGCACAGGTGGCGACAAGGTGCCAGATCCGCTCCCCGGTTACATCCGAGTGGTGCGCGAAGAAATACATCACGAAAGCGGCACAGAAATACGGTATCGAGGCAACCACGCCGACCAGGGAATCGGACGGCACGAAAACCTTTATGATCTGCGGAATCCAGAACATGCTGCCATAAAGGCCGGCGTTCTGGAACAGGAACATGATGCAGAGGACCAGCACGCGGCGGTCGGTCAGTCCTTCCAGCAGCGTGAAGTTCTGTACCTTCTGGCTCTGCTCGCGTTCCTTCGCCAGCACGCCTTCAAGCCAGTCGCGTTCGGCGGGCTCAAGCCAGCGCGCCTTTGCCGGACGGTCGACCAACACGACCAGACAGGCCAGACCGGCGATAATGGCCGGCACTCCCTCAAGGAACAACATCCAGCGCCATCCCTCGATGCCGAGCAGGCCGTCGCACTGCGTCATGATGAAACCGGCCAGCGGCGAGCCGAAGGCGCCCGCCAGCGGGTAGGCGAGCATGAACAACCCGACGATGCGGGCCCGATACGCCGCCGGATACCAGAGTGTCAGGAAGTAGATCACGCCTGGGAAGAAGCCGGCCTCCGCCAGGCCGAGCACGAAGCGTGCCGCGTAGAACTGCCACGCTCCGCTGATCAGGCCGGTGCCCGCCGAGACGATGCCCCACACCACCATGATCCGGCAGATCCAGATCCGCGCGCCATGGCGCTCCAGCATAAGATTGCTCGGAATTGCGAACGCCACGTAACCAAGGAAGAAAATGCCGGAGCCGATCCCGAACACGGTCGCCGAAAATGCCAGCGACTTGTTCATCGTCAGCGCCGCCATGCTGACGTTGGAACGATCAAACGAATACAACAGGTAAAGCACGGCAAGGAAAGGGATGAGCCGGATCGCGTTCTTCCGCAGGATGGCTGTTTCGTCGGCGCGGTTCATGATGTTGCTCATGAGATTTCCTTTTGTGTTGCAGGGGCGGCTTGCCGAAAGGCCGGCTTCCGGCGCTACCCCTTCTGCATGATCGGCGGCAAGGGGGCCTTGGCGTAGGCTGCCTCAAGGAGCCGCAGTGCCGCGGCCATTTCCGGCAGGCCGGCTAGCGGCGGCTCGCCATGCGCCGCCCGCGCCAGCACATCGTGCACAAAGGCAGGATAGTACGGCGGATTGGTCATCGGCATGGGCACGAACCGCGGCTCGCCGCCGAGCGGTATCACCTCAAGCCCGGTCGCGTCCTTGGCGGCAAAATGGTGGCGCGGCGTGCGGATGCTGAAATGCATGTCGAACGTCATGTGCGGGGCCGGGTAGATGTAGCCGGTCTCGATCAGGCACGCGCCCGCGCCGCTGCGCAGGAGCACCACACCGTGATCCTCGACGTCCACGCCGTCGACCGCGTTCGACATCATCGCGGCTTCGGTGCGGACCCCGGGCCCCATGAGAAACAGCGCCAGGTCGATGAAGTGGATGCCGAGATTCAGCATGCAGCCGCCGCCGCTGGTGCCCCGGCTCAGCATCCATTCGCACCCGGTCGAGCGATAGCGGTCGACCGAGCCCGCCACGAACTTGAAGGACATGTAGAGCGGCACGTCGTCGCCGGCGACCTCGTGCATCGTCTCCACCATCCGGCTCTGGCGGAACACGAACGGAATGGCGGCAAACGCCTTTCGCTCGGCACCAAGACGTGCCAGTTCGGACACTTCCGCGAGGCTGATACCGGCCGGCTTCTCGACGGCGAAGGGAATGCGCCATTCGATCAAGGCGCGGCACACCTCAGCCATATCGCAATGCCGGCCGAGCACGAAGACGAACTCGGGAGCAGCTTCGGCACACATCGCCCGCCAGTCGGTCCAGCCCCGGCACCTGGCCTGCTCGGCCACACGGTGCGCCTGAGCAGGGACGGGATCGGCGACTCCGACGACTTCGATGCCCGGGACATCCAGGCATGGCGCCAGATAAAGGGGAATGTGCCAGTGGCCGACGCCCGTGAACGCTACCCGCATGACTTGCCTTCCGTTGCCACAGTCTGACCCGTGCCGCGGCCCGATAGCGAGGCGCTGCCTCGCGCTCCGCCCGGGCTTCGCCCGGGACCCACCAGGTCCGGCGCGCGCCTTCGCGCGACGGGCCATATGGCCCCTGGACCCCATTTTATTATGACGCTTCGCGCCAAGTGGTGCCGCCGCGAGAATGGCGCCAGGCGCCTGAACGAATGGGTTCCAAGGGCCTCTCGGCCCTTGGCGGGTCCAGGGCAGAGCCCTGGCCGGTAGTTGGCGATCAGCGCGAAAGCGTGCGCGATGTCTTCTCCGATGGCGGAAGAGCCCCCCATGACAAGAACAGGCTTTTTCTCAAACAACATTCTGCTCCGCGGCGCAGTCTGTACTTGCAACAGGCCGAAGAGGCTGCGGACCAGGGGGTCGAGGACAACGACATCAACCACTTAGCCTATTCCTTGGTCGCTTTCTTTTCGTTGTGTGGACATCTTGTCAGATGGCGGATGAGGCGTCAAGTTGTAGGGGCCTGGCAAAGAAGGACGCTGCGCAATGAACACTTCGGAACAGACCAGACCACCGGCGATGCTGATCGTGACCATGGAGCCGCCGGCCGACCTGGAGGACGAGTTCAACGACTGGTACGATCTTGAGCACTTTCCGCAGCGGGTTGCCCTGCCTGGCTTCGCCGCCTCGTCGCGGTGGGTCTGCATCGAAGGCTGGCCGCGCTATCTGGCGCTTTACGATCTGGCGAGCGTGGACGCTGTAAAGACGCCGGAGTACCTGGCCTGTTCCGGGCCCGGCGCGACCCCGTGGACCCGGCGTGTGGTGGCCCGCACGCTCGGGCGGCAGCGCATCGTTGCCGAGGAGATCGGCGCCGTCGGCCGGCCCGGCGCGGTTTCCCGACTGCTTGGTGCACGGTTTCCGTCAGCCGGGCAGGACGTAGCGCAGGCCCTGCTGGCGGTGCGGGTACCCGGACTGCAAAGCATCCGGTGCCTGCAATCCGAGCAGGAACAATGGACGATCGCCACGTTCGCCCGGCCGGTTCTGCTGGCTGACCTCGTCGAGGCTTTCGGCACCGCCGCCGGGGTTGGCGCCACGCTGTTCAACCTGTACGTTCCTTACTTTCGGGGCGGCTGACACATGCAGAGCGGCGAGCATACGATAGAGGTCAACGGCCAGCGCCTCCACTGCCGCATCGGCGGGGCGGACGCGGGGCCGTTGGTCATGTTCAGCAACTCCCTGCTGACGGACCTTTCGTTGTGGGACTCCGAGGAAGCGGCGCTTGGCAAACGCTGCCGCATTCTTCGGTATGACCAGCGAGGGCACGGCGCCAGCAGCTTGCCCAAGGCGCCGTGCACGTTCGATCAGTTTGCGGACGATGCCGTCGCGATTCTCGACAGTCTCGGCATCGAAAGCGTGATCCTGGTCGGCATCTCGATGGGGGCGGCGACGGCGATCAACCTGGCGGCGCGTTATCCCACGCGGCTTCGCGGTCTTGTCGTCTGTGACGTCGGGTCGGGTTCAGGCCCGAACGGGCGCGCCCTGTGGGACGAACGCTTTGCCTATGCCAGGGCGCACGGGATGGACGGGCTGGCCGAGATCACGGTGCGCCGTTGGTTCCGGCCTGGTGCGGTCGATGCCGCCCTCCCGGGCGTCGAGAAGGCGCGTCGGATGGTTGCGGCGACACCGCTGGAGGGCTTCGTGGCCGCTGCCAATGCGCTCCAGGATTTCGATCTGCTTCCGTGCCTGCCGCGGATCCGCACGCGGACCCTGGTGATGGTCGGCAGCCACGACGGTACATTGCCCGAGGTCATGCGGACGATGAGCGATGCGATCGCCGGGGCGGAATTCCGCGTCATCCCCGAAGCCGGTCACCTGATCAACCTGGAGCAACCCACGCCGTTCCACGAGGCCCTGCAATCCTTCCTCTGACCGGGCTGATCGGCTGCGCCTGCTCGGAGTGCGCTATGAGCGCCACATGCGCCCGACCGGCCTGCCCCCCTCCACCGTCACCCTGACCGCGAAGTCATAGCGGTCGACGTCGAGTGCCACGTCGACATCGCCGGGCGGCAGGTAGGCCCGCGTGGAGTCGCGGAACCCGGCGGCGTCGCCACCGGCAAGGATCACCTGGCGCACCGCCTGCGGCGCCCCCTGCTTACCCGTCAGCAACTGGCGCAGGTAGAGCGCGCACAACTCGTCCTCGTCGGTGCGCGCGACCCCTTCCTCGCCCATCGCCACCAGGGTGATCCGTCCGGTTCCAGCCGCCGCCAGCGCTTGAGCGGTGGCGCGCGCCGTCACCAGCGACGCGGCGCAAAGGAACTCCGCCCGCCCGGCCGCCGCCACGATGCCCTGGGTGCCGGCGCTGGTGCGCTGGATCACTGTCCGCCCACTGAGATCGACCCCCAACAACTCGGTCGGGGAATTGCCGAAGTCGAAGCCCTCCGCCTTCAGCCCGTGCACCTCACCCATGCAGACCTCACCGACGCCCGTCTCGCGCAGCGCCAGCGCCGCCTCGACGCTGCCGACCATAACCACCTGCCTGGCTCCGTTGGCGAGCGCCACCGCCGCCGTGGTGAAGGCGCGGAACACATCGATGACGGCCACCGCGCCCTCGGCCCGTTTGGCCCCCGCGAGCAGGCTTTCGATCCGAACGTCCACCTCTGCCTCCATCGAGATGCGAAGAAGCATCGTCACCGGCCAGTCCCTGGCGGATGTTGCGGCACGCCGGGCGGACCATGCTAGCAGCGTGTCGGAGTGGCGTCGCCGGTCGGTGGGGTCTCAGGCAGTGCCGGACACGTTCATCGGGATCAGTCGGCGTACATGCAGCAGGTTCGTCCAAACCTCCCACGGTCAAGGAAGCTGCGGGCGAGAAAGGCTGCGGGCTGGTTGGCATGGAACACCTGGTCCACCACCACGGGAAACCGCCCCGCCGCGTGGTCGTCCAGCGCCGCCTGGAGGTCGGCGGTGGTCCCCAGGCAATTGCCGATGATCGAGAGATTGCCCACGATGAGCGTGCCGAGCAGCATCGCGGGGTTAAGGCCAGGGTTTTCCCGCCCCGTCGCGCCAGTGATGCGGGTGTGCTGGTCCTGCAAGCCGCAGGTGATGTACTTCCCCTCGGCACCCAGCAGCGGCAGCACCCAGGGCAGATAGATGTCGCAGAACGGATCGATGATCGCCCGGTAGCCGCCGATCCGTCTTGCCTCGTCGACGAGGGGATGATCGGGGGGCAGGAACGCCGCTTCCGCAGGCGGCATGACGAACCGGCGCTTCAGCCCGAGGCTTGCCAACTCCTCCGCGTTGCGGTCGTTCGACGCCAGCCCGTGCACTTCGACCCCCAGGGCACTGAGACGCGACAGCGCGAACAGCGACGTGCTGGAATGCGGAGCGGTCAGCAAGACCCGGTCATCGGGACGGAGCGCGAGGCGACGCACCATTGAATAGGCGGTCTGGGCGCAGATGCTGAACCCCGCGGCGACCTCGTCCGCCATCGGCCCGGGAATGCGCAACAGCTTGGCGCGAGGCAGCACCTGGATTTCGCGCGAGCCATGATTGTCGGGGATGCCCTGCCGGAGGCCGGTCGCGGCACCCGGCCACGCGGAGTCGAGCCAGCAGTCATTCGGAATCACGCGATCGCCGGGCCGCAGGTCATCGACGCCCGGCCCCACCTCCAGCACCGTCGCGACGAAGTCGGAGCCGATCACGTAGAAGCCGTTGCTGCGCGGGCTCACCGCCATCGCCAGAATCAGCGCACGGTCGCGGTAGTTGCAGGCAAAGCCACGGATTTGCAGCTTGACCATTCCGGCGCTGGCAGGAGACGTCGGATCGAAGGCGGCCTCCGCGATATCGACGAATCCCACATGCACGTCGATGCCCTCGAGCCGCAGTGTGGCGGCCCCGGCGATCGAGCGGCGGGCGTCGTTGCCCAGGATGGCGAGCGCTCTCATTGGACCCCCTTTGCGTCCCGAACCTGGCGCAGGATGGTGCGCGTCTGTTCATCCGTGAGCCATACCAACCGTGCGGCCAGGTAGGATTTCGCGGCCATGGCGCCGTCCTCCTCGATGGTGATCTTGACGTGATGTTCGTTGCGCAGGATGGCGCCGCGGTGCGCCGGACCGGGACACGCGGGGTGGTGCGCCAACCGTTCGTCCCAGGCGGCCCTAAGGATCTGCTGGTGCGCCAGGCCCCACCACCGGCTGAGTTCACGGAGCTCCTCCTCGCCGGCGAGGCCAAACGTGCGCAGGGCTGCGTGCATCGCGCCGGCCGCCTCGGGGCGGGCCGGCCTGATCTCCATGCCGAGCCGCGGCAGCACGCGATCGGTGACGTCGAGGCCAAGGCGGAGCTCCGCTCCCTCGGTTCGCGCCACCAGGGTTGCCAGTGCCTGCCGCGCACCCTGCCAATGCATCGCATCGAGCATCGACGCCAGTTGCTCGGCCGGCACGTCGCGGAGGCATAGCCTGAGCTGGCGTGCGGGCCGCGACAGCATCAGGCCGAACTGGAACAGCGTGCCCCCCTCCGGCAGGGTGGCCAGGCAATCGGCCACCGCCCGCCGCACCTGTGCGGGCAGGGCCGCGCCGCCGAGCAGTGCCGCCGCCTCGAACAGCCATTCGAGCCGCTCCGCCTCAGGGCCGCCGACACGCGCACCGACGAACACGCTCGGCACCGGAAGCTCGGAGGGGGGCGACGTGCCGCCGGCGAGGTCGAACTCCAGCCAGAGGTTTTCGATCCGTTCCGCCAGTGTGGCCTCGGTGGACCAGGCCGTGCAGAACCGGCCGAGGTCCTGCCAGGGTGCCGCGCCGAACGGCGCCGTCCGCAGGGCTTCGGCAAGCGCCTCGGGCTCGCCGGACCCGTGGGCGGTGCAGAACAGGAAATCGGTCTCCGCCAGATGGCCGCCCGGGCGGCACTCGAAGCCGAAGAACCCGGTGGCCGCGGCAGGGAACCGCGCAGCCACCGCCAGCACTCGGGCCTCGGCGGACGGCGGCAGGAATCCCCACGGCGCTCCCCGCGCCAGGCTGGCGCGCACCAGCGCGTCCATCCCCGCCCCGGCGTCCTGCGGACTCATGGCAAATCCTCGACGTAGGGAGGGAGTGCATGGCGTGCCACGTACTCCACCACCGTCGCACAGCGATAGCGAGCATGGCATGCGGCCCGCTCCGCCGCGCTGGGCAGGTCGCACACGGACGGGTCGGCGGGCTCCGCCAGGGCCAGCGCCCGGAGCGCGGTCTCGATCATGCGGAACGTGTCCTCGTAAAGCGTGAGCGCGTGCCACCCGTTGCTGACGCGCACCATCACCGCGTGGTGCAATGCTGGTCCGGACCGGGCGAGGGCAAGGCTGGAACAGAAGGGCACCGGCGTGGCCGGCGGCGCCGGCCGCAAGGCCAGGTTGGCCAGCGCGATCTGTGCGCAGCGCAGCAGCCGGCCGCGCCGCCCTAGCGCCGCCAGCGCCAGGATGGCGCAACTGGTCGACAGCACCGGGTCGAACCCGCCAAAGCCGTGGCCGCCGTCCATGGCGGCGGCGACCTCCTGCGCCAACGCGGCACGCGCTGCGGTGAGCTCTGGGCCGCCCTCGGCCAGGGCCAGCGCCAGCAGCCAGTCGAGCAGGAAGGGGTTGGCGATGAACAGGCTGCCGCGGCACGCGAAACGGGCCTGCAGCCAGGCGGCGCCGGCCGAAGCGTCGAGCCCGTGCCGGCGCCGCAGGTGCACCGCCAACGCGGTGGTGGCAAAATCCGGCTGGCACCAGTGGCGGGTTGCCGGCTCCGCGCGCATCACGCCCTCGCCGCCGTCGGGCGAGAATAGCTGCGGCAGCACGCCGCCTTGCGGGGTCGCGAAGCGCTCCAGCCCGGCAACGGCCTCGGCGTCGTCCAGGCCCAGCAGCACCAGCCCGGAATCGATCGCGGTCGGCAAGCGGCCGCTCTCGAACGGCCAGAGCCCGGCCTTGGCGTGCCGTTGCAGATGGCGGACGAGCAGCAGCGCGGCAGCCTGGGTCGGCGGGTCGGAGCCGACGCGGCGGAGCGCGCGCAGCAGCAGGCCCAGCGGAACCAGATCTCCCATCGGCTCGGCCGGCGCCGGCGCCGGCGGGCGGCAGGTCATATGCAGGGCGCCGCGGCGTGCCGCCTGCGCCAACCCCAGCAACTCATGATGGACCGCCTGACGGGCCGCTGCCACCCGCGCCGCCCCGGCCTGCAGCAGGCCGGCTCCCACCGCCGCGTCGATGCGCGCGCCGGCCAGGAAGAACCGGTTGCAGTTGAAGGTCCGGCTGAAGCCGGCCAGCAGGCCGTTCAGCAGATGCGCCGCCAGCAGGTTCTCGAAGCAGGCGACATGGAACTTGCCGCGCCGCGCGGTGCCGCCGTAGCTGACGCCGCAGGCGCCGAGCAGTTCATACCCCGAGGTGTCGGGCGGCTGGTCGAGGGCGGCCTCGGCAACGGCTTGAGCCTCGCCGGCGACGTTCACCATGAGCGCCACACCGGTGCCGTCATCGCAGCGTCCGAGCCCCAGACAGATCGGCGCCTCGGAGTGGAGGGCGGCGATGCGGCCGGCCTGGGCCGCGAACAGCGAAGCGTCGCTCGCCGCCGGCGGAGCGGGGCGTCCGGCCAGCCAGTCCGCCGCGTCCTCGGACACCAGGCAAGCCCCACCGGGGGCCAGGGCGACCGCCGCGCACCCTTGCAGGCTATGCGGGCCGGGCAGGTGGAAGGCCGCGGCCAGCGTGACAGGGTCGGCGATGCGGCCGAGCGCCACCGGGTCGAACAGCACGATCCAGGGCAGGTCGGCGGTCAGCGACTTCAGCAACCGTTCCGCCGCTCGGAGAAAGTCCGCGCTTGCCATGCTCCCGCCCTCAGGCAAATCCGAACCGGGGTGCACCCCGCTGGAGCAGGCAAAGGCCGATCCCACAGACGCCGTTGAGCAGCCCTGGTACGATCACGCCCTCGAGCCGCGGCGTCACCGGCGCGAGGCAGCCCGCCACCGCCCGCGCCGCGAGCCGCCTCTCCAGGCGTTCCGCGGCAGCCACCGCCTCACCACCCGCCGCGCGCAGGCTCCAGGCGATGCCGGCCGCGCCGCGCAGCAGCGAATCGTTGTCGTCCGGCACCGCCGCGGACAGCGCGGCGACCAGCCGGGCTGCGAGCCCATCCTCACCCGCGGCCAGGGCGGCCAACAGCCAGCCGGCCGCGCCGGTGCCCAGCCCCGGCGGCAGCCCGGCCGCCGTCTCGCAGTCCGGCAGCAGGCCCCGCGCGGCGGCACGGAACCGGGGCTCGTTTAGCCGGGCGGCGAGCCGGCCGAGCGCGAGCGCGATGCCGGCCCGCCCCTGTAGCAGGCCCTGCGCCGTGACGGCCGGACCCCGCTCCGCCAGCACCGTGCCCCATTCGCGGAGCCGCTCGCCGAGGTCGGGTGCGCCCGGTGCGTCCCCCACCACCAGGCCCGCCAGCGCCAGGCCGGCGAGGCCGCTGGCCAGCGCCGTGTCGTCGACCGCGCCCCCCGCCTCCGAGGCGATGCGCGCGATCAGCTCGAAGCCGCGGGCAACCGAGCGGGGGCGCCCCGCGGCCGCGCCGCACCGCGCCAGCACCGCGGCCACCCCGGCGGCGCCGCCCAGCAGGTCGCGTGCGGACGGCGGCAGGCGCGGCTGGGCAAGCAGCAGGTCCGCTACCGCATCGAGATTGGCCATCCCGCCGTCCCGCCACGCCGCCACGGCGGGATCGCCGCTCACCGCCGCCAGCTCGGTCAGGAACAGGACGATGCCGGCGGCGCCCTCGCCAAGGCCGGGGCCAGGCCCGGCATAGCTCAGCAGGTCGTGGCCCACGTGATGATGCAGCGACGACCATACGAGGCCGCCCGCGGGCGCGGGATCCGCCAGCCCTGCCACGGCCTCGCCGATGGCACGGGCGGCGAGCAGCGGCGCCGGCGCCTCCCCGAGGGCGGGCTCCGGGCAAGGGCCGGCGGCGGCGCTGCCGGCCACGCGGGCCTGCAGCGACAGGCCGACGATCCGCCGCTGGCGCCGGATATGCGCCTCGTCGAGCGCCGCAAGGCGCCGTCGCGCGGCTGCCAGCGCCGATTCGGCAAACAGCCCGGGCGCCACCAGGCCCTGCCGGTCATGCAGGTCCACGCTGTCGGTCAGGGTGAAGAAGAACGGAATGTCGAGATCGTTGAGCGCGCGCTTCTCGGCATCGATCACCGGCGTGAAGGCCGGCCTGCGGCTCTGCGGCAGCAGCGGGCGGGCCAGCCGTTCCAGCGCGATGTCGCGGGCGCGGCCGTCGGCCATGAAGCTGGCATGGCAGGACAAGAGGCCCAGACGGACGTAGAGCGAGGTGTCGCGGAACACGTGCCGGACCGGCAGGCTCTGGAAGCCATCGAGCGGGCCTCCGGCACGCCCGAGGTCGTCCCGCCGGCTGGCGAGGAAGCGCAGCATCCGGCCGAGGCCCTCGGCGATTTCGCCACCGTGGGCGAGCAGGTCGGCCTCTACCGGCGCCTCACCCGGGCGGTGTTGCGTGCCCGGGCCGCCCGGCGCGCAAAACGCTCCGAGTTCGATGAATGCCGTCGATCCATCCGGCAGGGTCAGTCGTTGCAGCAGCGGCAACAGCCCGATCGCGGCGATGTCGTAGCCAGGCCAGAACGTCGGCTCAGCGACCTGATAGGCCTCGCGGGTGACCTCGTTGTTGAGCGGGCAGGGCTGGATCATGGTCTCCAGATCGACCGGGACGGGATGCGCCCCGCTGGCGATCAGGTTCTCCAGATGCAGATCGGTGGCGTTCAGCAGGTGGGCGAGCCCCAGCAGCAACCCGGCGCGTTGCCAGAACAACGCCACCTCGTCCGGCTCCGCCGGGCGGTGGGCGATGAATTCGGCCCAGCCGTAGTCCCCGCGGTCGAGCACCCGCGGACAGAGGAGCTCGGGTAGGCCGCTTTCGGCGTTGACCCACGCGAGCAGGCGGTGGAACGCCGCATCGAGCGCCACCGGGCGCGACTTGTAGACGACGTGGCTGCCATCGGCGAATTCGACGATCATCACCGTGCGGCCGCCGTTGTGGGGATCGCCGGTGCTGCGCAGCGAGGCCAGTGGCACCCGGCCGCGGTGGCCGAGGAACTTGGCCAGCGCCGAGCGGTCGGCGGCGAGCCGGTCGAGGAACTCGCCCTGGGCCGCGAGCCAGTTGCCCCAGAACATCGCGAGCGCGCGCGCCAGCGCCGGGTAGCGAAGCAGGAGCGCGCGGGGGAAGTCGTCGGTCGGCCGGGTGCGGCGCAGCCATCCCAGCGGATCGGCATTGACCAGGCCGACCTCCACGGCGGCCGAGTGCGCCACGTACGACATGATCTGCAGCAGCCGGGACCCCGCCGGGTCGATCGCCGCCGGGTCCTCGCCGGCAGCGAGCAGCCGCGCCCGGAGCTCGCCGAGGGCGGCTTCCACGACCGGCCGCCACAAATGGCACCCAAGCTCGTCGGGCGGCGCCGCATCGAGGCCGGCGGCGGCCGCTTCGGCACCGGCCAGCATGCGGCCGAGTTGCCCCGCCCAGGCCGGCAGTTCGGCGACGACGCCCTCCAGCGCCGCTGCCGACAGGCCGCGCCAGGCGAGGATCCGGCACAATGCCGCCGCATCGCCCCGTGCCGCCGCCTGGCGCCAGGTGGCCAGGTATCCGTCGGCCGGCGGCGGCGCGACGGGGGCGGACGGCGGCGCGGCCGTGCGCTCGGCGAGGCTCGCGCCGCGCTCGACGATGCTCCGCAACTCCTGTTCGGTCAGATGGAAATCCATTTCACTCCAACCGGCTTACAGGC
>Ga0326727_10007069_pt1 | contig 30098 bp, 26 predicted proteins | sample MB2enrmetagenome_FD_207643 | JGI IMG/M metagenome (GOLD analysis project Ga0326727, IMG submission 207643) | Lab enriched peat soil microbial communities from McLean, Ithaca, NY, United States - MB29MY | ecosystem: Environmental > Terrestrial > Soil > Wetlands > Peat | place: USA: New York... | reverse complement strand
CCAGCCCTTGCTGGACCCAGGCCAAAAACATCTCGCCATTCATCGCGCCGTCAAACAACCAGGGGGCGCAGGGCCCTCCCAGGCGGACGCCGGAGATCAGCGTGCTGGTCTGATAGTGCCCGTGCGGTACGCGCGCCAGCAGTCTTTGGCCGCCCAAGGCACGGCCCCGCAGGCGAGTCATTTTCGTGTTGGCGCCGCTTTCGTCCACAAACACCAGCGCGGCCACGGGTTCGGTAGCCAACTCCTCATGCCAGCACGCCCTCCTGGCGGCGACGTCGGGTCGGTCGCGTTCGGCGGCGGCCAGAGTTTTTTTTAAACTTCCAACCCAGCCGTCGCAGCCAGAGATCGATCGTGGAAGTTCGGAACGGCCTGTCCATGCGGGCGCCCAACTCGGCAAGGGTGGCGTCGGGCTGCTCGGACAAGAGCTGCTGCAGCCGGCGCTTCCGTTCCTCGGTGAGCAGCGCCTTGCGCCCACACCGATGGGTCCGGGGTTCCAGCGTGCGGCGCTGCCGAAACTGCTGGCGCACGCGGCGTACTGCCGCCACGCAGAAACCCGCAAACTGCGCGATCTCCCGCGTGCTCCGGCCGCGATCGTAAAGTTCCAGAATCCGCTTGCGCAGGGGAACAGGTATCGCTCTCATGAACACACTCTGCCATAAGCGTCGCCGCTTTTCAAGCTACATTATTTATGGAAGTGCTCTAGATTCAACAAGGTCCGGGCAATGAGGTCGAGCGCTTCCTGCACTCCGGAGACAATTGCCACTTGCTCCGGCACGCACCTCACCCCCCGGGACCTGCTCAGGTACTCCGCCACCGCCCGCCGTAGCGGAACGTATCCGAGTGGATCGCATCCTGTTAAATTCCGGGTCGAGATTCGGCGGGAGTCCTCTATGCGCGCATAGCGCTTGGCGCCGCCTTTCTTTCCGCAGTCGCTTCGCGCTTTGGGTTGTGGGATAAGACCCTCGATCTCAAGCACTTTGCGAATTTCATTCAATACGCGGTGGTCTGCACGGTCACCTGTGAGGGGGTGGTCCGGGGGCGTCGGCGTCAGAAATGTAGAAACTCCAGAATTCGACCCCTCCGCGGTCGGAACGGGATTTTTGGGTTTCCGTTCCGCAGGTTTCACCTACGTATGTTCCTTGGTATCCACGCTGCTCGCAGGTTGTACGACCGGTTCGCGGGCGGGCATGTGGCACTGGCCGTCGAGGAACCCTCCGGGGTCGACCAGCAGGCAGGGAGTGTAAATGTCGCCGAGCACAACGCCGTGCTCCTTGATTTCCAGGCGTTCAGCGGCGTGCAGCGTCCCTTTCACCTTTCCGGTGATGCTCACCACTTTGGCCTGGATGTCGCCCTCGACTTCCCCCTGGTCGTGCACGACCACGGCGCCTCCGGAGGTGATCTCGCCCTTGAAATGCGCGTTCAGGCGGATCAGTCCGGCGGCGACTTTCATCTTGCCTTCCATCTCAATGCCGGGCTCGAGCCACCCGACCCAGTCGTCGGGCAAATCAGAAAATTCCTGCCGATGCGTTGTGGATTTGCCGATGCCGAATGCCATCTCGCCCTCCCCAAAGCAGTGGGTAACTGACCACTAGCCACTGTTCTTACTGCCGCTTCACAATAAAGTCGTATATGCGATTTAGATCTTCCGCGGAGAAATAACTGATTTCGATTCTTCCCCGCTTTTCGGTGCCTTGGATTTTAACACGAGTACCGAGCGTCCGCTCGAGCTCCAGGACCGCGGCGCGCACGTTGGCGTCAAGCTTGGGCGGCTCCGGCGCGTCGGGCTTTTCTCGCCGGGCCTGGGCGCGCCGCGCCACCAGGTTTTCAACCTGCCGGACGGACAGGCCCTGCTTCACGATCAGGCGCGCCAGTTGCAATTGCGCCACGGCCGAGTCCAGTCCCACCAGGGCCCGTGCGTGGCCGGAGGAAACTTCGCCGCTGGCCAGCATCTCCTGCACTTCCTGCGGCAGGCGCAGCAGGCGCAGGGTGTTGGTGACGGTCGAGCGGTCCAGCCCCAGGCGCTGGGCGATTTCCTCGTGGCTCAGTCCATGCTTTTGTTGCAGCGTCTCGTAACCCTGTGCGGCCTCCAGGGGGTTCAGGTCGGCGCGCAGCAGGTTTTCCGTAAGGGCCAATTCCAGCGCGTCGCGGTCGCCGATGTCACGCACCAGGGCGGGAATCGCCGCCAGCCCCGCCAGGCGCGCCGCCCGCCAACGGCGCTCACCGGCGATCAGTTGGTAGCGCCCGTCGGAGCGCCGCAGCAGCACCGGCTGCACCACGCCGCTCGCGCGAATGGAATCCGCCAACTCCTTCAGCTTATCCGCCGGAAAACTGCGGCGGGGCTGGAAGGGATTGGGATCGATCTGGTCGAGGGGCACCTGCTCGAGGCCCGCGGTGGTGGTTTCAACGGTGCGCAGCAGCGCGTTAAGCCCGCGCCCCAACGCCTTTCTGGTCATGACGGATGACCTCCTGCGCCAGTTCAAGATAGCTGGACGCCCCCTTGCAATCCGGGTCGTAGAGAAAAATCGGTTTGCCGAAGCTCGGCGCCTCCGCCAGCCGGACGTTGCGCGGGATGATGGTGGAAAAAACCTGGTCGCCAAAAAAGTCGCGCAGGTCGTCGCGCACCTGGTGGGAGAGGTTGGTGCGCTCGTCATACATGGTCAGCAGAATGCCTTCCACCGCAAGCCGTGGGTTGTGCGCGCGGCGAATGCGGATGAGCGTGTCGAGAAGCTCCGAGACCCCTTCCAGCGCGAAGTACTCGCACTGCACCGGCACAATCACCGTGTCGGCGGCCACCAGCGCGTTGAGCGTCAGCAGATCGAGCGCCGGGGGACAATCGAGCAGGATGAAATTGAACCGCTCGCGCAAACCGTCCATCTTTTTGCGCAACACATATTCCCGCTCGGCCTGGTCCACCAGTTCCACGGTCGCGCCCACCAGGTTTTTCTCCGAGGGAATCAGGTGCAGGCCTTCGATGGCGCAGGTCAGGATCAGATCCTGCATGGGCACGTTGTGCATCAGGGCGTGATAGATCGAGCGTCGCGCCGGGTCACGCGGGAACCCCATGCCCCCGGTGGTGTTGGCCTGGGGATCACAGTCGATGACCAGCGTCCACATCTCCTGCTTGGCGAGGGCCGCCCCTAAGCTGATGGCAGTGGTGGTTTTTCCCACTCCGCCTTTCTGATTGGTAATCGCGATGACTTTACCCAAATTCTTTCCCGGCCCATTGGATTTGAGGTGAATCTAACAGAGGCGGTCAATTTCCGCAAGCGCCGGACGCCGCGGGAGGCCGCGCGGGGGTAGCGCCTCAGTTTGATGGGCCACGGGCGTCCCGCCCGTGAAGGGGCACGGCCAAGATGGCCGTGGCACATCAAAATAAGTCACTACCCGCGCGTGCGGGATTGACACGCCAGTGCGCGCAACATAGAATCGGCATCCCTTTCAATTTGACTTGAGCGTGGGCGCGAAGGTGGCGGTTCTGAACAGGCAACGGAGCCGGTCGAGCCCACGCGAGCAGGATGCCCATGAAGCGAAGAGAATTTGGACAGAAGATCGTGACCGGCGCGATGGGAGCAGGCTTGAGCGGATCCATCGCCCGCGGGACCACTTCCGCGCCGGGGGCGGCGGCGCCCCGCCGGAATACTCTGATGCACGTGGGCGGCGACTACCACAGCGTCGCGGGTTCCGGCATCACCTCCCGGGAAAATCTTCAGTACAACTTGCGCTACGGGGTTAAACACCTGACGGTCGAACTGTCCCAGACTTCCCCGGAGGGCGCCTGGGACCAGGATGAAATCCGGCGGATGAAAGACGATTGCGATCATTACGGCGTCCATTTTGAAGCCATCCGGATGGATGCCAGCTACATCACCCTGCGGAAAGGTCCGGAACGGGATCGGAAGCTTGACACCATCATCGGAAACATTCAGAAGGCGTCGGAGGCCGGCGTCAAGATCATCACCTACCACTGGACGGTTATCCCCATCCGGCGAAACAGCCACCGGCCGGGGCGGGGTGGCTCCACTTATGAGGCCTTCCAGCTTGAAGAAAACTGGAGGGATCTGCCGGTGGGCCGATCCGGCAAGGTCAGTTCGGAGGATTACTGGGAGCGCATCGGCTATTTTCTGGAGAAAGTGATTCCGGCGGCAAAACAAGCCGATGTCAGACTGGCCTGCCATCCTTATGATCCCCCGGGCTTGCCGTTCGGCTACCAGGGCGCTGACAATTGGGATTCCCCCTCGATTTTCCCGGCCCTCCAACGCTATGAATCGCTCGTCGATAGTCCCTACAATGGGTTTCAATTGTGCCTGGGAACGACCGCCGAGGGGTTGAAGGACCCCCGGCGAGAAATCCTGCCCATCGTTCAGTACCTGGGCGCGCGGAAGAAGATCTACCAGATCCACATGCGCAACATTCGCGGCGGGCTCCACAACTTCGCCGAGGTTTATCCCGATGAGGGGGAGATGGACTTCTTCCAGGTCATGCGAATTCTGCGCGACACGCAATTCGCGGGTTCGATCTTTCCCGATCATATGCCGCGTCATCCCGACGATCCCGGAGGCCTCCAGTCCTACGCCTTCGGATATGGTTATATCGGGGCCCTGATTCAGGCCGTGAATTCCGAGGTTACAGAATCAGGTTGAGCGTTGGGCGCGCCGCTGGGGTGAGATTGCGTAGATGGCCATGGCACCGAGGATCCCTGCTGTGGTAATGATGCCCCAGGCGAGGTTGTAGCTGTGGGTGGCTTCGAAGATCTTACCCGCCAACATGGGCCCGAACCACTGACCCAGAGAATCGGACATGATGATGAGGCCCAGAAGTTTCCCGAGCGCCGTGAGGCCGAAGCAATCGGCGGTGACCAGCGGAATCAGCATGTAATCCGCCCCCATGGCGAATCCGAAGATCACCGCAAACGACCAGAGCGCCGCAGGCTTCGAGGCCAGGAAAAGCAACGGGATGGACGAGGCGAGAACCAGGTAGAAGAGCGCCATCAGATTTTTCTTGCTGAAGCGATCGGCGAAATATCCCACCGCGATTCTTCCTGCCAACCCGGCAAACAGCAGACCGCTGGCCACGCGCGAAGCCTCCAAGGTGGTATACCCGGTGTCGCGAAGGAAGAGCACGAATTGTTGAATCACCGTTCCGATGGCGCCGATAATCAGCGTGCTCCCCGCCAGGATGAACCAGAAGTTTGCCGTCCGCACCGCGTCGCCCAGGCCGACGGAGGGTAGCGTCGAAGAAGCCGCCGGCGTGGCGGCGGACTCACCGCCGTCCGGAACCAGCCCCATGTCCGCGGGGGCAGAGCGCGTCAACCACCGGGCGACGGGGAAGAGAACCACCAGGATCATGATCCCGGTGATCATGAAGGCGTGCCGCCATCCGAACCATTTGACCAAGTGCGCGGCCAGGACGGGCGCCGCCACCCCGCCCACCCCCAGGCCCAGATAGGAGTAGCCCATCGCGCGGCCACGCTTGGCCCGGAACCAATTCGAAACCAGCACCTGATTGGGGACCGGTCCGGTCAGGATGTAGCCAAAAACTTCCAGGATGCAGAGCACGTAGTACTGTGCGAGGCTGGTCATCCAGCCCATCAGAAGCAGCGGCAGCGACACCAGAAAAATCCCCAGCAGAAGCACGCGCCGCGCCCCGAAACGGTCGATGACCGCGCCCATCAGAGCGAAAACCGGCGCCAGCAGCACATAGCCGAAAAGAATTCCCTGGGTTACCTGGCTGCGCGTGAAGTGCAGTGAATCCACAAGCGATGGGTAGTAGACCGGTAATCCATAGAAAACGATTCCCACGGCAAAGAACAGGTTCAGGAAGGTGGCGAGAACAACCCACCAGCCATAAAAGACGCGGGTTGGTTCAGTTTGGGTCATGTCAGGAGTTTCCGCACCGATATCGTGGCGTGAGGCCGGAACGCCGTCGGGGTCAGCCGAATTCCGGTCCAAGGATCGCGCCCTGGAGTTCCGGCCGTCCCGGGAAGTCGTTACGTCCGCGATACATTCGTGTCAAGGGCCGCGCGTACGCGAAGCCGTGCTCGCCGAGCAACTCGATCGCCCAGGGACTTGGCTTCATGCCATCCACAAAAACCATCTGCTGGCGGGAACGCCGCAGAAACTCGCCGAGCAGGCTGCGGGCGGAGGCTTCATCAAGCGTCACCCAGGGGCCCAAGTGATCAGCCCTTGAACCCTGGCGCCCGAAGGCATATCCCGAGAGTCTTCCCTGGCTGCGCTCTTGCATTGCGAACGCCGGAGCCTCGAGCGCCACGGACCGCAACAGATCGCTCCGGTCGGCGCCGAAGATCTCCCGGTCGAGCGCGAAGACCTCTTCCAGCTCCCCCGGGCCCGGTTCCGCCACGGCACCCGAGAGCGGTGAACGCCGGAGCACCCAGCGTTCAACCTCGTATTCACTCACAAACCCGAGCTTCTCGTAGATGGGCTTGCCTTGCGGGGTCGCGTCAAGCTTCATGCAGGGGATGCGGCAGGCGTCCAGATACCCGATGGTCTCTCGCAGCAGCTCCGTGCCGATGCCCTGGCCGCGCGTTACCGGGTCGACCAAGACCATGCCAATCCAGGCGAAACGGCTTTCATAAACAATCGTCGCGGCAGTTCCCAGTACGCGGCCCTCCACCTCGGCAACGAAGCAACCCTCGGGGCTGGCGCGAAGAAACCTTTCCCAGTCCCCCTGGGTCTGATTCCAACCGGCAATTTCCTTCAGGCGCATTCCGGCGGGAATGTCGGCGGCGGTCATCACACGCAGGCGGTAGCCCATCCTTCGGGATTCCTCAAAGCGTCCGGGAGTCGAAAGCGAGGGGAGAGTCTACCCGATTTGCGGCGAGCGGAGAATAGCGAAGTTAGGGCTCGGCGCTTACTTAAGGGTGGCGCCGCGCCGGCTTACCCACAGAACGGCTCGGGCTGGTGAGCAATCCCGGCTCGAGCAAACTCATCCGCCCGATTGCTGGAGCAACTTGGCGACCAGGCCCGTCCATCCGGTTTGGTGGCTGGCGCCCAGGCCCGCGCCGTTGTCGCCGTGGAAATATTCGTAGAACATGATATTTTCGCGCCAATGGGGGTCCGTTTGGAAGACTCCGCCCCCTCCGTAAACTGGACGCCGCCCGTCGCTCGCGCGCAGGAACACGGAGGTCAAGCGCCGCGAAAGCTCTTCCGCCACTTCCCAGAGCGACATCTTGCGGCCCGAACCCGTGGGACATTCCACTTGCAGATTCTCGCCGTAATAGTAGTGGAACCGCTGCAAGGACTCAATCAACAGAAAATTGAGCGGAAACCAGATGGGGCCTCGCCAATTGGAATTGCCGCCGAACAAGCTGGAGGTGGACTCGGCCGGTTCGTAGTCAACGCGATATCGCTGACCGTCAACGGCCAGCACATAGGGATTCCGCGCGTGAAACTTCGACACCGCGCGTATCCCGTACGGGGAGAGGAACTCATTCTCATCCAGCATGTATTGAAGGATGCGAACCAGTTTCCGGCGGCTGACGATGGAGAGCTGCCGGCGAATCCCTACCTCCGATGTCTGCGTCATTTCGATGTGATGGGGCACACCCGGGACGTTGTCAAGAAACCATTGCATGCGGCGCTTGAAACCGGGCAAGGCATCCATCGCCTCCGGCTCCAAAGTTTCCACCGCATAGAGCGGAATAAGCCCCACCATCGACCGCACCTTTATGAAAGGGTGGCGGCCATCGGGCAAATGCAGAACGTCGTAATAAAATCCGTCCTCCTCATCCCACAGGGTGATCCCATGCCCGCCGCGGTTGTTCATGGCCTGGGTGATGTAAACGAAGTGCTCGAAAAACTTGCTGGCCACATCTTCATAGGCAGGATCGTCGCGCGCCAGCTCCATGGCGATAGCGAGCATGTTCAGGCAATACATGCCCATCCAGCTCGTGCCATCCGATTGTTCAATGTGACCACCCATGGGGAGAGGTTTGGAGCGGTCAAACACCCCGATGTTGTCAAGCCCCAGGAACCCTCCTTCAAAAACGTTCATGCCCTCCGGGTCCTTACGATTCACCCACCAGGTGAAGTTCAACAGGAGCTTGTGAAAGACCTTCTCCAGGAACTCGCGGTCGGCGATACCGCGCCGGCGGTATTCGATCTTGTAAACGCGCCAGGCGGCCCAGGCGTGCACGGGAGGGTTGACATCGTTGAACGCCCACTCATAGGCCGGCATTTGACCATTGGGGTGCTGGTACCACTCGCGCAGAAGAAGGATGAGTTGCTCTTTCGCATAGTCGGGATCGACCAGCGCCAGCGCCACACAGTGGAAGGCCAGGTCCCAGGCGGCATACCACGGGTATTCCCACTTGTCCGGCATGGAGATGACATCGGCGTTGTAGAGATGCGTCCAGTCGTGGTTCCGCTCCATCCTCCGTTCCGGCGGAGGAGGTGGCTGAGCGGGATCGCCCTCCAGCCAGGTGCGCACGTCGTAGTGATAGAACTGTTTGGACCAGAACAGGCCCCCCAGGGCTTGGCGAAACACATTCTCAGCATCCGGAGAGAGCGTGGGAGGAATCGCCAGGGCATAGAATTCATTGGCCTCGGTCAGGCGTTGTTCAATCACCGCGTCGAAAACACCGCCGAACATGTCCTCAACCGGCTGCTGGTCGGTGAGGCACAATTTCAGCACCACGCTTTCCCCAGGAGGAATCGTGGCCGTATAGTATGCTGCCGCCTTCGTGCCCTCTGGCGTGGGATTGACCGCGCCGCGCTCGCCATGGATGAGGTAGTTGTTGATCCCGTCCTTGACATAAGGGGTGCGATTGCCGACTCCAAAAAGCCTCTCGAAATTGGTCTCGTTTTCCGTGAAGAGCAGCTCGGGTTGCCCCTCCGCAACCAGCCTGCGCATGCCGTAGTAAAAGTGCTCGGCCTCGACCACCGTCAATCCGGGAAGGTCCGGCCCTCTCGCCAGGCGCGGCCGCCGGTCATCCCTTCCCCAGGACCAGGTGTTGCGAAACCAGAGCGTAGGAAGCAGGTGAAGAGTGGCCGACTCCGGCCCGCGGTTGTAAGCGGAGATGCGGATGAGGATTATTTCCGGTGTGGCTTTGGCATATTCCACAAACACATCAAAGTAACGGTCGCCGGAAAAAACACCGGTATCCAACAGCTCAAACTCAAAATCCTTTTTGCTTCGCCGCCGGTTCTCCTCCACTAGCCACGTATAAGGGAACTCCGCCTGCGGATACTTGTAGAGAAACTTCATGTAAGAATGCGTGGGTGTCGAATCGAGGTAGAAGTAATATTCCTTAACGTCCTCACCGTGGTTGCCCTCGTTTCCGGTGAGGCCGAAGAGCCGCTCTTTCAGGATGGGGTCGCGGCCATTCCACAAAGCCAGTGCGAAGCAGAGGTATTGATGGCGATCCGAGATGCCGGCAATCCCATCCTCGCCCCAGCGATAGGCGCGCGAGCGGGCGTGGTCGTGCGGGAAATATTCCCAGGCGGTGCCGTAGGGGCTGTAGTCCTCGCGAACCGTTCCCCACTGCCGTTCGCTCAGGTAGGGCCCCCAGCGCTTCCATTGCAGCGTGCGCAGGCGCGACTCCTCCAGCCTCTGCTCCTCGGCAGTCATGGGCAAACACTCCTTAAACATCACGAAACCCGGCGTCGTCAGGCGACGCAGGTTCGGAAAATTATGCTGAAACCCCGAGCTAATCATCTTCGACGTTCCACCGAGCGTTGTCAAACCCTGGGGACTTTGGACATGGGCGGTGGCGCGTTGACGCCGGAGCCCTGTGGTGCTACAAACGAGGTGCGCGAGGTCGAGGAGGGCTTTCCCTTAGGCAGACTCGGAAAGTGGAGCGACCTAAAAATCCGAAAGTGGAATTACCCCCGCATGGAGGTGCTGTATGAAGCGACGAGATTTTCTCAGGAAAGGAACGGTGGCGGCGGCCGGATTGGCGGCGTCAACGGAGATGTTTGAACCCCTGGCGAAGGCGGGAGAGACTGCAAAATCCGCGCCCATTCCCCACCGCCGCTTGGGGAAGACGGGCGCCAACCTTTCCATCATTGCCTTGGGCGGAATGCTGGTGATGGACACCGAACAATCCTTCGCCAATAACATCGTGGCGGAGGCCTTCGACCGCGGCATCAATTACTTCGACGTGGCGCCCGAATACGGCGATGCGCAGCAAAGGCTGGGACCTGCGTTGGAACCCTATCGAAAGCGCTCGTTCCTGGCCTGCAAAACGCTGATGCGGGACAAAGACGGGGCGGCCAAGGAGCTTGAGGACTCACTGCGCAAGCTGCGCACCGACCACGTCGACCTCTACCAGTTCCACGCCGTGACCAAGAACGAGGACGTCGAAAAAATCTTTGGCCCCCGCGGCGCCATGGAAGCTTTCCAGGCGGCGCGCCAGGCGGGCAAGGTCCGCTTTCTGGGATTCTCCGCGCACTCCGTCGAAAACGCGCTCGCCATGCTCGATCACTATAATTTCGATACCATTCTGTTCCCCATCAACTTCGTCCTTTTCTCTCAGGCGAATTTTGGACCGCAGGTGGTCGAGCGCGCGCACGAGAAAGGCATGGGCATCCTGGCATTGAAATCCATGGCGAAGACCACGTGGCCTGCCGCCCAGAAGAGCCATCATCCCCATTCCAAGTGCTGGTATCAGCCTGCCGCGCTGCCCGATGAAGCCTCCTTAGGATTGCGCTGGACCTTGTCGCGCCCGATCACCGCTGCCGTACCTCCCGGCGATGAACAGTACTTCCGCCTGGCCATGGACGTGGCGCAGAAGTTTGAGCCCATCAAGCCGGAAGAAGAGAAAACGCTGCTCGCGGGCGCCTCCGGCGTCGAGCCGCTCTTTCATTTGGCGAAAGCGTGAGGTCGCAAGTATCGATTGGGAATCCCTCGGGGCACGGGGGGCTAAGGTGAAACGTGAAGAAGGGATTTGTTCGCAAAGAGATAAGACGAAACCGCTTTCCCGCCGGCTGGGATGAGGACCGGGTTCGCAGCGTTCTGGAGCATTACGAGCAGCAGATTGAGAATGAAGCGGTCGCAGAAGACGAGGCCGCATTCCGGCTTCCGGGCCAAACGGTGATCGTCTTACCCAGACGCCGCGCCCGCAATAAGTCGTTGGTCGGCGGTGCGAGAGAGGGGTGATATACTCAAAAATAGGGGCGCTTTATGAGCAAAGTGAAGGACCTTGAAAGCCAGATCCAGGAGCTCTCTCCCGAGGAGCTGAGGGCATTCCGCGAGTGGTTCACAAAGTTTGACGCGGACGCCTGGGACCAAGAGTTTGAGGCTGACGTAAAGAGTGGGAAACTCAACGCCTTGGCGGAACGTGCGCTACGCGACCACAACGCCGGGCGCTCTACAAAGCTGTGAACCACCACGCCTCCCCGGACTTCTGGGCGTGCTATCGAGCGCTCCCCCCCTCTGTCCAAGAACTCGCTGATAAAGCTTTTGTCTTGCTCAAGAGGAACCCGCGTCACCCCTCCCTCCACTTCAAGAGGGTTGCTCGGTTCTGGTCGGTGCGGATCGGATTACGCCACCGCGCCGTTGGTATGGAAGTTCCCGATGGAGTGAACTGGTTTTGGATCGGTACCCACGCCGATTACAGCAACCTAATTAACTGAGAAATCGTTACGAGGAGACCCCACAATGAATCCTCCACCCGCAGATAACCCCCTGAAACTCCGCAGCCGCGATTGGTTTGGCAAACGCGATCGCTGGGGGCTGGCGCACCGCGCCTGGCTCCGTGCGGAGGGCTTCACAGACCGTGTCTTCGAAGGCAAGCCGGTCATCGGCATCTGCAACTCCTGGAGCGAGCTGAACAACTGCAACGCCCATCTGCGCACCGTGGCGGAGGCCGTCAAACGCGGCGTGTGGGAGGCGGGAGGGTTCCCGCTCGAGTTCAACACCCTCTCGCTCGGCGAGATGCTGATGAAGCCCACCACCATGCTCTACCGGAACCTCATGGCGATGGAGGTAGAGGAGAGCATCCGCGCCTATCCGCTGGATGGCGTGGTGCTGTTATGCGGGTGCGACAAGACCACGCCCGCGCAGCTTATGGGAGCCGCCAGCGTGGATGTGCCCGCGCTGATGGTCCCCGGGGGGCCGATGTTGCGGGGCATGTGGCACGACAAGGAGCTCGGCTCCGGCACCGATGTTCGCCGGCTGTGGGAGGAAGTTCGCGCCGGCCGCCTGGGAGAAGAGGAATGGTGCGAGATCGAAGGCTGTGTGTCGCGCAGCACCGGGCACTGCACGGTGATGGGCACCGCCTCCACCATGGCCAGCGTGGCGGAGGGACTGGGCATGACGCTTCCCGGCGCCGCCGACATCCCCGCCCCCGACTCGCGCCGCATGATGATGGCCGAGCAAAGCGGAAGCCGCATCGTCGATATGGTCAAAGAAGATCTGCGGCCCTCGCGCATCATGACCGCCGCGGCGCTGGAGAATGCCATCCGGCTGCTCATGGCGTTGGGGGGATCGACCAATGCCATCGTGCACCTCCTTGCCCTCGCCGGGCGCCTGGGATTGGAACTGCCCCTCACCTTGTTCGATGACATCGCCCTCACGACGCCGTTCATTGCCAACGTAAAACCTTCCGGGAAATATCTGATGGAAGACTTCAGCTACGCCGGCGGTGTGCCCGCGGTGCTGAAGGAAATCAGCCCGCTGTTGCATCTGGACGCGATCACGGCCAGCGGCAAGACCCTGGGCGAAAATCTGGCGCGCGCGGCATGCTATAACCGTGAGGTTATCAAACCTTTCGGCCAGCCGCTCTTTCCCCAGGGGGGCGTGGTCATCCTGTACGGGAACCTGGCCCCGCACGGCGCGGTCATCAAGCAGACGGCCACTTCACCCCACCTCATGAAACACTGCGGGCGGGCGGTGGTCTTCGAGAACAACCGGGATCTGCTGGCGCGCATCGATGACCCGGATTTGAAGGTCGATGAGAATTCCGTGCTGGTGCTGAAGAATTCCGGACCCAAGGGCGCTCCTGGCATGCCGGAATGGGGGCATCTGCCCATCCCCGCGAAGCTGCTCAAAGCCGGGGTAAAAGACCTGGTGCGCTTGAGCGATGCGCGCATCAGCGGGACGAGCTTCGGCACCATCGTCGTCCACATTTCACCGGAGTCCGCCGTAGGCGGGCCGCTGGCGATTGTTCGGGATGGCGATGAGATCGAGTTGGATGTGGCGGCGAGACGCCTGGAGCTGCGGGTGCCGGCGGCACAAATCCAATCACGCCTTGCAGAATGGAAACCGCCTGCCCCGCACTACACGCGCGGCTACGGCAAGCTATTCCTCGACCACATTCTGCAAGCCCACCAGGGATGTGACTTCGATTTCTTGCAGGGCGCCGACCGCGAAGCGGGCAGCGAAACGCCGTTGAAACGTTATCCGAACCCCGCGCTGTGAGCGGAAGCGGGTAGCGCAGCGCGGCGGAGCCGCAAGAGAAAGTCAAAAGGCAAAGTGCAAAAGTCAAAAGTGAAAGTCTGCACCTCCGAAACCTTGTTGCTAACGCGACAACTGAGCGGCGCAGAGCCGGTAGCGCAGAGTCTCGCTTTCTAGAGACTCTGCGGCTTTTCCACGATTGCAGTGTCAAGCCTACCAATCAGGCATTAACAACAATTGGATCTTTATCCGATAAAGAACCGCAGAGTCTGAAATGCATAGACTCTGCGCTACCAGCAACATTTTTCGTACCCCCGGACCGGACTTTCACAGATGACAGCGCAGACCACCTCTATGGTTTGGCGACTAGAACCGTAAAGTGACCGCAGCTTTGGGAGAAATTGCAGCCTCCAAGAAGATGGTTTACGCCCGACGGCTTTTCCGGCAGGCGCCAGCGGCTTGTAAGTGTATAATAAAAGCATGGGAAACCGTGTAATCCACATTTCGGCCAAGGAAGCGGCAAGCGATTTTGCCGCGCTATTGGATCGTGTACGCGCCGGCGACGAAGTTGTGATCGAGCACGAGGCGCGTCCGGTCGCGGTGCTGCGCCCTGCCGCCCCCGCGCCATCCCTTGACAAAACCTTCGCGGCCATCGCCCAAGATGTCCCGGACGAAGAATGGGAGCGCGTCCCGGCGGACCTCGCCAAGAATCTCGACCATTACCTCTACGGAAACTCAAAAGTAACTTCATGAAGCGCATCTTCGCGGACACCAGCTACTGGATCGCCCTTCTGAATCCGCGCGACGAACTTCACGCGAGTGCGGTCGCTTCTGCCCAGAGCTATGCTTCCGATCAGATGGTCACCAGCGAGATGGTCCTGGTTGAGTTCTTGAACGGGTTTAGCGACCATGGACCTCGCCTTCGCGCCGCGGCTTCGAAAGCCGTCAGGACCCTGCTGAGCAGCCCCAACGTGACGGTGATACCTCAGGCGAGCGATCAGTTTGAAAGGGCGCTGCGCCGATACGAAGAGAGGATCGACAAGGAATGGAGTCTTACCGACTGCGCAAGCTTCTTGATCATGGAGGGGGAGGACATCGAAGGCGCCTTAACCCACGATCAGCACTTCGCCCAGGCTGGTTTCCATGCTCTGTTGCGTTGACTGTGCCCGAAGTCTCCACGGAAAAGCCCGTCAAGTTCTTCCAGGAACCGGTCCCAAGGGGGTAGCCACGGTCAGTGCAGTCCTGACCGTGGGTTCTTCGGGCGGTGGTCCAGTTACAACGATTTCGCTTTGGACAAGGCAACGGTGGGAGCATGCCCCATTCAGGTTGATTACGTAAGGTTACCCTTGGGGTATCGCGCCTGAGAAAAGCCCACGGACAGAAATGCACTGTCCGTGGCTACCCGCTGCCCCGCACTACACGCGCGGCTACGGCAAGCTCTTCCTCGACCACATTCTGCAAGCCCACCAGGGATGTGACTTCGATTTCTTGCAGGGCGCCGACCGCGAAGCGGGCAGCGAAACGCCGTTGAAGCGCTATCCAAACCCCGCGCTCTGAGTAGAAGTCGCCGGGCGCCTGTAATCCCGCCATCACCAGGGCAACAATTGCCGCTCCTGAAGACTGACTTGAAGCTGTTTGGCCGGGACGGGGTGTCAGCACCGGGACAAAAGGGTGCCGAAATCATCAGTCTGAGGGGAGCCAGGTCGCTCAAAGGCAAACTTCCTGAAATCCCTCTTTCACGATCTGGTGGAGAGGTTTTGATTCTTGGATGAGGAACTGCATGGCAAGGAAATGGGGTAAACTCAGCCGATGCCGACGATCAAGGGGATAGAAGGGGGTTACCGGGCCTTTTTCTATAGCTTCGACTGCAATGAGAGGATGCATGTTCATGTGCAACGTGAGAAAATGGGGTGTAAGTTTTGGCTTGAACCGGTGGCTCTGGCAAAAAACTACGGGTTTCCCCGCAGGGAATTGCGGGTGATAAGCAAGTTAGTGAGGTCCAATTTGGCCACGATCATGGAGGCATGGGATGAGCACTGCAATCCAGAGTGAGCCGCGGATCGAGACCGTCACGGTTACAGACGAAGCCATAATGGCTCATCTTACGGACGGTCGAACGATCAGTGTCCCACTGGCGTGGTCCTGGCGTTTGTCGGACGCGTCCGCCAATCAGAGAGCGCATTGGGAGATTATTGCTAAGGGCCACGGAATCCACTGGCCCGACGTCGATGAGGACATAAGCTTGGACGGGATGTTGCGCGGCGTCCCGGCAAAACGTCCCCGCTCCGTAGGCCTACGGCAAGGCAAAAAGACTGGAGAAAAGGTGTCGGCGGGAGAAAAGGTGTCAGGTACCTTTTCTCCCCCTCACTCACCTCTCCAACGCTCCAAGGCGTCGCTTGGACTTAAGTGAATACACACACCAGACTGAACATGGATAAACAGAATATACAGGATTCTTGTGTCGAAAGCAGCAAGTCGCTCCGCCGTCATGTCGCCAACCTGTGTGGTTCGACCGACAGACCTCTGCTGAGGGTGTTACGGCATTCTGCCTTATTCGGCCGGAAAGTGAAAAAAAGGTACCTGACACCTTTTCTCCTCACCTTTTCTCCCTGACACCTTTTCTCCCACGCGGTTCGATCTCCTGCCGCCAGGGTATACGGCATCCGCTCCATCGCCAGAACGGAAGCGTCGCTGCGATGATAAAATCTCGAACTTGACCGTGGCCTGTCGCCCACGGGTCGCATACATGAACCCCAATGTGGGCGGCACCCGCGACCTTAACGCTATCATGCTCCGCGTTCGACTCCGGCGTATGGGAGGTTCGAGGGCCCTAGGTAGTGAAATGGCAATAGCTGTCATTCCTTCTCGTTATCGTCAACTGACTGCACGTGCACAAAGCTCAACTGCTTCCTTATCCACCTTTCGATGAGGTCCCGCTGTGTTGTACTGAACTCAGCCTGCTTTATCGCACGTCCAGCGGCGGACGGCTCGGCCTGTCCGATTCTAGCGAGCAGAAGCGGGCCGAGACTAACAAATAATGGTACCTTTGTTGTCCTAAGGGTTTGGGCCAACCGCCGAATCTCCCATTCGTCAATTGCCTCAAATAGGGGGGCAGCCGTGAGAAATGCTCCGAACATCGCGTTGGGGTCCAACGCGAGTCTGCGCTTGCTTCGATTGCGCTCTTTCTTCGGAAGCTCAAGAACCCAGCTGGGGAAGCCGATGGCTCGGTCGTGCTCTCTCACGACCCACGGCGTCGGGTATGTTGACAAAATCCTGCCAATGTCTCTGAGCTGTGATACCTCCCACCTTTGGCCTGGGGCATCCATGGAGGGCGAGCTAGAAAAAGTAGCCATGTGCAGAAGAGTCTGTGCGGGTGATAAGGGCCAGTAACGCGGGAAAATGGCACTCGGCTCTCCCTGATAAAATTCCCCGGTTCCATGCCACTTGAGCAGCTCTTCTGCTGTGATCCTCTGTCGTTGGAACGCTTCGTTACAAGGTAAGAAGTGGCTGCGTGCGAGGGATTCTATGCGCTTAGAACACGCCTGGTAAATTTGATTTGAGACCTCGTGCCAAAAGTCTCTGACATCGCGAGGCACCATCTGTCGTCCGTTTCCCCAACCAATGAACCACGTCAAGTGCATTCCCAGATCGACCGCAAGGACCGACTCGCGTTCCTCTCCGTTGTTAATTCGATTAATTAATGCCGCCTGAACGACGTTTGAGACTGTTGATCGGTTTTCGGCGGCACACAAGACGAGGGCCGGAAAAATCTCCAGGGCACCAGCCCCCGCGGTTTTCTCATCCTGCCGGCTTTGCTCCAGCCGCCAGTCCATGCAACGATCTAGGCAAACAGCGGCAAGCTCGCGGGCTGTCTTAGGCCTCGGCACCAAGAATTCCAGACACCTAGCCGCGAAGGATAACAAGTGCAACCCCTCTGCTGACATGGTTTTTTTGGCTTCGCTAATCGTATCGTTTAATAATTCATCTCCGGCACCTTGGATGTTGTTGTTCTGAATCTGGAAGGCTAGTTGAGCCACTACATCCCATTCTCTAGTTGATATCTTTGGGCGCAGAAAGGCACCAAGTTCCTCAGGCGTGCGTTTAGTTCTTACCAAATAGGCCGCGGTGAAATACTCAAGGAAGGTCCGATGGGTAAATTGATATAGCCGGCCACCCTCCTTTGTAGTTCCTGTGTCCGTGAACACCCAAGCTCGACCCTTACAAAATTCGATAAATTCGCGTGCCGCCTTCTCAGCCTCGGGGAGATTATCAAAACGCCACTCTTGCAAGTACTCCGACGCCTTCGCAATAAGTCCATCCTCTGTCACACCACCTTGTAATGCCTCATCGGAATAGATCCAATGGGCCAGGTACTGCATTGCTGGCTTGATGTACGCTTCCATCGCTTGAGGTACGAAGATGCCCCTGCTCTTATCCCAACGCTCAAACAGCATGGTCGCGCACTTCTCGTAGACCTCGGGGCGATTTCGCGGGATGTAATTCTCACCCCGGTAAATGTTACACATTAAACCGAGCATGAGAGGGTTGCCACGAAGATCAGGAACTATCCGACTTTCCTCAAGGAATGCCCGCGATTTCTGTTCCTGTTCGTCGGGACTCAGGTCCTTATCCACCGCGAACCACTTGCGGGCGTAATCCGACACCTGCCCCTCATCGAAGGGCGAGAGTCGATATATGGTGAACCGCTTATCATCGAGCGGGGCCTGTTCGTAACCAACCTCTCTTGAGGTGACCAGTACAGGCAGTGCAGGATAAAGATCGCAGAATGCCTCTATATCGCCGCTAATTTCCTCTCGGTAGCTGGTTTCAAGTAACTCGTCGAGGCCATCGAACACAACGATTGTTCGCCCGTTCAAGAATAGGTACTCGAAAGCACCCTGCGGGGGGCGCACCAGATATCTGGAATTCGCTGTCTCCTCAATGAACTCAACAATCGAACAATTACTCGTCTTCTTCCGCGCACCGTACTCACGAACGATCACGAGGACGGGTGTAACCTGGCGGCCAGCGTATAGCCGTTCGTCATACTTCGTGGCGAGGTCATGACAAAGCTTCTGCGCCAGGGTCGATTTGCCGCCCCCCGGGTTTCCAAGCAAGACGTCACGATAGGCGCACGCCAGAAAGTCAGAAACCTTTACAGGTTTTGGCTCCTCGCCTTTCCTATTAGGAGACGTAAAGAAGTTGGACGCAACATAGATGTCGTCTATAGGGACCTTCCGTGCGGCATCGAAGTGTGGAGGGATGATGAACCGGTGGCGCACTCCCACCTGTTGACGGTACCTTTTCTCAAAAGTGAGGATTGCCTGTAGGTTCGGTTTTTTTGATGCAGTCAGGAGGTCGAGGTTCTTCTGGAGGCCCGCAAGTTCATCAACAATAATGCGATGGCGGAACACTGACAGTGCCTCATGGGCACCGAGCGATCCTTTTTCCGTGGCGGCCGTAAGGGCGCGCTTGCAGCCGTTCACCAAGTCGCCAAAGAGTTCGTCCGCAACTCCCGAAACCGGGGTCACATCTTGCCCAAGGTAAAGAGAAAGCGACGCTGTGAATGCGGCCTTCAGGGGTTCTGTATAGGACACCGGCTCATCAGACCCCATTTCACTCGCAAATATTTGGCGGACGATTGCTTCGACGTCTGGGGAGCATAGAAAGGTCCGCAACTTCTCAGCCCGCCCTTGCCCTGACAGCCGGGCAGATCGTGCAACGGCGGCGGCGGCCTTCTGCAGGGTCGTGGAAAGCTCCGCATCCTGACGCACAAGGTGGGAAATGGCCTCTCTTTGGCCTCCCCCACCTGCAAGCGAGCTGAAGGCTTGGCCGAGTATGGAAGTGAGACCGTTCGCAATTAGTCCACAGAGGATATTAAGCGTAGCCTGGTCCATTTTGGCCTCCGTGACTGGCATGAACACCGCCGCCACTGCATGGGAAACCTTTACACCCGAATCAATGACAAATCAAGTTCCACTCAGATGCGGCCTTTGCCTTGGAGAGAAGTTTTCCAGATTCGATGGCAAAGTTCCGCTAGCAACTGCTGGGTTGGCTTGCATCCGCAGAGTAGGCCGATCCGCGGCCCAGGTGGGGTGTTCAGCGATCAACCCTGCCGACGAATTGTGGCGGGGAAAGCGGCGAAAACCCGGAAAGCAGGACAGGAAAACAGGGGGAAAACAGGGGGACAGATGCAACGTTATACGAGTTGTTTTGTCCCTGTCGGCCGAAGCGCTTCGGGCCGGGCACGCAGGAAGGCATTCTGATTTCGGTCCGCCGCGGTGCGGGAAAACCGGGAGTGGAGCCATCTTTCCAATTCACCGACGTCATAGCCCCCGCCGCCCTCTCCTGGATCCTGTAACCACCCCCGGCGCGAACGCGCCGTCCCCCTTCCTTCACTGCGTTCAGGACAAGCTCTGAATCAGGAGGGGAGTCCGTCCGCCCGGGCCGCCTGTGGCGCGGAGCATTCGCCCGTTTCAAAGGCAGTGACGAGTGACATGTGACGTGTGACGTGAAGAACAGTGACGAGTGATGAGTGACGAGTGACGAGCAAAACAGTCCCAAGTCCGAGGTCCGAAGTTTCTGACACCTGGCACCTGAGACCTGACACCTAGACAACTGTGAAGGGGATTGGGTAGACCGCCCTTTCAGGGCTCGGGGGTTGATGGGGGTTCCGTTGACCCAGGCCGTTGGCCTGGGCTTTGTTAGATCGCCCCTTTGGGGCTCAAAAACTTGGGACAAGGTCACCGGATCATCGAGAACTTCGTGGGCGAAAGGAGCATGTTGGTAATGTTGCGCACGATTTCCCCGCCGTGCTGGACGGAGGCGTCGCGAATCTTCACCCAATCAGGATTGCTGCGAAACGCCGCCCAGCATTTCTCGCGGTGTGACTCGCTTTCAAAGGGAATCAGATAAGCCATATTGGGCCGGTTGGGTCCAATGATGGTGTCCGCGTAAAGGACAGGAAAGATCCCGCTCTTATGGAAAATCTCGATCTCTCCCCCCGCGAAGCGGTCGTGCAGGTACCCGAGTTGGCGATGCGTCGGTGATTCGTAGATGCGCAGCTCGTAGAGCTTGTGGGCCGGGTCACTGGCAGGAGTCGCGGTGAAAGGCGGGCAGAAGGAGGTGGCGCGCAGCAGCGTCGCATCTTCGCGATAGAAGGCCGCGTCGTCCTTCTCCAGTTCCGTCACGGCCGCGGCGTAGTCCGGGTCGGCGTCCATTTTTTCCCAAGCCGTCTCCATCTCGGCAAGGCTCGGATAGGAGAGAATACCCAGCACCGCCGGGCTGTAAGCGCTCACGTCCATGTTGAAAAAGCCCACGGGGCCGAATCCGTTCTTTTGATAGAGCGGCAGCGCGCGCTTTTCCAGCCAATTCTGCATGCGGGCCACCTGGCTACCGTTTTGCAACCGTATAAAAACGAACTCAAAGTAAGATGAATGCATGGATGTGTCTCCAGTTGAAATCGCTGAGAAAGACGTCTTCCAAGCTGCCGCCACACCTAGCGTCGCGGCTGGCGCGTCCCTCACCAAGAATCTTCGCCGGTTCATCGTTTACCACCGTCCTTTTAGCGGTCCAGGGGTCGCGCCTACAATGGCCTGCCTCCCGAGGCATGTCAAGCCTTTTGCAGAACAATTCCTGGCCCCCCCTTGCCAGAGAAAGACATCGAACGCAAGGGTATTAACGACAGCATAAACTGCCAAAATTATCCTCGTTAGTAACTAGTGGAGCCCTGCGAGCTGTGCTAGAGTTGTGGCGGCTATGGTTGCTCAAGAGATTTGTCCATATTGCAATGGTACGCGCACCACGCGCTCACCGAGCGGTCAACATCTGGTTTGTTCCGATTGCCAGCGGATTGTGATCCAGGAGCACGTCCGGAAACCTCGCGGGAGAAAACCCCGGGGCAAGCTGTTGCGGGTTGACTCGCACACCCGTGCGGAGATCTCCTAGCGGGTCAGCGGCGCGGCAACTTGATTCCTCGGCGCGGTCGCGCGGGTGGGTGTGTCAGGGTGCGGACGTAGGTAGTGACTCATTTTGAGGTGCCACGGGCGTCCCGCCCGTGAACGGGCACGGCCAAGATGGCCGTGGCACTTCAAAATGAGTCACTACCCGGACGTATCGGTATTTGACTTCGTCCGTTGGGTGTGCCACGTTGAACGAGCTTTAAGGATTCTGCCGTGGCGCGCCGACTCTCCACCCTCGGTCGAAGTCTGGCCCTTATCCTCGCGACGTTCGTCGCGGCGCCGGGCTTGCGGGCGGCTGAGGGCCTGCAACTCTTCCTCAACCATTTGATGCAGGGCAGCCAGGGGGCAGTGATCGTCTCCGACCCCAGAACCGGCCGAATCCTTTCCATCTGGAACCCGCAAACGGCCTTCCAAGAGGCTTACCCGCCGGGGTCAACCGCCAAGTTAGTGATTAGCGCTGCGGCTCTCGAGGAGCAGGTCGTCACGCCTTCCGAAAGCCTTCTGTGCCGCAGAATACCTCGACTCTTGGGAGAACCCTATCGCTGCTCTCATCCGCCCGCGGACCAGCCCTTCAATTTGGCCGGGGCCCTCGCGAACTCCTGTAACTATTTTTTTTGCGAACTCAGCACTCGATTGTCGTCCGCGGTGCTGGCCCACTGGTTTGCCTCCTTCGGCTTCGGCTCGGGAGACACGGCCAGTGGAGACACGGGCTCGGGACAAGTACGCATCGGGGAAGGGGCAAAGGAAAAAGCTCTCGCGGCACTGGGTGAGCAAGGTCTGACCGCCACACCGGCGCAGGTTTTGCTGGCCTACTCGGCGGTCGCAACGCGGGGGAAGATGTTCCGCCTGATCAAGCCCGGGCAACAAACCGCGTCTGCCATCGCTCGAGTCGTCCCCCTGCACCCGGGAACCCTCACAGTTTTGGGCGAGGGGCTGCATCAGTGCGTACAGAATGGTCTATGCCGCGGCGCCGCTGTTCAAGGAGTGCCCGTCGCCGGCAAGACTGGAACTGCGACAGCAGGGGATGGCAGTGGAGTGACCCACGCCTGGTTCGTGGGCTATGCTCCTGCGGACTCTCCGGAAGTCGCGCTGGTGGTTTTTCTGGAGCGCGGCACTGGCGCGGGGACGGCGGCTCCGCTGGCGGGGCGAATTCTCCAACAATATTTCGCCCGGAAATCCCGCACACGATGAAAAGACTGGCGCTGGCACTTGTGAGTCTTGTGGCGACGAGCCTTTCGGCTCGCGCGGTGAACCCGGAACTCCGGGTGGAATTGTTTTCGGGAAAGATGGTCAAATCCCTGACCATCACCGCCAAGCAGTCGAGTGTCAACCTTTGCGGCCTGAAAACTGATGGACCTTGCAAGCTCCTGAAGGCCGGCCAAAACGTGGTCTGCTACGCCGACCGCAGGGTCCGCTGCCGCATGCCATGGGCAACCTGGAATTTCACCCAACTTACGGTCACCGCAAATGGGCTCTTCCTTCTGACGCCTTCGCTCGCGGGCGCGAAGGAATCCCCGCACCTTGCGCCGAACGCCCGTGTGCACGTGAAGGGGGCAGGCCTGGGAGTTGTCACCCAGGTTGATCTGGAATCCTATGCGTCCGGCGTCCTCATCGGGGAGGCTTCCATTCTCCATGCCCCCGCGGCCCGCGAGGCGATGGCCATTCTGGCTCGCACCTGGGCGCTCCGGTGGCAGGGACGCCACCGCTCCCAGGGATTCGATTTCTGCTCGCTCACCCACTGCCTGGTTTTCCGACTTCCGCGGGCTGCCGAGCCAGGTGCCGCACTTGACCCGGACAAAGCCATCCTCGCAACGCGCGGTCAGGTGTTGAAATATCACGGGGCGCTGGCAGACCCTTACTTTACGGCTTGCTGTGGGGGAATGACGGAATCGGCGGGGAATGTCTGGCCGGACCGCGCCCAGCCTTACTTGATCGCGGTTCGCGACCCCTATTGTCTCGCGAGTGAACATGCCTCGTGGAAAAGAGAGATATCCCGTGAGAATGTGGAACAGGTATTGCGCACTGCGTTGCATTTGCCGCTTGCCGCCCCGTTCTCGGAACTCTCTGTCGAGAAGCAGGATTCTTCGGGGCGTGCCCTGATTCTGCGCGTGGTCGCAGGCTCCGAATGGCGCGTCGATGCGAATGAGTTTCGCTACGCGCTCGACCGCGGGCTGGGCTGGGGGCAGATCGAAAGCAATCTCTATACCATCCGGCCCGGCGCGGACGCTTGGATCTTTTCCGGCCACGGCCTCGGTCATGGTGTGGGACTTTGCCAGGCAGGCGCCGAACAGATGGCACGGATGGGATTCTCGGCGGCGCGCATCCTCAGCACCTACTTCCCGGGGGCGGAAATCTGTTTCCAAGCCCCCCCAAACCCCGACCCCATCGCTTCCAGCGAACACTTCGAGCTGGTCTACCCGGCATCCCAGGAGCCCTGGGTGAAGCAGGCTCTGGGGGCGCTGGAACAGTGGCGCAAGGAACTCGGACCGCACGCCGAAGCGTTGCCGCCGCGCGTCCGCGTGCAAACCTGGGCCACGACGGAGGAGTTCATCCACGCGACGGGACAACCGGGATGGATGGCAGGGGCCAGCGACGGACAATCTGTCGCCCTCGAGCCCCTCGCGTTACTGGCGCGGAAGGGCATTTTGGACCAAACCTTGCGGCATGAGCTCACTCATCTCATCGTCCATCGCCTTGGTGCCAAGGGCGTGCCAAGGTGGTTTGAGGAAGGGATGGTGCTCTACGTGACGGCGGAGAGGATCGCCCCGCCCCCGGCCACCCGGGTCACTGAGCAAGGACTGGAAGAAGCCATCTCCCGGCCGCGCTCGGAAGCGGAAATGAAAGCCGCCTACGCGCAAGCGCTCGAAAAAGTCCGACAATATGCCCGGCGGCAAGGCGACGCAGCTCTCTGGCGAGTTCTCGAGCGACCTACCACAGACGATCTCCACTGGCTGCATGGGATACGCTGAAGATTAGTGGGGATTTCTCACCACGCTCGGGCATTCTGTCCGAACCCTCGGAAGGGCGTGCCTCAACCCGGCCCTTCTCCTCATTATCGAGAGGCCCCGGTCAACTTTTTTTGTAGTTTCTGCTTCTCAGCCTCGTCGAGGAACGACGCGCGTACGGCATTCATGCAGAGGTTCAAGACCGTTTCGTCGTTGAACCCAAAGCAACGTGCGGATTCCCGGAATTCATCCTGGAGGCTCGTGCCGAACATGGCGGGATCATCGGAATTAAGCGTCACCACGAGGCCCGCCTCCAAAAACTTGGGCAGGGGATGGTCTTCGAACCGGGCGATCAAGCCCGTGGCCACATTGCTGGTGGGGCAGACTTCCAGAGGAATCCGCCGCTCGCGCAACAAGGCCATCACCTGTGGGTCGCGGATGGCGGTGAGACCGTGGCCGATTCGCTCCACCCCCAGCAATTCCACGGCATTGCGAATGCTCTCGGGCCCCGAAGCTTCACCGGCATGGGCCACGCCGTGCAGTCCCAGGTCGCGGGCTTCTCGAAAGATGTCGGGAAAGAGTTCCGCCGGCCCGCGTTCCTCATCGCCGCCGATCCCGAAAGCCACGACGCCCCGCGACCGGTAATGCGCCGCCCAGCGCAACACCTCGCGCACGTGGTTGAGCCCGAAGTGGCGGACGGCATCGAAGATCCACTTCACCCGCACGCCGGTGCGCGCCTCGGCTTCTTCGCCGGCCCCGGCCACCGCCTCGAAAACCGCTTCCACCGATTGCTTCTTCCACAGCACGACGCCGGCGGAGAAAATAATCTCCGCATATTTCACGTTCTGTTCCGCCAGCCATTCCAGGAGCCGCGTGGTCGCCAGGGCATAGTCCCGTGGCTTCTCCAGAAGCAAAGACACGACACCGAAGGCCAACAAGAATTGGCGAAAGCTTCCGTACCGGAAGCGCTGAGCGTGCCGCTCGCTGACCCACTCGCGCACTTTCCGCCTTAGCCCGATTTTGTTCTGCGCCAGCTCGAGCAAGGTTTCAGGCCGCACGGCGCCTTCCAGGTGCAGGTGCAGCTCAACCTTGGGCAGCCGCGTGATGAAAGACGAGAGCGCAGGTTCCAATTCCGGCATAGGGATGGTTTTATTCTGGATTGGGGATTTGCGATTTTGGATTGAAGAAGGAAGGCGCGCCCGCGTCGATCCACCATCGAAAATCTAAAATCCAAAATTTAGAGGGTCAGCGCGCGGGGAGTTGAGGCCGCCCGGCGTTCAGCCACGAGGTGTACCAATAGGAACCGGTGTCGTGCGCCGCCGCATTAATCTCCCGCACCAGGGTTGCGCCTACCTGGGTATAAAACCGATCGAAGTACTCGTCCGTGTAATCCGGCAAACCTTCGCGCGCATGCAAGTCCGACCAAACAATCAAATCGACCCAGATGTTGGCCTCCAGGCAGATTTGAAAGGCAAATTCCGTGGGGTCGTCAATCTTCGTGGCGTCGTCCGGGCGCATGATAAAGAACTTCGAGTACCGGTCCGGGAGGCGGATTTCAAACCGGTCCGCCAGACCCGTCTGCTGCGTCATCTGGCCGTTGAAATTCTGCGTGGTGTGCAAGGGATCGTGAGCGTCGGCCACGTAATGGGCCAACGCTGCGGCATCCAGTTTCACTTCCTCCCAGTTTCCCGCCTTCATCGCCTTGGTCAGGCGCAGACTGAATTCCCCGATCTGCCACGGCAGAACACCATCCCGATTGATGCGCCCGGCGCTGAACTGCTCCGTCGCTCGCCGAAATATGTGGGGAAGCAATGGATAGGGAAAAACCCCGTACTTATCCAGGTAGATGTAGTGCCGCATGCGTTCGTAGCGGTCCTCTTTAATCCACGCGTCCGGGTCGTTCACGTGCTCGACCAGATGACCCTGGTTGCGTGCAAAGAAGGTGCGTATTTCCGGTGGAAGGACCTGGATGGCCCAGGTGGTGACGATGTCGTGCGCAGTCGGACCCCAGCCCAGCACGGAACCTGTGCAGGTCAGCCAGAGCGCCAGCGTCGCGAGCAGCAAAGAGAACGGCCTGGGTAACATGACCGCGTTGTGGGGCCCGAAAACAACGACACTCCCTGCAAGCCTTATCGGTAAAGACCCCCAGGGTTCCATTGAGCCCAACCGATTCTACCGCATTTGCTCGTGTTTGTCGTCGCCCGACTCACGGCGGTAATGCCGCAGTTTGCTGTAGCAGCGGTTTCTGACCGCCGGTGTTTGATACAGGAGATTACGGCGGTCAGAGACCGCCGCCTGGAGTTTCTACATAGAGAGGGAAATAGTCCTTCGGGCGCGTGAGCGCCCGGCGATATTTCCAACCTTCTCCCAGGGGAGAAGGTGGACCGCGACGGGCGTCCTCATCAGCCGTCGCGGGCCGGATGAGAGATTACTTCCGCGCCCTCCCTGACCAGTGGCCTGCCACGCACAATCGCGGGTTGGCCCTTTTACGACCATGTGCATGGCCCTGGCAAGGGAAGCTGGGGAGCACGAACGGGACGCTGGCGGAGAAAGCAGCGAAGTGACCCCTCACCCGACCTCGTACCTCGGCCACCCTCTCCCCCGGGAGAGGGAAATTGTATTGCGTGCACGAGCGCGCCCGGAAAAGAATTTGTCACCTTCTCCGAGGGGAGAAGGTGGACCGCGACGGGCGTCCTCATCAGCCGTCGCGGGCCGGATGAGGGGTTACTTCCGCGCCCTCCATGACCAGTGGCCCGTCACGCACAACCGCGGGTAGGCCGTTACGATAGAGACCTAACGTTTACCGTCAAAGTGCCCGGCCTAGACGATTACTAAGCCCTTGGCGACTAGGCAGGAGTAATGCGCGAGAGTGTAGATCCGCTTTTGAGCGGGCGACCAATCGCCCTCCAAGGTCGCAAAATATTTCTCTTGACACACTACTACATTGTAGTAGCCTTAGACGGAGAATAGTAGGAGGCACATGGCCCGACCAAAATTAACCAAGCTCGAACTTCAAATCCTTGAAATCCTATGGACCCAGGGAATGGCATCCATTCGGGAGGTCCAGGAATCTTTTCCGGCGCCCCGGCCTGCTTACACCACTGTCCAGACGACCGTGTACCGGCTGGAGGGTAAGAAAGCAGTGCGCCGAGTCCGGAAGATCAGCAACGCCCATATTTTTGAGCCGATTGTGCCCAAAGACGTGGCACGCCACCGGCTCCTCGACGAAATTCTGAGTTTCTTCGGAGGGCGGGCACAACCCATGATGGCGCAGTTGGCCGAAGCGGGAAAGCTGACACTCGATGATGTTCGGGAGTTGGAAAAGACTATCAAGAAGTTGGAGCTGCAACGAAAAATGGAAAAGAGAGGTGAATCGAAATGATCGGCCCATGGATCAATCATCTCTGGCAATCAACAGTATTTGCCATCGCAGCAGGACTGTTTACAATCGCGTTCCGAAAGAATCGAGCTCAGATCCGATATTGGTTGTGGCTCAGCGCGTCGCTTAAGTTCTTACTACCTTTCTCCCTGTTAATGAGTCTCGGCAACCACCTGAGGTGGCCTTCGTCGGCAAAGAGCATTACGACACAAGACGTTTCGTTAGCAATGGTGCAAATCACCCAGCCGTTTCCCAATACGCTGTCGTTGGCACCCCATACTCAAAGCGCGGTCGATTGGATCCCAATTGCAGTGCTCGGCGTGTGGGCGTGTGGATTTGCGGTATTAGTGCTGATACGGTTTCGCGGGTGGCTGCACATCCGCGCCGCTGTGCGTTCCAGCACTCCAATTGACATTCCGGCGATAGTTGAGGTCCGAACTTGTCCGGGCTTGTTGGAACCAGGTCTGGTCGGGTTGTGGAGACCTATCCTGCTCTTGCCCGTCGATATCCTCAAAACCCTGACCCCGTCTCAAACAGAGGCCGTCCTTGCGCACGAATTGTGCCATGTCCGCCGCCGCGATAACCTGTTCGCCGCGCTTCACATAATAGCCGAGGCGATCTATTGGTTTCATCCGTTGATATGGTGGATTGGCGGTCGACTGGTAGAGGAGCGAGAGCGAGCCTGCGATGAAGATGTTTTGCGGCTGGGTGGTGAACCACAGGTTTACGCCGAAGCCATCCTCAATGTTTGCAAGCATTATTTAGAGTCGCCGCTTGTTTGTGTCTCTGGAATAACCAGTTCAGATCTGAAGAAACGAATTCATAACATCCTGGCGCAGCACATCGGACAAAACCTGACGCTCGCCAGAAAGCTGTTGCTGGCTGTTGGTGGAAGCGTGGCGATGATCGCTCCAATCGTAATTGGCTCACTAAACGTACAGGTCAGCCGTGCGCAATCCACGATTGGGCAGCCGCGGTTCGCCGTGGCATCAATCAAGCCCAGCAACTCGACGGATCACCGCCGGCTGTTCGACGTTCAGCCCGACGGCCAATTGACCATGGCCAACATGACCGTGAACCAGCTGATCCAAAACGCGTACGCGATCAAGGGCTACCAAATTTCAGGCGGCCCAGACTGGATGAAATCCGATCTGTTTGATGTCGTTGCCAAGCCGGAGAGCTCTGCGAAACCGGACCAGGAATATAACCGCCAGCTTAGTCTGATGCTCCAATCCTTGTTGGCTGAAAGATTCCAGCTCGTCATGCGACATGACACGCAAGAGGCTTCAGTCTACGCGCTTACGGCCGCAAAGGGTGGACCAAAGATTAAGGAAGTACACGACTCTGACCCGAATATGGACAATCCTTTTATACAGCATGCAGTCAATCGAGCCCCAAAGGTAGGCAATTCCGGCCATCGCCGACCGTCGATAGTAATCTTACGCCGCGGTCTGTTGATCGCACAGAGCATTAAACTCATGAGCCTCGCCGATGTCCTTTCTGACTTTCTCGGCCGGGCAGTCGTTGACAAGACGGATCTGACGGGAACGTACGATTTAAAACTTGAATGGCAGCCGGACGGAAACCAAGTCGCGATGTTCCAGGAGATGGGGGTACCAGAAGGCTACGGAGCGCCGGCAGCGGATCCTCGAGGCCCTTCGCTATTCACAGCGCTCCAGGAGCAGCTCGGATTGAATCTCGAATCGGAGAAGGGAACGGTGGAAATGTTCCACGTCGAGCATATCGAGAGACCGTCCGCGAACTAGCACAGGGCATTTCGGAATCCGTTATCCGCATAGGGCACACATACTTATCGTTTTCGCGATTACTCCCCAAGACCCGTTTTCATCGCTAACCGGCGCGTCACGGGGAACGCCGTAGCGTTTACGTATCACAATTCACTTTGACGGTTTGTCGCCTATCCGTGGATGTGGTCTGCGCGGTCACCTGTGAGGGGGTAGTCCGGGGCGTCGGCGTCAGAAATGTAGAAACCCCAGACGGCGGTCAGAGACCGCCGCTACAGCAAACTGACTCACTAACCTCACGGCCGCGCGCCCCTTGATCCGCGCGCCGGCAATTCCCACCCGCTGTTACCCACCGTTCACAGGGGTTGTTTTGTGCCGTTCACGGCGCCGGATTCACGCTAGCGGAACCGTTACGGCTGCGGTGCGCGCCCGCGCCGCGCGGCCGAATTCCGAGTGGTGGCGGCTATACAGAAGGTAGATGACCAAGCCGATGACCAGCCATACCAGGAAACGCAGCCAAGTTTCCACCGGCAGGCTGGCCATCAGAATCACGCACGCCAGGATCGATAAGATAGGGACAACGGGCACCCACGGCGTACGAAACGCGCGCTGGCGCTCCGGTTGGGTGCGGCGCAGGACCAGTACGCCCAGCGAAACCAGACCGAAAGCAAACAGCGTGCCGATATTGGTAAGGTCAGCCAGCGTACCGATGTCG
>Ga0326727_10007068_pt1 | contig 30106 bp, 20 predicted proteins | sample MB2enrmetagenome_FD_207643 | JGI IMG/M metagenome (GOLD analysis project Ga0326727, IMG submission 207643) | Lab enriched peat soil microbial communities from McLean, Ithaca, NY, United States - MB29MY | ecosystem: Environmental > Terrestrial > Soil > Wetlands > Peat | place: USA: New York... | reverse complement strand
GCTCGTCGATCGATACAATCTTCGTCATGGGTGTAAGGCTCCTTTTCAGATTGGGCTTTAGCTCGTGAGGCCAAAGCCACCTTACACCCTCCTGCCTTTTACACAATCGAATTTACGTCACCCTGCCCGCGCGCCGCAGCGTTTGCCGGATGGAGATTTGCCGGACGGCGGTGAGAGGAACCTGATCCCAACCCTATGCGGAAGCCAGAACCGGCTCCTCGGAATAAGCCGGTGAGGAACCGGCGGCCGCGTCCCCGGTCAGGCTCAGCAAGGACTCTATCACGTCCGCGGCGCTGTAGGATTCACGGCCCGGAGCCAGGAACTGGGCCACGGTATTCAGGTCGTCGCCGACAGTGACCAGCGGCGGCTCAATCTTCCCATCCTTGCGCGTCTGCTGATGACCGATATTGGCCATCAACGCATTGCACAGGCACTTTCTGCCCACCGTTTCCTCGATCTTGCCGCCCTTGGACACATAAACATCCACCGGCTCGGCCGAGCAGCGGTAACCCAGGCTGCCGCCCGGCGCGACGTATGGCTCCCTCAGGTAGCCCAGATCGCAGACCCGCTTGCGCTCCGCTGCAACCTCCGCATCGGAGTAGCTGCCTTGGAGTTGCGCCACCTTGAACGGGAATCCCGTGGGCGAGGCCAGGGGATCGGTAAACACCTCGCCCGTGCCGGTCATCGCATGGCCCAAGAGCCTCTTCTTCAGGTCGGGACGAAGGCCGGACTCGCGGCTGAAGGCAAAGGCCGTACCCACCTGCACGCCCGCGGCGCCCTGTTCGAGCGCCTCGCGCACTTTTTGCGCGTTTCCATATCCGCCCGCCAGCCAGAAGGGAACGCCCAGAGCCACCAGATCCTGAATATCGACCCGATCCCGCTCGCCGTAGACCGGTTCTCCGGCCGCATTGAGCTGGAGCTTGCCGCGAGGCGGAGCGTTGTGCCCGCCCGCCGTCGGGCTTTCGATCACCAAACCGTCCACCCGCCCGCTGGCCCGCCTCAGCATGGTGGTCGCCAGCGTGTTGGACGAGACGATGGCCAAGAACCGCGGCCGCTGGAGAAAGGGAAGCGGACCCTCGGCGAACGCGGCCGGATCGAGGCGCATCTGCGTATCCTGGCCCGGCGCCGCGCCCGTCACCGCCAGCTTGTACTCCGCCGGCTGATGCAGCGCAAAGGCGTCCAGCACGCCGGGAATGTGCAGCGGAATCCCCGCGCCCATCAGCACATAACCCACCCCGGCCAGCATGGCCCCGTAGATCGACGACAGGTGCGGCATCTGCACCTTCTCAAGAAAGTTGATCCCCACCGGATTCTTGTGGCCTTCGCGGGCCAGAAAGACCTCGACGAAGTTGCTCACCATGCACAACTCGACCAGCTTGGGAGAATCCTTCCGCTGGTGCATGGGCACGGCGGGATACGGCGTCCCGCTGGGCTTGCCGCCGGGAACAAAGTACTCCTGCCAGATGCGCCGGGCCATCTCGGGAAAGGGAAATGCGTCCAGCCCGCGGCGCATGTCGCCGCCCTGGTCGCCATCGGCGAGGCGGCGCACAAACACCTGATCGAGCGCCGTGCCGGAGACCACACCGAGTTGGCCGAGTTTTGAAACCGCCTGGGCCAGGCGCCAGTTCGAGACCCCCACGCCCATGCCGCCCTGAATGATCTTTGGAAACTGCATCATCTCTGGATTCTTTCACAAATCCGGAAAACTCCGGGATTTTTCTCGCAGAATAGGCGCATCGCAGGAACAGAACTGAGCAATTTTGCTCAGAAATGACGAAAGTGGCAGTCGCTTTCCGCCTCTGGGCGCAATCCCGGCGGCTGAAGCGGCTCCGGGATTTCCGTCCATCCGGGCCAATCCCCCGGATGGCTCAGCGCTCGATGGCTTGTTCACCGTCCGGCTCATTCCCCACCCCCGCAATATCCCGCAAACGCAACGGCGGCCTGAGCACACTGCCCAGGCCGTCGCCGGTGATCTGTGGGTATTGGACTAAGGCCATCGCGCTTCCGCGAGTGCCCAAGCATCTTCACTTTCGCATTCTGCCTCTCAGCGACCGCTCGGAGGACGAAATCCGCTAAGGCGGGCTCCCTGGCGACTGGCTCCGTCGCACCTATGGAAGAATCGCCATCGGGCGCATCGGATCGAGGGTTGCATTGCAAGTGAAAGTGCAGTAGCGTCCTGTGCGGTCAAAATCTTCTCCGCCGGAGCAACCTTGGGGGCAGGGGGCGCGATGCCCTAGGCCTCAGTCACCTCACGTACGAAACATCTGAAAGAGTTTTTCTGCATCTTTTGGACCTACCTCCTTTCCCGTGTTTCGTTAATGTACCCCTTCATTCACGTGGCGTCAACAGGAGTCTTTGCCACTATCGGATCATTCGCCGCCAGCGGTTCCCAACTCCGCAACCCCTTCCGCGCCTCCGACCTCCGAACCCTGATCCCTAGTCCGTAGTCCCTACTCCCTATTCCCTGTTCCCTTCCCTGCCTTCACCAACTATGCAGCCACTCCTCATCCCGGCCGATCCGCACCGGGACCTGGAATAGCTCGCTCAGCCGGGCCTCGGTCAGCAGTTCCCGGCGCGGCCCATCGCCCACAATCCGCCCGGCGCGCATCAGAATCACGCGCTCGATCTCGGGCAGAATATCGCCCAGATGATGCGTTACCAGCACCAGCCCCGTTCCCTCCCGGGCTAGCCGCCGCAGCGTCTCGCGCAGCTCCCTCTGCGCCGCCAGGTCCAGCGCATTCGAGGGCTCGTCCAGCAGCAGTTGCCGGGGCCGATGGACAAGCGCGCGAGCAATCAGAGTCCGCCGCTTCTCCCCGGCCGACATCTCGCCCACCAGGCGCTTCGCCAGGTCGAGCGCCTCCATCCGTTCCAGCGCCTCCACAGCCCGCTCGCGCATCTCGGCGGTCACCTGCAGATTGGGCCACAGCGTGGAGGCCGAAAAGAATCCCGCAATCACGGCGTCGAGGCCCGTGGTCACGGCCGTCCGCTCTCCCGGCAGCTCACCCATCAGCCCCGCCGCCACCACGCCGAAATGCCTGCGCAACTGGGTCAGATCCCAGCGCTCCCGCCCAAAAATGCGCACCATCATCCCCGGCTGAACGATGGGATAAATCTGGCAGGTCATGGCCAGAATCAGCGTGGACTTGCCGCAGCCGTTCGGCCCCAGAATCGCCACATGCTCCCCGGCGCGGATGGTAAGGTTGATATCGTGCAGCACCACGCGTTCTCCCCGCGCCACATTCACCTGCCGCAGCTCGAGGAACTGGTCTTCCTGGCCGATCTCCGCCGCATCCGCGCCGCTCTCCGTCATCCCACCCCCATCCACCTGCTAGATTAAATGGGTTGACTCCCATGCCCATGACCGACACTGATTCCAACGGCTGTTCACAATTCCTCATCCCTTGCGGCTTCCGCTTTGGCGCTGTCAAAGCCGGACTGAAGAAGAGCGGCCGCACCGACTTTGCCCTCATCGTGGCCGACGCCCTGGCCAGCGCCGCCGCCGCCTTTACTTCCAACGTGGTACTCGCCGCCCCCATCCTCGTCGGCAAAGCGAATCTGCGCTCGACGGGCAGCCGCGTCCGCGTCGTCGCCATCAACGCCGGCAACGCCAACTGCGCCGCCGGTGAGCCCGGCATGGCCGCCGCCCGCGCCACCTGTGCCGCCGCTGCCGAGATATTTCATTGCCCGCCCGAGCAGGTCTTTCCCTCCTCCACCGGCATCATCGGCGTTCCGCTGCCCGCCGAGAAGCTGATCGCCGTTCTGCCGGCATTGGCCGCATCCCTGGGCTCGGATTTCGAGCACTTCCAGCAAGCGGCCCAGGCCATCCTCACAACCGACACCGTCGAGAAGACCGCCTTTGTTCGCCTGGAAATCGAAGGAAAGGCGGTCCGCATCGGCGCCTTCTGCAAGGGCGCCGGCATGATTTACCCGCAACTGGTTCCCCACGCCACCATGCTCGTCTACGTGCTCACCGACGCCGCCGTCGAGCCCGCCGTGCTGAACGGCTACCTTCGCCCGGCCGTCGAGGTCAGCTTCAATCGCATCTCCGTCGATGGCGACACCTCCACCAACGACACCGTGCTGCTGCTCGCCTCCGGCGCCAGCGGCGTTTCCATCGGCGCGGATTGCGCCCCGTTCGCCGCCGCCCTCACCCAGGTCTGCTCGTCGCTCGCCCGCCAGGTGGTCGCCGACGGCGAAGGCGTCTCCCATGTCGTGGAACTGCGCATCGCAGGCGCGGCCACGGACGCCGACGCCCTCAAGATCGCCAAGGCCATCGCCCACTCGCCTCTCGTCAAGACCGCCTGGGCGGGCTGCGATCCCAACTGGGGCCGCCTGGCCGCCGCCATCGGCTACTCCGGCGCGCAGATCGACCCCAACCGCATCGACATTCAGTTTGGCGAACTGCCCATCTGCCGCGACGGCGGCCGTGCCCCGGAGTTCGACGAAGCCGCGGCCCACGCCTATATCTCGCAGCGCGAGTTTTCCATCTCGATCCAGCTCCACCAGGGCACAGGCGAGTGCGTCTTCTGGACCACCGACCTCACCCACGAGTACATCCACATCAACGCCGACTATTCCAGCTAGCCCTGATCCACTTTGTCCCCAGCCGTGCGAGGCTCTATACTCATCTCCCGTAAGCTGCCCGTCGAACGCCCTCTACCGCGGCGTTCCTCAGGCACGGAGCAAATCCCATGGCTGCAACTTCCGCGCTCTCAGAAACCGATCTTGAATTCGACAACGGCAGCTTCGATTCCGCCGCCTTCACCGCCCGCGCGCTCTCCAGTTGGCGGGCGCTGGCCACGGTCATCGACCACACCCTGCTCAAGCCCGACGCCACCCGCGAGCAGGTCGAGAACCTCTGCGACGAAGCCATCCGCTACCGCTTTGCCTGCGCCATGGTCAACCCCGTCTGGACCCCCGTCGCGGTCGGCGCCCTCTCCGGAACCGGCATTCCCGTCGGCGTGGTCATTGGCTTTCCCTTGGGCGCATCGCTGGTCTCCACGCTGCGCCAGGAGGCCGCCGCTCTCACCCGGCTCGGCGTGCGCGAGCTGGACATGGTCATCCCTATTGGCCAGCTCAAGAGCGGCAACTATCCCGCCGTGCATCACGCCGTCCACGCCACGGCTTCGGTCGCCCATCATCACGGCGCGCTGCTCAAGGTAATCCTTGAAACAGCCCTGCTCACCATACCGGAGAAACTCCGCGCCGCCGAGATCGCCATCCAGGCCGGCGCCGACTTCCTCAAGACCTCCACCGGCTTCGCCTCCGGCGGCGCAACCCCCGCCGATGTGGCCCTGCTGCGCGGCGTAGCCGGCGCCCGCTGCGGCGTCAAGGCCTCCGGCGGCATCCGCACCCTCGCCCAGGTCGGTGCCCTGCTCGAAGCCGGAGCCAACCGCATCGGCGCATCCGCTTCCGTAGCCATCGTCCGCGAACTGGGAGCGGAGTGAGGCGAGGGAATAGGGAATAGGGAGTAGGGAATAGGGAGTAGGGAATAGGGAACTTGAGGACCGGCTCAATCGCTCTGCGCTACTCGAATTCCTGCTGCATGGTATCCGCTATGCCTTCCCGGCCGGGAAAGGCACGATCACGCGGGGCGTGCCCACGGGCTATGCCGCTCCTCCACTCCTGGAATCCATCGCGGCCAGTAGTGAACCGCCGCCTGTCTGGCCATATGCGGATGGGCCGACACGGCCTTGCTATCTGCTTGGCCCGTGCTGCCCGCACCGGAGTTGAGGGGCTTTTCCAAATCAGACGCGGAGTTGAGCAGATCAAGCGGCCTGCTCAACTCCGCGCCTCCATTGGTCCAGCTCTGCGTTGTTGCAACGCTCTATTTGCAAGCCGTTCCATTGATTGCGAACGACATGGGCACTGCGTTGGTCTTGTTGTTCCAGGTTCCGTTGAATCCCACGCCGGTGAAGCTGCCTCCGGCCGCGATGCTGCCGTTGTAACTCATGTTAGTCACACTCACGTTCGCGCCGCTCTGTGTAACATTGCCGTCCCACAGCTGCGTGATCTTCTGCCCGTTGGCAAACGTCCAGGTCAGCGTCCAGTTCGAGATGGCCTTGACGCTGGTGTTATTGATGGTGATGCCTGCCTCGAAGCCGCCCGGCCACTGGGTTTCAATCGTGTAAGCGACGTGGCACGAGAAGGGGGCCGGCGCGACGGTGAGGGAGATGACGGTGGATGCGGCCGGCACGCCGGGAGCGGTTGCGGTGATGGTCACCGGGTATGTGCCGGCGATGGCCGCGGGGGTGACCGTGAACGTAATCACGTTGGTTGCGGCGGGCTGTTGGGTACTGTACGCAACAGATACGCCGCTGGGCACTCCAGAAGCTGCAAGCGTTACGCCGCCGCTGGACGAGCCCCCGTTCGTTACCGTGACGGTGTCGGTGATGCTGTTGCCTTGAGTGGCGGACAGAGCGGTCGCCGAAAGAATCATCTTGAGCCTCGCGGGCGCCTGGCCGATGGCAAGGGTGACGTTGGTGTTTGCACCCGCCGCCGCTGAGATTCCGGAGATGGGGATTGTGTACGTGCCAGGGACGGCCGTGGTGCCGACCGAGAGCGTGAGAGTGCTGGTCGCAGAGGCGGCACCGCTGATCGAGGCGGGGTTGGGAGAGAACGAGGCGGTTACTCCGGGAGGAACGCTGCCGTAGCCAAGCGTGACGTTGCCGGTGAATCCTCCCGTGGGCGCCACCGTGATTGCGTCCGTCAAGGTAGTGTTGCCGGCGGCGGGCGGAGTGACGTTCAGAATAGCCTCCGCAGGACTCATCGTAAAGCCGGGCGCGGCAGTGACAGTGAGGAAGATATAGACGTTTGAGGCCCATACCTGGCCGTTGATAAAGCTGCTGACCTCGATCAAGTAGTTGCCGGGGATGACAGTGCTGCTGGGCGCCACCGTGAGCGTACCGGGATTAGGGGCCGTGACGGAGGGGATGCTGAGAGAGATGTCGCTATCGGTATAATTGATCACGTCAAAGTTGACGTTGCCCTTGTATCCGCCCACGGTCGTAAAGATTTCGTCGGTTACCGTGCCGCCCTGGGGAACGGTCAGAGCGTTAGACTGAGCGTAAAGAGTGAGGCCGGGCGGTGTTTCTGGAAGCGGCGTAACCGCGCTCCCCGCGCTCATATTCGGGTTGATATTCGCGTTCGCCACCAGCGTATCGAAGTAGGACGGCCAGAAGTCGCCTCCCAGCAGCGAGTTCGGCGCCGAGCCCGTCGTCGCGGGCGGGACCATGTTATTTTGATAAGCGCCGTTCTCAAGGATGTTTGTCGGGTTGCAGTTCGGATCGTAACCGGGTCCTACTTGGGATTGGCTGGTGGGATACGTGCCGTCCGATTCTCCCGGCGGCTTGACCCAGACGTAGGCCTCAAGCTGAGGGAAGGTAGACAGGGGGTTGGCCGCCGGCAGCGGGCCGATTCCGGCATTCGCTACATTGCACCAATCGCCGCGGAAAGGCCGTAGGTCGATCTTGGAGTTGAGTATCTCGGTTTCTGGGTTCGAGTTGGTGTTCAGGCCAGTCGGCTCGAGCGGCCCGCCCCATCCATTGCGCCCGGTATCGATCAGGAATCCGATCGTGTTCGGGAAGCCTCCGGGGGCTGTCAACTTCGTATACAGTGCCTCGTCGTAGTCTTCCTCATCGATGGATTGGTTGTAGGAGTAATAAAGGGCGTTTAAGTACGTGCTGCTATTACCGCTGGTAGCTATTCCATTTACTGGGGCCAGTAAAGGGTCCAGGTACGGCTCTTTGACCGGGTCAAAGTTGGAAGTATTGCTGATGAATCCATCGATGGAGGAAAGGCCGGCGTTTGTGCCCTTTAAGAGAGCGGTGTAATAGGTGACGGCGGCGTTCATATTGGTGCCCCAGCCGAGCCACGCCGAAGTTCCCACATCAAGATACTGGTAGACGTTCGTCAAGGGATGAAACTTATTGAGCGCGTACGTAATTCCCTGCACATACACGCTGTTGGGGTTTAACGTGCTGCTGGGCGGCTCGGCAACACCGCCGTTCGCCGCACCGCCGTTGGCCGCGACGCAGTTCGGGGCCACCAGAGTGCCAAGGTTTGTCGCCTTAACGGTGCCGGGGGTCGTCGTGACGCCGTCAGTGACAGCCAGGGTCCAGCCGGCAGTTACGTGACCGGCGTTTGTGATCAAGTTGGGAATCGAGTCCGGCTCGATGATCAACACGAAGCGAATGTTCGGGTTGGTCGCGTATTGCGCGAGGATGTTGTAGATGGGATCGATGAAATCACTCTCGTACTCGTCAATGCCCGAGCCCGTCAACGTCTCTGTGCCGCCGCCGGGCGCCTGGGACGTCTGGACCGTGTCGCCGCCGGCAATGCTCAGTTCGCCGGATGCGCCCAATGAGGAACAGTCGCGCTGGGGCAGATCGTAAATCACGATGGTCATCACGATCGGCACCGGGGGGGCGCCTGGCTCCTCGGAAAGTGCCGCATCGATAAACTGCGGGAGGCTCTGAATGGAGGCAATCGAGGTCAGCCAGACGGCTGTCGATTGGTTTTCGACGGTATACATCTGCTGCTGGGTCGGGCCCGATTGGTTCGCGGCCTCGGCCGCAACTTGCTGGGCGAAATACGGGTCGACGAACCCGGTTGCTCCGGCATAGGGATTGGCGACGTGTTGAGCAAAAGCGCCCGGCGCCAGAAGGGTTAGAAGCAAAACCGCGAGTACCATAAGGTACCCGCTCAACAGGGACGTGCGTACCCGCCCGAAGGAGCGAGTGAACCGCTCAGACATGGCTTCTCCTTTTACCTGGAATCTCGATTTTGGGAACCTATTTGTCTGAATAGTACTCCTCCCGAGTGGATTCGCAACGCCAATGTTGTGCAGAGAATAGGGATTCTTTTGTGCATACTATTCATCAGAGAGGATCGGCGATGGGATGGAACCGCAAGGAGCAAAAGCGAGGCGAGGCGCGCTTCCAGACCCCTGTTTTCCGCCGTACCCCCTCCCCCCTCCAACCATGCTGGGGCCGTTTTTCGACCCCGCTCTTCTCATAACTTTAATAGTTTCAATGCCTTGCATTCTTGCCCTGTTAACCAAACAGTAACCTGAAATCTCTGATTTTGCCGGTTTTTTAGCTCAAAATGAGCCACATTTCGCCGAGAATCAGCCATTTTGAACCAAGAATGAAAGGCGGGTGGCGCGCCCTTGAAGCCACGAATGAGGGTGCTCTCGGACTCTTTGCCCAAGGGAATCGGACAGCGTTATCGCGATCGTCTTCTCCCTCCCGTTTGACCCTGCCCGCGCGTCTAACTAGACTTGCAGGCAGGGTTCCTCATGACGTTTCGTTGTTTTCGATCGATGGCCGTTCTTTCGGCCGCTGTATTGTGCCTGTTGGCGGGTTTTGCTCCCGCGCTGGCGCGGGCTCAATCCTCCGACAGCGGTTCCGGCAAAAACCAGAGTTCCTCCTCGCAGCCGGTCCAGCGGGAGAAGGCGCCATCGCTGGTCGATCCGGCCGGGCCGACGGTTTCGCTGGTCAGCGCGGAGCCGGTCTTCCTGATGGCCGCGGCGTTGAACGCCTGCGGTTATGACGAGGGTTTGGATGAGAGCGCTCCGGTGCGGAAGCGGGTTCGCGACGAGATGGACCAGGCGCTCCGGAAGAGCGAGGACGCGCGCGCCAAGAGAGACAAGGTCTGCCTCTTCATCGCCCAGCACCGCATGACGGGCTCGGAGCGGGACATCTCGCAGTACATCTCGCTGGCGCTCTATTTGACGCCACCGCCGGAGATCGAAACCGCGGTGGAACTGACGGAGATGCCGCCCGACTCGACGCAGGTGGTGGAGATTGTGCCGCTGCTGAAGGACTTTGTGGCGGCGGTGGACCTGCACGGGATCTGGCTGGCGGTTCACCGCATCTACGACGAGGAGGCCGACGGGCTCCACGATCCGCTGTCGAAGATGATCGTGGGAACCAATCTTTACCTCAAGATGCCGGCCTCGACCGACCCAGGGCGCCGGTTCCTGGTAGTAATCGAGCCGATGCTCTCGCCGCGGACGGTCAATGCCCGCATCTACGGGACCGACTATGTGGTGGTGGTGTCTCCGGTGAATGGGCAGATTCGCATGAGCGACGTGCGCCACACCTACCTGCATTACCTGATTGAGCCTCTGCTCTTCTCGCGGGCCGGCGCCATCGACCGCACGCAGCCGATTCTCAAGGAGATTCGGGACGCTCCGCTGGAGTTCCGTTTCCGCTCCGACACTCTGGCGCTGACCATCGAGTGCCTGATCAAGGCCATCGAGGCCCGGACCATGGACACGGGCATTCCGGAGTACAAGATTCCGGCGGGCGTGGACCGGTCGGAGTTGCCGCGCTATGAGCATGAACGGCAGGTCTACCAGCAAAAGGTGGATGCCGTCCGCTGGGCCACCGTGCGCCACGATATGACGCAGGGATTCGTACTCACCCAGTACTTCTATGAGCAACTGATGAACTTCGAGAAGGATCCGGCCAGCCTGAAGGACACCATCGGCGAGATGGTTTACAGCATGGACGTGGAGCAGGAGGCGCACCGCGCCCGCGATATCGAGTTTGACAAGGAGGCGGACGGGGAGGTGCTGGGGCGCAGCAGGCCGCGCAAACTGACCGGGCTGGATTTGGCTGAGGCGCGGCTGGCCAGCGGAGACGTAGCTGCGGCCAGCACCTTGGCGCGCCAGGCGCTGGCGGCGCAAACCGATACGCTGGAATCGGTGGCGGAAGGCGCGCGCGCCAACTTCATCCTGGCCAGGGCGGCAGTGCTTACCGGCCATCCGGAGCAGGCGATCGACGGCTTCCAGAAGACTCTGGCCACCAGCAAGGAGCCGCGTCTGCTGGCCTGGTCGCACATTTACCTGGGCCGCATGCTGGACCTGGATTGCAAACGCGACCAGGCGGTTGCCGAGTACACGGCGGCGCTGGCGGCGCGCGACGGGCAGCAGGATACGCGCCTGGCCGCCGAGCGGGGTGTGAAGGCGGCTTATGCCGTCAAGGGCCACAGTTGCGACGAGGATGCGGACGACGACTCGCCCGGCGACGGCGCAAGCAAGCCGGCCGGAGCCAAACCGGAAGCCGCGAAGCCTGGGGATGGCCCCGCGGCGCAGTCTGGGGTGCAAAAGCCGCAATGATTCGCTCATGCGCTGGCAGGCTTCAGTGTGACGTTTAGCAAGTGAGGAGGAATCAGACCGATCGAGGCGAGCATGGAAGCAGTTTTGACCGATCTGGAAGCGGCGCTGGGGCATGGCTTTGCCAGGCCGGAACTGCTGGTGCGCGCGCTGACTCACCGGTCGCTGGCCAACGAACTGGCGGCCAACGGGCACTCGGCTGAGAACAGGCAGGAGGCAGCCGCGGGCGCGGGGGACAATGAGCGCCTGGAGTTTCTGGGTGACGCGGTGCTGGGGCTGGTGGTGGCCGAGGCGCTGTTCCGGTCGCATCCGGAGTGGAATGAGGGCGAACTGACCCGTGTCAGAGCGCAATTGGTGAGCCGGCAGCACCTGGCCGAGGTGGCTGCGGCGATCGATCTGGGAAGCCGCCTGCGAGTGAGCCGGGGCGAGGACCGCGGCGGCCTCAGGCGCAAGAGCACCGTGCTCTCGAATGGCATGGAGGCGGTAATGGGCGCGCTCTTCCTGGATGGCGGCCTGGAACCGGTAAGAGCCTTTGCCCGCCGCTGGGTGATGGGCCAGACAGCCGAGCTGTTGGCCGAGGAGTTGCGCTCCGGGGCGGCGCTGGGCAACTACAAATCGGCGCTCCAGGAACACCTGCAGGCGGCGCGGATCGGAACGCCGGTTTACCGGCTGAAGAGCGAAACCGGTCCGGACCATCGCAAGCGCTTTCTGGTCGAGGTCCGGCTCATAACGGACGAGGGAGAGCCGGGCAAGCCGCTGGCTCGCGGCATGGGGAGCACCAAGAAGCAGGCGGAGCAGGACGCGGCGCGGCGCGCGCTCGACCGTCTGGCGGCAGCCGGGGCCAAGGCCGGCGCCCCGGAACGCAGCCTGCTCGGTGGGGAAGAAAGGGAGCAGGCGGAGCCATGAACACACCAGGACAACCTGGACAAGCGCCCGGCGCATCCTCCAGCCCGTCCGAGAAGCCGCTTGCGCAACTGCGGCTCCATCTGCCCAGCGTGCCGGAGGCGTTCGCCACCCTGCTTTCGCTGGTGGTGATGGCGCAGTTTCTGAACACCTTCGTGCTCCAGCCCTACCTCATCCCCTCGGAGAGCATGGAGCGCACCCTGCTGGTGGGAGATTTTCTGCTGGTGAACAAGCAGGTCTATGCGCCCGCCGGCAGCCTGAGCCGGTGGCTGCTGCCCTATCGCGAAGTTGCGCGCGGAGACATCGTCGTCTTCCACCATCCCCAGCACCCATATATCATCAAGAGGGTGGTGGGCGTTCCCGGCGACCGGCTGCGTATCGAAGATGGGCTGGTGATGGTGAACGGCCGGACTCTGGACGAACCTTACGCGGCCTTCGAGCCCGCGGCGCCAGATCCCTTCCCCGACGACTTTCCCGCCAAGGTGCGTGCCGATCCCAGGGTCGATCCGGTGTGGTGGAGGCAGATGCAGAGCCTCACCCGCGACGGCGAACTGGTGGTCCCCGCGGGTGAGTACTTTGTTCTCGGCGACAACCGCAATCATAGCTACGACTCCCGCTTCTGGGGGTTTGTGCCGCGGCAAGCGATCGTGGCCCGGCCCCTGGTCATCTATTTCTCCGTTGCCCGCCCCTCTACCACGGATGTGCGGCAGGCCGCGGATGATAGACTCGGACACGACGGGCAGTTCTCGGCGAAGCTGACAGGGTTTGCACGCTGGAAGCGCATCTTTCACGTGGTTCACTAGAGGATAGGAAACAGTGATCGGTAGAGAACCTGGATGCTGACAACTGATAACTGACCACTGACCACTGACCACTGCCAAAGAGCGACAGAATGACGAAGAAGAAGACACCGCCCCTCAAGACGCCGTCCGAGACCCCGCCCGATCCTGTTCCGGCTCCCGCTGAAGACAGGGTGGAAGAGACCCCCTATGAGGCGCTCGCCAGCATCTGCTCGGTGCTGGTGGTGGGCCTGTTCATCCTCACCTTTCTGGGTCAGAACTACGTCATTCCCTCGCGATCGATGGAGGACACGTTGCTGGTGGGCGATCACCTGCTGGTGGACCGCATCACCCTGGCTCCGCCGGCCAAGTGGATGCCGCTGATTCACTATCGCGAGCCGAAGCGCGGCGATATCGTGGTCTTTATCAAGCCTGTGACGGACGATGTAAAAGGCAGACCCGTGTACCTGACTCTGGTGAAGCGCCTGGTGGGCGTTCCCGGCGATCGTATCCGTCTGCGCAAAGGCATCGTTATTCTGAACGGCGTTGCCCAGAGCCCGCCGAAGGAGGGAATAGCCCCTCCATCCTACGACGAGGAGTTTCTCGACGAGTTTCCCTCCGTGCCGCCCGATCCCGAACCTGGCAACCTGATCCCCGAGTCCTGGGCCGTCGACTTTCCCAATCACCTTGAAGATGGAGACCTGGTGGTTCCTCCCGGCATGTACTTCATGATGGGCGATAACCGGCACAACAGCGCCGATTCACGCTTCTGGGGCTTTGTGCCCAGGGAGAACATTGTGGGCCGGCCGCTGTTCAACTACTGGTCGTTCGAGGCTTCCGAGGGACAGTTGGAGCAGACCGGGATCGGCAATACACTCGCCTGGATGGGCCATGTGGCGCTGCATTTCTTCAGCGATACGCGCTGGAAGCGGACGCTGCACCGAGTGCGCTGAATTACAGTTGTCAGTCGTCGGTCGACAGCTTTCAGTTGAACCTCCTAGCGACTGATAACTGACAACTGATAACTGATAACTGACAACTAACTCCATGACCAAGGACGCGCAAGGCCGGCAACGAAAGCGCGGGCGGCCCGCCGCGGCGGGGCTGGCCGCGGCGCTGCTGGCTGTCATCATGGCGGCGCTGATCGTGCCTCCGTGGATCAGTGTCAACAGCTACAAAAGCCGCATCGCGCGCCTGCTGGCGGCGTCGTTTGGCAGGCCGGTGCGCATTTCTTCCGTGGAGTTGCGGTTGTTGCCGCGGCCGGCTTTTCTACTGACCGACCTGACCGTCGAAGAAGATCCGGCCTATGGCGACGAGCCGGTCTTGCACGCCAACACGGTCACCGCGTCCATCCGGCTGCTCTCTTTGTGGCGCGGGCGGCTGGAGATCGGCACGATCAGCGTGGACGAGGCCAGCCTGAACCTGGTGCGCACCGGGGATGGCCGCTGGAATCTGGATTCGCTCTTTCGCACCGCGGCGGCGCGCGCCGCGAGCGGGGTGAGCGGCTCCGGGCCGGGCGGCGCTCAGCGAAAGACGCTGCTGCCCTATCTGGAAGCCACCAACTCCCGCATCAATGTCAAGAACGGCGCGGAGAAGCTGCCGTTTTCGCTGGTCTCGGCCGATATTTCCTTCTGGCAGGAGGAACCCGGCGACTGGCGGCTCCGGCTGCGCGGCCAACCGGCCCGCACCGACCTGAACCTGGACCTGGCCGACACCGGCGAGGTGCGGCTGGAGGCCAGCGTGCGCCGGGCAGCCGAACTGCGGCAGATGCCCGTGCACCTCGATATGGAGTGGCGGGACGCGCAACTGGGCCAGCTTACGCGGCTGTTGATCGGCTCCGATCCTGGCTGGCGTGGGGATCTGACTGGCGAACTGCATTTGGACGGCACCGCCGATGCGGCTCAAATCAAGACCAGGCTGCGCGCCGCGGGCGTTCATCGCGCCGAGTTCGCCCCCGTTTCGCCCATGGACTTCGACGCCAATTGCGGGTTTGTCTTCCATTTCTCCGAGCAGGCGATCGAGAACCTGGTCTGCGACTCTCCTCTAGGCGATGGCCGCATTCACCTGGCCGGGAATCTTCGGGTTCTGGGCGGCCCGCCCCAGTTGACTGTGGAGCTTGACCGGATTCCGGTGGCGGCCGGCCTGGATGCGCTGCGCACCGTCCGCAGCGGCCTTGGCCCCGGTCTGGAGGCCACGGGAACGATCAGCGGCAAGATAACCTACGCGGCCGTTCCGGCTGGGGACAGCACGCCGGAGAGGGCGGCCGGCGCCGCGAAGCCGGGCAGGGCGCAGTCCAGCAAGGCGCGTCCAGCCGATCAAGGGCCGTTCACCGGCAGCTTGACTGTAGATGGCTTTCAACTCAGCGGAGACGGGCTCAGCACGCCCATCTCGGCGCCCAGGCTGGTGCTGGAGCCGGCGGCCAAGCCGAGCCAGCCGCCGCGTCAGCATCAGTCCGCAATCAAGGCCCAGTCCCCAGCCCCGACCCCGGCCGCGGCGCTTACGGCAACCGTGGCGATTCCTGCCGGCGGGACCGTTCCCCTTGCGGTCACCACGCAGCTGACGCTCTCCGGCTATCAGGTGACGATGCGCGGCCAGGCCAGCCTGGCCAGGGCAAGGGAGCTGGCGCGCGTTGCCGGCGTGGTGGACGCCGTCGCGCTGGATGCGCTGGCCGGAGACCCCGTGGTTGTGGACCTGAACGCCGAGGGCTCGTGGGCGGCGGCCGAGAGGATTCCGTTCAGCACCGTTCCGCCCGCCGTCGCCGATTCCAGCGCAGCCGCGAATGCCGGGGGCCGTGCGGCTCCGCTGTCGCCAGCCGCGGATGAATCCGCCCACCCCGGCACAGACAGCCTGAGCGGGACCGTGACGCTGCACAATGCCAACTGGAAGGCCGATTTCCTGGCCAGCCCGGTGCAGATTGCCCAGGCCACGCTGCACGTTGGCAACGGCGAACTCCGCTGGGATCCAGTGGTCTTCTCCTACGGGCCGGTGAAGGGCACGGCGAGCCTGAGCCTGCCCGCGAGTTGCGAAGCGGCCCCGCCCTGCGTGCCCAGGTTTGAGGTGCAGTTTGGCAATCTGGACGCAGGCGTCCTCCAGGAGGCGTTTCTGGGAGCGCACGAGAAAGACACGCTGCTCTCCACGCTGATCGCCCGCCTGCGCCCTTCGGCTGCTCCGGCCTGGCCACAACTGGAGGGCGCGGTGAATGCCGATTCCCTGATCCTGGGGCCGGTTACTCTGCGGGAAGCTTCCGCGACGCTGCGCGTCCTTCCAGCTGGGGCCGAAATCACCGGCCTCGATGCCGGCTTGCTGGGGGGGCGCGTGCATGGCTCCGGCGCCCTCCACGCCGCCGCGACGAATCGGGACAAGCCCAGCTATACCCTGGAGGGCCGGTTCGAGAAGCTTAACCCGGCGGCCGTGGGGCAACTGCTGGGCCTGCGCTTCTCCGGCGGAGCCATCGATGCGGACGGCAAGATCGAGCTGGCCGGCTTTACGGACAAGGACCTTGCGGACTCTGCGAAGGGGACGTTGCACTTTGAGTGGCGGCATGGGACGCTGAGCTTGCCGGCGGGCGGGCGTGGAAGCGTTCCAGCCGAACCGCCCGCGGCTTTGCCGGCAGCGGCGTCCGTTCCGCCCGCGCTGGCGCGCTTCGATCGCTGGACAGCGGAGGCCGGGATTGCCAACGGCACAATCTTGCTCAAGCACAATGAGGTGCGGCGCGGAGGCCGCAAGCAAACGGTGGAAGCCACGGTGACGCTCGGCGATCCGCCCAAGGTGACCTTTGCCGCGCCCAAAGAGGACGAAGCGAAGAAGCGCTGAGGCGTTTTGCGGATTGCCGCAAGCCGAACCCGGGGCTCTCAGGCCGGCGCGACCCCAAGCAGCGAGGGCCTTGCGCACAGCCGCATCCCTGCGCCTTTTTGCTGGCGCAAGGGTGGGAACGCGCGAACCCCTACTCGTTGGCCTCGATGCGCCGGCCGTGCGGGTCCTGCAGGGGGCGCGTGTTCACCTTGAAGAGGTAACTGAAGGCGCGCAACTGGTCGCGGCTGATGCTCAACTCCTGCACGAAGACGAACCAGCGTACGCCCTCGGTGCAGGGCGGGGTGCTCAGCGAGCCCATGTAGGTCCAGTAGCCGCGGTCGCCGGGCAGCAGGCCTCCGGGGTTCACCATCTCCGTGACCTTCTCGCTGGCGCCGGCTTTTGCGGGCAGATGCGGCCAGAGAGTGGCCAGCACGGCGTTCGGATTGCCGGTGTCCTCGTTCAGGCGCACGGCCACCACGGCCAGCTTGCCGTCGGCGCTCCGGTGCATCAGGTGAACCTCCATGTCGGTGAGCTTGCCCCGCACGGCGGTCTCGCTGGGGTGATGGAAGTCGAATCCGACCAGATTGTAGCGGACGCCGCCGGCCACTATGTAGCTGCCGGGGTCCACGTGAACCGCGACCGTGAGGCCGTCGTTCTCCAGCCTGACCGGCCCGGCCATGTAGTGGAACTCGATGGGCGGGAGCGCCTTGTTCAGGCGGGCGTTGCGAATGTCGAGGGGCGACTGCTCGCGGCCCTTCGAGCAGGCATTGAAGCTGGGGTCCAGCTTGCCCCAGTTCAGCGAGCCTCGCTTGCCCTCGTAGTCCCAGGGGGTGGTTGTCTGCCCTGCTGTTTGTGCTGGGGAATGAGCGGCTAAAAGGGATGCCATGCCCAGGGCAAGAACGGCAAGTGCGGGAAAACGCATCGATTGCTCCTTGACAGAATGGACGCGCAGCGCGCCAGAGAGAATTCTAAGGCATCGACGTATAGGCTGGAAAAAGGGATGGGACCCCTCGTAGCGAGGAGTCCCATTTGTGGTGCTTGCAGAACGCGCTTCTGCCAGCAGTTTACCTGGCAGCGATCGCCGCTCGCGCCTGCTCGGCCAGAGCGGCGGCTTTGTCGGTGGCTTCCCAGGTGAACTCCGGCTCGGTGCGGCCGAAATGGCCGTAGGCGGCGGTCTTCTGGTAGATGGGGCGGCGCAGATTGAGGCTGGCGATGATGCCCCTGGGGGTGAGCGCGAAGTTCTTGCGGACCAGCTCGGTGAGCTGGGCGGCAGAGATCTTGCCGGTGCCGAAGGTGTCGATGAGCACGCTGACCGGCTCGGCCACGCCGATGGCATAGGCAAGCTGGACCTCGACGCGCTCGGCCAGGCCGGCGGCCACGATGTTCTTGGCGATGTGGCGGGCCATGTAGGCGGCAGAGCGGTCCACCTTGGTGGGGTCCTTGCCGCTGAATGCGCCGCCGCCGTGGCGGCCCATGCCGCCGTAGCTGTCCACGATGATCTTGCGCCCGGTGAGGCCGGTATCGCCCATGGGACCGCCGATGACGAAGCGGCCGGTGGGGTTGATGTGGTACTTGGTGTGCTCGTCGAGCCAGGCGGCGGGCAGCACGGCCTGGATCACGTACTTGAGAATGTCGGCATGCAGTTGCTCGTTGTCGACGCTCTCGGAGTGCTGGGTGCTGATAACCACGGCGTCGATGCGCGCGGGCTTGCCGGCTTCGTCGTACTCGACGGTGACCTGGCTCTTGCCGTCGGGGCGCAGGTAGGGCAGCTTGCCGCTCTTGCGGACGTAGGTCAACTGGCGGCAGAGCTTGTGGGCCAGCGAGATGGGGGCGGGCATCAGCTCGGGAGTTTCGTTGGAGGCGTAGCCGAACATCATGCCCTGGTCGCCGGCGCCGCCGGTGTCAACGCCCTGGGCAATGTCGCCGGACTGCTTGTTGATGGTGGAGATGACGGCACAGGTGTTGGAGTCGAAGCCGTAGAGGGCGTTGTCGTAGCCGATGGAGGCGACCACGCCGCGAACCAGGCTCTGGAAATCGACGTAAGCTTTGGTGGTGATCTCGCCGGCGATGACCACCAGGCCGGTGGCCGTCAGGGTTTCGGCAGCGACGCGGCTGTATGGGTCCTGCTCCAGACAGGCGTCGAGAATGGCGTCGGAGACCTGGTCGGCAATCTTGTCCGGGTGGCCTTCGGTGACTGACTCAGAGGTAAACAAGAAACGGTCGCTCAATGTAAGACTCTCCTCCCGTTGCAGGGAATTCAATTTGGGCGGCCTGCCGCGAGGACCGGTACATGCCGGGTCACCGGCGCGCGAGAGAAGAAGAATTCCTCCCGCATCGGACCCACTCTCGCACAGCACACGCCAGCACCGTCAGGCATTCGCCCTGGGATGCATTGCTCTATGGTAATTGCGGCGGGCGGCTGGGAGCAAAGGCAAGCAGCGAATGGGGCGTGGAGAACCGCGAAAGGAGACTCCGCTCAGTTGAGCGGTGCGGCAGCATTTGCATATGCCATGCTGAGCTCGTTGCGAAAGGCCGTGAAGCTGGGCAGGTCGATCAGTTCCGGGTCGATCTGCCCGCTTCGCACCAATCCCGCCTGCTGTTCGGCGGTTGGTTGATAACCAAGGTGGGCCTCCAATTGCCCCTTGAGGCTCCTCGGGCTGGCGTCGTTTCCTGGTTCCTCTTCCAGCCCGTTGCAGTCCCTTGACGCATCCTCATGCTTGAAAAGCCCGCACAGCATCCATGCCTCGGATTTTGGACGCGGCACCATGGGCACGCCTGACCGGAACTCCGCCATCTTGAAACCGCTTTGCATTGAGTCGAACTTTCCTTTCCATTCGGCCCTCGGCGTCGAGCGAGTTCCGTCCGCATCGCGGAAGAAGGCCGCAATCACGGGAGAGTTTCGTTCGGTCGCCATGACCTTTGCGTGCTTGCCCAGTAGGAAGGCCCCCTTGCGGAAGTATTGGCTTCCCGGCTCGTCTTCTACGCGTGGCAAAAGGAGCGGCTTGGGACCACGAAGAGCGGAAAGCTCGCCTTCGTTCAAAAAGCAGACGCAATCGCCGCCGTTTGCGTGAAGTCCAAGTATGGAGTAATCAAGCTTATCGGGCTGATCGAGCAGCCTGTCGATAATCCACGCCATTGGACCAGGCACAAATTCCCATCCCGTTTCCTTAGGTCGCCGGGCTCCGATGTCGGTCGGGCCTTCTCCGGAGAGGACGAGAATCATTGCGCCGGCGCTCCTGCTTGGGCAGAAGCTCCACGTTCCATCTCCTCCGCCTCTCGAGCGAGTTGCCCGATGGACGTATCGACGTAGACCTCTCCGGGGCCAAGAATGCCAAGTTTCATCTTTGCGGAGGGCAGATCGAAGTACCGGCGGGAGCGCGTCCGGCCCCAACTGTCTCGATAAAGGAATTGCACCGATCTCCCGGCCTGCTCATCAGTGAGATAGTTAAGTATCATCGGGCTATGCGTGGTTGCAATCACCTGCACCGGAGCTTCGGCTAGATATTCAACGAGTTTTGCCATCGTTTCTGGATGGACTCCGTTTTCGATCTCATCGAGAAGCAATATCTGATCTTGTGCATTTACAGTTCCCGGCGTTGCCGAACTCTCAATCTGCGCAACGATGGCCAGAATGCGCGCGAACCCATCGCTGAAATGCCGCGACGAAATGCCATTCGAATAACCGGCCCCTTCTGGCGATATAAGCCGCATATGCTCCTCAAAGAGAGAGAATTGGACAAGCCCGTTTTCTGTTTTGTGTCGCTGGAACCCGCGAGCGCTCGGGTAAAACTCGCGTATACGCGCAAACACGCGCTCTCGAATCCCTTCGCTGATCTCGTGAATGAATCCCGGAAGATTCTCCCCTCGTGATCCGATCTCACGGCTGGGATAGGAGTCTTGTTTCAGGTTGAATGTAGAGACTAACTCGAAATTGGCGACATGCTTGCCAAACAATTGCTTGAGCAATTGAAGTGAAGGATGAAGACCCTCATCGGCGAGAATCGAAAGCGCGGAGCCAGAGAATCGGAGCTTAGGGTTCAGTTGCTTCTCAAGGTCGCTGGACGTCAAAGAGACCCAGCCGTCTTTTGCTAGCAGCAGACACTGGTTATTCTCCCAAATTGATTCTTCAGCAATCGACAAATCGGCACAACTGTACCTAAATTTCCAAACAATAGGGAGAGTCGAGGTCATCTTGATTTCTACAATAAAAGTAATGTAATCACCGCTTGCAGTATCGAGTTGCGAAAGTAACTCAAGCGGTGACCAGCCGCGTTCCTTTAGCCATTCGGGTACATGTCCCTTGACAAGTTGAGAAAGAAAATCGATGGCCTGTAATACCGTCGATTTCCCGCTGCCGTTGGCGCCGATCAGGCAGGTGAAGTTGGCAAGCGGGGGTGATCCTGCCGGCGGAAGCGAAAAGCCGTCGAGCGACTTGAAGTTGTCAATCTGGATTCTGCGGATCACGTTCCTATCGGACCTGCCTTGCAGCCATCATATATCCTCCGGCGCGCCATGGGGGCAAGTGCGGAATCTTTGCTTCAGCGGTGGAACCGGGCGAAGAGCGAATGGACTGAGGAGTAGACAGCATGGGCCGCGGCGCGGGCATGCTCGATGGGCAACAGGGTGGTCCACCAGCCGGCGCGAAGGCCGTAGTAGCGCACCGTGAGAAAGGCCGCGACGGCGACCGCGGCGAGCAGCAGGATGGCGCCGGCCCAGCGCAGACGGAACCCGGCGCTGTCGTGGCGCTGAATACGCGCCTTGCCCACGTTGGAGGCGAAGGCGGCCCAGTCGCGGTCGTCGTCGAGCACCTCGCCGGAGGCGTGATAGGCCTTGAGGAAGCGCTCCGTCCAAAGATGCTGGTCAAGGCCCAGGGCTTCCGTGTAACCGCGCACAATGCCCTTGCTGAGGATGCCGCCGGGAAGGAGGCGGAACTTCTCCTGCTCCAGCGCGATCAGGTGGCGCTGGCTGATTTTGGTGAGCGCCGTAATCTCTTCCAGCGCAACGCCGCGGGAGAGCCGCTCGCTGCGCAGGTCTTCTCCAAAGCTTCTCATGGGCAACCGAAAAGCGGGAAACTACTCTGCAGTTCTTCCCCCCATTACAATAATCCGGGTTGCGGCTCCCGTCAAAGGCGTTTACCGTTTTTTCCCTTTATTTTCATCAGTATGGCACGAATGAACCGAATTGGGAACTATTAATCAACTATGGTAATAAATACCTTGACTAACCCACAGGCTTGCGCTACTATTGGGTTAGTGAAGGTGTTGCCATGTACATACCCAAGACATTGACGGAAGCGGTTCGGTACTACAAGGATGAGCAGGTTTGCATTGACGCGGTTGCTTCGCTCCGCTGGCCGAACGGCAAGCCCGTTTGCCCCAAGTGCGGAGTCGAAGAGGGTGAGCGCAAGCACTACTGGCTGGCTACCCAAAAGCGTTGGAAGTGCTACGCTTGCCGCAAGCAATTCAGCGTCAAAGTAGACAGCCTCTTCGAGGATTCTCCGCTCTCTCTGGACAAATGGCTCATCGCCCTTTGGATGCTCTGCAACTGCAAAAACGGCGTATCCAGCCATGAAATCGCGCGGGAACTTGGGATTGCTCAAAAGTCCGCTTGGCATCTTCTGCATCGTTTGCGCTCCGCTCTACAGTCGCCAGGTGGCGGCAAGTTGGGTTCTGAGGGGCAGATCATCGAAATGGACGAGAGTTTTTTGGGCGGCAAGGTCAAGAACATGCACAAGTCGAAGAAGCCGAAGGGTCCGGGGATCAGCGGCAAGCCTGTATCCGGGACCGCAAAGACTATCGTAGTCGGCATGTTGGAGCGCGGCGGGCGCGTGAGGGCAGAGGTGGTCATTGAGCGGACGACGGAAGTTCTTCACACCATCGCAGCACATCATATTGCCAGCGGTTCTACTTTGATGACAGATGAGTGGGGCGGGTATAAAGGAGTCGATTGCCAGCATCGAATCATCAACCACGCTATCGAGTATGTAAATGGGCTGATTCACACAAACGGAATCGAGAACTTTTGGGCGTTGCTCAAACGGGGGCTAAACGGCACCTATGTATCCGTGGAGCCGTTCCACCTGTTCCGCTACATCGACGAACAGGCTTTCCGGTACGAGCATCGCGCAACAAAAGACAAGCCGTATACAAATGCAGATCGCTTCTCTATAGCCTTATCGCAGATCGCGGGAAAGCGGTTGACCTGGAATGAACTGACCGGCAAGGTGGAGGGGTCATTATAGGGATTCGACTAGGGCTTTGCGGGGACGTACTTGTATCGCTTATGCCGTGAGACGGGTACTTCTGGAACGGTCTTTATACGTCCCTGCATTTCAGCGTGAGGAATGGAGACGAGCTTTGAAAGAGCTTGCTCGAAGGCTCTAACGTCAGGTTTCTGTGCTTCGCGCGATGATTGCGTTTCCAATCTCATAACCAACAGGGTACTCCCATCACACGATTTAGGGTAGCGCGAATTTGGCACTGGGGTTATAATTCGGGCAAGTGCCTGATGAGGGCACCCCGTTCTTCAGGGATACCCTCATACCGGCACTGTTGAGCAGGAAGCGCGGCATTCGCCTCACCTCCTCTCTCTTGGCACCGCCGTTCGACTGCCTACGGTTTCCCGGCGATTCCCAAGGTCAAGCTGCCGGATAGAATCGGGTTTTGGACTTCCGATTCTATCCGGGCCGTGCTTGCCGCGAGGATTGGACCCCTCACGGCAAGATCAGAATTCTCCCACCTACATAGTCCTCTCGCTTGACAGCGACGCAGTTGTCACATGCGCCGGATTTATTTCCTGCACCAATGCCCGATACAAGTTGGGCCTTCTACCACTCCCGCGTCGCACGAGCCGAACTTGTGGCTGATCGCGTTCCGTCAACTTCCTCAGTGCCTGGGCGACGGATAGGATTCTCTTGCCGTTATTTCTGGTGAATGGGAAATTTTGGGCTTCTAGGATTTCGAGAACCATGCGTGGGCTTAGAGACACGTTCGGCCTCGATTGAACGAGTGCAAGCACAGCGCGGATGAGATAATAGCCCTGGCTCTCATCAAATTGCGTTTCCTCTTTTTGGGGTTCATCAACTACAGGCGGCACTATAACGGGTGCATGTGCGCCATTAACCCGAGAAGGGGCAGAACTGGCCGGTAGAAACCGCGCTACCCGCTCCAATGCCTCTAGGTCTTTCTGATACTCTTCCTCCCGTATACGGCGCTGCTCTTCGATGGCTCGACGCGCTATCACGAGTTGATCGGCCAGAGTGACCCTCATACATTACCTCGATTCCCGGCGCTTGCTGCGCCTTTGGAGTATCTACATCATAACGCCAGAAGGAAAGCGTCGCAAGAGGCATAGCAAGCGTCGAGGGGAAAATATTTGCGGCGCGGCTGTTGAAATCCCACACCTTAACGCGCGGAAGGCGTATCAAGAGGCAGGAAAGGCGTTTTTTGGACAGATGAACCAAGATAGTTAACAGATTGAATTGGGTTAGCCAAAGTATTTATTACCTCAACTATACACTCTTCCTGCAGGAGGCTTGCGGCGGCGGCGCGGCCCGTCCGGCCCGGCATCCGCCGGCTTGAACCCGAGTCGGGTGCCCCATCTCGCATCGCGGTTGAGAGCTAGACGATTCACGGGGCGTGGTAGACTTCCAGCGTTGCGGATTCATGGGGCGGGACATACCGTGAATCGAATTTCACCGGAGGAAGACGCAAGATGAGGAAGCGGTTCGTATTACTGGCTTTGATCGTTCTGTGCAGCGCATCGGCCGTAGCGCGGGTACGTCATTACAACGTGCGGCAGCTCTATAGCGGAGAGGCAAAGCCGCGCGCGGAAGTCGTCTGGGTATGGCTGGATTGGGGCGTGTACATTACCGATGTCGACGGCTCGCCCGTCGCAAGGCCGAGACCGCCCGCGTCCAAGTCCGAGATGCAGCTATGTGGGAACCCCCTGCAGCTCTATCTGCTGGAATTGCTTCCGGGCAGTCACGAAATCTGGGTGGCGTACAGCGACCCTCCCGATTATTCCAAGTTCAAGCTACCCCTGAAGGTCGACGCCAAGGCCGGGGAGAACTATGAGGTGCAGGCGAATTTCAAGGTCCACTTCAAGGGAGGAAATAACTGGGATCCGGTGATTGTGCCATTCACTCCCGATGCCGATCATTACCAGGCGCGAACCGAGTGCCGCTTCTGATGGGGGCGCTGCGCCGGCCCTGGGCTGTTACCCTGAAGACGAGGGAGTTGCGCGCCGCTTCTGCCGCGCGGCTCCCAGGGAGCCACGCTCGACAATGAACAAGCTCATCTTTGCCAACCTGCTGCAGCGGCCGGTCCGCTCCATCATCAGCGTGCTCGCGGTGGCCATTGAAGTGGTCATGATCCTGTCCATCGTGGCCATCTTCATGGGCATGCTGGACGACCAGAAGCAGCGCACCAACGGCATCGGCGCCGACCTGGTGGTGAGCCCTTCCAACACCAGCTTCCTGAATGGAATGAGCGGCGCTCCAATGCCGGCCAAGCTGGCTGACTTCCTTGGCCGCTTGCCCCACGTGGCCGTGGCCGCGCCGGTGATCTCCAAATTCTCGATGGCCGGTTCGGTGGAGATTCTCTATGGCATCGATTACCCCAGCTACAACGCGCTGAAGCCCTTCACGTGGGTCGCGGGGGGGCCGTTTCAGGGGCCGTACGACGTGATCGTCGACGATGTTTTTGTGCGCACCGGCAAGGGCCACCGCGTGGGCGAGACCATCGAAATCTTCAACCGCCCGTTCCGCATCTGCGGCATCGTGGAGAGCGGCAAGGGCGGGCGCAGGCTGATGCCCATTGAGACCATGGGCGCGCTGACCGGCAACGACGGCAAGGCCTCGGTCATCTACCTGAAGAGCGACAATCCGGCCAATGAGGACGCCATCCGGCAGGAGATCGCCACGACGCGCGGGCTTGAAGACTACAATGTGCAATCCATGGCCGACGTGATCTCGCTGTACACGCCGTCGAAGTTCCCCGGCTTCGACCTGGCGCTGAACGTGGTAATCACAATTGCCGTCATCGTGGGCATTCTGGTGATCTTCCAGACGATGTATACGGCGGTGCTGGAGCGGACGCGGGAGATCGGGATTCTGAAGTCCATGGGCGCCTCCAAGCTGACCATCGTCGGTGTGGTGCTGCGCGAGACTGCGCTGCTGGCCGTGGCCGGCCTGCTGGTGGGCATCGCGGCCACCTACGGCGTGCGGGCGCTGCTCAACCTGCGGTTTCCGGCCTTCAGCTTCGAACTGACCACGGCGTGGATTATCAGAGGCGCCGCGATCGCTCTGGTAAGTTCCATCTGCGGGGCGCTCTACCCGGCCTGGATGGCGGCGCGCAAGGACCCCATCGACGCGCTGGCGTACGAATAAGCTATCCCATTTCGAGCCCATTCGCACCCAAACAAAACGCGGCGGCCGAGGCCGCCGCGCTGAGGGAGTGAGTCGTCTCAGAAGGTCAACCGAGCCGCAATCTCGATATTGCGAGGCGTGTAGAGGAAGCCGCTGCTGTTGGAGCTGGTGAACTGGCCGTAATTCGATTGCCAGGTTGCCGTGCCGGTCAGGGCGCCGGTGGAAGACATCACGTAGCCGGTCGAGTTGATGCCGTCGTAGTTCTGGTGGTTGGCGACGTTGAAGACGTTGGCCATCAACTGCAGATGGTAGCGTTCGCCAAAGGGGATTTCCTTCTGGAAGCGGAGATCGTCGACCATCTTGCGGCGGATGCGCTTGTTGTCGATGCCGATGGCGGGCACGAACGACGATGCGCCCGACCCATTCCAGCCCGTGCCTTCGGCGTCGGACGAGTTATAGCTGCTGGTGGCCAACGTAAAGGGCAATCCATCCTGAATCTGGAAGCTGTCGTCGAAGCTCCAGTCGTTGCTCAGGTACTTTATGAAGCTCGATGTCTTGAGGTTGGGAAACTGATAGAGCGCGTACCCCACCAGCCGGTTGGGGATGTCCCATGCCGAGTTGCCGTAGTTGATGCGCGGGTTGGAGAAGGGATCGTACCAGTTGTTGGCGGAAGTGGTGGTGGCGGCCTGCTGCGCGAAGTCCAGCGAATGGGACCAGGTGTAGTTAACGTCGAACTGCAGGCTCTTGAGCGAGCGGTTCAACACTTCGAAGACCATCGCGTTATAACTCGAGTTGATGTTGCTGACGTACTCGGTGATAGTCGTGAAGCCGGTGGCAGGCGTGCCGAAGAGTCCGGTGTTGCCATACGCGGTGTAGGTGGGAACGACGTATTGCGTGCCGTTGGGGATGGGACCCGCGCCGGCGCTGTCGGATATGGTGATGGTCACGTTCTGAATCGAGGCCGGATTGAGGTTGAGATCGAGGAAGTTGGGCAGCTCGCGTCCCAAAGCTCCCAGATAGCTCAACTGGAAAGCGGTTCCGTGGCTGGCCTGATGCTGCACCATCAGGTCGAACTCCTGCACCTCCGGGTTGCGCAGGTTGGAAGCCAGGAAGTAGGAGCTTGGCGTGCCTGCGAGGCCGGCGCCGCCGAAGATATTGGGGAACTGCGGACCCGCCGGAGTCGCTCCCGAGGCAGCGGGCTTGAAGGTGGTGGTGAACTGCCCATTCGGGCTTCCGGTGTTCAGACGGACGTTGAGCAGGTTTCCATTGTTGATGCGGCCGTAGTAAATGCCGTAGCCGCCGCGCACCACCGTGTTGCCCCCGCCGAAGGGATCGTAGGAGAATCCAATTCTCGGCCCGAAGTTCTTCTTGTCGCTGGGAGTGTTGGCCAGGCCGGGGTAGGGAGTGAAGGTGAGGGTTGAGCTGATGGGCGCTGTGGTCACCAGGTTGGCGAACGGCTGCGGCAGGACCTCGTAGTCCCAGCGCAGGCCGAGTTCCAGCGAGAGCCGCGGCGTTATCTTCCAGTTATCCTGGCCGAAAAAGCCGTAGTCCATGGTGGAGATGGCGAATGACGGAGGTCCGAATCCCTGCGTCATGCTGGAATAGCAGGGATAGGTTCCCGTGGCGACGGCGGTGGCGCTGCTGGGGGCGGCGGAGGCGGAACTGTTGCAGGTTGAATTGGCCTTTCCCTCGTTCAGCACATCGTTGATGTAGTTGCCCAGATAGGTGTAGCTGATGTAGCCGTTGCTCTCGTACGTGTTGCTCATCAGGTCGGAGTTATGAACGTTGTCGGTGCCGAACTTGAAGCTGTGATTGCCGCGGTTGTAGTAGAGGATGTCGCCGATCTGCCACTTCCGCTCGTCGGGCAGAGCCTTGCGGTAGGAGTAGTAGGGTGAGCCAATGTAAAAGCCGCTTGTGGAGGCCGCCACGTTGACCTCCGGAACATTGGGCGTGAAACCGAACGACTGGGTGGCCGTAGCTCCGTTTGTGCCCTGCAGGTATTGCTTGGTGTAGGCGCTGAAGGGCTGCTGGCCTTCGTCGTTCAGCTCGCGGCCATACTGGTAGAGCAGCTCGTTGCTGATGCGCGAGGTGATGAAGCTGGTCAGCTTGGTCACGCCGTAGTCGAGCTTGACGAAGTCGTTGCCCTGGGTGTCGAACGCATAGTGATCGGTGGCCGCGGTCTGCACGCCGCCGGGGGAATCCCAGCGCAAGCGGTGATAGAGGAAGCTGACATGCTCTTTCTGGTTCACCTGCCAGTCCAGCTTGGGAGTATTGATCTCCTGGTAACCGGCATGGGGAGTGATTCCGATATCCGAGTTGAGGGCGGCGATGCCTGCCGAGTAAAGGCTGGCGCCCTGCGCGTAGCTGACCCCCTGGCGGGCGGCCAGTGTGCAAGCATATTCGTCGATGGTCGGGCCGCCGGTAAGATAGCCGTTCGCATCGCAAACTTCGCCTGAGGCCAGCGCTGCCGCGGGCAGGCCATAGAAGACGGACGGCGAGTCGGGAACGCCGACGATGGGATTGATGCGGGTGTGCTGATCGTAGGTATAGATCCAGAAGAGCTTGTCCTTGAGCAGAGGGCCTCCGACGGTGAATCCGTAGATCTTGCGCAGGTCCTCGGGCTTGATGGGCGAGGCCACATAGGTGTTGGTGGTGGTGTTGAGGGCCGTGAGCTTGGCAAAGTCGTTGTAGGCGGCCCAGTTGCTTTCGCGGTCGTAGAAATAGGCTTGCCCGTGCAGCTGATTGGTGCCGCTCTTGGTCACGGAAGTGACCACGCCGCCGGCGGCGCGGCCATACTCGGCGGAATAAACGCCGGTGTTGACGGCAAACTCGCGAACCGCGCTGCCCGAGGTGGAATAGGCCTCGCGGGTGCGCCCGCGCTCTTCGGCGTAATAGGCCTGGTTGTCGTCGGCGCCGTCGATCTCAACGTTGTTGAGGATGGTGCTGATGCCGCGGACGCTGATCAAGCCGAAGCCGCTGGTATCCGCGACGATTCCCGGAGTCGTCATCGCCAGGCTGGACCAGCGGCGGTTGTTGATGGGGATGGTTTCCAGCGCTTTCTCATTCAAGTTCGCGGAAAGGTCGGGCGAATCCAGGTTGAGCACCGGCGCCTGCTCGGAGACCTCGACGGAGGCCGAGGCAGAGGCGAGCGCAAGGCGCGGTTCAAGACTCGTTACCTGGCCAACCTGGACAAGGACCCCATCGGCGCGATAGCCGGCGAAGCCCGGCGCGGAGAAAGTCACCGTATAGGCGCCGGGTTCCAGCAGCGGAGCCTTGAAGTAGCCGCTGCCGTCGGCGGTCAGCGTGACTTCGGCGTCGGTTGCCACATTGTGGATGGTGACGGCGGCGTTGGCCACCGTTGCTCCCGAGGGGTCCAGGACGGTACCGGCGATTGAGCCTTGCGTAGTGCTCTGCGCGTGTGAGGCAACTGTTCCCGAGCACACGCCGAGGACGAGAAGCGTCAGGCAGAGGATGCCGAGGCGAATTCGATTCTGGGTCATATGGGCTCTCCAAAGGTGCAAATCTGTTGATAGTAGACCGGGTTGAGGTAAAAGCCCCGCTGTCTTGTGAGTGTCCTTTTCAGCGCGGCAAGCAGTCTGGGAAAACGGTCGCGTTCCGCACCTCGGGGGGAGATCCCAAGCGGTATGCGGAGAATAGTCGTGCGTGTGCGGAATCGCCAATTCCCACCCTACAGCGACTTGATGAATTCCCTGTAAATACGCAATGCTCTTTTCTTCCGGCTGCGCCTGCGCCGGAGGGTTGTGCGGGGCGCTTGATCCGGCCTGGACCGCGCCGCAAAGCCTTGAAGCCGGACCGCCGGCGGAGCAATTGGGGCATGGAGGCGCTGACGGGGAGTTTCGAGGTGCGGCGGCGTTGCAGCCCCGGCGCGGATGGCTCGGCCGGGCCGGGACGCGGGGAGTCCATTGCCTGTTGAAAAATTAATTGAGAAGCGAGCGGAACATCCGGTCGAGGGCGGTGTTTGCCTCGATAAGGGATTGGCGAATTCCGGGTTTTCGCGGTGACGTAAATTCGATTGTGTAAAAGGCAGGAGGGTGTAAGGTGGCTTTGGCCTCACGAGCTAAAGCCCAATCTGAAAAGGAGCCTTACACCCATGACGAAGATTGTATCGATCGACGAGCGTTT
>Ga0326727_10007067_pt1 | contig 30107 bp, 21 predicted proteins | sample MB2enrmetagenome_FD_207643 | JGI IMG/M metagenome (GOLD analysis project Ga0326727, IMG submission 207643) | Lab enriched peat soil microbial communities from McLean, Ithaca, NY, United States - MB29MY | ecosystem: Environmental > Terrestrial > Soil > Wetlands > Peat | place: USA: New York... | reverse complement strand
GCCCAGCCTCGGCCAATGCCGCGGCCAGGGTGTGGAGAACAACCGGGTTTTGTCCACCGACAAGCTCGCTGGCCCGCTTGGCCAATTCCACCGCTTTGGCGCCGTTGCGCAGCGAGTCTTGCGGACAAGTGGCCAGGAGCCAGGCCAGGTTGTTTTGGGCTGCTGGTTCGAGGGGCTCAAGTTGCACGGCCTGCTGAAAATGGACCATCGCCTCCGCCACCTTGCCCTCTTGCAGAAGAGCATTGCCGAGATTGTTGTGCGCTTTGGCATAGCCGGGGTTGATTTGCAGCGCCTGCCGGAAATGGAAAATCGCCTCGTCGAGTTTGCCTTCTTGCAGAAAAGCATTGGCGAGGTTGTTCCGGGCTTGGACATACCTGGGGCTGATTTCCACGGCCTGTTGGAAATGAGAAATCGCTTCGTCCACCCGGCCGCGTTGCATCAGAATGTTGCCGAGATTGACGTGGGCCTCTTCATCACGGGGATTGATTTGCAGCGTTTCCTCATATTGGAGAAGCGCCTCGTCCACCAATCCCTTCTTGTTGAACGCGACCCCAAGCTCGTGGTGAGCCAGCCAGGAATCGGGATTCCGGCAAATGGTTGTTTGCCAGAGCGTTTCCAAATCCGCATACATCCCGCACTGTTGCCACGTCAACACGCCCAGCGCCATCAGCAATACCGCCCCCAGCGCCGGTTGAAGGAACGGCCGCCACACCGTAACCCGGCCCAGCCCGACCTTCATCCCCGCCACCGCCAGCGCAATCGGCCCAATGCAAGCCAGGTACTGGTAATGATCCGCCACGAACGAGTACATGAACGTGTAAAGCATAATGAATCCCAGCACCGGACTCAGCGTCGCCCCATAATACGCCGCCGCCACTTCCACACTGCGTCCCGCCCAGCGCCGCAGCCGCCATATCAACACCGCCAGCCCCAGCGTCGCCAGCACCCAAAAGTAAGCGCGCGGATCAGAGGCCGAAATCGTCCAGCGCGGGTAACTGAAGCTCAGATGGACCGGCCAGAGCAGCTTGCCCGCATAAAACCACACTGCCCGGCTCGCAATCAGCACCCGGTCCACCCACCCAATCTCGAACATTTTGCCTTGAGTCCCTTGATGGTGGCGCTCCCACCACACTGTCAGCAGCCCCATGCCCAGGCACATCGCCGCAAACGGTGCCACCGGCCCCAGCCGCCGCCAGTTGATGGGCATTCCCTTCAACCACAGAATCAACAGCAGCGCCGCCGGCAACGTGCAGGCTGTCGTCTTGGCCAACAACGCCAATGCATAAAGCACCAGCGCCAAAACGTAAAAGCGCCACGGGCGTTGGCATTGTTCGTCAACGAATTCAATCCAGGCCAGAAGTGCAAGCAGGAAGAGAAAGCCCATCAGCACGTTCTTGCGCTCGGTGATCCATGCCACCGATTCCACCTGCACCGGATGCAGCGCGAAGATGGCTGCCGCCAGCCATGCCCCCGGCACCCGCAACCGTGCCAGCACCCGCCACACCAGCAGCGTGTTGGCGGCGTGGAGGAGGAGATTGACCAGATGGTAGCCTGTTGGGTGGAGCCCCCAGAGGTGCCGCTCTACGTAAAAGGTGGTGTAACTCAGCGGAAAATACTGAGAGGGGGAATCGAGCGAAAACCATATCCGCCACAGGCCGTCCGGCGCTGTCAGTAATGCATTCTCTGCGACATACTCGTCGTCATCCCAGAGGAAGCCGGCGTGGCAGACCGGCCCAAAGGCCGCCAGCGTGATGACCGCCAGCAACAAACCAAACAACCAAGCACGAGATAAAGCAAGCGGAGTTTCGGCTTGTTCGTTGGGGGAATGGTTTTTTTGCCAGCTCATGAGTGCCCAAGTCCAATCATGCTGCATTCCTTATATACGCCAAAGGCGGGGAAGGCCAGCATTTAACCAAGGCGAGGGAGCCGCGAAAACGGGACGGAGGCGTTAGCCAACTGAAAGAAACAATGGATCTCAGCCCGGCAAACGCCGCTTCGCAAGTGCCTCGTAACGAGCTTGCCATGAGCGTCTTTCCCGGCAAATCTTTCGGTGCTATGGCCAATGGCGTTTCAGCTCACGGAACCAGGGGTTTTCTTCAGATTCTCGCCGTGTGGCTGCTGCTGGCCCTCACCCTGGTTTTCCTGGCTCTGCCCAATACCTCGGTCCCCGGAGCTTATTATGACGAAGTCCATGCCGCAGGGTTGGCCAAGGATCTTCTAACTGGCCATGCGCATCCCCACATGCGCGGAATGCAGGTCATCAGCATCTGCGGGCGTCCATTCCCGGTCTTTCTCCAGAACTATGACGGGGCCATCAAAAGCTGGCTTCTGCTGCCGACTTTCGCCGTCTTCGGCGCCAGCCAGGCCGTGCTCCGCCTGACGGCATTGGGCTGGGCTTTGGTGGCGTTGCTGCTGTTCATGCTCTGGACCTGGCGTTGGCTGGGAAGGAACACCGCCATGCTCGCGGCTCCCCTGCTGGCGTTCGATCCAACCTTCTTCTTCATCAATGTCCTCGACTGGGGTCCTGTATTCCCCAGTTTTCTCTGCCGCTTCGCCTGCTTTTACTGTGCGCTGCGCTGGCACGAGATCAAGAAGAACTTGGACGGCAACGCCAAGGTCCGCGGCCTGGGTTATGCGTTTTTCGCCGGTTTGTTCGCCGGCTTGGGCTTCTTCAACAAAATAGATTTTGCTGTCCTGCTTGGCAGCGTCCTGCTGGCGCTCCTGTGCTGCCATGCGCGCCCATTTTGGGAGTATTTTGTTTTGGGCCGCCCCGCCATCGGTCTGCCGCAGTGGTCAAGACTCGGCCCTTCTTTCGTCCTCGCCGCCTTGGGATTCTTCCTCAGCGCGGGGCCGATGTTGGTTCATATTCCTTGGATCCTGACACACGAAAACCTCGGAGGCTTGCCCGGCGAACCGGCCGATAAATTCGCAGCCTTGCTGGAGATGTATGACGGCTCCTACTTCTATCGCATGATGGAAACTGGCGGGTCGTTCGCGACCATGCATCTGACCCGCCCGGGCGTTTTTATGCCGCTCGGCCTGGCGTTCCTTCTGGCCGCAGTCTATTTGATTGGCGCGCAGAGAGTGAAGCAGTTTATTCAGAATCCAATTCAAGGTGTTGCCTCCTTTTACCGGGCGTCGGGTGGTGCTGCGGCATTTCTCTTGTTGGCCATCTTCTTCATCACGCTGGGAGTCTTCCTGCTCCAAGGCGCGGTGAAAGTCCATCACATGGTTCTAGTCTATCCTCTCCCCCATTTGGTCGTGGCTTTGGCGCTGGCTCGCCTCCTCCGCCAGCACCGGCCGGCGGCCCCGGCCGCTTCGGCCTCGGTTGTTTCCCATTCCAGGCTTCTGCCCTCGCTGGTGGCCGTTGTTTTCGTTCTCCTTTTGGCTTCAGAGGTGCTCGTCCTGTGCCGAACTCAGCAATTTTACCGGCAAACCGGCGGGCGCGGCCATTGGTCCAGCGCCATAAACGCCTTCGCGCGTGAGATCAAGAACCGTCCTGACTTGACGGTCGTGAGCCTGGATTGGGGATTCAACGAGCAACTGGCTTTCCTGACAGACGGGCCGAAGCTGGACGAGCCATTTTGGACTCCATTCTGGGGACTGGATTTTTCGTCTGGGAATACTTCCAACCGCGTTTATCTGATGCATCCGCCGGCCGACAAGCTCTTCCAGAATGGAGATTGGAAATACCTGGAGACTGCCTACCGCGACGGCTTTTTCTGTGTCGATGTCCGCCCGTGGCGGGACAACCAGGGATACGTCTCCTTTTTCTCCTTCCGCCTCCGCCGGAAATGAGCGCGGGCCGGCAACACGGGAACACTGATTGTGACCATCGATGTTTTTTTGACTGTCCTGTTTGGCTCTGATCCTTCATTATTCTGGCAATGACGTAACGGAAACTGTGTCCGCTCCTGATTCTGATCCACCCTCACCCGACGGCGGCAGCCCGAGGGATTGCGACGACGTGTTCCCGCCGCGCTGGCAGGCCGCTTGGCGCTGGGGCGCGCCGGCTCTGACGCTGGCGGCCCTGCTCCTGCTGGTTTGGAATTGCGCCTTCAACCCCGAAATCCGCTTCCTGACGCCCGGCCCCAGCCAGTGGATTGTCTATCCGCTGCCCGCCGCGGGCCACAGTTATCCTGGATTTGAGTTGGCGGGCACTTTCCGGCGCGCTTTCGCGCTGCCCGAAAAGCCCGCCGCGGCGCTGCTCTGCTGGCGGGCCATGACCAACGCCGAAGTCCGTGTCAATAACACATTAATCCCGCCCCCCGCCGCTTCTGGCGGGAACTGGAAGTCCACGTCGCAAGCGGAGGTGGGGTCTTTTCTCCGGCCAGGGAGCAACGAGATTTCGGTCACGGTGGTGAACGGGTTAGGCCCGCCGGCGTTGAGCCTGGAACTCAAGGCGGGGAGTTTCCGGCTCGCCTCGGATGAGAGCTGGGAGGTGTCCGTGTCCGGTTCCGATTGGCGGGCCGCCCAGGCCGCGTCAGCGACCCCGAGGGCCGGGAAAGGCAACGACCTTTCGTTGTTGGAAACCACCAACGGCGCGTTGCAGCGCTGTTGGCCGTCTCTCTGTCTGTTCGCAGTGATCTCCGCCGGCGCGGTGGCGCTCTTGCAGTATTATAGCTGCCGGGTGATCTCCTTGCCGGCATGGCGCCGCAGCCGGGTGGATTGGCGGCAACAGTTGCATTTTTATGTGGGCCGCGTCATTTCTTCCTCTCCATCGGTCCTGTCCAAACGGCTTTTACTCCTGCTGGCGGTCGCTTGGGCGACGCTGTTTCTGCACAATCTTCTCCTCGGTCCGCTGGTTTCCGGATCCGATGCTGCCGAGCGCCCGGCCTACGGAAGCGGCGTTCAGGACTACGGAACGCAGCCCCCGGCCCAGGAGGGGTTCGAGACGTTTCAACCGCCGCTTTATAATTTCATCTCCTCGAATTTGCTGGATGTGTGCAACTGCACCGCGTCGCAGCCGGCGGGAATGATACTGCTGCGATGTCTGGGCCTGGCGATCGGGGCCGTGACGCTGGCGCTGGTTTTTACAGGGCTGCGCCTGATCTTTCCCGGCGATTGGACCAAGCCGCTGATCGGCCTGGTTCTGGCGGCGTTTCTGCCGGCCCACCTTTGCCTGCTGCATTACACGGGCAACGAGACGCTGGCCGCCCTGTTTGTCACCGCCGCCTTGTGCGTGGGGGTGCATGTGTTGCAAGGAGGGCGTGTTTGGTGGGGCTGGTACGGGGTGCTGGGGATTGTCCTTGGGCTGGCTCTGTCAAGCAAAGCCTCGGCCGCGCTGGCGGTGTTGGCCATCCTGGGCGCGCTGGCGGTCAAATTGGTGCTGCGCCGCGAATCCACGCTGCGGCTCTGGATGGGCTGGGTCGGCGCGCCGCTCCTGCTCTGCCTGCTGGTGGGCGGCTGGCATTACCTGAAGTTGTGGGGTGAATACGGCAGTCCCTTCATCGGCAGCTTGGAGATGAAGCTGGGTGCGCCCTGGTGGCAGGCCAAGGGATTTCAAACTCCCGGCTATTATTGCTCCTTCGGCAGCGCGCTGGCACGACCGTTCCTCAGCGGCCTGCACAGTTTCTGGGACGGTTTTTATTCCACACTTTGGGGGGATGGGCTTTTAGGCGGCCGCCCTCTCCTCTGGAACCGGCCTCCTTGGAACTACGATCTAATGGCCGTGGGCTTCGTTTTGGCGCTGGTTCCGACCGCCTTGGTTCTGACCGGCCTGGCCCGCGCCATCGCCAGGACTTTCCACGAGGCCAACTTCGTCCGGTTGTTGTTGAACGGCTTGGGCTGGCTCTTTGCTTTTGCCATAGTGGACATGGCCCTGAAAGTCCCCTCTTACTCGCAAATTAAAGCCTCTTACGGGCTTCCGGTTTTGCTGCCGTTTTGCGCCATGGGGGCGCTGGGCTTTGAATACTGGGCGAGCCGCGGCAAACTTGTCCGTTTTGTGCTGGGGACGGTTCTGGGCGTTTGGCTGCTCAACGTTTATGCGTCGTTTTGGATCAGACCCGGAACTGCGCAAACCGATCTTTCGTCCGCCGCCGCCACCGCCCTGAATCCGAGATGGGACCCTTCTGAAGCCATTTGGAAAGCCGAGCATCATCACTCCAGCAACAGTCTCGCCATGGTCTGGCTTTCTCAACTGGAGGCTCAAACGGACCCGGCGCAGGCCGTGAGACGTCTCGAACAAGCTCTGAAGCATGACCCTGCCAATGGGCAAATCGAAGCCCACCTGGCCGAAGACCTGGCCCTTTGCGATCGCCTGGATGAAGCGGTTGTCCATGCCAAACGCGCCGTCGAATTGGCCCCTGAGGACGAGTTCGCCGCGCAGGAAGCGTGCCTGGTGGAGTTCCGCCACAAAAACTACCAGGAGGCTGTCGCCGCCGGGCGTCATGCGTTGAGCCTCAACCCGGCCGACGTGGTCATCCATTCCCAAATGGGGCAGGCGCTGATGAACTTGCGGCAAATGCCGGAGGCCATCACCCACTTCTCCGCCGTGGTTAAGGCCAACCCGGGCTGGGCCGAGGCCCGATTCGACCTGGGCCTTTGCCTGCTGGACCAGCCCGGACAATGGGATAACGGGCTCAGCCAATTGAAGGAAGCGGTCAACCTCAATCCGACAAACACCGCCTGGCAAGCCGCCCTGGAAAACGCCTTGAAGAAACGCTGAAAGTATGCGCGAACAGCCGGTAAAACACTAATCCCGCCAACCGCCGGCCACCTGCGCCGAACCTTAGGTCGTCCCAAAAAGCCGGTCCCCCGCGTCTCCCAATCCCGGCAAAATGTAGCCCTTATCATTGAGACAACGGTCCACTGCCGCCGTGTAAATCATCAGGTCCGGGTATTCCTCCGTCACGCGCTGGATGCCTTCCGGGGCCGCCAGCAAAGTGAGCACTTTCACCCGGATCGCTCCATACTTCGACAATAGCGCCATGGACGCGCTCACCGTGCCTCCTGTTGCCAGCATCGGATCGATGAGCACCACTTCGTGTTCGCCCAGGTTCCTTGGAAAATTCTGGTAATAGAAGATCGGCTCCAATGTGACCTCATCCCGTTTCAAACCAATGAAACCCACGCGCGCGTTGGGCAGAATGTCAAGGATCGGCTCCAGCATTCCCAATCCGGCCCTGAGCACTGCCACCAGCGCCACGTCCCGCGTCAGGCAAGTTCCCGCTGTCGGTTCCAAAGGCGTGTGGATCTGGATGTCCCGCGTCTCAAAACTGCGCGCAATCTCGTACGACATCAGCAGCGATATTTCGCCCAGCAAGCGGCGAAACTCCAGGGGCTGCGTCTCTCTATTCCGCAAACAGGTCAAATTGTGCCTGACCAGCGGATGATCCACGATGATGACATTTTGCATGAGCCGATTCTCGCGGGCTTATCCTCAAAAGTCATGCGCAAAAGAACTCTCTTGACCGCGATCATCCGACGGAGAGGTCATCCCGCGCCGAAGGCAGAATGAGAACTCTCATTTCACTCGATTGCGGAGTTGTCTTTTCGCTGTCTCCCAGGCCATGAAGGACTCCTTGCCCTGCTTCACTCGCGCCGCCCTATCACGGAGAACCTCTTCGTGCCATTTGGGAGATTCAAACTGCGTCTCATCGTGCGTCAAATCGCGCCACAGCGTTTCCATCACCCGAAGTTTCTCGGCGATGGTCATTTTCTCCAATGGCAATGTAATTTCCATTTTCTTTTTACTGTCTCTTTTGCGCGGCGCGATGCTGCCGTTTCATAACCGCCTCAATTTCTCGTTTCCCGGCCATATTGTCAATAGCGGGCAAGCAGTTTTAAGCGAACCACTGCGGCGGGCTGTCCTGGCGATAATCGGGTCTGTTGATGATGGGAGGGGGCAATGAAAACCCGCGTGCCAGACAACGAAGTTGAAGGAGCAGAACCGATGCTGTGAGCCAACAGCTCGCCGGTTCTGCGGTCGGGAGCGGATTCATTCAAACGGTGGGTTTCGCGGAACTGGTTCGACATTGTTGGCTCAGATGGGTTGCGTCACTATTTGGCAGGGACCAGGGTGGAAAAGTTGCGAACGCCCAAAGGGGCTTTCGCGTACGCGGCCAAGCGATACGTCGCCAAGAAGGAGGAATTGCCGGAATTGGAGCACAAACCCGGGCGGTTTTGGGGTGTCATTGGGCACAAGAATTTACCGTTTGGGAAACGGGAAGATCGGGAAGTGTCCGCGAAAGAGGCGGTGCAAATACGGCGATTCATACGCCGTTACCGTTGGGCGAACACGCCGCCGGAAAAGCGGAAATTCCTGCGCAAGAGCCAGCTACGGTCGCAAGACTTCACGGCGAAGCTGTTTTGCAATGTGGAACAGTGGCTGGAAGGGCCGCGTCTGGGGGGGGGAGAGGTAATCTTCATATCGTTTGAGCGTACTATAAGCCAAGGTTCGCACGGGCTCTTGCTTTCAAAAACTCCATAATTAAATCGATCGTCCAAGCAACCGATTGTTTGCGAAAATGATCTTTGGTGCGGTTCCAGACAGTGTCTTCAGTGACATGGGAAACAAAGTCGTGTCCATCCCAGGTAACGCGCTGGAAAATCCATTCAACAGGCTTAATCTTACCGGGCGAAGGAGCCTTGATGACTTGTGCCTCGATGAGCCCTGCCTCCACAAGGAGTTGTACATGGTAGGCGACAATGAGCTTGTCGTACCCTTCAGGGCAGTCGGGTTTGTCTTGGACAAAGCGTTGCATTAAAAGACGGATCAAATCCATATCGCGGGTCATATAAGCTACGATGGTTATTCTATAATCCTTTCTTATCTACCTTGTTGGCCTCGTCGGCAATGCGCTCCTTCTCGGCCGTCTTCTCCAGGTCACGGTCGTAATAACGGATTTCAATTGTGACATCCGTGAAGCCGCTAACTTTGGTCATGACGTATCGGTTTCCTTGATCCACGGTGTCTGCATCCACGATGGAATCGAGTAATCCCGGTTTGGATTTTGCGCCGTATTTCTGCTGGAGAATTTCCATAAGGAGGGTTTGCTCCTTTTTCGCGGTTTCAGTGTTGACCATCGAACCTACGGCCCAAATAGCGTATATCTTCTTGGTCGTGGGGGTCACCAAGACGTAATATCGGTTGAAGGAACGGAAACCATTGGTTGGGGTGAACTCGTACATCGGTGTTCCGTCGGTGAGACTGCTTGATCCAACGGCGTCGGCTGTATTGAATATGTTTCCGAGTTTTTTGCCAAATGCCGCTTCAATTGGATCGGCTGCTGTAACTGACAAGGCTTGAAAGGCGAGGAGAACTGCTAGATAGAGCGAGGTTGCATTCATGGCGTGATTTTGATGGAATGGTTCACTGTTGTCAAGTTCACCGAAGGAGGAACGGAACTGTGATTTCGTTTATCCTTATGAAGTGTATTTGCATCCTGGTGGTGGGGGCATTGGCGCCAGTATTGCGAGGTAAGCCGGGGCGCAATCCTGGGGACGCGGATGCCATGACCAGGGACTTGTCGTGGCGGAGCATTCGCGTGTTGGCATTTGGCTAGGCCTTCGTGTTTTCAGCAAGCCTGATGACGACACGGGAACGCGAGAGGGGTATGAAATCTGGTGGTTGAATTTCGTGGTGCCTGGCCATTTTCAGGAGAATCGGCGCTGCGCGAGGACATGAGTTCGAGTCCGTAGGCGAGTTAATTGGCAGGCGCTGAGCTGTATGACGGAATTTGGTAAATGCTGGGGCCGAGCTCTGGGTGTCCTCCACCTTGCTTGACTACGATTAATGCGTTACGTTTGACGATTTGGTTCAAGGACGATTCCAGAGATTTGAATTTAAGCTGGAAGTTGGGATGACGTTCTCGGATGTCATGCTCCAACTCTCTTTTGGTGAACCTGCCGAGAGCCTGTGCGGATTCATGAATGGCGGATGATAACTGGATGCGTGGTTCGCGGGAACCTTGGCTTCCACTAAGCCCTTGGGACTCAAATTGTTGCATGAATACAAGCAGCGTGCGCTTTTCTGCAAGTTTTTTTTGGATGTGTTCCTCCCTGCGTTGCAAGGATTCGATTTGCTGATGAAGCTGGCGCTTCGTAGCAGCCCATTGTGTGGTGTTAATTCTGCTCATAACCGAGTTTTCAAAATGTCGTTCAACTACGTGAATTCCAAGGGAGTCCTGGAATTGCTCTTTGCAAACCTTTACGAAATCGGCTGCTAAATCTTGCAGGCGCGTCATGGTTTGATCCGAAGCAGACGGCGCAGACCTATACGGATGCCAAGATGTTGCCGTTAAAAGAGGCGATTCAAAAATTGAGCTTCCATCGGGCGGGGTAGAGCCTGGCACATGACATAGCAATAGAAACACAAGTTTCGGTCGCAGGGGGTCATTTGGCGTCAACAAGTGTCACTTCGGCGGTGTCGGGAGAAAACGGGAAAGACGCTGATTTTACGAGGGCAAAGTCGCTTCCTGTCACAAGGGGTCACAGTGGGGCAAAAGCGGGGGAATGGTGCGCGCTGCAGGGTTTGAACCTGCGACCCCTACCGTGTGAAGGTAATGCTCTTCCGCTGAGCTAAGCGCGCAAACTGGTTGATGCTCGCTTGTGCATCATCAATACGGTAGCCTATAAGGAGTCCACCGCCGAGGCAAGAAGTTTTGGCGGGACAAAGCGATGCAAACCCATGCCGTACCGTTGATCCCAATCCGCGCCGCGGTGTTGCGGCAAGCCGGCGCGCCGCTGAGGATTGAGCGGCTTGAAATGGAAGGGCCGCGCGACGATGAAGCGCTGGTGCGGATCGTGGCCAGCGGGATTTGTCACACGGACATCGATTTTTGCGATGGCGGCGATTCCGGGCCGGTCGTGCTCGGCCACGAAGGGGCCGGAGTGATCGAACAGGTTGGAGCGAAGCTGAAGGGGTTCAAACGGGGCGACCACGTTGTGCTGTCGTATCAATCTTGCGGGCATTGCCGCCCGTGCCGCATCGGGCGTCCGGCGGACTGCGAGCGGTTCTACGACGCAAACTTCGGCTTCGCCCGTCTCGACGGGACCAACGCGTTGCGAGGCGGCGTCAGGGGCCACTTTTTCGGACAATCCTCCTTCGCCACGCATACGCTTGCGACGGCGCGCAACATGGTGCGGGCGCCGCGGACGCTTCCCTTGAAATTGCTGGCGCCTCTGGGTTGCGGGCTGCAAACGGGGGCCGGCACGGTGATGAATTCCCTGGCGGCGCGAGCAGGGTCAAGCATTGCCATATTCGGCGCGGGTTCCGTGGGTCTGGCCGCCGTCATGGCGGCGCGCATCGTCAAGGCCGGGACGATCATCGCCGTTGACCTCAAGGCCCGGCGGCTGCGGCTGGCCCGCGAACTGGGGGCCACCCACACCGTCAACAATAATCGCGGCGATCTCCCGGCCCAAATCGCCGCCATCACCGGCGGCGGGGTGGATTACATCGTGGAGAGCACGGCGGGCGGCCGCATGGAGCGATTGGCCGGGCAATTGTTGAATCCGGGCGGCAGGGCGGCGCTGTTGAGCGGGGGGCGCGCGCCCGGCTGGCTGCCCGAGGAACGCGAAGTCTTGAGCGTCATCCAGGGCGACGCCGTGCCGCAGCAATTCATCCCCAGGCTGATCCGGCTGTACACAGCGGGACAATTTCCATTCGACCGCCTGGTGAAATATTACCCTTTCGCGGAAATCAACCGCGCCATCGCCGATTCAAAACGCGGCGTCACCGTCAAGCCGGTGCTGTTGATCGGCTCCTGACCTGCTTGCGCCAAGGGTTGACTGTGCGGCGGGGAGCGGACAAGCTTTGGGGCAGTGCGATTGTCCATGGAACAATCCAGGCCGGCCCGAATGAAGTCGATGCTTCGTCGGCTTCTGCCTTTGGTCGTGGTCCTGCCGGCTGTGGTGGGCCGGGCCGCCGCGGCGGAGCCATCCGCCCAAACGAACGCCCTGTGGAAAGACCCGGCCCAACCGGTGGAACTGCGCGCGCGGGATTTGGTGGGGCGGATGACTCTGGAGGAAAAGGCGCTGCAGCTTTGTAACGAGGCGCCGGCCATTCCGCGCCTGGGACTGCCCGCTTACAATTATTGGAACGAATGCCTGCATGGCGTCGCGCGCAACGGCATCGCCACCGTCTTCCCGCAGGCCATCGCCATGGCGGCGAGTTTTGATCCGCCCTTGTTGCGCACCGTGGCCGATGCCATTGCCACCGAGGCGCGGGCCAAGAACCGCGAATACACCGAGGCGCACAACGGCGACAGCACCCTCTACACCGGGCTGTCGTTTTGGTCGCCGAACATCAATATATTCCGGGACCCGCGCTGGGGCCGCGGCCAGGAGACCTACGGGGAGGACCCGTTTTTGACGGGACGAATGGCGACGGCGTTTATCCAGGGCCTGCAAGGGAATGACCCGAAATATTACAAGGTCCTGGCGTGCGCCAAACATTTCGCCGTCCATAGCGGGCCGGAGTCGGAGCGGCATACATTCGACTCGGAACCGCCGGAGCGGGATTTTTACGAGATGTACCTGCCGCAGTTCGAAACGGCGGTGAGGGAAGGCCGTGTCGGCGCGGTCATGGGCGCCTACAACCGGCTTTTTGGCACGCCTTGCTGCGCCAGCCCGCTGTTGTTGAGCAATCTCTTGCGCGGCCAGTGGGGGTTCAAGGGCCACGTGGTCGCGGATTGCGACGCCATTTACGACCTGTTCATGGGACACAACTTCTCGCCGACGCTGGCGTCGGCCGCGGCCAGCGCCGTCAAGGCGGGTTGCGATCTGTGTTGCGGAATGGAGTATCGGGCGTTGATCGACGCGGTGCAGGACGGGCAGCTCAAGGAGCAGGACGTCGATGTGGCGCTGGCGCGTGTGCTGCAGGCGCGCTTCCGCCTCGGCATGTTCGATCCGCCCGCCTTGGTGCCGTATGCCAGGATCGGCACCAACGAATACGACACGCCGGAGCACGACGCGCTGGCCTTGCGCATGGCGCGCGAGTCAGTGGTGCTCTTGAAGAACGATGGATTGCTGCCGCTGGACCGCGCGAAGATTCATAAGATCGCCATCCTGGGCATCAATGCCAATTATGTCGGCACGCTGCTCGGCAATTACGAGGGCGAACCTTCCCATCCCGTCACCTTCGCCCGCGGCATCCTGAATCTGCTGAGCACCAACACCCAGCTTTATTACGAGCCGGGTTGCCCGCTGGCCCGGCGCGTGAACGACACCAACCAGGCCCTTTATGAAGACGCCCGCGCCAAGGCGCTGGACCTGGCGCAAAAGGTCGATGCCGTTATCTATTGCGGCGGCATCTGCGCGGACCTGGAACGGGAATTCATGGGCGTGCCCTTCGAGGGGTTTTTCTACGGGGACCGCACGCGCATTGAATTGCCGCCTGTGCAAACGGAGTTCCTGAAAGCGTTGCGCGCGACGGGAAAGCCCTTAATTTATGTTAATTGCAGCGGCAGCGCCATTGCCATGCCATGGGAAGCGGAGAATCTGCCGGCCATTGTGCAGGCCTGGTATCCCGGCCAGGAAGGCGGGCGGGCGGTGGCGGAAGTGTTGTTCGGGGACGTTAACCCGGCGGGACGGCTGCCCATCACCTTTTACCGGGCCACGGCCGATCTGCCGGGGTTTGCCGATTATGCCATGGCCGGCCGCACTTATCGCTATTTCACCGGCAAGCCGGTGTTCGCTTTTGGACACGGCCTCAGCTACACGCAATTCCAATATGGCTCCGCCCAACTGGACCGCACGCAGGCGGGCGCCCAGGACACCATCCACGTGAAGTTGGAGGTGACCAACACGGGCGCGCGCGACGGCGACGAAGTGGTGCAGGTCTATTTCCGGCATGTCAAATCGGCCGTGCCGCAACCGCTGGAAGCGTTGTGCGGATTCCAGCGCGTGCCGGTGCCGCGCCATCAATCGGCGCGCGTCGATATCCCGGTGCCCGTCAAGGAACTGCGCTACTGGGACACCGCGCGCAAACAATACGTGGTGGAGCAGGGGGATTATGAAATCCTGGTGGGCGCGGCCTCGGATGACATCCGGGCAAAGCTTCCGTTGCGGATCGGCGGGCCGTGAAGTTACTTGGCGGCGTCCTCTGAGAGGATTCTCTGCAATTCGCGGTGGTCCACCTTGCCGGTGCCCAGTTTCGGAATGTCCCGCACGCAGCGGATTTCCCTGGGCAGGTAAAGGTTGCTCAATCCCCTGGCTTTGATGGCGGCGCGGATTTCGTCCAATTGCAATTTCGGCTCGTTGCAGACGGCCAGCAGGGTTTCGCCCCGGTCGGCGTCCGGGCGGGCCAGCACGGCGATCTGGCAGCGCAAACCATACTGCGGGAACGCGCCTTCCAGGGCTTCCTCGACGGCGGCCAGGCTGACCATTTCCCCGCTGACCTTGGCAAACCGCTTGAGACGGCCCAGGATGAAAAGGAACCCGTCCTCATCCACGCGCGCCACATCGCCCGTGTCGTACCAGCCGCGGCCGGCCAGGAATTTTTCATTCGCCTCTGCATTGAGGTAGCCGCGCATGACGTTGGGGCCGCGCACCCACAAGCGCCCGCCCTCCGGCACGCCTGGCACCGGCTCGAACCGGTATTCCACGGCGGGCAGGAACCGGCCGGCGGAGCCGAAGCGCGGGTTGATCGGAGTATTGACAGTGATGCACGGGCTGCATTCCGTCGCGCCGTAAGCCTCCAGCACGCGCGCGCCGAAGCGCCGCGCCCAGAGTTGGGCGGTCGTTTCCTGCAATTTCTCCGCCCCGCAAACGAGCAGGCGGAGGGACCGGAAATCAAACGGATTGGCCTTGCGCGCGTAGCCGTTGAGAAAGGTGTTGGTGGCAACAAACACGGTGCAATCCAGGTCATAGACCAGGGTGGGAACGACCCGGTAGTGCAGCGGCGAGGGATACAGGAACACGTAAAAGCCGCGCACCAGCGGCGCCAGGGTGCCTATGACGCCGAAGCTGTGAAACAGCGGCAGGGCGTTGAAAAGGCGGTCCGAGTCATTCACGTCATAGGCCGCCAGCAATTGGCGGATGTTGGCCAGCAGGTTGGCGTGGGTCAGTTCCACGCCCTTGGGCGCGCCTTCCGAGCCGCTGGTGAAGAGCACCACCGCCGACTCCGGGAACTTGCGGGGGACCAGCCCCTGCGGATGCGCCAAGACGCGCAGCCAGGAAAGCCCCCGCCGCCAGGCCGGAATGCCGGCGCGAACGTCCTCCATGTAAATGAACTCCAGGCCCGCTTCGCTCATGGGCCGGGTGTCGAGCCTGGCCCGCTCCAGGAACTGGCACGACGTAATAATATATTTGACACTGGCCAGGCGGGCGCAGGCCAGCATGGTGGGGACGCCGGACGAAAAGTTGAAGATCGCCGGCGTCTTCCCCACGGCCCACAGGCTCAGCAGCGTCACCGGCATGGCCAGCGAGGAAGGCAGCAGCAGGCCGACGCGCGCCTGGTCCTCCCCAAGCCGGCGGGCGCGCCATTGCCCGGCCAGGGCATCGGCCCCGGCCAGCAGTCGCCGGTAAGTCAGCTTGCGATGCGTGAAATCCTGCAGCACGACGGTGCGGGGGAATTGCCGCGCCGTTTGCAGGATGGCGGCGAGGACGTTTTTCGGCGCCGCCTCAAACTCGATGTCGAATTGTTGCCTGGCCATGGTGTCGTGGAGCCAGCCGGTGAGCTTTTGCCGGGCGCGCATCGTGCTGATCTCCGTCAACGGCGGCGGGGTCAGGACCTGGCTGAAATGGGCGGAGACGCGCGGGAACCATTTTTTGCGGTTCCGATTGGGGGAGAAGGGCAGGCGATGGGCGCCGCGCAAATAGCAGGTGATGACCTTGGCGCGGGTTTTGAACAGAAGAAAGCCCGTGCCGTCGTAGAGCTTCATGAGGGCGCCGGTGCGGGAGAGGCGGCCTTCCGGGAACAAGACGAGCTTGCCGCCGGCTTGCAGGTATTCCGCAATTCGCTTGACAGCGTAGGGCGAATCCGTATCGACGGGGAAGGTAAAGCGGTTGATCATGAGGAGGTGATGGACCCAACTGGTTTGCGCGGACCGCCGGGAGGTGACGATGCGCCATTGCGTGTCGATGCAGGCGGTCAGGAACAGCCAATCGAACCAGGAGACGTGGTTGGGCAGGAGCATGACGGGGCCGGGCGCGGCCAGGGCGGCCGTGTTATAGGCGCGGAACCCGAACAACAACCGCAGCAGAAGGCGAAGCATTGTTTTCATGGGGCGCATCTCAAATTCTTGCGAGAACAGTGACTAAGCGGGAATTTCGTCCCCTTTCCAGGCGCACGTAGGGGAGGGGAATCGAGAAAGGGCCTCCTCCCCATGAACCCCCCATCGAAAAAGCAGCCTCCTCTCCCCAGCCCTCTCCTCCACAAGGATGTGGAGGAGAGGGAGATGGAACAACGCGCATGGCCCAGGTTCATGGGTTCAATGCGTGAATTTCTTTTTCGGCGAAATCTCTCCCCGTCGCTCTCCTCCACAAGTGTGTGGAGGAGAGGGAGATAGCCGAAATATGCAAAAAATGATGCGCCCGTTCTCATGCGGCCTCAGTCTCCAATCTCCTTGACCGTTGCTGATAGCGGTCAATCGCCAGCCATGCACCCAGCAGGACGGTGACGACTCCCGATAACGGAGCCAGCCAGTGGTCCGGCGGCAGCCGCCCGCGATGTGCCAACCGCATGGGAGCGCTGATAATCGCGCCTGCTCCCGGAAAGGGGGCTGACTCAAGCACCCGCCCGGAGGGGCCGACAAATTGCGAAAAGCCGGAACTGCGCAGCCGAAACACGGGCACAGCATACTCCGCGGCGCGCATTGGGGCAATCCGGGCGTGGAGTGCGTGTTCGCGGATTCCCCGATCTGCCACGTCCATCGTCGGGAGGATCAAGCCTTGCGCACCGAGGCGGATCAAATTGTCCATCACCCGCCTATAACTGGCTTCGTAGCAGGTGGCAATGCCCAACTTCCCCCACGGCGAATTCCTGGCGCAAATCAGCTTTTGCGCGTGAGTCGCCCTTTTGTTCGTGCCATTACAAAAATTGCATGGATTTTTTCTGGAGAAATCCGGAGGCTTCGGCCAGTATTCACACGTTAGCAGAAGAAATGACAGGGCGTGTTGAGTCCGCGCCTTTTGGTCCGTGTCCGGGCTCACGAGGAGGGGATTATGACATTAAAATGCGGTCTGCGGAGGGACACCCACCAACAGTGGTTCCATTGTTTTGTTCAAACGTTTGCGCTGGCGGTCTTGGTCTTGTTGGGGTCTGTGCCGGCGCTTGGCCAGTCCGGGCCGCCGGACCGCCTCCCGGCCCAAGCTCAGACAGAGGCGATGACACTGGTTCCGTCAAATGCCGTTCCTTCCTCCGGCACGTTCTACTCCTGGCAGGGCTGGCCGCCCATGCCCGCCGATTGGGATCCCGCATTGCCCGTCTATCAAATCGGCCCCGGCGAATTCCTCGTGGATGACCGTTCTAGCGTTGGTTTTTGTGGGCCGACGTGGCAGCGCAGTGGAGCGGGGAGCGGATTCTCCAGCGAAGCAAGCTCTTCGGAGGCGGCTCTGACGTCTGGTTCAAACGATACGAATGCCGCTCCGGCTTGGCCGCCAACACTCGTGCCCTACACGGGCGAGGGCATCCCCAGCCCCGGTTGGTTTTACAGTATCATGAACTGTCTGCCACCGACGCCTTGGTATCCCTTGCCCCAACTCCTCCCGCTCTACACCGATGGGACCGGCGATCAATGTTATTTTTATGACGACAGTAACTACGATTATAATGATTTTTGGGAGGCGCAGGCGGAGGTCGCCAATGCCGCGGCGGCGTCGAGCTACTATTCAGGCGGGGGAGGAGCTTTGCCGGATGCACCGGCTGTTCCGCCAGGGGCACTCTGGCTGCAGCCGACCGGCCTCACGAACGCGGTCCTCTCCGTAAATCTGCTCAACGCCACAGATTACGTTTATGAAGTTTGCAGCACGACCGACTTGAGCCAGACCAACTGGAGCATCGAGAGGGAAGTCTTCCCCACCAACCAGCAGGTCATGCCCTTCACCGTCAACCAACAAGGCCGGCCCGCCCTCTTTCTCTGGGCGCGCGATTGGACGAACATCACGTCTTATGGAAATCAAACCCAGGAATGGTGGCTTTACAAGTACTTCGGAACGGTGAATTTGTCCGATAGCAACCTGGACGTCAACGGCATCAACACGCTCTTATACGACTTTACAAACGGGATCAATCCGACCAACATCACCGGGCTGTGGCTGCAAATCACCGGCATCACGAACGGCATTGTCTCATTGACCCTGAATAACGCTACGGACGTGGTCTATGAACTGTGGAGCGCCATGTCGCTGAGTAATCCTGTTCCCTGGAACATCGAACAGGAAGTCTGGCCCGTCAGCAATCAGCCTTTAACGCCGTTCACTGTGGAAGTGCAAGATCGCACGAACGGTCTTTTCTTCTCGGCTCGCGATTGGACGGGCGTGACGTCCTGTGGAAATCTCGTAACTCCGGAATGGTGGCTGTGGGAATATTTCGGAACGGTGGATGTGTCTGAAATGAGTTTGGACGCGCAAGGGTACTTCACCCTTCTGTATGACTATCAGCATGGCCGCGACCCGAACGTCATCAGCTTCACGCCCCAGTTTGCCGCCACCAAGGTGAGCGACCCCAATGTCAGCGCCACGCTCGCAATCGCGGGCGGGGTTCCATCGTACATGGCCGTAACCGTCAATAATACCAATTTCGCCGCCGCCGCCTGGCAGCCTTGGAATTCCAACATCACGGTGTCTCTCGGTCCGGGCAACGGCCTTTACGATGTCTGGATCGGCCTGCGCGGCTTGCCGCCCGATGCCACGCCAACATGGATGGAAACGTGGATCACTTTGTATAGCGCGCCGTTGACGCTGGCGGTCACGAACGTGTCAAGCAATGTTTCGCAGTCGGCCCTCCAGTTGCAGGGTTTTGGCCAGGCGCAGTTGAGCGGCGTGGCCTTTGACGTGAGCAATTCCGCCGGCTTTTTTCCCAATCAGGCCGGCTCGATTACGGGCCGGTATTACGACACCAACCTGCTGGAATTCACCACGAATTATTTCCAAAGCGGCACTATCGCCCTGGCCCCGGGCGCCAACACCATCACGGCGCGCGCCGTCGATTTCGCCGGCGACAGCGTGACCGCCAATTTCACGGTAAATTATGTCCTCGACACCAATCCGCCGGTGTTGACAATGACTTGGCCGCCCAACAACATGGCTGTGTCCGGCGGCAATTTAACCATTCAGGCCCAAGTGAATGATCCGACAACAAGAGTCACGGCGTCAGCCAACGGGGCCGGCGCGCAGGGCATTGTCGAGCAAAGCGGCGCGGTCTGGCTGCAGAATGTGCCGCTGGTCGCTGGAACAAACGTCGTGACGGTGACAGCCACCAGCGCCGCGGGCAACATGAGCACAACCAGCCTCAACGTTGTCCAAGCCACCGTGAGCCTGACCATAGACCCGCTTCCGACCAACCAGTTGAATCTGCCGGCCGTGACCGTGACCGGAACGGTGGGCGCGCCGAGCTACAACGTTTGGGCCAATGGCGTGGCAGCCTCTGTCGCCAACGATGGCACATGGGAAGCGGACAACGTTCCCGTCAATCCGAGCGGCACCGCGATCATCACTGCGGAAGCCGGGACCGACCTCACGAACATTCTCGCCGCGCAAACGTTGGACCAGCCCCAGCCAGCCGTGGTCAGCCTGGAAAGCATTTTCTTCGAGTATGAAACCTACAGCTACTCCCATATTACGTGCGGCTGGTTCGCCGGCAATACCTTCTACGCACATTCCAATTTCCACCTCAATTGGAATGACACCTCGGGGGGATTGGAAGCTGATTCCAGCTACGGACTCAATGGGGACCTCCAGAAATACAGTTATTCAGACATCAATCCATTGTCCGTGGCCGGCGGACTGGAATACTGGAACGTCCCGTGGGTGTACGCGGATTTCCACTTCAACGAAGCGGATGATAGCTGCGGCATTGACACCTACACAGGGCCCCTCAGCGCGCGGACTCAAGTGGTGATCCTGCCCAGCGGCCAAACACAAGCGGGCACAACCAATCTCTATCTGGTGAGCGCCAGCGCGATGGAGTATTCCGACCCTGACAACGCAATAGTTTTTGAAGGAGGGGATGTGCCCTTGCCGGCAGCCTGGCTGACAATCCAGGGCCAGCCCTTGACCAACAACGTGACCACCAACGATGACGGTTCCATTTGGGGCATGACAGCAGTGTCCGCCGCAGCCGGAACCCCCGTCGACGTCACACCCGTGGCCACCCAATTCTATTCCAACAACGTCCATACGTTCAACGAGCTGGCTACAGAGTACATACTGCTCCATCAAACTGAATGCACGGCGGCGGGAAACACAGATAATACCAGAACAACGATTGGTATTGGCGAAGTAGTGGACTTAAGCGGAATGCCGGGTAACACGTCATGGAGCCTTTCAGGCGGCGGCTCACTCAGCACGACAAATGGCAGTGGCACAACGTTCACTGCGAGTTCGAGCCCTGGACCTTCGACTGTTATTGCCCAGGTCGCCACGACACAAATCCAGTTAGCCTTCAATGTAATTGCACCATCGGGAATAACGGTATCCGTTAAGTCAAATGCGGATGGAACGACTGGAACAAATGAGATTGGAGCAACAACTATTTATCAATTACAGTTGAATCCGACGAGCGTCAGTTTCGTCAACATTCAGGGCCGGGAGAATTTTCCTCAATCCGCTATACGCTACTGGCCTAACGGCGACACTTCTATAACGCTAGCTAACATTGAACCTTTTGGTGTCAATGGGGCTGGATGTTTAGCTATATTCTTAGACACGCAAATAGCTGGAATGCGTCCAATCAACTCCCTTTATAACGGAACAAATTATACCAACTTTTCTTATCTTACAACATGGGCTGATGAGTATCAGAACGGGAGCGGACAATGGATTCCATTTATGGCAATGACTCGTACTACACAGTACAGAGGGTCTGATCAAGCCTGTCAAATCATACTAAACGGCGTACCAGGAACCTGGCAAGGGCCATGGCCGTAACTCGAAGATGCAGAACCCCGATTAAAATTAACAATGAATACAAAAAGAATTGCACTAATAGTTACACTAATGACGTTTGTTTGCACAACGATGGCATATATTGTGTCTGGCTTTCCGGGCTGGAGGCTTCTTACTCAAACTTCACCTGACATTCTTATCGCGCGCTGCGCCACCACTCCAGAGCCATATAACAGGAAAATGAATGGAATTTCAATTGATCCCGACGGTCTGATTGAATCGGATATTGAAGTTATGACCATTATGAAAGGAATTACAAACTGGGGGACGGCATCATTAAAAGCGCCTAGTTTAGGCAGAGGACACTTGAGCTCACAATATTGGCCGCGTCAGGATGAGTATTATCTGATTTTCTCAATCTTTTACGATGGTAAATATCAAGCGATTGAGAATTACCGTGTCGTTCCTCTCGGTCTTTTATTCCCAACCAATTGCCTGAGCGGTAAGAATTTGGACGATCAAATTCAGCTGTTGCTTCATCGTCGTCTCGATAACTTGAATCGCCAGATGAAAGAGGAACAGGAAGAAAAGCAGCGTCTTGAAGAGGGGCTTAAGAAGTAAAAGCGGGTTTCAATGTCAGGGGAGAAGCGCGCCCAGGCATCAAAGGTTAAAGGTCTCATAGGTGTCATAGGTGTCATAGGTGTCAAACCGTACTTTTGCACAATTTGGCAGGTTCCAAACCACAGCTTTGTCTGGTTCGAGGACTTGACCGACAGCATTTCGCCACACGAAGGACCGGTCGCTCGCCCCCCTAAAGTCTTCTTCACGCCCGGCTCCCTGCCTTTCCCGGTGGAGTCCGATCCTTCAGGCCGGGCTGCCACCGGAAGGGCCTTTAGCACTCAATCTCTGCGAACTCAGCGCCCTCCGCGCGAGACAGTGCCGTTCATCCTGTCAGTCAAAGGGGGTGGAGGGGAATCGAAAAAGGGCCTCCTCTCCCCCGGCCCTCTCCTCCACAAGCGTGTGGAGGAGAGGGAGATAGCCTGAATCATTAGCGATATGATTGGGAGTTCACCAAAATGGCGGGCCGGTTTTGGACGGCGTTCCGTCGGCGAGACGCCGACGGATGCGACCGGGACGGTCGCGCTCCCCGAACAAGACACTAATGATTCGGGGAGATAGCCGAAAGATGCAAAAAATGATGCGCCCGTTCTCATGCGGCCTCAGTCTCCAATCTCCTTGACCGTTGCTGATAGCGGTCAATCGCCAGCCATGTACCCAGCACGATGGTGACGACTCCCGATAAAGGAGCCAGCGAGCGGTCCGGCGGCAGCCGCCCGCGATATGCCAACCGCATGGGAGCGCTGATAATCGCGCCTTCTCCCGGAAAGGGGGCCGACTCAAGCACCCGTCCGGAGGGGCCGACAAATTGCGAAATGCCGGAACTGCACAGCCGAAACACGGGCACAGCATACTCCGCGGCGCGCATTGGGGCAATCCGGGCGTGGAGTGCGTGTTCGCGGATTCCCCGATCTGCCACGTCCATCGTCGGGAGGATCAATCCTTGCGCGCCCTGGCGGATCAATTCGTCCATCACCGCGGTATAACTGGCATCGTAGCAAATGCCCAAGCCCAGCTTTCCCCACGGGGAATTCCACACCTGTTGTCCCGGCGCGGGCAAGCCATCCTTGATAAATTGGATGGGGACGCATTTGGCCTGGCGAAAGACGATCTCGCCCTCGGGGCTGACCACAAAAGCCGTGTTGTAATATTGCGAGCCTGAAACCGGGTCCTCACCGCCGGCCACGAGGTACTTCTGATGTTTGCGGCACCATTTCTTGACGAGGTCCGGAATGGGGCCCTTGAAAGTGTATTCGCTCAGCACCAGCAAATCCGTTTCCGGAAACTTGCGGATGGCGCGATCCAAGCCCAAGACTGCTTCGGCCGGGGCCGGAAACTCAAGCTGCACTCCGGTGACCCGCAGGATCCGTTCAGAGGAGCCCCGGCGTTCGGAAGCAAATGCCGGATATAATAGGAGAGAGACCAGCACTGCTCCCCCGATAGTCCTTCCCTGCCACCGCAGTTGCCGGACAACTCCCAAATAGACGGCGATGGTCATCAGCAGGAAACCGATTCCATAAACACCGTAGGAGGCCAAACGATGCAGGCTGACAGAATCGGAGAAGGCATAGCCGGGGATCAGCCAGGAGAACCTCAAGTAAGTCACTTCGCTGCGACAATATTCCAAGCCAGTCCAGCAAAATGGAGCCGCCCAGGCCCACCCGAGGAGGCCGAATCGAGCCCAACAAATTTGCCCCAAAAGAGGGAACAATGCGAGCCAGAATGCCAGGATCAGCCAAAGCGGGACCGCGGCGCTCTGGAAGATCGTCCAAAAATAGCTGAGTTGAGGCGCGTAGATCGCCAGACCGATTCCCAACCCGAGGTAAAAGGCCCTGCGGCTGGTTGGGACACTTGCCAGCCGGAAGAGACAGTAGAGAAAGACAACCAGCAGCACCTGGCAGTTCTTAACCGAATAACCCAAGTGAAAGGAAAGGATTGCCACCAAGGCAAACCCTGCCGCGGCCCATGCGCTCAACGTGTCATTCCGGGGTTGCATTGTTCGATTGAAGTTTCGGCGGAATCTTCAGCCAGACGACGACGATGGCGGCAAAGGCGGCCAGGGCAAGGAAAAGTTCCGACGGGTTGAACCCCGCTTTGACGTCGATAAAGGCCAACAGGCTCCCGCCCAGCATGGCCAGGTTTTCCAAGCCGTTCTGGGTGGCGATGGTTTTGCCCAGTTTGTCCTTGTGCGACTCGGATTGCAGCGCGGCGTTGAGCGGGATCAGGAACAGGCCGGCGATCAGGCCGGTCAGAATCAGCACGGTCGGCGCCAGGACATTGGGGTAGTTTAATCCATTGTCCATGAGCGTTCCGATGCAGCCCAGCAGCGTGATGCCGCCCGCCAAAAGCCATCCGTAACGGCGCGTGGCGCGCAAGTCGCCCACCGCATAAAGCTGCCCGGCCAGCACGCTGCCCAGCATGACGCCGATGCTGAGCCAGACGCCGAGCAGGCTGATGCGCAACATGGTGGGCAACTGCAAGACCTGCTGGCCCCACGGCTGGAAATTCATCTTCAGGATGGCCCCGCAAATCCAGAACAAGGCCGTGCCGATGAGGATTCGCGCCAGGCGCTTTTGCGAAAAGAGCGCCGCCAGGTTGGAGAAGAATTCCCCAAAGCTGCCGCGCAACCGCACTTGCCGATAGGAAGGCGTGCGGGTCATGAGCAGGTTTAGTCCCAGCGACAGCCCATAAACGCCGATGGTCATGAGATAACACAGGCGCAGCGGACAGCGCCCAAACGCCGCCGAGCCGGCGACGTTGCCCGTCAGGATGGCGATCAGCGTCAACAATTCCATCAAGCCGTTGGCCTTGACCAGCCGTTGCGCCGGGAGGATTTCCGGAAGAATGCCGTACTTGGCCGGCGAATAAACGCAGGCCCCGATGCCCACCGTGAAATAGCCGACGGCCTGCCAGGCGGGGCCCGAAACCAGGCTCAGCCCCGCCAGGCCCGCGCCCGCCAGCTTGATGAGATTGCCGCCCAACAGCCAGCGGTTCTTGGAAAAGCGATCATTCAAATAACCCGCCAGCGGCGCCAGCAGGACATAGGGCATGAACAACAGGCTGGTGTAATAAATATTGGCGACACTTTGCTCCTGGCCGCTGATGGCGCCGGTCTTGAACTGGTCCAGGAACGGCCCCAGGATGAGCATGAGGATGAGATTATCGCCAAAGGCGCTCAAAAACTGGCCGGCCAGCAACAGCGGGTAATTGCGCCGGTTATTCATGGGCGGCCTCTTTGGGCGGCGGCCATTGTTGCGGCAGGGCGTTTTCTCCGGCGGCGCTTTGCAAGTCCCAGCCGCCCGGCCGCAACGTGAGTTTCAACGCCCCGGTGTCGCGGCAATAGACCACCGGCGCCGCCTGGCCGGCCAGGCGCCGGCGCAGCCTGGCCGGGGCGCGCCGCGTGGCGGGCAATTCCGAGTCGGCGATGATGATCAGCCTGGGCCCAATCCGGCGCAGCAGCGGCTCCGACAACGGCTCGTCTTTTGCCGGCAGGCCCGCCACGACAATCTCCGCCCGCAAGTCAGGATGCTTTTCCAGCAGCGAATCCTGGCCGCTGCGGCCCAACTCCGAGAGCAGCAAGACGGAGTGGCCGTTGATGTTCCGCCAAAAAACCAGCGCGTTGTCATCGGCATCGTCAAACTGCCTGGACCGCTCCGGGTGCAGCACCGACCAGCCGTCCGCGTTGTCTCCCGCCTGCAAGGTCCCCCAGGACGCGCTCTGTTTGATGTCGCCGAGGACATCGCGGTAGGCGGATGACCGGTCCCGCGCCGGGTTGAGATAGAGATGGGCCGCCGGAAAATTCGTCAGGATGACCCTGGCTCCGCCGCAGTCCTGCACATGCCCGACCGTGAGGGCGAACAGGTCAATCCCATTGACTCCCTGCGCCCGCAGAAACGGCTTCATGACGGACTCCGCCGACTGCGCGTTGCCGCAATCGAAAAGCGAACTGTCCCCGGAGCCGGCCTGGTCCGCAAAGATGGCCGAGCCGCCGCTCAGGGGCAGGATGTGCAGGCGGGCTGTTTTCATACCCGCGGCCCGATGCGCCAGACAGCAAAGGCCCAGCCCGATGACCGCCGCCGCCACCGCCCATTTGAGCCTGGCATGAAGGATCCAGCCGGTGAGGACGGCAAAGAGCAGCAGGTAGTAGAAAACAAACGTGACCGGCGCCGGCGTGGAAGCGTTGAAGCAGCCGGCCGGGCATCGCGCCGCCCAAGCGCTCAACGCCATGATGCACTTCATGAAAAACCAGCTCGAATGATTGAACAGGACGGCCACTCCGGGCAGCCATGCCCCGGTCAACAGGGTCCCGATGCTGCTCATCAGGGCCAGCGCCGTCAGCGGCACGACCAGGCAGTTGGCCGGGACGCTGATCGGGGTAAAGAGGTGAAAACAAGCCGCCGCCAGCGGAATGGAGCCCAGCCACGCCGCCAAGGACAAGGCGCAGGTGTCAATGGCGAAAGAGGCCGCCGCGCGCAAGGGCGGCGGCCAGCGCGGGGCCAGTGTGTCGGGCAGGAACGGGTCTTTTTTAAAGACCCAGGCTCGAAACAACCGGCGCACCAGCGGCAGCAGCACGGCAATGCAAAGAACGACCAGGAACGAGAGTTGAAAGCCGGGCTGGAAAAGCTGGCAGGGGTTCCACAGCAAAATAATCAGCGCCGCCGCGAAAAGTGAATTGACAAGGTTGGCCGGGCGATGGCAGGCCCAGCCGGCGATGACGACCGTCATCATGATGGCGGCCCGCACCGCCGAGGCCGGCCAGCCGGTCAGGCCGGCGTAAAACCAGATGGCGGGTATGACCAAAAGACCGCACAGCGCGCGCGGCAATCGCAAGGCGCGCATCAGCCCGACTCCAATGCCGGCCAGCAGCCCGATGCGCAATCCATCCACCGCAAAAATGTGATACGTGCCCGCCCGCATGAACGGTTCCTCGACCGATTCCGTCAGCGGCGCCTTCCAATCCAGCGCCAGGGTCCAGATCAGGCGCAACGCCTCGTCCTCCTGCCCCAGACCCAGGGCCAGGGTTTTTCTGGCCCACAGGCAGAATCGGTCCGCCGGCGGCATCTGGCGGGCAACCGTTTGCGGCGCGACGCTCCAGGCCTCCGGGGAAGCGGTGCGCAACTGATAGTAAATGGCGTTTTGCCGATAGCTGGAGCGGGCATCGAACAATCCATCGGCCCGCGGCCCGGGCGGCGGCGCCAGCACCCCGGCGACTTCCACACGCTGACCGTTGAAGAAATTCGAGGACAGGACGCCGGGCGAATAGGCAATGATTCTGCCAAAGGCGGGCCGCCAGTCGCCTGAGAGGCGGATTTGCCCCGCCTCGATGACGGCGGAGGAATGCCAGAACTCCCGGCCTTGCCGCTCGAAGATTCGCGGGATGGGCGAAGCGCAAAGCACGCCGCGCACGCCGGCGGACTCCGGCCCGGACCCGGCCAGCAGGCGCAAATCGTTGGGTGAAATGACCGCCGTGCGCCAGCTTAGATTTGTCCATCCTGCCAACACCAGCAGGCATCCCAGCCAAAAGAGCCGCCAGTGATTCCAGAGCAGCGCCGCCAGGGCGCCCGTGAAGGAGAGCGCAAAGAGCGCCTTGAGCGGCGGATGGAACCATTGCCCCAGCAGAATGCCGCCCAGGTAGAACAACGCCACTGGACAAAGCGGCTGCGTCATGGCGGCGTCGATTTTCGCAGCCGGAGCACGCACCACGTCACAGCCAGTCCAAGCGCCGCGCCGCACGTGTCCAGCAGCACGTCCGTCACCGCCGGTTGGCGTCCGGGCACAAAAATCTGGTGCGTCTCATCGGTCGCGGCGTAGAGGGCGGCCAGCAGGAGCGAAAAGCGGTAGTGCCACGCCGTGCGGCGCGAGGCCAGGGCGGCGGCGGAATGGACGACGCGCCAGATAAAAAATCCCAGCACGGCATACTCCACCGCATGGGCTGTTTTGCGCACGCAATGATGCACCAGATCGATGGTTTGCCAGGAGATGCGCGGGTACAACCATCGCAAAAAAGGCACGATAAACCGGGAAGTGTTTTCGGGCGAACCGAGCTTGGTGGAAGCGCCGAAGATGACCCCCATCCAGAACAACAAGGGCAGCCAGTAACTTACAAAGCGGCGCAACATCTGTGCAAAGGAACAATGCCCGCCGCCCAAAAGCAACCGGAAAAGAATTTGCAAAGCGGCGGTTTTTTTGGCAACAAAAGCCCCTTATATGCGAGTTCTCAGCGCCCTTCTACGTCGGCTGTGCCCTTGCGCTGTCGCGCTGGCCCTGCCTTTTCCCTGCCTCGGTGCGGACAAACCGGATAATGTCGTGCTCCGTTACCACTTTGTCGGCGCCGCGCAGTTGGCCGACAACACCAACGCTGCCGCGGCCAAGGCGGTCTTCGCCCAGCCCACGACCGTCAAATTTGAAAGCCTGGTTCTGAACCGGCTGGCCGGGCAGCTTGCCGCTTCGTTGCATCTTCCCACCAACGCCGAGACCGAGGGCTTGCTGCGGCCGTTGCTGGATGACCTGCTGCGGGCCGAGTCGGTGGCCAGCCTGGGCGGTGCTCCCGGCAAGCCCCTCAATTATGTTCTCGCCGTCAACCTCGACCCCCAACGCGTCGAAGCCTGGCAGAAAAACCTGGCCGCCGCACTTCATGCGCCGGGGGAAGCGCTCCGCGCCGGGAAATTCTCCGGCCAGGAATGGAAAACGGGAACCGGCGAATCCTTTTGGATGGTGCCGGCGCAGAACTGGGTGCTGGTGGGCAGGGGAGAGGACCTGGCGTCCGTCCGTTCCGGCTATCTGGAGCAGATTCAACAGCTTGGCCGCCCCACCCCGGAACTGGATGTCAACTTCTTCGAAGCCAAGGTGGATTGGCCGCGCCTGGCCAACTGGGTGTCACTGTCCGCCTGCCCCTTGAAACTGGGCCGCACGGACATCGCCATCGTCGCCCAATATGGGAATTTTTACATGACAAGCCATGTGACGTATCCCACGGCGATCGAGTGGCAGCCCCGCCCCATGAGCCTCCCGACCAACCTGGTGCGCGGACCGCTCTTCAGCTTTGCCTGCGGCCAGAACGTGGAGCCATTTCTCAAGTCGGATGAAACCCTCTCCCGTTTCTGCAGCAACCCCCTGAGCGACCAGTTCTATTTTTGGTCCATGAGGGAAATGCCCCTTCAGGACTATCTGGCGTGGCCTGCGAAGGATCCTGCCAAGACGATGGAGACGTTATCCGGCCAGGCGATCGGGGCCTTGAACCCAAAACTGGGCGAACTCAATGGGTCCACACTGATTTGGGCGCCCAAAGCGTCGCGCGTCCTTTGGCAGGGGCTGCCATTGGCCGTCCCCGCCCTGATGCTGCCGCCGGCCAGCAATGGCCAGTATCTGGTCGCCGGCCTGTTTGCGCTCACACCGGGCCAAGGCCCCGCCGCGGCGGCCTTGTGGGAACAAATCGAAGGCCGGACTGATCTGGTCTATTATGATTGGGAATTTACCGGCCCCCGCGTGCGAGAATTGCTGACCGTGACCGAGATCGTGCCCCTCCTTAAGATGCTTGGCATCGGGCCGCATCTGCCGTCCGTTCCCCCGGCTGCTCCCGCCACGGCCGGCACCTATCCGCCGCTCCCTGCCGAAACGGCGTCCCGCCTCAACACGGCCAAACAGTGGCTGCTCGGTCTGACCCCCTTGCTCAAAAACACCATCACAGAAGTGACCAAGACCGGCCCGAACGAGCTGACCGTCCTCCGAAACTCGCCTTTTGTATTTTCGAGCCTGGAGTTGGTGCTGCTCACGCACTGGCTGAGCGACACGCCGTGCGGCCCGCTGGATTGGGGTTTGCTGCCTCAAGCCAAAATAAGCCCGGCCGGGATGCCGTCGAAGGGGCATTAGCAGGCGTATGCTCAAGCTGGGAGTCAACATTGACCATGTGGCCACGTTGCGCGAGGCCCGATACCACGGGCGCGAAAGCGGCGAGCCGGACCCCATTGAAGCGGCCCTGATCTGCGAATCCGCCGGCGCCCATGGCATCACCGCCCATTTGCGCGAAGACCGCCGGCACATTCAGGACCGGGATGTCTGGAAACTGCGCCAGGTCCTCAAAACCCGGCTCAACCTCGAAATGGCCAACACCCCTGAAATCCTCTCCATTGCCTTGCGCCTCAAGCCCGACATCGTCTGCCTGGTGCCGGAGCGCCGCGCCGAGGTGACGACCGAAGGCGGCCTGGACGCCGCCGGCCAATGGCCGGCCCTGGCTGACGCGCGCAAAAAACTCAACGACGCCGGCGTTGAAGTCAGCCTTTTCATCACGCCCGACCCGGCGCACATCGAAGCCGCTGCCCGGATCGGCGGGCAATTTGTCGAATTGCACACGGGCGCTTTCGCGGAAAACTTTCATCGCAAGCGCGAACGGGCGGCGGAAGTGGAACGCCTGGCCGCGGCGGCGAAGCAAGCCCATGAGTCAGGCCTGCGAGTCAACGCCGGTCATGGCCTGAATTACCGCAACGTTCCCGTGCTGCGCCAGG